>Ga0181554_1004057_pt1 | contig 12044 bp, 9 predicted proteins | sample 011ome_16_FD_145602 | JGI IMG/M metagenome (GOLD analysis project Ga0181554, IMG submission 145602) | Coastal salt marsh microbial communities from the Groves Creek Marsh, Skidaway Island, Georgia - 011503CT metaG (spades assembly) | ecosystem: Environmental > Aquatic > Marine > Intertidal zone >... | reverse complement strand
TCGCCGTTCCCACCACGCCGGACGAATTCACCGCGGCGATCCAGAAGATCACCGAGGCCGAGAAGGCCAACGGCATGTTCGGCACCGGCCTCCAGGCCAAGTCCGGCCACTACTCGCTGAACTGCGACTGGACGCAGATGGTGTGGAACGAGGGCGGCTCCATCTTCGGCGCCGACAAGAAGTTCAAGGGCAATGATGAGGCGGCCGTCCGCGGCCTCGCCATGTACCAGGAATGGGTGAAGAACGCTCCGGCGGAATCGCTCAACTCCACCTGGGACGGCCAGTTCCAGATGATGGCGGCGGGCCAGTGCGCCCTCGTCCAGTCCTGGGACGAGTTCTTCCCCGGCCTCGACGCCGCGGACTCGAAGGTGCAGGGCCTGTGGATGCCGGCCAAGCCGCTCGTCGGCAAGGCGCTGCGCCCCACCTCGGAAGTGGGCTTCGGCGAAATCCCGAACTATGCCCACCAGGGCGGTTCGATCCTCGGCCTGTCGAAGTACTCGAAGAACATCGATGCAGCCTGGCTGTTCATGCAGTGGGCCTGCTCGAAGGACGTGATGACCCGCTGCACGCTGCTCGGCGGCTTCGCCCCGATGCGCCTGTCCTCCTTCGCCGACCAGCGCGTGAAGGACAAGGCCGTCGTCGGCCCGGGCACCACGCGTCACCTCGAGATGGTGAAGTGGATCATCGACAACAACATGGCCTCCGAGCCCGACATGCCGCTGTGGGCTGGCTTCTCGAACAACGAGATCCCGGTCAACCTCGGCAAGCTGCTCACCGGCCAGGACTTCGGCGGCGACCCGAAGAAGTGCATGGACACGATCGCCGCGGCGATCGATGCCGCCGTCGCCGACGCCGGCCTCTAAGCAACCCACGCGGAGGCGGCGTTCCGCCGCCTCCGTTCCCCCTTCCAAGAGACATTTTCTTCCATGCGCGGCGATCTCGTCATCGGCATCGACTCATCGACCACCGCCACCAAGGCCATCGCCTTCGACGCGCGCGGCCGTATCGTGGCCGAGGGCCGCGCCGCCATTCCGCTGTCCAACCCCAAGCCCGGCTGGTTCGAGCAGGAGGTGGCCGACTGGACGGGTGCCACCGCCAAGGCGCTGAAGCAGCTCACGAAGAAGATCGACGCAAAGCGCGTCGTGGGCCTCGCCATCTCCAACCAGCGCGAAAGCTTCGCCCAGTTCGACGCGAAGGACAAACCGCTCCGCCCCGGCACGCTCTGGCTCGACGAGCGCGCCCATGCGGAAGTGAACAACATCATCGCCGAAATCGGCGCGGACAAGGTGCATCGCATCTCCGGCAAGCCCGCCGACGTGACGCCCTGCCTCTATCGCTGCCGCTGGCTCGCGGACCGCATGCCTAAGGTCTGGCAGAAGACAGCCATGACGGCCGAGGTGCATGGTGTGCTCACCCATTTCCTCACCGGTCGCTGGGCCACCTCCACCGCGTCCGCCGACCCGATGGGCCTCCTCGATGTCGAGGCCTATGACTGGTCGGACGTGATCCTGAAATCCGCCCGCCTCACCCGCGCCCAGCTGCCGAAGCTCTTCCGGCCCGGCGAGATGATGGGCGAGGTCACGGCGGAAGCCGCGAAGCTCACGGGGCTCAAGGCCGGAACGCCTGTCATCGCCGGCGGCGGCGATGGCCAGTGCGCCGGCACCGGCGCCAACACCTTCCTCGCGGGCCGCGCCTATGTGAATCTCGGCACCGCCGCCGTCTCGGGCAGCTTCGGCAAGGCCTATGCCACGAACCGCGCCTTCCGCACCATGATGGCGGTGGGCGAGGAAGGCTTCTCCTTCGAAACCGCCATCCGCACCGGCACCTTCCTCGTCAACTGGATGGTGGAGCGCCTGTTCAACGTCTCGCCCGCGAAGAACCCGGAGATCTTCAAGGCGCTCGAGGCGGAGGCCAAGGCCTCGCCCATCGGCGCCAACGGCATCGTGCTCGTGCCCTACTGGTCGGGCGTGATGACGCCCTATTGGGATTCCGCCGCGCGCGGCGTCATCGCGGGTCTCTCCGGCAATCACAGCCGGGGCGATGTCTACCGCGCGCTGCTCGAAGGCGTTGCGCTCGAGCAGGCCATGATGACCAACCAGGTGGCGGATGCCACCACCCCCATCACCCATTTCGCGGCGGTGGGCGGCGGCTCGCGCTCCGATCTCTGGTGCCAGATCCTGGCGGATGCCTCGGCGCGCGAGGTGAAGCGGCTTGAGACGGCGGAAGCCTCCGCGCTCGGTGCCGCCATGGCGGCCGCCAAGGGGGCCGGCTGGTACAAATCCGTGCCGGAAGCCTCCGCCGCCATGTCGGGCAAGCCGTCCAAGACCTTCCGTCCACGGACGAAGGACAGCAGGCGCTACCAGGAGCTGCTGTCGATCTATGCCGGGCTGTGGCCCACGCTTTCGGAGTGGAACCGGAAGCTCGTTTCCTTTGCATCGAGTGAGCGTAAATGACCGACTGGAATGAATTGATCCGCGACGTCGTCGCCGGAAACTGGAAAGATCCGGAAACCGGCAAGGCGGCCTCCGTCCCCTTTGAGGTGATCCGCATCGAGGAGGATCTCGACGGCGGCGAGGCGGATCTCGTGGCCCCGCTCAATCTGGGCAAGCGCATCGCGGTCGTCTCGGACGTCAACACGCATGAGGCCATGGGCCGCCGCGTGGCGAAGCACCTGAAGGGCTTGGGCACGATCGACGAGCTGGTCCTGCCCGGCAACACCCACTGCGACGAGCCCACCATCGCCATGGTGCAGGAGAAGACCCGCCATGCGGACGCGCTGGTGGCCGTGGGCTCCGGCGCCCTGTCGGACACCTGCAAATACGCCACCTTCAAGGATGGCCGCCGATACGCCACCTTCGGCACCGCCGCCTCGATGAACGGCTATGCCGCCTCCACCGCCTCGGTGACGCTCGCCAACGGCTACAAGACCTCGCTTCCCGCCCATGCGCCGCGCGGCATCTTCCTCGACCTGAAGGTGACCGCCGCCTCGCCGCACTGGCTCTCTGCCGCGGGCCTGGGCGACTCGCTCTGCCGCCCCACCGCGCAGGTCGAATGGTGGGCCTCGCACCGCCTCTTCGGCACCTTCTATTCGAGCGTGCCCTACACGCTCATCGGCGCGGATGAGCCGAAGATGATCGAGACGGCGGCCGGCCTCTCAAAGCATGACATCGCCGCCAACGGGCATCTCCACCGCGTGCTCACGCTCTGCGGCCTCGGCGTGTGCTTCACCGGTGTGTCGCATCACGGCTCCATGGGCGAGCACCAGGTCTCGCACTGGATCGACATGTTCGCGGGCCCCGCCCATCCGGGCACCACGCATGGCCAGCAGGTGGGTGTCGCGTCCCTCGCCATCGCGCGGCTCCATCATGAGCTCCTCTCCCTCGACACGCCGCCGATGATCCGCGCGACGCATATCGAGGAGAAGGAATTCATCGACCGCTACGGCCAGGAGATCGGCCGCATGTGCTATGCGGAGGCGAAGAAGAAGTCCTTCGACCGCGCGGGTGCGGAAGCCTTCAACCGCAAGCTCGCCGAGATGTGGCCGCAGCTGCGCGAGGAGCTGCGCCCCATGCTGATGGACCCCGCGAAGATGAAGGCCACGCTGCAGGCGGCGGGCGGGCCCACCACGGCTTCCGAACTGGGGCTTTCCCGCAAGATCTGGCGCGATGCGATGAAATTCGCCCGCGACGTGCGCAACCGCTGGTCCTTCCTCGACCTCGCGGATGATGCGGGCCTCCTCGACGACTTCCTCGACCGCGACCAACAATAGGACCGGCACGGCAATGGCATCGGTAACAGTCAAGAACGTCAAGAAGAACTACGGCACCCTCGAGGTCGTGCACGGCATCAACCTCAAGATCGAGGATGGCGCCTTCGTGGTGCTGCTCGGCCCCTCGGGCTGCGGCAAGTCCACCCTGCTCCGCATGATCGCGGGGCTGGAGAGCGTCACCGGCGGCGACATCGAGATCGAGGGCCGCCGCGTCAATGACGTGCACCCGAAGGACCGGAACATCGCCATGGTGTTCCAGAACTACGCGCTCTACGCCCACATGAAGGTGCGCGACAACATGAGCTTCTCGCTGAAGCTCGCCAAGCGCCCGCAGTCCGAGATTGACGAGAAGGTGAAGTGGGCGGCGAAGATCCTCAATCTCGAACCCTATCTCGACCGCTTCCCGAAGGAGCTTTCGGGCGGCCAGCGCCAGCGCGTGGCCATGGGCCGCGCCATCGTGCGCAACCCCGCCGTCTTCCTCTTCGACGAGCCGCTCTCAAACCTCGACGCCAAGCTCCGCGTGCAGATGCGCACCGAGATCAAGGAGCTCCACGAGCGCCTCAAGACGACAACCGTCTACGTGACGCATGACCAGATCGAGGCCATGACCATGGCCGACAAGATCGTCATCCTGCGCGACGGCTACATCGAGCAGGAGGGCTCGCCCCTCGATGTCTATGACCGCCCGGCCAATCTCTTCGTCGCAGAATTCATCGGCTCGCCGTCGATGAACCTGCTGAAGGGAGAGGTCACGGCCGAGGGTGTGCGCCTGCAGGATGGCACGCTGCTGCCGCTGCCCAAGACCCACAAGGGGTGCCTGGGGCAGAAGGTCGTCTACGGCATCCGGCCGGAGCATCTCGCACTTGGCGCCGGAACGCCCGCCACCGTGAATGTCGTCGAGCCCACGGGGCCTGAGATGCACATCTACGCCGAGATGGGCGGGCAGGAAGTCTGCGCCATCACGCCGGAGCGTCTGTCTCTTGCCCGCGAGGAGAAGATCCACTTGAGCCCGCGCCTCGACAAGGTTCACCTGTTCGACGCCGAGAGCGGAAAGGCGCTGGCGTGAGCACGATCACCATCCTCGGCGCGGGCGTCATGGGTTCCGCCATGTGCCTGCCCGCCGCCGACCGCGGCCACAAGGTGCGCCTCGTCGGCACCCATCTCGACCGCGAGATCATCGACAGCGTGAAGGCCACGGGGCTTCACCCCAAGCTCAACGTGAAGCTTCCCGCAGGCGTCGAGGCCTTCCACCACGAGGAGTTCGCCACGGCACTCGGCACCGACACCGACCTTCTGGTGCTCGGCGTCAGCTCGGCGGGCGTTGCCTGGGCCATCGAGCGCCTGTGCGAGGCGCTGAAAGGCCCCGTGCCCATCGTCATGATCACCAAGGGCATGCACCCGGAAGAGGCACGCCTCACCGCGCTGCCCGATCGCGTCACCGCTGAAGTGCAGCGCCGCGCAGGACTGAGCCTCTCCGTCGCCGCCATCGGCGGGCCCTGCATCGCGGGCGAGCTGGCCGTGCGCCGCCACACCGGCACCGTCATCACCGCGCACACGCCCGATTTCGCGCAGGAGCTCTGCGACCTTCTGGAAACGCCCTATTACCACCCGCGCATGTCGCCGGACATGATCGGCGTCGAGATCTGCGCCGCCTTCAAGAACTTCTTCGCCATCGCGGTGGGCTGGGCGGCGGGCCATCTCGAAAAGATGCCGCCGACCGAGAACCGCGCCTTCAACCACAATGCCGCGGCCATCCTCTTCGACCAGGCGATCCGTGAACTGATGGTTCTGGTCAGGGCCCATGGCGGCAGTGAGCAGAGCGTCTGGGGCATGCCGGGTGCGGGCGATCTCTATGTCACCTGCCAGGCGGGCCGCAATTCGAGGCTCGGCAACAATCTGGGCCGCGGCCTCACCTACCGCCAGACCAAGGACGGCCCGATGAAGGGCGACACGATCGAGGGCGCGGAGCTCGGCGTCACGGTTGCCGCCACCTTGCGCACCATGATGGCGAAGGGCGTGCTGGAGGCGAAGGCGCTGCCGCTCACCTCAGCACTTCTGGACGCGCTCACCAATGACACGCCGCTCGACATTCCCTGGGCCGCCTTCCACCGTCACTGAAGTATCGCCATGGATGTCGTCAGCCCCGTCCTGCCGCAGATCGACCCCGAGGAACAGGTCGCCACGCGCGCCGCATGGCTCTATTTCGTGGCGGGGCTCACCCAGGCGCAGATCGGCAAGAAGCTGGGCCTCAACCGCACGCGGGTGAACCGGCTGCTGGCGCAGGCGCGCGATCTGGGCCTCGTCCAGATCAGCATCGTCGGCCGCCTCGCGAACTGCGTCGATCTGGAGGAGAGGCTGAAGCAGCGCTACGGCCTCGAGGGCGCCACCGTGGTGCCCACCCCGCCCGACCCGGAGCTGATCCCGCAGGTCATCGCCGCAGCCGCCGCGGGCGTGCTGTCGGAGCGCATGAAGGAGGGCATGTCGGTCGGCGTCGGCTGGGGCCGCACGCTCAGGCTCTCGATTCAGTCCGTGCCGCGCCGTCCCATCGAAGGCGTGTCCGTCGTCTCGCTTCTGGGCGGCCTCACGCGCGGTTCCGCCATGAACCCGCACGAGACGGCTTCGCACCTCGCCGACCTTCTCGGCGCGCAATGCTATTACGTCGCCGCACCGGCCTTGACCGACACCGAATCGACGCGCGACCTGCTGGCCGCCCAGCCCATGCTGCGCGAGATCTTCGAGCGCGGCCGCAAGGTCGATCTCGCCTTCCTCTCGGTGGGCGAGATCTCGCACAGCTGCACCATGGCGCGTGTGGGCCTCGTCTCACGCGCGGAGGTGGACGGCCTCATCGCGGCGGGTGCGGTGGGCGACATCTGCGCCCACTGGATCGACCGCGAGGGCCGCCTCGTCGACCATTCGCTCAACAGGCGGGTGGTGGCGCTCTCGCCCGAATGGCTGCATGAGATCTCTTGCGTCGTCATCGCATCGGGCGGCCCTGCAAAGGCCGAAGGCTTGCGGGGCGTGCTCAAGGGTGGCATGTGCGACGTCATCATCACCGACGAGAAGACAGCGGAGAACATCCTCGCAATGGAAACGGCATGAGCGTGGACGTCGTCCTCGGCATCGATATCGGAACCTCCGGCATCCGCATCGCGGCAACCGATTCCGCAAACGGCCTCAAGGCCATGTCGCAGGCCGCGATGGCCGCACCCCTGCAGGAGGGCGGCCGCGCCCGGCAGGATGCCGCGATCTGGTGGAACGCCTTGGCGCGAGCCTTCAAGGGCCTCGACCTCTCGGGGCTCAACGTCCGCGCCATCGCCATCGACGGCACGTCCGGCACCATCCTTCCCATCGATGCGGCGGGAAATCCGCTCGCACTCGCCTCCATGTACAATGACGTGTGCCGCACGGAAGACCTCGCCCGCATCACGCCCACCGCCCCGCGCGAGACGGCGGCCTTGGGCGGCACCTCGCCCTTGGCCCGCGCCATGGAGATCAAGGGCAACGCGCAGCGCGTCATCCACCAGGCGGACTGGATCATGGGCCGCCTCTCCGGCCGTTTCGACGTGACGGACGAGAACAACGCGCTCAAATCCGGCTATGACCCCGTCGCGCGCGAATGGCCGCGCTGGATCGGGCAGGCGGGCTTCGACACGGCGCTCTTTCCGCAAGTCGTGCCCGCCGGAACGCGCATCGGCACCATCACGGCGGAAGCCGCAGTACTCTTCGGCCTGCCGCAGGATACGGCCATCGTCGCGGGCACCACCGATGGCTGCGCCGCCTTCCTCGCCAGCGGTGCTGCCGACGCCGGTGACGGCGTCACCTCGCTCGGCACCACGCTCACGCTGAAGCTCTTGTCCGCCAAGCCCGTCTTCGCGCCGGATTTCGGCATCTACAGCCATCGCATCGGCGAGCAATGGCTGGCGGGCGGCGCCTCCAATACCGGGGGTGCGGCCATCGGCGCCTATTTCTCGAAGGACGACATCGCGCGCCTCACCCCCCTGCTCCAGCCGGATCACCCGACGGGCCTCGACTATTACCCGCTGCCGAAACCCGGCGAGCGCTTCCCTGTGAACGATCCGGCCTTCGCGCCGCGCCTCGAGCCCCGGCCCGCCGATGACCGCGTCTTCTTCCAGGCCATCCTCGAATCGATCGCGCGCATCGAGGCGGAGGCCTATGGCAAGCTCGCGGACCTTGGCGCCTCGAAGCTCGCCAGCATCCGCACCGCGGGCGGCGGCGCTGCCAATGCGGCGTGGACGAAGATGCGTCTCCGCTCGCTCGGCGTGCCGGAAAAACCTTCCTTGAGCGAACATGCGGCGGTCGGCACGGCGCGCCTCGCCTGGCGGGGCATCGGCCATGCGAATTGAGGGCCTGGGCCAGATCGCGTCGCGCTTCGGCGGCATGCTGATCGACCAATTCGGCGTCATCCATGACGGACAAGCGCTCTATCCCGGAACGCTCCGTGTGCTGAGCGAACTCAAATCCCTCGGCATTCCCGTGGCGGTGATGACCAATTCGGGAAAGCGCGCCGAGGCGAACCGCAAGCGACTGGTGAAGATGGGCGTGCCGCGCGATTACTTCGTCGATGCGGTGAGTTCCGGCGAGGTGGCCTTCGCCGCGATGACCGCGGGAAAGGCCTTCCTCATCGGCAAGGACGGCGAGGACTATGGCTTCGACGGCATCACCTTCGTGAGCGACCCGAAGGACGCCGAGGTGATCCTCATCCTCGGCTCCAACGCGCCGAAGACCTCGCTCGATGACTATCGCCGCATGCTTTCAGGCCTCACGCTGCCCGCCATCTGCTGCAACCCGGACAAGCTGATGCTGACGCCGGAGGGCCTCATGCCCGCCCCCGGTGCCATCGCGGCGCTTTACGAGGAGATGGGCGGCAAGGTGACGTGGATCGGAAAGCCCTATCCCGGCATTTACCAGAAGGCCGCGAGCCTCATCGGCAACCCCAAGCCCATCCTCTGCATCGGCGACAGCGCCGAGCATGACATAGCGGGCGGCCGTGCCGCGGGCTTCGAGACGCTCCTCGTGCTGCAGGGCATCTCGGCGGGGCATGATCCCGCAACGCTCTCACCCCAACCCGATTACCTGATGGACCGCTTTCAATGGTAGACCTCGAGAAGCTTCGCACCCTCTCCGCCCGCGTCGGCGCCGACCCGCTGCTGGTGCAGGCGGCCGGCGGCAACACATCGCTGAAGCAGGATGGCGTGATGTGGATCAAGGCCTCCGGCACCTGGCTGAAGGATGCGACGGCGCGTGACATCTTCGTGCCGCTCGATCATCAGGCGATCCTCGACGCGCTGACGCGCAATGATCCGGCTTGCGAATCCTGCACCGCCTTCGTCCGCACGGACCTGAACGCAACGGGGCTGCGCCCCTCGATCGAGACGACGGTGCACGCGCTCATGCCGCAGCGCGTCGTCGTGCATGTCCACTGCGTCAACACCATCGCCTGGGCCATCCGGCAGGATGCCGAGGCGCGTCTTGCCGAGAGGCTTGCCGGCTTCGACTGGGCCTACATCCCCTATGCGCGCCCCGGCCTGCCACTGGCGGGCGCCATCTCACGCCGCATCAGGCCCGGCGTGAACGTGCTGGTGCTCGCCAATCACGGCCTCGTGGTGGCGGCGGACACGGTGGAGGAAACGGATGCGCTGCTCGCCCGCGTGGTGGAAGCCCTCCGCCGCCCGGTGCGCGCTGCATCGGGCGTGGACCGCGCCGCGCTGGAAAGGCTCTGCGCGGGCAAGCCCTATCATCCGGCGGCGATGGACGAGACCCACGCGCTCGCCACCGATGCGCTGGCCTTGAAGCGCGGCAAGGAGTCCGTCTTCTATCCGGACCATGTGGTGTTCCTCGGCGTCGGCGTGGCCACCTCCTTCGAGAACGATCCGCCCCTCGTCGCCCTTCCCGGCCAGGGCGTGCTGATCCGCGAGGGTGCGAAGCCCGCCGTCGAGGCCATGGGCCGCTGCCTCGCGGACGTGATGCGCCGCGTGGACGAGGCCGACCCGCTGGTTGCGCTCACGGCGGAAGACATCGACCGCCTCGTCAACTGGGACGCCGAGAAATACCGCCAGACGCTGAAGGTGAACTGAGCGCGGCGCTCCACCACGCTGATCATCATGCCCCGGCTCGACCGGGGCATCCTTTTCCTCGCGCCAGCAAAAAGGATGGCCGGGTCACGCCCGGCCATGACGGGTTGGGGGCAAAGCAGAACCCTCATCATGCCCCCGCTCGCAGGCGGATAGGAAGAATGCGTCAACCCGGCGAAGGCCGGGGTCCCGCTTCAGGGTCCCCAAGCTGGATTCCGGCTTTCGCCGGAATGACGCCCATTCAAAACTGCGGGCGCATTCTTTTCACGCCTTCAGCAGCCACGCATGTTCCGGTGCGTTGTGGAACTTCCATGTTCGCTTCGGGCCTGCCATCACGTTCAGGTAATAGAGGTCATAGCCATGCGTCGTGGCGCAGGGGTGATAGCCCTTGGGCACCAGCGTCACGTCGCCGTCCTCTACCGCCATCGCCTCGTCGAGGGAGCGGTCGTCGGTGTAGACGCGCTGGAAGGCGAAGCCCTGCGGCGGGTTGATGCGGTGGTAATAGGTCTCTTCCAGCAGCGATTCATGCGGAAGATTGTCCGCGTCATGCTTGTGCGGCGGATAGGAGGAGGTGCAGCCCCCCGGCGTGATCACCTCGACCACGAGCAGGCTCTCCGCCGGTTCCCATTCGGGAATGATATTGGTCACGTGCCGCGTGTTGGAGCCCTTGCCGCGCGTTTCCTGGTGCAGCGCGTCGGGCCCGATCACGCGCGCCGGATGCGTGCCCCCTTCGCCCGGTGCCGTGCACACCGCGAGCGTCACGTCATTCTCCGCCACGACCGACCACGCCTCGCCCGCCGGCACGAAGACCGACCAGGGCTTGCCCTCGAAGGGCGAGTTGCGCTCGCCCAGCACGCCGAAATCCTGCGCGCCCGCGCTCACGCGGCCCTTGCCGCCGATGAAGACGAGGCAGGTCTCGCGGCCCCTCTCGCCGCCCTCTGCGCGCTCGCCGGGCTTCAGCTTCCACAGGTCGAAGCCCACGTGAGCCCAGCCGGCACTCTCCGGCGTCACCTGCACGATGCGGCCAGTGTCGCGTGTCGGATGGATCTTCAGCTTCGACATCGTCCTGTCTCCTTCATCAGGGCGCTTCAGCCACGCGCCGTATTCCACAAGTCTACCAGATTGCCGAAGCGCTGCGCCATGTCGGCGGTCGCCTCCTCGTCGGTCATGCGGCCCGCCAGCCAGTTCTGCGCGGCATGGCTGAAGATGGTGCGGCCCACGGCGAAGCCCTTGACGATGTCATGGGGCGCCACCGCTTCAAAGCCCTTCGCCAGCTCGTCCTCCGGCGCGTCGAGGCCCAGCAGCACCACGCCCCGGCAATAGGGGTCGTTGCGGCGGATCACGGCGGAGATGTTCTCCCACGCCTTTGAGGAGGCCTGCGGCTCCAGCTTCCACCAGTCGGGCTTGATGCCCAGCGCGTAATGCTCTTCCAGAGCCTGGGCGATGGTCATGTCGTCCAGGCTGCCATGCTTCCCGGCGATGATCTCGAGCAGCAATTCGCGGCCTACCTTGCGCGCCGCCTCATAAAGCGTGCGGAATTTCTGCGCCTGCTCCTGCTTCAGCTCCGGCGGGTCGTCCGGGTGATAGAAAGAGAGGCACTTGATGGTGTGCGTCACCGGCCATTCGACGAGCCTTGCGCCCACGTCCTGTGTGAACTCGAAGCGGAGCGGCCGCGAGCCCGGCTGCTCCAGCGGGCGCCCCACCCACAGGCCCAGCTTCGCCGCGTCGAACATCGCCTCGCGCCCATAGACGTCGTCGAGCAGCGTGCCGAAGCCCGGCTCCCCCTTGGCCACGCGCGCGATGGCGGCGATGGCGAGGCGCTTCAGCTCGTTGAGGCGGGCGCGCGGTGCGCCCGCGTCATCGGCCATCTTCTCCAGCTGCATGCGGTGGTCGATGGCGAAGGCCAGCAGCTTCTCCGGCTGCGGGCGCCGTGTCGTCGCCCAGTGCACATGGTTGATCGCCTCGTCCTTGCGCAGCGCCTTGTGCGGGCTGCCATGGGCGAGGAAGAACTGCAGCTCGTCCCATGTCGGGATCTCGGGCGAGCACAGCAGGCGCGACACGGCGAAGGCCCCGCAGGCATTGGCCCAGGTAGCGCTCGTGGCGTGGTCCTCTCCTTTAAGCCAACCTCGCAGGAAGCCGGACATGAAGCTGTCGCCCGCGCCCAGCACATTATAGACCTCGAT
>Ga0181554_1004053_pt1 | contig 12050 bp, 11 predicted proteins | sample 011ome_16_FD_145602 | JGI IMG/M metagenome (GOLD analysis project Ga0181554, IMG submission 145602) | Coastal salt marsh microbial communities from the Groves Creek Marsh, Skidaway Island, Georgia - 011503CT metaG (spades assembly) | ecosystem: Environmental > Aquatic > Marine > Intertidal zone... | reverse complement strand
CGATTCTGTGAGGGGTGTGAACACTTTCCCTGACTGGAGCCTGAGAGAGGCAGGGTCGAATGATTCTGCAGATCTAAGCGCGATCGTTTCTGCGAGCGCTTGAAGTCGATGTCTCTCGAGGGTGAGCGTGGCGAGGGCGCTTACTCCAAGCGAAATCGTTAACACCAGAGCGAGTAGCCCCGCCATCAGTGGCAGCATCGATCCCCGTTGCATTAGGGGTCTCCCCGGTAATGGCTCACCTGGGATGTTGCTCTCGCAGTGATCGGCACGCTGGCATCAAAATTCCCAAGGGGAAGGCTCACGAGAGGCACCTCGGTGGTCACGACAACTTCCACCCAGCTATCTGGTCCCAAACAATCATTGGAGGGAGCGCATCCAAGAGACACTGAAGCGTCACCATCAATGCCGTATTGATCAAGCGCGAGGCGTGCCGCCCGTTGCGTGTTAGATGTCGCCTGAGTAAGTGACGTGTGTTGGACGAACACCCGGGCTGCGTGTCTGGCCGCGGCCTCGGTAGCGAGTTGCGCATGCGAAATGCTCCACAACACCACCGTGAGAGACAAGACCGGGACGAATACAAGGATGGCGCCCACCAAGAATTCAAGCGAGGCGCGGCCTGACTCTGCCCTCTTAGCGAGGCTGCTCATACGGAATGGCCGCTTCCACGACGATCTCACCACCTGGTGACCACCATCCGACGGTGGGCACCGCAGACTCTAGGGTGAAGCTCACTCCAGCTTGCCCCGCAATATCCACGTGCTCGACAGAGAGGGAGGCTCGGTGTTCACTACCCAGGGCCTCTCGAATAAGTCGCTGGGTCAGCGCAGCTCCGTCGATGTCACTCGTGTCGTAGTAGCTGGCATAGCGCGCGCCCTCCCATGCCGAGGCTTGGAGAATTGACCTTGTGTGAGCGACGAGTGACACGTGGATTATTCCGAGGACAAGCGCAACCAGCACGGTACTGACCAACACGAACTCTGCCGGTGCGCTGCCCCGCTCAAAGCTAGAAGGACGTGACACGCGAGATTGCTTGTTCAAATACACCCGCAAGCGCAGGTCCTGCAGCAGACCAGATGACTATGACAAGTCCCGCGGTCATCAACGTGATGAGCACCCAGCCGGGGACGTCACCTCTGGCTAAATCCGTTGGATTTCGGGTACACGATGCGGGCTGCTGACAAGAAGAAAAAGTGACCATTTACGCAGGTTAGGCAGGCGCGTGACGTGACACCGTCGACTTTCCACAGGGCGCCACAGTGTGCACGAGGTGTTCTGTAATGCAAAACAGCGCGTAGAGTGTGTCGTGTACACGTACGGAAGGCCTCAGATGTCGGAGCTTGATACCACCCGGGAATGGGCAGTTGTTGGCGACCGGATTCGGGTTGCCCGCGAAGCAGCGGGAATCAGTGTTCGCGAGCTCGCTCGTCGAGTTGACGTGTCTGCAAGCCACGTATCGCAGGTCGAGCGTGGGCTCGCATCGTTTAGTGTTCGCTCGCTCTACAACGTAGTCAGCATTCTTGGCGTGTCGATGGACAGCCTGTTCGAAGAGACAAATACTCCTGCGGGTGCGGTACTAACCCAGGCGCCTGACGAGGCAGATGTTGCCGCAGGGGGTGGCCCTCTCGATGAGGGCGGAATGGTCTTGCGTCGAGGATCGCGCCCCACGTTGCAGATGCAGTCTGGGCCGCGCTGGGAGAGGCTCACTGCTACCCCCGAAAAGGACGCTGAGTTTATTGAGGTGGTCTACGCGCCAAACCTGGGCGGAAAGCCCCCTGAGGATTACATTCGCCACGCCGGTCGCGAGTACGGCGTAATCGTCAGCGGAGTGCTCAACATTCAAATTGGGTTCAGCGAAGCGCAGCTACACCCGGGAGACTCCGTCGCGTTCAACTCCAATATCCCCCACCGCTTCTGGAACCAAGGAGCGTCTGAAGTTCGAGCAATCTGGTTTATTAGCGACGATGCCCCTACCGAAGAAGGGCACATTGAGACTGATGGCGCATCGAGCCACCGTCCTACCGTCGCCTCCTAACGTTCTGTAATAGATAACGTTTTGGTTACTTTCACTGTCTGAGTGGACAGAGTGTTGTCTCTGTGTTTACACTCGTCGCACGTGGGTTTACACTCACTCCTCACTTCCGGCAAAGGAGCCCTAGACAATGAGCCGTGGTTCAACCGCATCATCGCCCGTCATTGAGGCGAAGAACATTGTCAAACGATTTGGCGGCGCACTCGCTGTAGACAACGTCTCCGTCACGGTTCACCATGGTGAGATTCACGCTGTTGTCGGCGAAAACGGTGCAGGTAAGTCGACCTTGATGCGTGTGATGGCAGGAATCCACGAGCAAGACAGCGGAAACGTCGTCGTTGAGGGCACCGTGTTGGAGACCGGAGCGAAGAACGCAATTGATGCCGGGATCTCATTGGTCCACCAAGAGCTCAGCTTGGTGCCGGAAATGACCGTGGCCGAGAATATTGCACTCGGTGCGTTCCCCACCACCGCAGGATTCACCAAACAAAAAGACTTGAAGCAGATTGCTGCCGATGCCCTCAAGGAAATTGGTGTTTCAGTCGACCTGGACGAGCGCATCTCTCGACTCTCAGTGGCACTTCGACAGTTCGTCGAGATTGCCCGCGCAGTCGCGCGCAAGCCAAAGGTCCTTATTCTTGACGAGCCAACGGCAACGTTGACACCAGCGGAAACCGACTACCTCTTGGAAATGCTGCAGCGTCTCGCCGAGAACGGCATGGCGATTGTCTACATTTCACACCGCATTCCTGAGGTCTTTAGGATTTGTCACTCAGTAAGCATTCTTCGAGATGGCCAGCTCGTCGCCAATTCATCAATTGATGACACCACGCCTGATGCTGTCGTTGACCAAATGGTCGGCCGTGAGCTCAAGGCAGACCTGAAATCGCACCGCACAGCATCGCCAGGTGAGGTAGTCCTCAGCGCAAAGGGCATCAAAGCACCGGGCGTAAATGGAATTGATCTTGAAGTTCGTGCAGGCGAAATTGTCGGCCTTGGCGGACTTGTCGGTGCAGGCCGGACTGAGCTCGTTCGTGCAATCATCGGCGCCGACGACCGAAATGCAGGAACGGTGTCGATGACAGTCGGCGGCAAGACCGTCTCACTCACCAGCTACCAGTCTTCGGTGCGTGCGGGTGTGGGTTACGTCCCTGAAGAGCGCCGTACTGACGGGCTTGCTCTGGGCATGACGGTGGCCGAAAACATCAACCTTCCCAACCGTAAGGAGCTGTCCACCGCCGGTTTCCAGCTGCGCGGAAAGATTGCAAGCTTTGCGAAAGAGTTGTCGGAAAAGGTCAACCTTCGCCCGCCTGAGATTAGGCGCGAAGCGGGCCAATACAGCGGTGGTAACCAGCAGAAGATTGTCATTGCCAAGTGGCTTGGCCGCAAGCCCGCCCTCATGGTGCTCGACGAGCCCACACGAGGCGTCGATGTCGGTGCAAAGGCCGAAATTCACCGCCTCGTGAAGGAACTAGCCGACAACGGCACCGCTGTGCTGGTCGTCAGCTCGGACCTGCCTGAACTGCTTGAGCTCTCAGACGTGATTCACGTCGTTCGAGACGGACAAATCATGGGCACGCTCGCCCAATCAGAAGCGGATGAGAAGTCAGTGATGTCGCTGGCCTCTGGAGAAAAGATGGTGGATGCATAGTGGCTAAAGAAACTCTCACTGAAGCAATCGCTATGGCGGATATCGCTCCTGCCGAGTCGAAGGCGAAGCAGTCCGCCGGTAACAAGGCAGTGCTGTGGTTGGCAGAAAACGGGATCTTCGTCTTCACCGCCCTGCTCATCGTCTTTGCGGTTATCTTCGTCGACGGCTTCGCCGCGCTCTACAACATCACCGACGTCTTCCACCGCGCCGCTCCTATTGGAATCGTTGCGGTGGGTATGACCTTCGTGGTGATCAGTGGAAACTACCTCGACTTGTCTGTGGTTGCCCAGGTGGCGACATCTGCCGTGATTTTGATTGCCGTCAGTAACGAATACGGAATTCCGTTGGCAATGCTCGCCGCTCTTGCCGCGGCACTGGTATTTGGCGTAATCAATGGTGTCGCGGTGGGGTATTTCAAAGCCAATGCGGTGATCGTGACACTGTCAACGACCTATATCGGCCTAGGTGTTTTGCGCTACTTCTCGGGAGGGTCAATCTTCTTTGGGCCTCAAGACGGCGCAATTCGTGAATTTGGTCTGGGAAAGCTCGGACCAATCCCCTACTCAGCAATCGTGCTGTTAATCATGACGATTCTGCTCTCGATCCTGCTCACCAGGACAAACTTCGGCTTCTTAGTGAAGTCGTTCGGCGTGAACGAAAAGGCGACGCGACTGTCTGGAACCAACACCGGAATGGTGGTTATCGGAGCATTCATCGTGACCGCAATTGCGGCCATGATTGCAGGATTCGTCCTGGCCGCCTTCTCAAACACCGCGGTCTCGGCAATGTCAACCGGATACGACTTCCGAGCTCTCGCAGCAATCATTGTGGGAGGAACAAGCGTGTTCGGCGGAAAGGGAAGCATTTTCCGCACACTCCTCGGTGTGATCTTCGTCAGTGTGCTGACAAACATTCTTGTTCTTTCCCAAATCAGCTTCGGTTATCAGCAGGTGGCGCTCGGAGCGCTCATTGTCCTCGCGGTAACTGTCGACGCAGTGGCTAGAAAGGTGTCAAAGCGATGAGCCAGACCATGCAATTGGGCAAGGTTGCCGATGCAACCCTGTGGGGGCGCTTCCGCACTCTCGTTGCACGCCGAACCGAAGGCCGCGGTGTTGCTCTGCTTGCCGTCATCCTTGTGGGAGTTGCGTTTACTGAACCACTGGTGTTCGTGGCCTACCCCGTAAGCCTTGGCCGCATTGCCCTGATCGGAATTGTGGCACTTGGGCTTACCGCAGTGATCTTGATGGGCGAGCTCGACCTCAGCGTCGCCAGCACACTGGCTCTCTCGGGAGTCATCATGGCGAGCATCCCAGACCTCCGACTGGGAATCCTCGCCGCGTTGGCCACGGGATTGATTGTGGGGCTGATCAACTCATTCTTTGTCGCGGTCATTGGGATTAACTCCTTCATCGCGACGCTTGGCATGCTGTTTGCTCTCCGCGGACTTGCCTTTGTTATTTCTGACGAAGCTCCCGTGAGCCTCGAGAACAAGGACGCAGGTATTGCCTTCGGCCTCCCCCTTATCGGGCCCATCACCCCCCGAGTGCTGATCTTCATCCTGGTGTTTATCGCGATCCAGGTATTTGTGTCCCGAGTGAAGATGGGACGCGAATTCTTCGCGGTAGGTGGAAACCGTCAAGCTGCCGTCGATGCAGGTATCCCGGTGAAGCGTCGCATCCTCACCGGCTTCTTAATCTCCGGGTTCGTGTCCGCCCTCGCAGGAATCATCAACACTCTTGAGCGCACCACCGCAGACCCCACGGCAGGATCCACCGTTTTGCTGGCAAGTTTTGCCGCAGCCATCATCGGAGGAAACTACCTCAAGGGTGGCCGCGGATCAATCGTGGGAACCCTCATCGGAGCGACATCCTTGGGTGTCCTTCAGGTGGCACTTACCCTGACTGGAGTTCAGGTCCCTGTCCAACAAATTTTCATCGGTGCGATTCTGCTGATTGCCGTGACCACCGATCCCAACAATCTTCGAGCAGTTCTGGGAAGCCTCCGTCAGGTGACTCGGGGCCGCGCGAAGGCCGTGACGACCTAGTCGCCGCGGTCCCCGGTCATGAAAATGACCAATCACTGTAAACCGAACGAAAGAGGCACAAGATGCGCAAGACCCGGATTTCTCTGGGAATGGCGAGCATGTTCGCCATCGCTGGCCTGACCCTTGCAGGTTGCTCCGGCACCGCTACCGATGCAGCAGGAGATGCTGCTGACAGCGGTTCGACCGAAGCTGCTGCAGGTGGTGAGTCCTACGATGTCTACGCTCTGCTTCCGCAGGGTAACGACCAGCCATATGGAACCACCTACCTCCCCCCCATGGAGGCAAAGGCTGCTGAGTTGGGAATTAACCTGACCATCACCAACTCGGAGTACGACGCTGACAAGCAGGCCAGCGAGTGTGAAGTTGCCGTTGCGGCTCAGCCCGACGGCATCATCCTCTGGCCAGCCGTTGCTGACGCAATCCGCCCATGTCTGGAAGCTGCAAACGCAGCTGGCATTCCTGTGTGGATCACCAACGCAGACGTCAACCCTGAAGACACTGACCTCACCTACGGTTACTCCGGTACCGACTCATACGGCCAGGGCGCTGCCTCGGCTGAGATGATGTGTGAGCTCGCTGACGGCGCCGAGATCGGCGTTATCCAGGTAAACGGTCTCACCGGTAACTCGGTGGCAACCCTCCGCGGAAACGGCTTCAAGGAAACTGTTGCCGAACTCTGCCCGAACGTTTCGATCTTGGCAGAGCAGCCAGGTAACTGGAACAAGGACGACTCACAGATCGCAGCATCCGAGATGCTGACCGCTGTGGGTGCAGAGAACGTACAGGGAATCTACGCAGCTGACGACACCATGGTCGCCGGTGCTATCGACGCTGCTAAGGCTCGTGGCATGGACGTAGAGGCTCTCTACATCACCTCGATTGGTAACACCTTCCTCGGAAACCCACTGGTTGCTTCCGGTGAGCTCGACGGAACTGTGTTCCAGTCCTCGGGTTGGGACGGCGAGAACGCAGTGGTAGGTATCTACCGCGCGATGACCGGTGACACCCAGCAGGGCCGCGACGATGACGGTTCGGTGCTTTACATGCCGAACCCGAAGGTCACCATCGACAACTGGGACTCCCCAGAAGTCGCACCTGAGTGGTAAACCACCACTTGGCCTAGTCACTTAATGTGACGAACCTGGGTGGGGCTACTACCCCACCCAGGTTCTGGGCCAAAAAACCGAACGAACATCCTGACCCACCTCAAACACTATTCCCACTAGGGAATGTGTGCACACCAAGGACGCACTCATCATGACTGAACCGGCACCAAAGCCCCTGATTCCGGCACTTGATTTTGCTCACCGACAGATTCCTGCCCATGGAACGATGGCTGTCGACTTTGAAGCACGAGTAGATTTTCACCGCCTCCGGGATTACCGCTTGGGTCGTGCGATGGATGCTCTGCGCGATAGTGGTGTGGGCGCGTTCCTTCTCTTTGACTTTTACAACATCCGCTACGTCACCCAGACCTGGATTGGTGGGGCCCTCGGCGACAAGATGTCGCGCTATGCCCTGCTCATGCCAGACGGAAAACCCCACGTGTGGGACTTTGGATCAGCGGCTAAGCACCACCGTCTCTTCGCTCCGTGGTTGCACGAGGGCCACTCCCACGCAGGCATGTTGGGACTTCGTGGAGCCATTCACCCGGATGTGGGATTGATGCGTGAGGCCGTTACCTACATTAAAGGCATGCTCACCGACGCCGGAGTGGTCAATGACCCGATTGGCGTCGACATTGTGGAGCCCGCGTTCTTATTTGAAATGCAGCGTCAAGGTCTTGAGGTGCGAGACATTCAGCAGGACATGTTGGGAGCACGTGCGATTAAGAACCCCGACGAAATCATGTTGCTGTCCCAAGCTGCCGCGATGGTCGACGGCGTCTACCAAGACATTGTTGATGTGTTGAAGCCTGGAATTCGCGAGAACGAAATCGTCGCTCTGGCTGCAAAGCGGCTCTATGAGATGGGCTCTGACCAGGTCGAAGCGATCAACTCGGTGTCTGGTGAGCGGTGTAATCCACACCCCCACAACTTCACGGACAAAATCATCCGTCCGGGTGACCAAGCATTCTTCGACATTATTCACTCGTTCAACGGATACCGCACCTGTTACTACCGAACCTTCTCAGTGGGTAGTTCAACGCCGGCACAACACGACGCGTACACCAAGGCACGCGAATGGATGGACCTCGCCATTGACAAGGTCAAGCCCGGAGTGGGAACGGATGAAGTTGCCGCGTTATGGCCAAAGGCCACAGATCTCGGCTTTGCCAACGAAATGGAAGCCTTCGGTTTGCAATTTGGTCACGGTCTAGGCCTTGGCCTGCACGAGCGCCCCATCATCTCCAGATTGAACTCGATGACCAACCCGGTAGAGATCGAAGAGGGAATGGTGTTTGCACTTGAAACCTATTGCCCTGCAAGCGACGGAATTTCGGCCGCACGAATCGAAGAGGAAGTAGTGATTACGTCCTCGGGAGCCCAGGTGCTCACCAGGTTCCCTGCACAAGAACTGTTTGTGGCGAACCCTTACTAAGCGTTTCTTTTTCCTTTCCATTGGGAGTGTGGGCCCGGCGCAAGTCGGGCCCACACTCTTTTTAGCACGCGCACAAAAAAGGGCCCGCGACATAATCGCCGCGGGCCCTTCAGTACTAGAAGTGTTAGCTCTTCCAGATGGTCTTGAAGTTGCAGAACTCGCGGATACCGGGAGCTCCGAGCTCTCGGCCAAAGCCTGAGTCCTTAACTCCGCCGAAGGGGAGCTCGGGATAGGAAATGGTCATTCCGTTGAGGAAGACCGCTCCCGCCTCGATGTTCTTGATGAAGAACTCTTCGTCGGAAGCGTCGGTAGTCCACAATGCCGAACTCAGACCAAAGGTGGTCTGGTTTGCGACCTCGGCTGCCTCTTCACGTGTAGAAATTTTGTAGACACTTGCCACAGGGCCGAAGGCTTCTTCCATGACAAGGCGCATGGACTCATCGAGCCCATCCAAAACGGTGGGTTCGTAGAACCAGCCATCGCGCTCGGGTGCCTTGCCGCCAGTCAGCACGCGGGCGCCCTTTGCGACCGCATCATCGACGAGTTCAGCGATTTCTTGGCGACCCTTTTCGGTGGCCAATGGGCCAATCTGCGTGGCCTCGTCAAGCGGGTCTCCGACTACCAGAGCGCCCATCTTTTCGGCAAACTTCTCGACAAACTCGTCATACACATCTGCGTGGACAATAAAACGCTTTCCTGCGATGCACGACTGTCCGTTGTTGTTGACACGTGCGGTGACCGCTACGGTACTTGCCTGTTCGATATCCGCAGAAGGCATAACGATAAATGCGTCAGAGCCACCCAGCTCCATCACGGCCTTCTTGATGTTTGAACCGGCGCGACCGGCGACGGCGCGACCGGCTGGTTCAGAACCAGTCAGAGTCACAGCCTTAATGCGGCGGTCATCGATCAGTCCCGCCACGGGACCTGCGCCAGTGAGGATCGTGGTGAAGGAGCCGTCAGGGAATCCACCTCGCGTGAACAATGAGTCGAGATACATTGCGGACTCAGGGACGTTAGAGGCGTGCTTCAGCAGTCCGGTGTTTCCTGCCATAAGTGCGGGAGCCGCAAAGCGAATGACCTGCCAGAGTGGGTAATTCCAGGGCATGACCGCCAAAACCACTCCAAGCGGCTGGTAGTGCAGGTAGGCCTGGCTCGCTCCAACAACCGATGGGTCTTCGAGGGGCTCATCAGCCAAGAAGTTTTCGGCATTGTCTGCGTAGAAGCGCATGTTCTTGGCGCACTTGAGCACCTCACCTACCGACTGAGAAATGGGCTTACCCATTTCGATGGTGATCATCCTGGCAAGCTCATCGACTTCGGCTTCGAGGATGTCGGCGCTGGCCTTCATCCACTGCGCACGCTGGGCATAGGTGGTTGCTTTCAACGCTTCATACGCCGCTTGGGTCTTCGCGACTCGGGCTTCGACCTCAGCGGAATCGTGTTCTACGAATTCCCGGATAGTCTCACCGGTCGCTGGGTTAGTGACTGCAATGGCCATAAATTTCTCTTCTCTCGCATCCGGTGATGACCGTCATTGGTCGACGCACACCGACGTGTATTCGGCTCTGTGTTCAATTATCCCGCCCTGAAGGTGTCTACTCCTACATAACACCCAAAGGTCGCTTCGTCCCGTGCAGGCGAGCCCCCCCAGAACACTTCGGCCCACGTCGGGACCGAAGTGATCACAACTTCACCACAACACTTCGGCTTTGTATACATTCTGGTCCTTAAAGTGGCAAATATCAAGGCAATTTGGACCCATTGCCCCCAAATTGGATACATCTAGTCCTCTGCGCCGCGCCCCAGCGGGTGCCCACAATTGATCTAGGAATCCGCCTCACCACTGGCCGCTGACCGAGAAACGATCATTCACCGGGGAGCCTGCTCGAATTGTTATCGAATTCGTGTTTTTCCAGAGCCCGGCAAAGTGTATTGTGTCAGTTGACACTCTGTGGACGACGGCGTTGCGAGAGTTAACGCTCCTGGCCTCGTCGATGGAGAACCGAACATCGTAATGAGGAGGGGCAATATGGATGCCGAGCGTCTCGCTGGCAAGAAAGCACTAATAACTGGTGGCGCGCAGGGTATGGGCGCCGCTATCGCAAAGCACTGGGCAGCTCAAGGAGCAGCCGTCTGCGTCGCTGACATCAATGAAGAAGGCGTCGCCGCAGTAGCTCAAGAGATTCGTGACGCGGGTGGTACCGCCACTCACTTCAAGCTCGACGTGACCAACGAAGAGCAGGCAGAGGCCGTCGTTGCACACGTGGTCAAGGAATTCGGGGAAATCAACCTCCTGCTCAACAACGCAGGTGTCAATAAGCCCACCATGTTCCCAGACACCCCCAAAGAGAACTATGACTTCATCATGAACGTCAACGCATGGGGCAAGTTCAACGTGATGCGCGCTGTGTCGAAGCAAATGATTGCCCAAGGAAAGCGCGACTACCCTTACAAGATCATTAACGTGGGCTCGATCGCCTCACGCATGTCCTTCGACGACATCATCCCCTACTCGATGGCAAAGCACGCAGTACTCGCGCTGATTCGCGGTGGCGCAAAGGCCTTGGCTCCACACGGCATCACCGTCAACGGATACGGTCCCGGTGTTGTGCGCACGGAAATGTGGGAACAGCTCGACAAAGATCTCGTGGAAATCGGAAAGTTTGCGAAGCCGGGCCAGTCGATGGACTCCCTCGCCGCAAACGACATCGAGCTCAAGCGGTATTCCTATCCTGATGACATCATCGGCACCGCGTCCTACCTGGCAAGCCAAGAAAGTGACTACATGACTGGTCAGCTGATCATGATTGACGGTGGAATGGTCTTCCAGTAAGAACCAAACTCAAAAGGGCGGCCAGCTGGAGACCTGGCCGCCCTTTTGCTTTCTAGCGACCTGGCATGATTGCCTCATGTTTGCTGCCCAATTCATTTTCACCCCTGGCACCTACGACGAAGAGTTCCACGAGCTCGACCAATCAATCGACAACTTTGCACAAAGCCTCGAGGGCTTCCGCGGGGTCGACAAGTGGGTCTCGCCAGACGGCACGCGCCAAAACTCGATCTACTACTGGGCAGATCGGGAATCACTCTCGGAATTCTCGAGTTTCCCCGACCACCTCACCGCAAAGAAACGCTATTCGGAGTGGTACGACTCGTACCAGGTGATCATCTCTGAAGTAGTTGCCCAGTATGGCGATGGCGGCGAGAACCACCCCTTAACTTCGGTTAAAAGCTAAATTCTAGAGCCTGAAGACTTGGCCAGACCGCGAAAATCACGGTGATGGGCAAGATGATGAGGACCAGTGGGATCAGCATCCACACCTCGGCTTTTCCTGCCCTCTCTACAATCCCTCGAAGGCGTTGAAGCCTCGAATCAGAACTATGGGCCCTCACCACCTCGGCTAGCGGCGCGCCCCGCTCCAGGGCCTGAGCGAGGTGTTCTGTTAGTGATTGAATTTCGTCGACGCCAAGGCTCTGTGCAGATTCAGTGAGTGTGGCCGCTAACGGTTTTCCCGCGTCCACAAGACGCAGAACGCGCGACCACTCCCTGGCGAGCTCGCCGCTTCCTCGCTGCGCCACTCTCCGCAGTGCCCCGGGCAGGGACTCTCCAGCTGCCAGCGCAAGGGACAGCAGCTCCAACACAGTAGGAAATTCCTCACTTAATCGCTGTTTTCTCTTTTTGCCTAGCTGGCGAAGGTGTCGGTCAAACAGCCCCACTCCTGCCACTGCTCCAATGACAGAAACCACCGCAATAGATAGCCCGGGAACACCAGGCCTGCTCA
>Ga0181554_1004046_pt1 | contig 12066 bp, 7 predicted proteins | sample 011ome_16_FD_145602 | JGI IMG/M metagenome (GOLD analysis project Ga0181554, IMG submission 145602) | Coastal salt marsh microbial communities from the Groves Creek Marsh, Skidaway Island, Georgia - 011503CT metaG (spades assembly) | ecosystem: Environmental > Aquatic > Marine > Intertidal zone >... | reverse complement strand
CATCACGCACACCTTCTCGCGCTTGTCGCCCAGTGCCACCACTTCCTTGATGTGCGGGAAGAACTTGAGCTTGTTCTCCACATACTTGGGTGCAAACATGGCGCCATCGTTGGCGCCACCCACGATGCGGCCCACGTCTTTCACGCGGTCAATGATCTTGAGGTGGCCATGTGCGTCCAGAAAGCCTGCATCGCTGGTGTGGTACCAGCCATCGGCCGTCAGCACCTCTGCCGTGGCGGCAGGGTTCTTGTAGTACTCCTTGAGCAGCCCGGCCGACTTGACCAGGATTTCGCCGTTGTCGGCCACCTTGATCTCCACGCCGCGGATGGGCACCCCCACCGTGTCGGCTCGCGCCTGGTTGTCGGGCTGCAGGCAGACGAACACGGCGGTCTCGGTGGAGCCGTAGAGCTGCTTGAGGTTGATGCCGATGGAGCGGTAGAAGGTGAACAGGTCGGGGCCAATGGCCTCACCCGCCGTGTAGGCCACGCGCACGCGGCTGAACCCCAGGTTGTTGCGCAGCGGGCCGTACACCAGCAGGTTGCCGAGGGCGTACTTGACCTTGTCGATGGCGCTCACGGCCTCGCCGTCCATGAGCGCCGGGCCCACGCGCTTGGCCACGCGCATGCAGGCCTCGAACATCTTGCGCTTGATGGCGCCGGCGTCCTCCATGCGGATCATCACGCTGGTCAGCAGGCCTTCAAAGATGCGGGGGGGCGCAAAGTAATAGGTGGGGCCCACTTCCTTGAGGTCGATGGTCACCGTGCTGGCCGACTCGGGGCAGTTCACCACGTAGCCACAGGCCAGCCACTGCGCGTAGCTGAAGATGTTCTGGCCGATCCAGGCCGGTGGCAGGTACGCCAGCACTTCTTCGCTGCTGGTGAGCTTGTCGAATTCGGCGCCGGCCGAGGCGCGGTCGAGCAGGGTGCTGTGCGTGTGCACCACGCCCTTGGGGTTGCCGGTGGTGCCCGAGGTGAAGAACATCGCAGCGACATCGCCGGGCTGCGCCTTGGCCACCTCGGCCTTGAACCAGCCGGGGTTCTTTGCGGCAAAGGCCTTGCCCGCCTCGATCAGCGAGTCCAGCGAGGCCAGGCCCTGTTCGTCGTACTTGCGCAGGCCGCGCGGGTCGTCGTAGAAGATGTGGCTGATCTGCGGGCACTGCTCGCGAACCTCCAGCATCTTGTCGACCTGCTCCTGGTCTTCCACCAGGCAAAAGCGCACTTCGGCGTTGTTCAGCGGGAACACGCATTCGGCCGCCACGGCGTCCTGGTACAGCGGCACGGGGATGGCGCCCAGCGACTGCGCGGCCAGCATGGTGGCGTACAGGCGGGGGCGGTTGGCGCCCACCACCACCATGTGCTCGTGGCGCTGCAAGCCGGCCTGGTGCAGCCCTGCAGCCACCTGCTCGACCAGGCGGGCGAGGTCGGCCCAGTTGTGCGTTTGCCAGATGCCATATTCTTTCTCGCGCAGGGCTGGCGCCTCGGGGCGCTCGGCGGCGTGCTTGAGCAGCAGTTGCGGGAACGTGGTCAACATTGCAGGTTCCTAAAAGTGAGAACGTGTCAGCCCGGTGACTGCCGGGGGTGCAAGCTTGTGTTTGCGTCTTGGGGTCCATGCTAGGACTCACTTTGACGCCATCTTGTCTTGCCGACGACAATTTAGGGGAAACTCCTGATCGGGTTAAACCCTTCCCCGGGTTTTGGAGTGCCTGCGTTGTGGTGGGCTGCGGCGAGGTTGCGGCGGGGCGGTATCCTTCGGCGGATATGTACGCACCGTATTTCGGCCTACGGCACCCGCCGTTTTCCATCGCGCCTGATCCGCGCTACCTGTTCATGAGCGAGCGGCACCGCGAGGCGCTGGCCCATCTGCTGTACGGGCTGGATGCGGGCGGCGGTTTCGTCCTGCTGACCGGCGAGGTCGGTGCCGGCAAGACCACCGTGTGCCGCTGCTTCCTCGAGCAGATACCGAGCCACTGCAACGTGGCCTACATCTTCAACCCCAAGCTCACGGTGCACGAGCTGCTGCGCTCGGTATGCGACGAATTCGGCGTGCCACACAAGCCGGGCGCGTCGGGTGTCGAGACCGTGAAGGACTACATCGACCCGCTCAACGCATCGCTGCTGGCCGCCCACGCAGCGGGGCGAAACACCGTGCTCATCATCGACGAGGCGCAGAACCTCTCGGCCGACGTGCTGGAGCAGTTGCGCCTGCTGACCAACCTGGAGACCAGCGAGCGCAAGCTGCTGCAGATCATCCTGATCGGCCAGCCCGAGCTGCGCGCCATGGTGGCGAGCCCGGCGCTGGAACAGCTGGCCCAGCGCGTGATTGCACGCTTTCACCTCGATGCGCTGAGCCCGCAGGAGACCGGGCAGTACATCGCGCACCGGCTGGCCGTGGCGGGGCTGCAGGGGCCGCTGCCTTTCGGCCCGCGCGCGATCCGGCGGGTGCATGCGCTGTCGCGCGGCATTCCCCGGCGCATCAACCTGCTGTGCGACCGCGCGCTGCTGGGCGCATACGCAGCCGGGGTGCGCGAAGTGACCGTGCCCATCGTCCAGCGTGCTGCCCGCGAGGTGTTCGACCTGGCGGCGCCGGTCGCCTCATCGTCCTTCGCCACGGCTGCCGGCGCGGCGGCGGGCGGCCACCGTCAGCCGTGGCCGCGCTGGGCCATCGGTGGGCTCGGTGCGCTGGCCGGTGCGGCGGCGCTGGGCGTGGCGGGCTGGGCTGCCGGCGCATGGACAACAGCCGGCCCCGGAGTGCCGCCCGGACTGGCGGCGTCGCCGACGTCTGCCGCCCCCTCTGCAGCCCGCACGGCGGCGGATACCGCTGTGCCGGCCCGCCTTGCCAGCGCGCCTGGTGGCCCCGGGGCACAGGCATCGGCCGAGGCGCTGCGCGCGTTCCTGCAAGCGCCTGCCGCCGGTGAAGGCGCTGCGTGGCTGGCCCTCGCTTCGGCCTGGGACGCGACGTTGCCCGATGGTGCCGATGCCTGTACCAACCTTGCGCGCCACGGGCTGCGCTGCTACCGCAACCCGCGTGCGGGGCTGAATCTGGTGCGGCAGCTGGACCGGCCCGTGCTGCTCACGCTGCACCCGGCAGACACGCCCGATGCGCCGGTGCTCGCCGTGCTGCGCCACCTCGACGGCGACCTGGCCACGCTGGAGGCCGCCGGGCGGCGCGTGGAGGTGCCGGTGCAGGAACTGGCCCAGGTGTGGCGCGGCGACGTGGTCACCCTGTGGCGCGCGCCCCCGGGCATGCCGGACAGGGGCGAAATCACCGAGACCCTGGAGGGCGCCGCCTGGCTGGATGCCCAGCTTGCCAGCCGTGCTGCCGGGGGCGCCGGCCCTGAACGGCGTGCAGCCACGGCTGCCCAGCGGCAGGCAAGCATCTACCGCTTCCAGCTGGCCCAGGGCGTGGTGCCTGATGGCCGACCCGGTCCCCTGACCCTCATGCTGCTCAACCGCGCCACCGGTGTGAAAGAGCCCCGCTTGCGCACCGGAGCCTGACTTACATGTCCTACATCCTTGACGCCCTGCGTCGTGCCGAAGCCGAGCGGGGCCGGGGCGGTGTGCCCGGCCTGCATTCCCAGACCCTGCCCCTGCGCGGCGAAGCGCCCGCTGCAGCGCCGGCCTTTGCCGCCCGCCCGGCGTGGGTGCTGGGCGGTGCCGTGGTGCTGGCTGCTGCGGCGGCTGGTGCCACCTGGTGGTGGCTGCAGCGCGCTGCAGTGGCCCCGCCCGTGCCTGTGGCCGCGGTAGGGATACCGCCCGTCCCTGCGGCCCCGCTGGCGCAGCCAGCCCCACCGATGCCAACGATGTCACCGGCTGCGCCCGCGCCTGCGGCTGCGCCCCCTGCATGGGCCCCGGCCCCGCAGCCTGAGCCGCGCTCCCCAGAAAAGCGACTGCCCGACAAGCCCCGCGAGCGGCCTGCGCCCGACACGGCGGAGCCCAGGCCCGCCGCCGCGCCTGCGCCGGCAGGCGACCCCGCGGGCCTGCGCCAGCGAGCCGCTGCAGGTGCCGCATCTCCAGCGTCCACCGCGCAACCCGCGCCAGCCGCCGCCCAGGCCGGCGCAGCCACCGCCGCCATGCCGCCACCGCCGCCCGTGTTTGCCCAGGCCGATCTGCCCGAAGCCATCCGGACGCAACTGCCTGTACTCAAGATCACCGGGGCGACGCATTCCAACAACCCGGCCCACCGCATGGCCATCGTCAACGGACAGGTGCTGCAGGAGGGCGACCAGGCCGGCCCCGGCCTGGTGCTCGACCGGATCGAGCCGAACCGCACCGTGTGGTCGTTCCGTGGCTACCGGTACGCGGTGGGCTCCCAGTAATCATCCACTGCCACGGCAAACGCCCTGGCGCTGGCGCCTGCCGCACCGTGCGCAAGCCCACTGCCGGTCGTGCTGAAGGCCGCCCCTGGCCGTTTTTGCCCCGATCCGGGGCCCTGTGGGGTCATTCGGGGCACCGCCAGGGGCCCGTGGGGGTCATGGCGCAGAAAATTGGAGTCAAAACGGCCAAAGGTGCTAGTGTGGGTTCAATAGTTTGCTATCAACAAAGTAGCGATTTGTAGCGATGGATAGCAGACGGAGCGCCTACCGGATGAATCGCCCGTCGCGCCCCACCAGCGTCAGCTCCACAAAGCGCGATGCATTGCGCTCCGGCGTGCTGGCGTTGATCTCGAACCCGCCCAGGTCCCACTTCTTGATATTCCACGTTGCGTCGATGAACGCGGCGCGCGTGGGGTTGCGGCCGGCGCGCTGCAGGGCTTCGGCAAACACGCGGGCGTTGATGTAGCCCTCCAGCGCCAGGTGCGACGCATCCGCGGTGGCACCCGATGCCTTCCACGCCGCCTGGAAATCGCGCACCACCGGCATCACCACATGGGTGGGCAGCGGCACCACCTGCGAGATGGCCATACCCGTGGCGTCGGGGCCCAGTGCCTTCACCGTGGCGGCCGTACCCATGACCGACAGGGCATACAGCGTGACGCCGCGCTGCTGCGCGCGAAAGGCCTTCACGAACTCCAGCGTGGGCTTGCCGGCCAGGCCGATCACGATGGCTTCCAGGTTGGCGCCCGCAAGCCTGGTGGCTGCGGCGCCCGCGTCGGATGCATTGCTTTCCACCGTGACGGAGGTGGCTTCGGGCAGCTTCAGGCGCTCGATGGACTGGCGTGCAGCACCGTACACCTCTTTGCCGAACGCGTTGTTCTGGTACACCACGCCGATGCGGCGGATGCCGATCGTGGCCAGGTGCTGCACGAGCTTTTCGGCCTCGTCGCCGTAGCTGGCGCGGATGTTGAACACGTTGCGCGCCGTCTTGACGCGGCTGACCTGCGCACCGGTAAACGGCGCGAAGAACGGCACGCCGCTGTCGATCACCTTGGGCAGCATGGCCTCGATCATCGGGGTGCCCATGCAGTTGAACAGGGCGAAGGTGTCCCGGTCGGCCAGGAAGGCATCCACGTTGGCCACCGCCTTGGCCACGTCGTAGGTATCGTCCTGGGTCACCAGCTCGATGCTGCGGCCGTTCACGCCGCCGCGGGCGTTGATGGCGGCAAACGCGGCCTTGGCACCCTGGTGCATGGCCGAGCCCAGCTCGCCCAGCGGGCCCGTGAGCGCGGTCGACTGCCCGATGCGGATGGCGCCCTCCTGCGCGCGCACCGTGCGTCCGGCCACCGCCAGCAAGGGCACGCCCACCATGGCGGCCACCAGCCGCCGCCTTGCCAGCGGGGGTGCGGTGCCTGGGCCGGATGCAAAAGGCAGAAGGCGGGTTTGCGCGTGCCCGGCAGTGGCGCGCCGATGTGGCTGCATGAGGTCTCCTCGATGGTGGCGGTGCGCCCGGGGTGGCGGCCTGCAAGACGCAGAATCATCCGGGTGCAATTGGCATTTTTTTGTCTTTCTGACGACAATCGCCCTCGTGGTATTCCCGGGGTCCGACGGTGCGTTCCCCACGCAAAAAACCCGCGATGATCCCGCCATGAGCCAGGACCTTTCATTGCACCAGCGGCGCAGGCCGCCCACCGAGGAAGAGCTGCAGGGTATTCCGTGGCTGGGCCTGCTGCAGCCTTCCGAACGCGAGCGCGCCATGGCCGCGCTGCTGGTGGGCGATGCCCGGGCCGGCGACTATGTGTGCCGCGTGGGAAGGCCAGTGACGTACTGGTTTGGCGTGGTGGCGGGCCTGCTGAAGATGAGCAGCGACAACGCCCAGGGCCAGACCATGACCTTCACGGGCGTGCCGCCCGGCGGCTGGTTTGGCGAGGGCACCGCACTCAAGCGCGAGCCCTACCGCTACAACATCCAGGCGCTGCGCAGAAGCACCGTGGCGGGCCTGCCCATCGACACCTTCCACTGGCTGCTCGATCACTCCATCGGCTTCAACCGCTTTGTGATGAACCAGCTCAATGAACGACTGGGCCAGTTCATTGCCGCGCGCGAGATCGACCGCATGAACAACCCCGACGTGCGTGTGGCGCGCAGCCTGGCGTCACTGTTCAACCCGGTGCTGTACCCGGGTGTGGGCGAGGTGCTGCGCATCACGCAGCAGGAGCTGGCCTACCTGGTGGGGCTGTCGCGCCAGCGTGTGAACGAGGCCCTTTCGGCCCTGGAAGCGCAGGGCACCATCCGTGTCGAATACGGCGGCCTGCGCGTGCTGGACCTTGCGTCGCTCCGGTCGAGCGTGATCCCTTCCTGAGGGGCCGGGCGTTATTGCTGCTGCCGGATGCTGCCAGCCGGCACCACCGGCCCGCCGCATCGCGCGGGCTTACTCCCCGGCGCCTTGCCTGGCCGTCGCCTTAGCTGCGCGGCAGTGCAGGGGCGCTGCGGGATGCGAGCTGGCGCGGAGCAGCGTTGTGATGGGGTGCAGGCATTGCAGCCGGGGCTGCCATTGCGCCACCCGAGGCGTTCCACCCACCGGTCGCGCCACCGTTGCGGGTCAGCCGGAAGGCATGCACCATCTGCGTCAGGCGGCCCGCCTGTTCCTTGAGGCTGTCGGCGGCGGCGGCGCCTTCTTCCACCAGCGCAGCGTTTTGCTGGGTCATTTCTTCCAGCTCGCCCACGGACTGGCTCACGTGGCCGATGCGCTGGCTTTGCTCCTGCGTGGCCGCCGTGATCTCGCCCATGATGTCCGACACGCGGCGCACCGACAGCACCAAGTCTTCAATCGTCTTGCCGGCATGGTTGACCAGCGTGCTGCCCTCTTGTACCTGGTCCACGCTGGCTCCGATCAGGGCCTTGATCTGCTTGGCAGCCTCTGCACTGCGGCCCGCCAGGCTGCGCACTTCGCTCGCCACCACCGCAAAGCCACGGCCCTGCTCGCCTGCACGGGCGGCTTCCACCGCGGCGTTGAGCGCCAGGATGTTGGTCTGGAAGGCAATGCCGTCGATCACGCTGATGATGTCGGCAATCTTGCGCGAGCTGGCGCTGATGGTGTCCATGGTGCGCACGACCTGGCTCACCACCTCGCCGCCGCGGGTGGCCGCGTCGGAGGCGGTGGAGGCCAGCTGGTTGGCCTGCCGGGCCGAGTCTGCACTCTGCGTGACGGTACCTGTGAGCTCTGCCAGCGCCGAGGCTGCGCTTTGCAGGTTGTGCGAGGTGTGCTCGGTGCGCTGGCTCAGGTCCAGGTTGCCCGAAGCCACCTCGGAGCTGGCCACCAGGATGGAGTCGGCCGTCTGGCTGATGTCGCCCACCAGGGCGCGCAGGCGGTCCTGCATGGCCGCAATGGCGTCCAGCAGCCTGCCTGTCTCGTCGTGGATGCGCACCTCGATCTGCGAGGTGAGGTCGCCATTGGCGATGCGCTCGGCCACCACCACCGCGCGGCCGATGGGCGCCGTGATGCTGGTGGTGATGCGCCAGGCGATGAGCAGCCCCAGGGCAATGGCCAGGGTCACCAGCAACCCGCCCACGGTGCGCGCGCGGCTCTGGGTCTGCTCGGCCGATGCGGTGGCTTCGGCGTTCAGGGTGTTCTGCAGTTCGATCAGCTCGCGCAGCTTGGCGCGCCAGCTGGTCTCGCTGGGCGCTACGCGGGTCATGAGGGCCAGCGTGGCGCTCACGGTGTCGCCGTCGTCAGCAGCCTTGATGGCCGTGGTGAGCTCTGGCCGGGTCTTGTTGCCCAGGGCCTGGGCCTCGGCCAGCAGTTGCAGTTGCGCGGGCGCGGCCGACGATGACTTGAGCAATTCCTCCAGCGCGGCCTCTTGCCGCGTGTATTCCTTCAGGCTGCTCGCCACGGCCGCAATCTGGGCCTGTGCCTGCTTGGGGTCGATGTCGTTGAGCATGGCTGCCGACCGGCTCTGGATGCCGATGGCACTCACGGTTTCGAGCATGCCGTTGACGAGCTTGGCTTTTTCGGCGCCAGCGCCGGTGATCTGCCGCATTTGCTCATGCACCTTGCCCAGCGAAAGCTGCCCCACTGCCGCGACGGCAATGAGCAGCACGAGCAAGCATCCAAAGCCCAGGCCGAGCCGGCTCGAGATGGACAGGGATTTGAGTGAAACAGATGGCATGACAGTCCTTTGGGATCGATCGAGGCCTCGCTACTGACCATGAACCGGGCCATGCAATATCGGTGCCTGTGCGCGGTTCTCCGAAAGGGCGTGGCACCGCTGCGCCAAGCCAGTGTAGGGAATATTTACAAAATGTGTCATGAAGCTTGCGGATCGGGGGATGCCCAATTTGCATAGGCCGCTGTTACATGTTTCGGCTTCGTGGGGCATGCACCGCTGTGGTGCTCCTGATTAGGGAAAAACTCTTGGCAAAAGAGGTGGTAGTGCCCGTTGCATATGTGCCTATTGCTATCAAAAAAGCGGTCTCCGCCGGGGCGCTGTGCCCCTGCGGATGGTGGCCGTGCATGCCCGGTGTATAAAGTACCGTTACATCCCGGAGACCCTGCATGGCCCGTCCTGTCCTGTTACCCACGTATGGCCGCGCAGCGCTGCTGGGATGGCTGGTGTGCAGCAGTGCCGTGGCCGCTACGGTGCAGGTCGATGTATCCGACGCCGAGGGCCGGCCCCTGTCCGATGCCGTGGTGTTTCTCGACTCGCCCGAGGCCCGCAAGCTGGCCAGGCCGCTGGCCGATGCGGAGATGGTGCAGGAGGGGCGGCAGTTCGTGCCGGCGGTGCTGGTCGTGCCAACGGGAACCTCGGTCACGTTCCCCAATCGCGACAAGGTTCGCCACCACGTCTATTCGTTTTCTCCGGCCAAGAAGTTCGAACTCAAGCTCTACTCCGGAACGCCTTCCAACCCGGTGGTCTTCGACCAGCAGGGGGTGGTCGTCCTGGGCTGCAACATCCATGACCGCATGGTCGGCTGGGTCGTGGTGGTGGACACGCCGTTTTTCGGACGCACGGCCGCCGGTACCGGCCGGCTGCAGATCGACAACGTGCCGCCAGACCGCTATACGCTGCGTACGTGGCATTCCCGCATGCCGGTCGGTGCTGCCGCGCTGGAGCAGCCCCTGGTGGTGCCCGCCACCGGCAGCAGCCAGACCGCCGTGCGCGTGACGGGGCTGCAGCCTTGAAGAGGCGGTGGCTCTGGCTGCGGCGCAGCCTGATTCTGAGACTGGTAGGCATCTCGCTGCTGTTGCTGCTGATCGTGCAGGCCGCCGGATTCACTGTGGTCCGGGCCAGCATTGACCGCAACGCCCGCAGTCAGATCGAGCACGCGCTCGACCTCGACGAGAAAGTCTGGCGGCGGCTGCTGGACCAGAATGCCGAGCGCTTGCGCCAGGGCTCGGCCCTGCTGGCGGCCGACTACGGCTTTCGTTCTGCAGTGAATTCGGGCGATGCGGAAACCATCCAGTCGGTCCTGGAAAACCACGGCAGCCGCATCGGTGCGGCGGTCACCGCACTGCTGGACACCAGTTTTACGCTGCGATCGGTCAGCATGGGCGAGGGCATGCAGGCGCCTCCCGATGCGCTGAACGCGGTGGTGCCCCCTCTCGCGGAAGATCCCAGCGTCAGCCAGATTGCGGTGATCGCAGGTGTGGCCTACCAGTTCGTCGTGGTCCCGTTACGGGCACCGGTGGTGGTGGGCTGGGTGCTGATGGGCTTTCCCATCAACCAGATGCTGGCCGATGAAATGCGCCAGCTCATGTCGGTGGATGTGGTGTTGCGTGTCCACTCGGAGGACTCCGGGTCGCGCATGCCTGTGAGCACGCTGCCCGCGCATACGCTGGCCCAGTTGCGCGATCAGGGCATCGTGGGCGGGGCCCTGGTCACGGCGGAAGGCACCCTGCTTGCGCGCGATGTGCGCATGACCAGCACGGGCAAGGGCACCGAGGTCAGTACGCTGCTGCTGCGCTCGGTGGACGAAGTGGTCGGCCCCTATCGCCAGCTGCAGGTGCTGCTGGCCATCATCACGGTGGCGGGCCTTGCGCTTTTTGCCTTGGGCACGGGCCTGGTGGCACAGCGCATGACCACGCCGCTGCGCTCGCTGCTGGCCGCCACCCAGCGGCTTTCGCGCGGGGAATACGACGTGCCGCTGGCGCACACCGCCCGTACTGACGAAATCGGCAACCTCGCCCGGTCGTTTGACCACATGCGCGTGGCCATTGGCGAGCAGCAGGGCGAGATACTGCGCCTGGCCTACTGGGACCGCCTCACGGACCTTCCCAACCGGGAGCGCTTTCGCGAAGCCGTGGTCCAGGCGATTGCCGCGCGGAGCACTGCTGCGCAGCCCCAGCCTCTGGCGGTGCTCACACTGGACCTGGACCGCTTCAAGCATGTCAATGACGTGCTGGGCTATGCGTATGGCGACCTGCTGCTGCAGGCCGTGGCAGCACGGCTGCGCCAGCAGGTGCCGCCGGGCAGCGACATGGTGGCGCGGCTGGGCGGCAACGAGTTCGCCGTCCTGCTGAACGCGGCCGACGCCGCCGCAGCCCACGAGATGGCGCAGCGCATTTCCGGCTCCTTCGAGGCGCCGCTGGCACTCGAAGACCAGCTGGTCGACCTCAGCGCCGGTATCGGCATCGCCTGCTGGCCCGGCGATGCCGCCGATGCCGACACCCTCCTGAGCCGCTCGGAAATCGCCATGTATGCCGCCAAGCGCAAGCTCAGCGGCGCCCTGCAGTACGACGCATCGTTTGACCTGGCCAGCACCCAGACGCTGTCCCTCTTGTCCGAGTTGCGCCGCGCCGTCGAGCAGGACGAGCTGCGCCTGTACCTGCAGCCCAAGGTGTCGCTGCAAGGCGAGGCCAGCGTGGGTGCCGAGGCACTGGTGCGCTGGCAGCATCCCCAGCGCGGACTGGTGCCACCCATGCAGTTCATCCCGTTTGCAGAACAGACGGGGTTTGTGCGGCAGCTCACGCTGTGGATCTTTGAGGCCGTGGCGCGGCTGCTGGCCGGGCCGCGGGCGCAGGGGCTGGGCCTGAAGGTGTCGGTGAACCTGTCAACCCGCGACCTGCTCGACCCCGAGCTGAGCAACCGCCTGGGCGCCATCCTCGCCCGGCATGGTGTGGCCGCCAGCGCCTTCTGCCTGGAGATCACCGAGAGCGCGATCATGGACGACCCCCAGCGCGCCGAGGCCATGCTCAACCGCCTGTCCGAGCAGGGCTTCAAGCTGTCGATTGACGACTTCGGCACCGGCTACTCGTCGCTCGCCTACCTCAAGCGACTGCCCGTGGACGAGCTCAAGATCGACAAGTCGTTCGTGATGGGCATGACCACGGCGGAAGACGACGCGATGATCGTACGCTCCACCATCGATCTGGCCCACAACCTCAGGCTGACCGTGGTGGCTGAAGGCGTGGAGACCGCAGACATCATGGCCCTGCTGCGTACGTTGCGTTGCGACGAAGCGCAGGGTTACCACATTGCCCGCCCGCTGCCCGTGGATGAATTCCTGGCCTGGCACGCAGCGCAGCGCGGCTGAGACGGCCTGAGCCGCCTGCCCGTGCGGGCCCTGGAGCGCGCGCCCAGGCCACCGATCACCCCTGCTGCGGCACCACAGGCGAAAATACGCGCAATGTCCTCCTCCAGCCCCCGCCCACCTGCCGCTCCTTCCGGTCCTGCCGCCACCCCCACCCCCGGTGGCGCATCGCCCACCGCCGCGCCCCGTGCAGTGCTGCGCCGTCCCGCCCTGGCGCCCAAGCC
>Ga0181554_1004044_pt1 | contig 12074 bp, 14 predicted proteins | sample 011ome_16_FD_145602 | JGI IMG/M metagenome (GOLD analysis project Ga0181554, IMG submission 145602) | Coastal salt marsh microbial communities from the Groves Creek Marsh, Skidaway Island, Georgia - 011503CT metaG (spades assembly) | ecosystem: Environmental > Aquatic > Marine > Intertidal zone... | reverse complement strand
ACATCAGTTAGTCGGCAGTGGGCAACCCAGCGGTAGTGATTTGACCGAAGCACCTGGCCTCCATTTATTTGGCGACCAGGCTCCGGCGGTGAGTGCGTGCGCGGGCAGCGACAAACCGCTTGCGCTCGGGTTGAACGAGGCAATGGTTCGCTATGCAGTGCGCTCGGAGTTCGCGCTGACAGTCGAGGATGTTTTGGCGCGACGGTGGCGTGCGCTGTTTTTGGATGCGCGGGTTGCGCTGGCGATCGCGCCCCGTGTCGCCGAGATCATCACCGAAGAAACGGGACAAGACGCTGACTTACTTAATTTCCAGAAACTGTGTCAGCAGTATGTGTTGAACGATCGGCGGGTTTGAGCGGGGCAGTAGACCCCGTATTCAGCCCACGCTCAGCATACCCTTTCGCTCGATATAAGCCACTACGTCGGTTAAACCTTCTTTCGTTTTTAAGTTGGTCATGACCCACGGGCGCAGCTCAGGGTCGGGTCGCATGCGATGCGTATCGGCGCGCATCACATCCAAATTAGCACCGACCATCGGTGCGAGATCGGTTTTGTTGATGACGAATAGGTCGCTTTTTGTGATCCCCGGTCCGCCTTTACGCGGGATTTTTTCACCGGCTGCCACATCAATCACGTAAATAGTCAGGTCGCTCAATTCCGGGCTGAAAGTAGCAGCGAGGTTATCTCCGCCGCTCTCAATGAAGACCACGTCAGCATTTGGGAACCTTTCGAGCATGCGATCAATTGCTTCGAGGTTAATCGAGGCATCCTCGCGAATGGCGGTATGCGGGCAGCCGCCCGTTTCAACACCCAAAATGCGCTCTGCTGGCAAGGCGCCACTGACAGTAAGCAGGCGCTGATCTTCTTTGGTGTAGATGTCGTTGGTGATGGCGATCAGATCCCAGCGCGTCCGCATCTCTTTGCAGAGCATCTCTAGCAATGTGGTTTTTCCAGATCCAACAGGACCGCCAATACCCACGCGAAGGGGCGGGAGCTTTTTGGAGCGATTGGGGATGTGGTGCAGGGCTGTGATCATGATCTGAATAGTCTGGAGTATTGATGTTCGTGTCGGCTAGAGAGAATCGCCAAGCGCGGTGCAAAGGAGACGCGCTCATCCTCGGGGAGCTCAATGGCGCGGGCAACGGCAGTCGGTATGGCGCGTGCCAAAGTCATGAGCATCCGTTGTCCAGCGCTTTGGCCAAGCGGAATGGTTTTGATTGCTGCCTGCGTCATGTTCTCAGCCCAGCCAAAGCTGTAGGCGTGTAGCGCATGGCTGACGCTGGCGCCGTCATTAGCGAATGCCAAGGCCATCATCATCGGTAACGTTGCGGTGTGGGTGTCTGTCCAACGCGCTTGGTCTGATGTGAGCCGGTCTAGGTTGCGCAGCAGCTCCAGTAGCGAGCGCCCCATTTGTACAGACTGTAGACGCATCTCGGCGGTTTCGCGAGTCATCAGGACCCATTGGTTGAGTCGCGAAGCCTCTGGAAAGTCATTGGCTTTCCAGGCCGGGATTGCTTTGGCAATTAGCGCCATGTCACCGCGTGCTTGGACCAGTTCGAGTTGACTGATGAGCCAAGCTGTGGCGGATGCCTCGTTCGCCACCAAGCCATGGTCGACCGCGGCCTCAAGTCCCTCTGAGTAAGAAAACCCGCCGATGGGCAACGCTGGCGATGCCAGCCACATCAGCGAGAGCAGGGCACTAATGGGGGCATCAAGTGCCTGCTCAGTGGGCATGGCCATGGTCACCATAAGCACCGCTTTCAGGTTCAAAGGGTGCCGAGATCTCATGAACGATCAAATGCATCGCACGAAGCATTTCGGCAAGTACGTGATCGGGTTCAATTTTGAGGTGATCGGGCTTGAGCTCTATCGGTACGTGGCGATTACCGAGGTGATAAGCCGCGCGCACCAAATCGAACGGCGTGCCGTGCGTGGTGCAGGGCGTGATGCGCAAGACGGCCTGCGAGGCAGACTGGATGCAGATTAGGCGACCGTCCTCGGCGACCAAGATATCACCACCGCGTGCGGTTGTACCCCTGGGCAGGAAGACGGCGATAGCCAGGCCTGCCTGCGTTTGCGCGTCGAAGCGGCTTTTTTGGCGGGTATCCCAAGTCAATGCAACCGAGTCAGCGCGGCTGATTAGCGATTGGGAAAGCCCTTGGCCCTGCGGTAACAGTTTTGAGCAGATCAGCATCAGAAGAGAAAATAGCGCTGCGCCATGGGTAATGTATGTGCGGGCTCACAGGTCAATAATTGACCGTCCGCCCGCACGATATAGGTTTGCGCATCCACCTCCATAACTGGGGTGTAATCGTTGTGAATCATGTGCCGCTTTTGTACCGAACGGATCCCCTTCACAGCAGATACGGTCTTTTGTAAGCCGTACTGTTGATGTACGCCTGCAGACTGCGCCGCTTGCGATATGAAGGTGAGGGAGCCACGTGCCAATGATCCACCGAAGCTGCCAAACATGGGGCGGTAATGCACGGGTTGAGGGGTCGGTATCGAGGCGTTAGGGTCGCCCATTGCAGCTAAGGCGATACACCCACCTTTTAAAACCAAGGCAGGCTTGACGCCAAAGAAGGCTGGTTTCCAGACCACGATATCGGCCCACTTGCCTACTTCTAGGCTCCCGACTTCATGGCTGATGCCGTGCGCAATCGCCGGATTGATCGTGTATTTCGCGATGTACCGTTTAATCCGTGCGTTATCGTGTCGGTGCGTGTCATCAAGCAGAGGACCACGTTGCTGTTTCATTTTGTGGGCGGTCTGCCATGTGCGCAAAATCACTTCACCCACACGCCCCATCGCTTGGCTGTCGCTCGACATCATGCTAATGGCTCCGAGGTCATGCAAGATGTCTTCGGCAGCAATCGTCTCCTTGCGGATTCGGCTTTCAGCGAAAGCCAAGTCCTCGGCAATTGCGGGGTCGAGGTGATGACAGACCATTAGCATGTCGACGTGCTCATCAAGGGTGTTGATGGTGTAGGGGCGCGTCGGGTTGGTCGAGGAGGGTAGAACATTCGATTCACCCACGACTTTCAAAATATCGGGTGCATGGCCACCACCTGCGCCCTCTGTATGGAAGGTGTGAATTGTTCGTCCCTTGAAGGCTGCAATGGTGTCTTCTACAAAACCTGATTCATTCAATGTGTCGGTATGAATTGCAACCTGTGTGTCGGTCTCCTCTGCCACTGTCAGGCAATTGTCAATCGCAGCTGGGGTCGTGCCCCAATCCTCATGCAGCTTCATACCGATGGCGCCCGCGCTGATTTGTTCATGCAGGGCTTCGGGTAATGTCGCGTTGCCTTTACCTAGAAAGCCTAGATTCATGGGAAACGCATCCGCGGCTTGTAACATCCGCTCGAGGTGCCATGAACCGGGTGTGCAGGTCGTTGCAAAAGTGCCCGTTGCAGGTCCAGTACCACCGCCCAACATGGTGGTGATACCGGAAGCCAATGCTTCATCGATTTGCTGCGGTGCGATGAAGTGGATGTGACTGTCAATGCCACCTGCCGTGACGATATTTCCCTCGCAGCTAATGACCTCGGTGCCCGGGCCAATGATGATATCCACACCCGTTTGGGTATCGGGGTTTCCAGCCTTTCCGATCGCAACGATACGAGAGTCTCGAATCCCGATATCCGCTTTGACGATACCCCAATGATCGACGATGAGTGCATTGGTCATCACCGTGTCTACAGCGCCCTCGGCGCGCGTGCGCTGCGATTGGGCCATTCCGTCGCGAATCGTTTTACCACCGCCAAACTTAACTTCTTCGCCGTAGCCAGCGGCCCGGGTGATGTAGTCCGCTTCTACCTGCAGGAACAGGTCGGTGTCCGCCAGTCGCACCCTATCGCCAATCGTAGGGCCATACATTTCAGCATAGGCTCGCTTTTCGACGTTTGCCATCGTATTCCTTAGGTTGAGAGCCGACCGTTTACCAGACCGCGGAAACCGTAAACCTTACGATCACCGGCATAGTCCACCAGGGTGACGGTTCGCTGCTGTCCCGGCTCGAATCGAATCGCAGTGCCTGCCGCGATATTGAGACGCATGCCACGTGCCGATTCGCGATCAAAGGTCAGCGCGGAGTTAACCTCTGCAAAATGGTAGTGGGAACCTACTTGGATAGGGCGGTCACCCGCATTGACGACGACCAAGCGTACCGTGCGTCGATCCGTATTGATATCGAGATGCCCATCGTCCGTCAAAAGTTCACCGGGAATCATGACGTGATCCCTGTGTTACGAGCAAGGCTTGCGCTGCGGCAGACGAGCTGGCCGATTGCGTAGCCGATTGATTGCAGAAGTAGACTACCGATCAGCAGGCCGGCAGTGGTTGCTAAATCAGGCGCCGCAGGCAAGGACATGCCGTGAGCGGCACCGTGTGCGATCGCAAAGATCCCAACCACGCCCATCTGAAGGGTTGGATTGATGCGAGTCTTTGCCCAAGTCAAAGCGGCAAACACCGCGACAGAGCCCATTACCCAAGGCTCTACATTCATGGCCGCATTGAGCCATCCCGTTCCGAGTGTTCCGATGAGTAGTCCAAACGAGAAGACCAAGGGCAAGGATAGTTTGGTTTTTGGTGTCAAAGCCGCCGTCATACCGATCAAGAGCATCGCGAGTAAATGGTCGATACCTGTGAACGGGTGCAGGAGACTGATTTGGAAGGACATCTGCGGCAATGGGTCGGTGTGAGCCTGCGCCTGGAAAGAGGCCAGGAGCAGCAATGCAAACCATTTGATCTTTGTGTTGAACATCTCTGTTTCCTTGCTTGGTGTCGCTCTACTCGATCGGCTGGTGTACGGTGACTAATTTCGTACCATCTGGGAATGTCGCTTCCACTTGGATATCTGGAATCATCTCGGGGATACCCTCCATCACGTCGCTGCGCGTCAAGATCTTTCGACCATCACTCATGAGCTGTGCAACAGTTTTGCCGTCACGCGCGCCTTCCATGACAGAAGCGCTGATCAGAGCGATCGCCTCTGGGTAATTCAGCTTCAATCCTCGGGCAAGGCGTCGCTCGGCCAGCAGCGCTGCTGTAAATAGCAGGAGTTTGTCTTTTTCGCGCGGTGTCAGTTCCATCGTGGGGCAGTCAGCGGTTCAGCTCAGAGAATTTAATATGTACTGTGATAGCAAGACGCATGCCGCAATCGTCACTAGAGACGCCAGAGCCTCGGCTCGTTCGAGGGCAGGTTCCAAAGCAGTGCACGCCAGGCGGCCCATACTTGCCGGAGTAAATCAAGACTTGGCTCGACTTGTGCCGATAACGTACGAAGCACGATGATTTGCTCGTTCGGTTGCGTGACGCCAGCTTGCTTGCACAAATCATGTGCGGATATTAGGTTCATGCACGCAGTTAGTGCCGCTTCGACCCGTTTTGGAGCGATTGATCGCCCAGAGGCGAACACCAAGGTACCAGCGCAGCGATGCCCATCTAATCCAAGTGCACTGTTCAGGAGATAGTCATCGTTGCCGACGATATCACCTCTTTCTAGCCACACGCCTTCCACTTCGAGGTGTTGTCGCAACGTGCCGTTTTCAAAAGGCTGACCCGCTAGGGGGAGGCCTAGCGCGGTCAGATCCCAGGCGATCAGCTCAGAGTCCCCAGCCAACGAGAAGCGCGCCGTGTTTCGGGCTTTGCAGTTGTTGTAAGCCAGTGTCTCGAGTGGTAGCCATTCAAACCGAGCGCCATCTGCCAGATGGGCGTGCACTTGCTGCGTGGCCCAATCGCCAGTTGAACGGTAAAAGCGGGAGGCTCCTGGTGTGGTAACCAATGCGTGTGCGCCAGGACCTACACTGACCGCTATGTCAATGGTGTCACCGCCAACGAGCCCGCTAGGCGGATGGACCAGTACGCTGTGACAAATTGCATCGCCCTCGGGATATAGGCTCTTCAAAATACGGACCGGCCCGGTATGCGCGTGCGCGACCGCAGTGCGACCCGACTTGCGTGTGTAGTCGAGTTGCAGCGATGCAAGCCAAGTGGTCGACCCTGTTTCCATGAAGCCGCAGTTTAGCGTCTACCGGGCTACACGAGGCTAAGGGGAGTCAGAGTTTGTGGCTCCGTAGTTCGGAAGGCGTTCGCGAGTTTCGCCGCAGGGGGGGGCGCGTATCCGCCCAGTCGCGAGGTTTTTAGCCCTAGTTTGACCATGCTCTCTGCCAGCGCAATCGCACACGCCAAGCCATCGAGTACCGGCAAACCGTGCCGGTGTGACAGGCTGTTGGCTAGATTGGCCATACCCGCACAACCCAAAACAATCGCCTCGGCTCGGTCTTCAAGAATAGCTTTCGCAATCTCGCCGTCGATTTTCGCGCACGCAGCTGGGTTGTTTGATTCCAGTTCGAGTACAGCAACTTCAGACGAACGCACTTTGACACATTGACCGTAGAGACCATAGCGTTTAAGGTTGTGTTCCAGTGCCGGAACCGAGCGGGCCAACGTCGTAACGACTGAAAACTTGTTGGCAATCATGGCGGCGTAGCGATACGCAGCCTCACCAATACCGATCACGGGCTTATCGGTAAGGCAGCGTGCGGCATCAAGACCGGTGTCGTCAAAACAGGCGATGACGATGGCATCAATATCATCGGCCTCATGGATGGTGCGCAAGAGGCCTTTCAAGCTGAGTGCCTCGTCAAAATAACCTTCGATAGAGACAGGGCCCTCTGCCGATGTTTGGGCAACTATTTCTGTGCCAGGACTCGCAACTGCTTTAGCGGCAATCTCTATAGCCGCTGTCATGCCAGCGGTACTGTTTGGGTTGATAACCAATATACGCATTATCTTTTACACCTCCGCACCCAAATAGGCTGCTTTGATACGGTCGTCATTGATTAAAGATTTCGAATCACCGCTTAATACGATTGAACCGGTTGACAACGCATAGGCACGTTTGGATATGGAAAGCGCCATTCGGCTGTTCTGCTCCACCAACAACACACTGACTTTTTCGTCGCGCGAGATGGCAACAATTGAACGCGCAATGTCTTGTACCAATTTCGGAGCGATGCCTAAGCTTGGCTCGTCTAAAAGCAGCAATTTGGGTTTGGCCATCAGTGCACGGCCAATCACCATCATCTGTTGTTCACCACCCGAAAGCGTGCCCGCTTGCTGCTTGAACCGCTCTCGTAACCTTGGAAAACGGGTCAATACGCTATCAAGACTACGTTGTACTTCTGCTTTGTCATGCCGCGTGAAGGCCCCCATCAGCAAGTTATCTTGCACAGACATGTAGGGGAATACGCGACGCCCCTCGGGCACCATCGATATGCCCATTTCCACAATCTTGGCGGCTTGCGTGCCATCGAGTCGCTCGCCCAGATAGTGAATTTCACCCGATTTGATAGGGGCTAATCCGGTAATGGCTCGCAGGATAGACGACTTACCTGCGCCGTTGGCGCCGATGAGCGCGACCGTCTCACCCTCATCAACTTGTATGGATACGCCTTTCAAAGCGTAAACATGGTCGTAATAGAGTTCAACATTTTTAAAGTCGAGAATAGCTGTCATGGTTTACATCCCAATCGCAGCGTCTTCTGAACCCAAATAGGCTTCGATGACTCGTTCATTATTTTGAATTTCCAGTGGTGTTCCCTCAGCGATCTTTTCGCCGAAATTCAGCACCACAATACGATCTGAAATTTTCATAACGGCAGGCATGTCATGTTCGACAAGTAGCACCGTGACACCTCGCTCATCACGGAGGCGTCGCACCAAATCAACCATGTGCATGGTTTCGTCATGGTTCATGCCGGCGAAGGGCTCATCAAGCAACAGCACCTTCGGATCTGTCGCGAGGCCAATCGCCATACCCAGTGCCCTTAGGTGACCTTGCGGTAGTGTCGACGCGAGCTCGTTGCGGATGGCTTGAAGACCTAAAAAATCAATGATGTTGTCAGCCGATTGTCCGAAAGATTGCTCATCGGCCTTTGCGACCTTACTGCCGAGGAAAAAGCCCCATAGCGATGCACGTGACCGCAGGTGATGCGAAACGATGATGTTCTCGCGAACCGTCATCGAACGGAAAATTGTAGTTTCTTGAAAGGTCCGCACCACACCCTTCCGCGCGACGATATGCGGCGCTAAATTGTTGATGCGCTCGCCTGCGAGCCTGACATCGCCACTGCTGGTCGATAGGAAAGAGGAGATGAGTTTAAACAGTGTGGACTTTCCAGCGCCATTCGGCCCGATCACACTGAGGATTTCACCCTGGTTCACAGCGAAACTCACATCGTTGACGGCTGTTAGTCCGCCGAACCGTTTGGTCACGTGATTGACTTCAAGGATTTTTGTCATGGTTGGGCTTTCTTTCTATCCAACAAGCTCAAAACGCCATTGGGTAATGCCAGCATGAGGGCTATCAACAATGAAGCGTAAATGAGCAGCTGGTACTCACCCGTTGTGAACAACAGATCCCAACCAAAGTAAAGCATCAAGGTGCCTAGCATCGGACCAAAAACATAGCCTAGGCCGCCAAGGAAGCAATTCAGCATGAAGTTCACGCTGTCGGTCACTTGAAAAGATGACGGATAAATGGATTGGGAAATAGCAATAAAGCTTGCGCCCGCAATACCACCCAAGAAAGACGAGATCGAATAAGCAATGACGCGGAGGTAGGCGGTGTTAACCCCGATAGAGGAGGCCAACTCCTCGTTCTGTTGGAGCGAGCGACACAGATGCCCCAGTCGCGAGTTCACGATACGCCACAGAACAGCGTACGCAAACACCATGAATGTGACGGCCATCCAATAGAAACCGATTTTTGGGTTTTCGAGTGTCGCAAAGTCTGGAATCAGCGTGATCCCGAATAAGCTCAATTCACCCGGCAGCGGGATCGAGGTAATGCCTTTGGCACCCTGCGTGATGGGTAACGCCAGGGCGGTCAGCCGCATCACTTCCGTCAGTACCAAGGTCACCATTGCAAAGTAGACACCGCGCAGCCGCAGAATGGGCAGCCCGATGAGAACGGCCAATACCGCACAGATTAACCCCGCGACGGGCAGCGTGGTCCAGAAGCTGAGACCGTACTGTGTCATCAAAATCGCAGATACGTAACCTCCAGCGAGCGCGTAGGCACCCTGGCCAATGTTGATTCGGCCAATGTAGAAGGTCAACCAAACGCCAGCTGACGCGATGGATAGCAACGCGACCGAGGTCAATGTGTAGTAGAAGTCCGTGCGGCCTGAGGCGGCAATAGCCCAAGGCACGCCGATGTAAATGGCGAGGAAGAAGGCCACTATCGCGGCGAGTTTTTGTTTGTTCATGCGATCAACCCCAGGGTTTGCCCATCAGACCTTGGGGCCGGAATGACAAGAAAACCATCAACGTTGCGAAGATCACCAGGTAGGTGATGTCGCCATACTCCGAGAGCACGGTGAGGCCAACGCTCTCCATCATTCCCAGGATAAAACCGCCTGCTATTGCCCCAGAGATGACCCCCGCACCGCCAATCATGATCATCATGAAAGCCTTAATGGATGCAGGCCCCCCCATACCTAAGTTGATGCCGGTGATCGTGACGAGCAAGCCACCGACCAGCCCCGCTAAGGCCGCGCCAAGCGCAAACCCAACCATCGCGTAGCGGTCCACGGCGACGCCCATAAGGGTTGCCGCTACTTTGTCCTGCGCAAGTGCGCGCATAGCGCGTCCCGCTCTGGAAAACTGCATGAACAGGATGAACGCCGCGATCATCAATATCGCTAAGCAGCCAATCAGAATTCGGTCGTAGGGCATGATAACGATGAAGTCCCAATTGAAGACGCCATCAATAATTTTTGGAACGCCGCGCTGCTTTTCACCAAAAACCAGCAGGATGACTGCATCAAGAAAAAAGGCGATACCAGCGGCAAGAAGCATGGTGCTCTCTTCGCGACGAGATTTTTTAATGACAGGTCGAAATAGATACTTCTCGACCAACGCGCCAACAATCGCCAGCGCCACTGCAGAGCAGATCAACCCCACGATAAACGGTAATTGAAATTGAGCTACGACTGTATACGTGACAAATCCGCCAAGGACATACATCTGACCATGCGCGAAGTTAAGCACGTTCATCAACGAGAAGATCAGCGTCAGACCAAGCGCGATCAGCGCGTACTGGGCGCCCAGATACAGCCCGTTAACTAGGATTTGTTCCATTTTTGATTTACTTTGTGAAACCTAGCGGTCGCAAGCCTGCGACCGCTAGGTTTTAGTGTGGACTGCTGTCCTTAGTCGACTTGTGCAACGAACAAGGTCTCGAACTTACCGCCCTTGTAGACGTTAACAACCAGTGGCACAGACACTTGGCGTTTCTGTCCGAAAGATGACATGCCGACATACTTTAGCTTGGCGTTACCGACCATGTAGGGATTGGGCGCTTCAAAAGTATCCATCGTCTTTTGGAAGACTTTCACATCCTTCATCCCTTTGGGGTTGGCCTTAAGCGTTTCCAGGATGTATTCGAGTGCATAGACTTTGGTGTTTGATTCATCGTTGTACTCGCCGAACATCTTGGTGTAGCGGGTGACGAATTCACGCATCTTGTCAGAGGCCAGTTGTGGTGTTGATGCACCACCGACTGAGATGAAGCCATCAGCGAGAGCGCCAGCGCCTTCTTTCAGTACGTTGGCGTCTTGCGCAGTCTCAGTCGAGATGAGGCCCTTGTAGCCCAGTTCGCGGGCAGAGCGGATCAGTTGAGGTGCGTTAGCTGGCGAGACGCCTGACAGGACCAACAAGTCTGGCTTGGTTTTCAAGACGGGCAACAACACGGGGGTAAAGTCAGTTGTGTCGACCTGGTAGGTCACGTTGCTCGACGTCACTTTGAGCCCAAGTGCCTTGGCGGCCTGAACGCCACCATCGCGCTGGCTCAGCGGATCAGATTCGTTCGCTGCGACAAAGGCGACGCTCTTCACGCCGTTGTTCTTCATCAGGTGCTTGTAAATCGCAGGGCCGGACTGGTAGTTAGCGACCATGCCCAGGACAGCGTTCGAAGCGGGTTTGGTGTAAAGCTCCTTCGGGAAAGCATAAGGGAAGTACATGATGCCTTTTTGCTCTGCCACGGGACGAACGGCTGCGGCTCCGTCGTCAACGTTAGGGCCGACCACGTAGTGGATACCCTCTTGTGCCATCTTTTCCATGCCTGCGATCGCTCGCTTCGGGTCTTTTTGGTCGTCAAATGCGACGATTTCGACGTTGTATGTCGTGCCGCCGATCTTTACGCCGCCCGTTTCATTGATCCATGCGGCACGTGTCTCCATCGAGCGCTGATTTGAGATGCCCCAAGCAGCGGCAGGGCCTGACGTGACCCCAACGAATCCGATTTTCAGGACAGGATTAGCCGCCAATGCTGAAGTCGATAGGGCTGCAGCTGCTAGGCCGGCGACGAGGGTGCTTTTGAGGAAGTAGCGTTTCTTCATTGACATTTCTCCAAAGGGTGAGTTGCGAAATTCCAACCCGGGAATTGAGTCAGTTACGGTTGGTATCCTGACTATGAATATTGTTAACAAAATTTGTAATTAGTGTAAACACTGATGTTTTCATATCCCTAACAGCTGTGTTAGCACGGATTGTGCCAATAGGGCCTGAGGGGCTTAGGGCGCTGCGTTGCACTACTTTTGTTCACGATCGACCTAGAAGTGTGCATTGCTCGATTAACATAAAGCAGTGCATGTGATGTGCGCACCCCACTGGTGCAAAGGGAGTTGGCATGACCGTTAGTTTGAAGAGCGAAAAGGCCGAAGAAGAGGCCATAGTTGAAAAGATATATGCCGCACTGATTAATCAGCGGCTCGCGCCTGGAACCAAGCTATCGGAGGCGCTGCTCTGTGAGGCATTCGGCGTTGGTCGTATGCGGGTGAGACGCGTCTTGTTACTACTCGCGAATCGTGAATTGGTTGATCTACAACCTAACAAAGGTGCCTTTGTGGCGCGCCCGACACCGAAGCAAGCACAAGAAGTTTTTGAGGCGCGACTGCTAATTGAGCCGTCGCTGGCGCGCATCGCTGCGTCGAACGTCAAAGCGAAAGACTTGAAAGTACTCGAGAAGCACTTGATTAAAGAGTCGGCTGCACATGCAACTGGCG
>Ga0181554_1004038_pt1 | contig 12082 bp, 9 predicted proteins | sample 011ome_16_FD_145602 | JGI IMG/M metagenome (GOLD analysis project Ga0181554, IMG submission 145602) | Coastal salt marsh microbial communities from the Groves Creek Marsh, Skidaway Island, Georgia - 011503CT metaG (spades assembly) | ecosystem: Environmental > Aquatic > Marine > Intertidal zone >... | reverse complement strand
AATAGCGACAATAGGGCAGCGCACAGCACAAGAGTGGGCCAACTACCCGTTCTGACCACGGGGGTCCATCCGGTTCTGGGCTGCAGTTCACCGCTGATCACGCGCTCCTCAAACTGGGGTTCCTGCGCTTTGATACGGCCGCGGTGGTCGATAATGGCAGATACCCCGTTGTTAGTGCCCCGCAGCATAGGGCGACCGGTTTCGAGCGCGCGGAACTGAGCCATTTGAAGGTGTTGTAGCGGACCAATGGAATCACCAAACCAACTGTCGTTGCTGACAGTCAGCAGCAGTTCAGCATCGCCGGCAGCATCAAATACGAAGTCGGGGTAAACCACTTCGTAGCAGATAAAAGGTGCGATGGGGATGTTACCAGCGTGCAGTAAGGGTCGCTGTTGGGGGCCGGGCACAAAGCTGGACATGGGTAAATCAAAAAACGCGATCAGGCCACGGAGCCATTGCTCCAGGGGTACGTATTCACCAAAGGGCACTAATTTCTGTTTGTGGTGCACCCCGTGACCAGCCCCAAGGGCGATGATGCTGTTGTGCAGTCCAGATTCCGCACGCACGGGAATACCGGTGATTAAGGTTGAGTCAAACTCTTGCGCACTCTGGGCAACTCGGTCTAGGTAAGGCTCGATTCTATCTTTCACTGCTGGCAGTGCCGATTCCGGCCAAAGAACAATATCGAATTGACTGTAGAGTGATTCAGATATGCGTTGGTGCTGGTTCAAAATGTCATTGAAATAGCGGCGATCCCACTTCTTTTCGAGGGAAATATTGGGCTGATAGAGCGCTGCGCGTATGGGCTGGCCCGAGGCTTGGGTCCATTCAACGGCGTTTAGCCAGTGCCCTGCGCCAGCAATGAGCAGCAAGAGAGTGATGCATCCAGCGGCTTTGGTACGCTCTTGTGCGGGTGCTAGCGTGATGGCCACAGCGCCACTGCCCAGGGCGACAACCAGCAAGCTCTGTCCAAAAACGCCCCAGACCGGTGCCCAGCCCGCTGCGACGGAATGCAGGGAGCCATAGCCTGCAAACAGCCAGGGGAAGCCCGTGAGTAGCCAGGATCGCAGCCATTCGAACAACACCCACAGAGCGGGAAATGCAATGGTCGCTGCGATCCAGCCCCGAGGTTGAAAAAGCCGACGGTAAAGAGCGCCCTGAAGGCCGGTGAGCAACGCGAGTCCAAGACAAAAGCCCGCGGTCAGCACCGCAGCCAGGGGTGCTGGGGCGTGTCCATAAACGTGAATGCTGACGTATACCCAAGAACTGCCTGTTAGGAAAAAGCCCGCCCCATAGAGCCAGCCAATGAAGAATCCGGACTGTGGTAGCCAGTGCAGCAGGCCGGCAAATAAACCGGCGCTGATGACGGTTGCTGGCCAAAAATCAAAGGGCGCGAGTCCCAAGGGAAAAACACTACCAGCAAAGAAGACCGCAAGGAGGCGTAGTACTGGGAGTGTGCGGGCACCCACGGGGGCTTATTCTTCTTCAGCAGTAATGGGTGTGACCCGAAGGCTTATAAGCCGGCGCTGATCTGCATTGACCACCCGAAACTCAAAGCCCTCAAACCGCGTGGTCTCGTTGCGCGAGGGCACGTGACCAAAGGCGTTGACCACAAGCCCGCCAATGGTATCGAACTCGTCGTCGTTGAGTTCTACGTTAAAATAGTCGTTGAAATCTTCAATATGGGTTGTCGCCTGGACGAAGAAATCAGTTGGGCTGATACGGCGAATATCGCGGCCCTCGTCGGTGTCGGTTTCATCCTCAATTTCGCCAACGATTTCCTCGAGTACGTCTTCGATAGTGATGAGTCCTGCGACGCCACCGTATTCGTCAATCACGATCGCCATGTGATTGCGGTTTTGACGAAATTCCCGCAGCAAGACGTTCAGTCGTTTAGATTCTGGTACCACTACCGCTGGCCGCATGATCTCGCGGAGGTCAAAGACCCGATCCCGCTCCAGTATGAGAGGTAGCAGGTCCTTCGCCAGTAGGATGCCGACCACATTGTCCATGCTGTCGTCGATAACGGGATAGCGGGAGTGGGCGGCGTGGATGATTTGGGGCAGGGCTTCGTCTAACTCGGCGTCGACTTTGATGACCGTCATTTGCGCCCGGGGGATCATGATATCCCGGACCTGCATATCGCTGACCGACAGCGCGCCTTCCATAATGTTGCGGGCGTCTTCATCGATGAGTTCGTTGTCTACGGCAAGGCTCAGTACACCTTCGAGGTCTGTTCGGCTCTGGGGTGTGCCGGAAAGGAAGTGGGTTAAACGCTCCAGCCAGGAGCGATCATCACCTTCGGGACTGCGACTGTCGTTCACGGTATTGACGCCCTCTCGATATCAGCAAATTGGTAGGGATCGGGGTACGTCAGTTGCGCCATGATGGCCACTTCTAGCTTCTCCATTGTCTCTGCCTGTTGCTCCTCAATATGATCAAAGCCCAGCAAATGCAAGACACCATGAACCGTCATGTGTGCCCAGTGGCTCTCTTTGGATTTGTTCTGCTCTGCAGCTTCCTGCGCGACAACCGGTGCACAAATTGCTATGTCTCCAAGGAGATCGGTTTCTACACCCTGCGGCACCGCTACGGGAAAGGACAAGACATTGGTGGGCCCGGTTTTGCGCCGATAGGTGGTGTTGAGTTCGGTCATCTCGTCAACGTCGTTGATTCGAATGCTGATCTCAGGGGCAGGTCCTACGTCCTGCCCAGCCCCCAGCAATGCAGCTGCTACCCAGCGCCTGAAGCTTTCGTCGTCGGGAGCTTCCAAATTGTCGTCGCGATCGATGTGTACGAGGGGTGTCACGGAGCTTACCTATCGGGGTTCGCGGTAGCCGCTTCAAATTTATCGTAGGCAGCAACAACGCGCTGCACCAGAGGATGTCGCACCACATCTTTGTTGGCGAACCAGGTGAAGGTAATGCCCTCCACGCCCTCCAATACCTGGGTCGCATGGGTCAGCCCAGATTGCTGGCCTCGTGGTAAATCTATTTGTGTGGCATCGCCAGTAATGACCGCGGTTGAGCCGAAACCAATCCGGGTCAGGAACATTTTCATTTGTTCTCGAGTGGTGTTCTGCGCCTCATCGAGAATGACGAACGCGTTGTTCAATGTGCGTCCACGCATAAACGCAAGGGGCGCAACCTCGATTATGTTGCGCTCCAAATATTTATTGACGGTTTCAAAGCCCAGCATCTCGTATAAGGCGTCGTACAGTGGTCGTAGATAAGGATCTACTTTTTGGCTGAGGTCTCCGGGTAGAAAGCCCAGACGCTCGCCTGCCTCAACGGCAGGTCGCACCAGCAGAATTCGACGAACTTCCTCGTCCATCAGCGCTTGTACGGCGCAGGCGACGGCTAGGTATGTTTTACCGGTGCCCGCGGGTCCAATGCCAAAGTTGATGTCGTAGCGCTGAATGGCTTTGACGTATCCCTGCTGATTCTTGCCGCGGGGTTTAATCGACGAGCGTTTAGTGCGGATAACGGTGATGTGGTCGGGGTCATCAACGTCGTCGGTTGACGGCGTCGTTGCCGACACTAAATGTTCCAAATCCGATTGCTGCATATGCAGATGGATGGATTCGGGACTCAAACCGATACCGCGCTTGACATCGGCATACAGTGATTTGATGAGCGCAACCGTAGCTGTAGTGGCCTGATGGCTGCCGTCGACGGTGAAATGGTTGCTGCGATTGCGGATGGCTACGCCCAGTCGTTGCTCAATCTGGCGCAGATGACCGTCCAGTTGACCGCACAAGGCAGCCAGATGACGAGCATCATTAGGTTCAAGCGTAAAGCTCAGCTGCGAAGCTGCTTCCGGATCGCTCCCCTGGGGGGAGGGCTGACTCACTGTTTCCAACGCCTGTTTGGCCGCTCTTTTTGGGGTAGGGGCCCGAAGATACCTTGATGTCGGGGAGAGTCAACTATGTATGTCGCTGACTTCATGCCGTCAGGTAGACGCCGCGTAGGGAGTTGGGCAGTGCCTCAATGATCTCAACGTCAACAAATTCTCCAATCAGAGACGGCTTGTCGCAGCTAAAGTTAACCACGCGGTTGTTCTCAGTGCGCCCGGCCAGTTGCCCGGGATCCTTCTTCGAAACGCCGGTGACCAAAATACGTTGGTGAGTACCCACCATCGATTCGCTAATTGAGGCAGCATGCTGCGCGATACGCGTCTGCAAAATGTGCAGGCGCTGCTTTTTGACGTCCATGGGGGTCTGGTCTGGCAGATCAGACGCCGGCGTGCCGGGTCTTGCACTGTAAATAAAGCTGAAGGAGTTATCGAAGCCGATATCCTCGATTAACTTCATGGTTTGTGCGAAGTCATCGTCGGTTTCACCGGGAAAGCCGATGATGAAATCTGACGACATCGAAATATTTGGACGAATCCTTCGCAGTGCCCGAATTTTTGCCTTGTACTCAAGGGCGGTGTGGCCCCGTTTCATGGCCATGAGAATTCGATCAGAGCCGCTTTGCACCGGGAGATGAAGATGATCCACTAGGGCCGGTATTTCCGCGTAGCACTGAATTATTGCGTCAGAGAACTCTACTGGGTGAGAAGTGGTGTAGCGAATGCGCTCGATACCCGGCACTAAATTGACCAAGTGCAGCAGGTCGGCAAAATCAACGATCTCACCCAGATGGTTTTCCCCGCGGTAGGCATTGACGTTTTGCCCGAGCAGATTGACCTCTTTGACCCCCTGTCCGGCGAGGCTGGCGATCTCTGTTATGACGTCGTCAACGGGTCGCGATACTTCCTCTCCCCGCGTGTAGGGCACTACGCAAAAGGTACAGTACTTACTGCAGCCTTCCATAATAGAGACAAAAGCGCTTGGGCCATCGACCTTGGGATCGGGTAGGCGATCGAATTTTTCGATCTCGGGAAAGCTGATGTCCACCACCATGGGGTTGCCGTCCCGGCGTGTCTCGATCATCTCGGGTAGGCGGTGCAGAGTTTGGGGGCCGAAGATGAGATCTACAAAGGGCGCTCGCTTGCCAATTTCTGCACCCTCTTGGCTTGCCACGCAACCGCCCACGCCAATGATGAGGTCGGGCTTGGCTTGTTTTAACGGCTTCCAGCGGCCCAGCTGGTGAAACACTTTTTCTTGTGCTTTTTCGCGGATGGAGCAGGTGTTGAGGAGCAGCACGTCGGCGTCCTCGGGCTTGTCTGTCATTACGAGGCCGTGGCTCTCTCCGAGCAAATCAGCCATGCGAGCAGAGTCATACTCGTTCATCTGACAGCCATGGGTTTGCACAAATAATTTCTTCGGGGTGGCTTCGGTCACAGCGCGCAACGCTCTCGGTCAAGTCTTTCGGTCGCGGAGTATACCCTTCTTATGTCAAATCAACGAGATAGGCGCTGGCGTAGTGGCTTGAAAGTGGTAGAATTCCGCCCCTTTTTCAAGGGTGCAGCGTTTGCGCCGTCACGACCACCGTCGGGGTGTGTCAACGAGGAATCTATGCCCAGCCAGCCGGTCTACAAAGTGATTTTCCACAACGGTAATCAGGTGTTCGAAGTTTTCGCACGCCAGATATACCAAAGTGATATGTGGGGCTTCATAGAGATTGAAGAGCTGCTTTTCGGCGAGCGCTCTCAGCTCTTGGTGGATCCCTCTGAGGAGAGGATCAAGAACGAATTCTCAGGGGTTAAGCGCAGCTACATTCCCCTGCAGTCGGTTATACGCATTGACGAGGTCGAAAAGGAAGGCGCGGTTAAAGTCTCCGACACTCCAAACGCCCCCCAAAGCGCCAAAGTGACCAACTTCCCCTTTGCCGGAGTGCCGCCGGTGCCGTCGGGCGGCGACGAGTAAATCGTCTCTGCACCAACTCCTTAGGCGTTGTGTCGGCGCGAACTGATGCCTGCGCCGCTAATGCCTGATCTCGGCTTCGGGTGGGCAGCGGAAAAAAGTTTCGCCCAATAGCTCAGGGGTCTAGATCCCACTAATCTGATCAAGGTAGTGTTGCCACTTTCCGGTGGTTGCCACCTAACTTCTTGAGAAGGTTTTCCTATGATGCTGTCGCGCTTTCCCCGGCTACATTTTGCCCACTTACCCACACCGCTAGAACCGATGGCGAGGCTGTCCAAGGCATTGGGCGGACCAACGCTCTGGGTAAAGCGCGACGACTGCACCGGGTTGGCGGGGGGCGGCAACAAAACCCGAAAGTTGGAATTTCTTATGGCCGACGCGCTGGAGCATGGCGCCGACACCATCATCACTCAGGGTGCCACCCAGTCCAATCATGTGCGTCAAACCGCCGCTATCGCCACCAAACTTGGACTGGGCTGCAGTATTTTGCTTGAGGATCGTACCGGCAGTGACAATCCAGACTACAACTTCAACGGCAACGTGCTGTTGGATCAGATGTTTGGCGCAAGCTTGAAAAAAGTCCCCGGTGGCACCGATATGAATGCTGCGATGGATGAGTTGGCAGATGAGCTGCGTCGGGGGGGTAAAACCCCCTATGTCATTCCCGGAGGCGGTTCGAATCCAATCGGCGCATTGGGTTACGCAAACTGCGCTTTAGAGATGCTCTATCAGTCAGGAACGTTAGATCTGCGCATGGATTTGGTGACCCATGCGACCGGCAGCGCGGGCACGCAGGCCGGTTTAGTTGCAGGATTTGCCACTACCAACTCGGGCGTTCCGGTTTTGGGCTATGGCGTACGCGCACCGCAGGATAAGCAGGAGAGCAACGTATTTGCTCTGGCACAAAAAACTGCAGAGTTACTTGGCTGCCCCGACGCGGTTAAGCGCTCGGATGTGGCCGCGAACTGCGACTATGTGGGCGCGGGTTATGGCATTCCTCGTGAGGACACCCTCGAGGCCATCGAGATGTTTGCCCGCTATGAGGGGCTGCTGCTCGACCCGGTCTATTCGGGCAAAGGCGCTGCTGGCCTGATCGACGGTATTCGCAAGGGCGAATTTAGCAGTGACATGAATATCGTTTTCTTGCACACCGGTGGCGCCCAAGCCCTGTTTGGTTATCGAGATGCCTTCAATTATCCCGATTACCCCAGCGTGGGATGAGTCAGAGATTGTCTGTTGAGCTAATTTGGGTGCATGGGCAGCCCCCCGAGGAGTGACAAGGTGGAAGTACTGAAGCCGCCGGCTGCGGGCGGTCACGGTCTGATGACGACGCCGGCTGATATTTCAGCTGATGTGAAGGCTATTTTGTCGGCTATCGAGGCGCGGGGTGAGGGGGCGGTCCGCGAGCAGGCTGAGCGCCTTGATCACTGGACCCGCGACTTCTTGCTGAGCGACGCTGAGCTGCGTGACTTGATCGATCAGGTGCCGGCTCAGGTGAAAGCTGATATCGACTTTGCCCATGAGCAAATCACCCGTTTTGCTCGCGCCCAGCGAGACAGCCTCAGCAGTTTTGAAATTGAAACCCTGCCAGGAGTCAAGCTCGGGCAGCGGATAGTCCCGGTTCAGTGTGCGGGTTGTTACGTCCCAGGGGGGCGTTATGCCCATGCGGCTTCTGCGTTGATGAGCGTGGCAACCGCTAGGGTTGCCGGGGTGCCACATATTATTGCTTGCTCGCCACCTCGCGGCGATCACATTGATCCCGCTGTGGCCTATGCCTTATCCCTAGCCGGTGCCGATGTCATATTACAAATGGGCGGGGTTCACGCAATTGCCTCAATGGCCTTCGGTCTGTTTGGCGGTGCCAAAGCGGATATTATTGTGGGCCCGGGTAACGCTTACGTTGCTGAGGCCAAGCGAATGCTGTTTGGCGTAGTCGGCATTGATGTCATTGCTGGCCCCACCGAGTCGGCCATCATTGCGGATGATTCCGCGGATCCGATCACCATTGCTGTTGATTTGATGTCCCAGGCTGAACACGGACCGAATTCGCCGGTATGGCTTTTTACTGATTCGCGGGCGCTAGCCAATGCTGTGCTGCAGGTTATCCCTGACGTCATCAACGGAATGCCCAATAAGGCAGTTTGCAGTTCTGCCTGGCGTGATCATGGCGTGGTGATACTGGGCTCGGACCGGGAGGAAGTGGCTGAAATCAGTGACACCTATGCCTGCGAGCATCTACAGGTTATGGCCCGGGATCTGCCCTGGTGGAAAAGCCGCCTGATCAATTACGGCTCGCTCTTTTTGGGCGAAGGCAGCACGGTGACCCACGGTGATAAATGCGCCGGACCTAATCACATTCTCCCCACAGGGCGAGCAGCGCGTTACAGCGGTGGGTTAAACGTTCAAAAATTTTTGAAGGTGCTTACCTATCAAGAGTTGTCCGCTGAGGCGAACGAGCTATTCAGTGCCGTGGGTTCCCGTATTTCCCGTTACGAGGGTATGGAGGGTCATGCCCGGGCCTGTGACTGGCGACTCAGCAAGTACTTTCCTGAGAGGGACTGGGATTTCAAAGTGCACGGGGATTGGCCCGGGCGAGGCTCCGATTCCCAGTGAAACGTCGTTTCAATAAATCCTTCACCCAGCAGGAAGCCATTCCCGAGGAGGGTATTGAGGCCGCTGTCCAAATCATGCGCAGCGGTCGACTCCACCGCTACAACACAGCGCCTGGACAGGTGTCGGAAGTAGCACAGCTCGAGTCTGACTTTGCCCAGTACACGGGTAGCCAGTACTGCCTAGCCTGCGCCAGCGGCGGCTATGCCCTGGCCATTGCCCTGCGCGCTGTGGGTGTGCAACCCGGTGACAAAGTACTCTGTAATGGGTTTACCCTCGCACCCGTCCCGGGTGCCATTCACAATGTGGGGGCCGTTCCCGTTTGGGTCGAGATCACCGAGGATCTTGTGCTCGATCTTGAGCATCTTGAATATGCAATAAAAATCTCGAAGTCGCGTTTTCTTCTGCTCTCTCATATGCGGGGTCATAGTCCGGACATGGAGGCTCTGACCGAGCTCTGTGAGCGATTTGGCGTGTGCTTGATTGAGGATTGTGCGCACACCTTAGGGGCACGCTGGAACGGGCGGGCGAGTGGTACTTTTGGTCGTATTGGGTGCTATAGCACCCAAACCTACAAGCACATCAATTCGGGTGAAGGCGGCTTGCTTGTGACTGATGACGCTAGTGTGATTGCTAAGGCTACGCTGCTGTCGGGCAGTTACATGTTGTTTGATCGCCACCTCGCAGGGCCGCCGACAGAAACCGTTGACGAGTTAATTTACACGACACCAAATTTCAGCGGACGACTGGATAACCTGCGCGCATCGATTTTGATGCCGCAGTTAGCCGCGCTGGACGCCAACGCCCTGCGCTGGAATCGACGCTACCACACTGTGGCCGAAGTCTTAGCGACCTGCCCAGAAATTAAACTGCCCGTGCGACCGGAAGCTGAGGAATTTGTGGGTAGTTCTCTTCAGTTTAGGCTGCCCAACTGGCCCGCTCCGGCGGTGCATGACTTAGTCGGCGCGTGCTTTGAGCGCGGCGTCGAGCTCAAATGGTTCGGCGCGGATAAACCCGCCGGATACACTAGCCGGTACGATCATTGGCGTTATTTTGCCCAGGGCAATTCTGATGCCGCGCTGGAACGGTCCGATGACATTTTGGCGGTGCTCCTCGATATGCGTATTCCGCTGACGTTCACGCTAGATGACTGCCAATTAGTTGCCGAAATCATTGTGGAGGAGGTCAAGGCCCTCGCCGCGACACAAAAGGAGCTGTGAGTTTATGGTCAACCCCTCCCCAAAATTGACGGCGGGTATCTTGGGCGGCATGGGGCCCGAGGCCACGATTGATTTAATGCGACGTGTGATTGCATTAACCCCCGCAGAGGGTGACAGCGACCATATTCGAATGCTCGTAGATTGCGACCCTCAGGTGCCTTCTAGGGTGGCCGCCATTATTGAAAAATCCGGCCCCAGTCCAGCCCCAGCACTTGCACGTATGGCCGCGGGGTTGGTGGCGCAGGGCGCCGACTTCCTCGCCATGCCCTGCAATACTGCTCATCATTACTACTCAGCGATTGCTGCGGCGAGTCACGTTCCGGTGATTAATATGCTAAGCAACGCAGCGGATCGAATACACCGAGAGCAACCCGCCGGTGGAAGGGTGGGCATGCTTGCCTCCACCGCCGTCAGTATCACTTCACTCTACGAGGCGCCCTTTGCCGCGATGGGTAAAACCCTGTTATTCCCTTCCGACGCTCAGCAGAATGCATTGATGCAGCTCATCTTCGATGTCAAAGCGCAGCGATTTGAGGGTGCTGACTCGAGACTGCTAGCGGCGGCCCAAGGGCTGATTGCACAGGGGGCTGACTGCCTCCTCATCGCCTGTACAGAGCTGTCGATTCTGGCGCCCAGGCTTACAGATTTGGGCGTTGCGCTATTTGATAGCGCAGAATTACTGGCGCAAGAAATCGTCGATCGCGGGCTGGGTCGAGTACCCAATAGGCGCGCTAACATCGTGTAGGATACCCGCCGCAGGCACCGCGCCAACACGCGCAGGGTATGTATTGTCCTGAGCCTCCTTGGAACATGAGGTGGCAACAAGGTAACAGCGAGCAGCAAAATAACGGAGAGAATAATGCGAGCGCTGGAACAGTGGTTTCTCAACGCATCCGATGTGGTGTGGACTTGGATCATCGTGCCCTTGGTGGTTTTAACGGCGCTTTACTTCACCATTCGGCTGGCGGCAATTCAGTTTCGAGGCATGCCCCACGCGATCGCCTTGCTGCTGGGTAAAAACCAAGATAAAGACGAGAGTGATGGTATTACCTCGGTCCAAGCGCTGGCGACCGCGCTGTCGGGTACCACCGGTATTGGCAACATCGCGGGGGTCGCGGTAGCCATAAAGTTGGGTGGTCCTGGCGCTATATTTTGGATGTGGGTTGCCGCCCTCTTGGGTATGTCGATCAAGTATGCCGAGGGGGTTTTAGGTAGCCTTTATCGGCAAGAAATTGGTCGTGGCGGTAATGTGGAGATGGGTGGTGGTCCCATGTACTACATTGTGGGAGGCCTCGGCGAAAAGTGGCGCGGCCTTGCCACACTGTATGCCGTGCTTTCGGCTGTTGCCTGTCTAGGCGCATGGAATATGTTTCAGTCCAATCAGGCCTCCGCAACGATGGAGGTCTATTTTGATATTCCTCGTTGGATCACGGGTGTCGTCATGGCTTTTTTTGTCGGCATCGTATTGATTGGCGGTATTCGCCGAATATCACGAGTCGCCGAGCGTTTAATCCCCTCAATGGTGACTGTTTATGTGGGCGGCGTTTTAATCATTTGCTTGCTCAATGTCACCGAGATTCCCAGCGTGATTGCCATCATTGTTAAAGATGCATTTGGGCTAGACGCCGCGGGCACGGGTACAGCAATCACCGCTTTGTTATACGGCATGCGCAGGGCAGTGTTCTCCAACGAAGCGGGAACTGGTAGCGCTGCGATTGCCCACGCCGCCGCCCACACCCGACACCCGGTACAGCAGGGGTACGTGGCGTCACTTGGCCCTTTTATCGACACCCTCATCATTTGCGCTGCTACCGCCTTTGTCATCATCTTGGCGGGGTTCCACGACAACGGAAGCTACCGCAATCAAACCGCCAATCTCATGCCCAGCGCGGGGGTGGAGGCTACCGTCAATGAGAACGATCAGGTGATTTTGCGGCTGCCCCTGGCGGCTATTGACCCAGCAGCGCGGGTGAGTGATTACGACGCTATTCGTTTATCGGCTACCACGGACGCAGAAGGCCTAGAGGCAACTTTGGTTTCTGCTTCGGGTAAGACCCTCGCCAGTCAGACGATGACATCCGAGGGACTGTGGGAGAGCCCCAATCAGTTTACGGTCCTAGAGATGCCCAGCAGCGTCTCTGAGTCATTGTCATCAACCACTTTGGAAGTCAGCTTGAAGGGCGAGGGAGAGCTGTCGCTAAGTTCGGTACATATGGTGTCAAATCTCAATGGGATTGCGCTTACTGCTGCGGCTTTTGCGAGCTATTCCCAAATATTTGGTGCGATTTTTATTCCAATCGCTGCGCTGCTATTTGCTTACACCACGGTTTTAGCGGGTCATTACTACGGAGAAATTTCCTGTCACTTTCTTTCTGAGCGCATCGTAAAGCCTTATCTATGGCTCTATGTTCTCGCAACGTTTTTGGGTTGTGTCGCCAATCTT
>Ga0181554_1004035_pt1 | contig 12085 bp, 10 predicted proteins | sample 011ome_16_FD_145602 | JGI IMG/M metagenome (GOLD analysis project Ga0181554, IMG submission 145602) | Coastal salt marsh microbial communities from the Groves Creek Marsh, Skidaway Island, Georgia - 011503CT metaG (spades assembly) | ecosystem: Environmental > Aquatic > Marine > Intertidal zone... | reverse complement strand
CGAGCCGGGAAGGCCGCCGCCGACGGCGCCTTCGCCTCCTCCCCCGGGGCAGCCGCCGCGGCCAGCGCCGCCGCCGCCGTCGCCGCCGCCGCCTCCTCCTCCTCCTCCTCCTCCTCCTCTGCCTCCTCCTCCTTCTCCTCCTCCACCTCCTCCATCGCCTCCCCCGCCTTCACCGCCGCCGCCGCCGCCGTGGTGGATGCTCGAGTGGGCGGCGCTGAACCCGCCGGGGCCGCCGGTGGTGTTCGACCCGATTCGAAACCCGAACTGGCCGGACTTCGAATTCGTGGACGGGGACGAATCGTCGCCGGCGCCGCCGCCGCCGGTGCGACAGGTGTCAGCGTCGGGGTCGTCGACCGCGCCACCGCCGCCGCCGCCGCGCGACTTGGACGCTCCACGCGCGCCGAACGCCCCCGGGATCATCTCGCTGGACGAAGACGACGACCTCGAGCGGTCGTTCGCGTCGCCGCCGCCGCCGGCGCCGCCGTGGTACGTCTCCGCCTGGGCCGCGCTGACGCCGTCGCCGCCGTCGCCGCCGTCGCCGCCGCCGTCGCCTCCCTCGCCGCCGCCGCCGCCGTCGCCGCCGCCGTCGCCGCCTCCAGCGCCGCCGCCGATGCCGTGGTACCTCGTCCGCGCGCAGGGGATCGACGAAGCGCAGGCGCTCGCGCTCGCCGCCGCGTTCGGGTCGCTGACCGGGGTGAACGCGACAGCGGCGAACGTCACGACGGCGATGGCGGAGGAGGCGACGCTGACGCTCATCGACGCGGTCGAGAACGGCGACGACGCGACGCTCGCAGACGTCGCCGCCGCGGTCGCGCGGGCGAACGCGGAGGCGGAGGCGGCGGCGGCCGCCGCCGCGGGGGCGAAGAACGTGGACGCGATCGGGACGGTGGTCGTAAAACTCGAATCGCCGCCGGCGCCCGATCCGCTGCGGGTTTCGCCGTACTACGCCGGCGACGCGTCCGTCGACTCGTCCGCGGCGCCCGGGACGCTGTACTACGAGAAGACCGCGATCGAGGCGTCGAACGCGGTGGACGCGATCGATCGCAGGGTGAACAACGACGCGGTCGTCTCCGGGGCCGCGGGGGCGATCGGCGCGGCGGCGGCGTCGAGCTCGTTTTTGTACTCGCTGTTCCGAGACCCGAGCGTCGGGCCGTACTTGTTGCAGACCTGGGGGTATTTGAACGGGCTGCTGAGCCCCGCGGGCGGGGGGAGGCCGTGAGAGCGGTGAGGGTAGTAAGTTAAGCGAAGCGGCGTCGTAGAAGTGCGTTCGTTCGTTCTTTGTTCGTTCGTTACACGCGCGTCTCTCGTCGTAGATCAGGCAGACGCTTCTTCGTTTTTCTTCGCAACTTTTTCGCGAAGAGCCGCGAAAAACCCGGGAGGAAACATGCGCACGACGCGCGCGCACGTCTCTTTGTGCGGCGGATCGCCGCGGTTCCAGTCGCGCTGCTGGCACCGCTTGTCGCAGTACCGCACGCCGCGGCACAGCTTGCAACCCCAACGAGCGTCGGTCTTGCCACACGTGACGCACGCGCGAAGCTTCACGAGCTCCTCCTCGACAGCCGGGTTGTCCGGGAACTCGATCACAGAGGCTTTGAACGTATCCTTCGCCATCCGAAGGTTCTTCTCTAGTCCACACCTCCCGTGGAGAAAGCAGAGGCCGATATGGTGGTAGGGATCACGAGCATCGTGATCGGCAAGAGGTCCAGATATGAAGTGCTCCACGACGTCGTCGCTCAGATTCAACCCGGAGAGTTCCAGAACATAGAGGAGAGAGTTTCTTTTCACTTCTCGGAATTGCTTGAGAAATCTGATGGCTTGCGCGTCGCCCGCTGCTGCTTTAACGACCAAACGCTTCTCCGTGCGTATGTAGAATGAAGAAACCACATCCATCGATGACGTCTCTGGATAAGGTGTGGTTGATGTGTCCCATCCTGGCAATCGCTCCTGCGCAAGTTCGAGCCCGCGTGCCGCAGCTCTCTCGAACCACTCCCGCGCCTTCGCTTCGTCTCGCTCCACGCCTACGCCGTAGAAGTACAGAATCCCGATGTTATACTCTGCTTGCGCGTAGCCTTGAGCCGCGGCTTTCTGATACCACTTCATGGCACCTTCATAATCGTTCCGCTCGGAGTAGAGTATGTACCCGAATTCGCATTGAGCACGATCATGCCCCTTCTTCGCGGCTTTCAAGAAGAACTCCGCCGCCGTCGACTTGTTTTCCTCCACGCCGAGGCCGTAGTCGTAGAACAGCCCGAGGTTGTACTCGGCGAGGGTGGCGCCCTGCGCCGCAGCCTTCAGGAACCACTCGCGCGCGGGTCCGTAGTCGCCAGCCTGCGCATGCGAGAGGCCGAAGATTTCCTGCGCGTCAAGGTCCCCCAGCTCCGCGCCCCTCTCGAGCCAGTGACGTTCGAGCTCGTCGTTTTTCTCCACGCCGCCGGTCCCGTTGCGGTAGTGCACGTAAAGATCCCACGCCGCATCTCCAGACCCGGCGTTCGCCTCCTTCGCGAGGTCGCGGATCTTCCGCGGGAGCTTGATCTTCGGCATCGTCGCGTCCGCGCGACGTGTGGCGGCGGCGGGAGAGTGCCGCGCGGGTGGGTCGTCGTCGTGGCTTCAAAAAAAGGACTGCAAAAATATCTGAACGCGCTTCGAAAAATGCATTTTTTTCGGGCCAGGCAGGGGAAGTAACTCCGAGACGCTCCGCGCGAGTCACTGCTCCCCGCGCCCGCGCACGATGCCGGGCGGGACCGCGTCGCACGCCTCGTCCGGTCTGCAGTGCTGCATGCGCCGCCCCGGGGTCGCGGACTCGACGCCGCGGCGCCCGCGCGGCGCGCGCTCGGTCGCGGACGACATCGCCATTCATTCCCCCGGAACTTTCGTCGCGACGACGACGACAGCTGTGACGCGCCGCGAGACGACGACGACGACGACGAAGACGGACGAGACGCGCGACCTCGCGGCGCGCCTCGCGTCCGCGCTCGACGTCGGCGCGACCTCTCTCGTCGACATCGAAAACGCGGGTGCGTCCGCGCGTCGTCGTCGCTCCCCTCCGCGTCGTCGCGGCGACGCCGGATCTCGTCCGCGCGCCCGCCGGCTCGGCACCTTCTCTTTCATGTCGTGAAAACGTTTTCCGTCGCCTGACGCGCGCGTCCATCCTCCTCGTCGACGCGCAGGCGCGGTCGCGAGCGCCAAGGCCGCCGCGACGCCTTCGAGATCGCCAAACGGAGCCGCCGCGCGCCGCGCGTTGACCGACATCGCGAACGCGCAGCGCCGCGCGTCCGCGGCGGGCGTCAGATCTCGCTCGCCGTCCGTTTCCGCGTTGCCCCTCACGCCGACGTCGGCGTCCGCGCCGCGTCGTCGCGATACCGAGACGACGAAACCGGGAGCCGCGGGGTCGCTCGCGACCGCGGCCGCGCGCGCGGCGGCCAAGCTGCGGAACGGCGCGTCCGCGTCCGCGACGCCGCCGCCGCAGACGACGACGACAAAGGACGACGTCGCGGCGTACGACACGCCGGGCATCACGGACGGCGCGGGGGGCGGCGGCGCGGCCCGTCGCCGCCGCGGCGCGGGCGCGCTCGAGGACTCGCCCGCGGATCGCATCTACCGCGAGTACAACGCGTACCGCGCGGAGAAGGACGCGTCGTCGTCGTCGTCGTCGTCGTCGTCTTCTAAGGCGACCGTCGCGATGGCGGCGGCGATGAAGAAGAAATCGTCGCCCGGGTACAGGATCAGCGCGTCGGTGTCGCCGACGACCGCCCTCGTGAACCTCGCGACGGCGTCCGCGATGAAGAAGAAAAAAGCCCCGGACCCGGTCGGCGTCGTCGCGCCGCTCGTGGACTTCTTCTCGAACCGAGGCCACGGCGCGCGCGGGGTGAACGTCGCGTCGACGTCCGCCTCGAACGGCGTCGGCGGCGTGGGCGTGGGGGTAGGAGGAGGGAACGAGACCCCGACCGGGGAGGAAGCGCGCGCGGCGATTCGAGCGTTGACGTCGCGCGGGCCGCACCCGCCGCTTCGCCGCAGACCGACAGACGACGACGACGACGACGACGACGACGACGCGCCGCCGGAGAGATCGCCATCTAACGCGTCGGCGCCCGCGCGCCCGCCGCCGGACTCGAAAGCCGCCGCCGTCGCGCTCGCGAGCGCGCTCGGTCGCTGGCGCGAAGCCGCCGCCGTCGTCGCGACGCGGCGAGAGTCGGAGAAGATCCAGAACGCGCTCGCGGACGAGCTCCGAGCGCAGGCGAAGATGTGCGACGCAGAGGTCAACGCGCTCGCCGAGGACGTGGAGTGCCTGACCGTCGCGCTCGGCGAGGCGACCGAGGCGACGGGAACAGATCGCGGGTCGATCGCGAGGCTACGGTGGCGATGGGCCGCGCGGGCGGGGGTCCTCGCGGTGCGCGCGGCGAAGGACCGACGCGACGCGAAGAAGCAGCGCAATCGCGCGAAGCGGCTCGAGGGCGAACTCAGCGCGTCGCGCGAGCGGCTGGACGCGGCGACGGCGGCGAGAGACGACGCGAGGGCGAAACTCCGAGCGGAAATTCGCGCGGAACTCCGCGACGAGATGCGAATGGAGGCGGCGCGGGCGGCCGCCGCGGAGGCGGCCGAGATCGCGAAGCGACGGATCGAAGCCTCCGTCGCGTCCGGCACCGTCAACGCGTGCATCGAGCGCGTGCTGCGCTCGGCGTCGTCGTCGCAGATGAAGCAAGTCGCGAAAGCAAGGCGCGACGCGACGGCGCGAGCCGTGGTGAACCTCGCGCACATGAGAGACCGCGGGTTGGAGACGCTTCGGTTGGGCGAGAGCGGGACCCTGAACAATAACGGCGTGGACCCGATCGAGCTCGTGTCGTTGATCGCGGTCCACGCGCTGGAGCGGTGCGAGGCGCATCCGCACGGCGACGGCGCTAGGGCGTTTTATCGCGCGGCGCGGAGGATCGAGCTCGCGGCGCGCGCGTGCCAGCCTGATTACCGCGGCGAGGGGAAGACGAGGGGCGGGCTGACCCCGCGCGGGGGGGAGGGCGGCGGGGGGGGGGCGCACGTCGTCGAGACGCCGCTGCGCGAGGGGAAGGAGAACTGAAGAAGACTACTCGAACGTAGTAGACTACATACGCGCGGTCAGAACAGAACGCCGCCGAAGGCTGCGACGGGATGGGAACACGACGACGAGAACGTGAGGTCATCGCCGGGCTATGATTGACATCGTACGACGCGACGCGCTCGACTACTTGCTCGTCTCTCGGTTCACGAGCTCGTCCGCGACGAACGCGCGCAGCTCCGCGTGCTTCGCCTTCCACGCCTTCGTTTCCTCTCTCGCGGCGGAGGCGACCTTCTCCGCGTCGGCGAGGCGCCGTCTCAGGTCTGGTCCCGCGTCTTCGTCTCCGTCTTCGTTTTCCTCCTCCGCCGCCGCGTCATCCCTCCCGCGTTTTTTCTTCTCTCCATCCCCGCCCCCGCCCCCGCCCCAACTCACGACGACCCCGGAGCTCGCCCCCACGCCGACGCCACCCACGTCGCCGCCGACGCCTCGCAGCGCGATCGGCGCGCCCTCCCACGGCTTCAACTTCCCGCCCGCGCCGCCGCCGCCGCCGCCGGACGCGAACCGGCTAAACGGCGCCAACGGCGCGAGTTTCCTCTTCTCTCCCCCGCCGCCGCCGCCGCCGCCGCCGCCCGCGCCGTCGCCCGCGACGCGCTCCCGCCTCGCCAACACCGCGCACGACATCGGCACGTTCTTCGGGTGCCGAAGCACGTGCGTCGTCTGCCTCGACGCGACGTCCCACACGCGCGCGGTCGCGTCTTCGCTCGCGCTGACGAGTCGCTCGTTATCCGCGGAGCACGCTGAGGGTCGAGGGTCCATATAAGCGAACGGCGGGGTGGATTTCAAAGGTGTCAGAAGCGGAGTTGAAAGGCGTCGAGGTGTGTCAGGATTGAAACCGAGGAGGGGCGGGCGGAGAGAAACGCCGGGTGGAAAAGTCCTTAAGGAACGGCGTTCACCACGCCGACGCGGTCGTACGGGGACGAGTGTGAGGAGAACGCGCCTAAACTCGTCACCGCGCGGCCGTGCCCTTCCAACACCGCCGCCGCGCCGCCGCCGCTCGCGTCGTCCGCCCCCAGGCTCTCCGCGATCGCCGCGCTCGCGTGCAACGGAATCTCAAAGATCCGCCCGTCCGCGCCGCCGGCGTAGACGGTCGCCTCGCAACGATCGATCGCTACCGACGTCAACGCGCACGGCAGACGCATCGTCCGCAGCAGATGCCCCCCCCCCAGCGTCCACACCCTGCACGTGCGGTCCGCGGAGCAAGACACCACGAGCGACGCGGCGCCGCTCCCGGCGCCGCGCGCGATCGCGAGCCCGGTGACCGGCAGCGCGTGCTCCGCCCACGAGTGCGTCGACGCCGGCGCCTCGTCGGCGCCTCTCGCCGGGTCGAGCGCGGCGGAGACTGACCACGTCGTCACGACCGTGTCCTCGCCGCCGGTGACGAGGACGCCGCCGTCGCACGCGAACGCGATCGCGCTCACGGCTTTGAAGTGCGCGGGCCACGAACGCAGGAGCCGCCCGGTGCTCGTTTCCCACAGGAAGACGCCGCCGTCGACGCCGCCCGCGGCGAAGAGCGCGCCGCACGGCGAAGCCGCGACGACGCCGATCGCTTCGCCGACGAAGAATCTGTGCGTCGAGCTCTCTCGGTCCAGCGTCCAGACATCAAGCGCGCACTTCGCGACGTGCGCGGCGACGAGGTAGTCGTCGCCCACGAGCGTCAGCCCGCCGCGCCCGCACGCGGTGTGCTTGTACGCGCGAAGTTGCATCCCCGTCTTGAGATCCCACGCGTGCACGGGTCCTTCCGAGGTGGACGACGCGAGGAGCACCTCGTCGAGGAAGCGCGACACCGCGCTTGAGGTGGAGGAGGAAGCGGCGGCGGCGGCGGAGGAGGAGGAGGCGCCGTGGGGGGGCACGCCGTTGGTGGACGCCATGACGAGACGAGACGAGACGAGACGACCCCGTTAGCGCGCCGTCCCTCTGACGACGAATGCGACGACGCCGCCGCCGACTTTGCCAAGCAGACTTCGTTCGGCAGGACTCGACCAGGACTCGACGCGGCGGGAGTTCGCGGCGGGCGCGAATCATCGGTTCGAGCATCGGTGAAACTCAATTTTTCATCGCGAAAAAATCAGTCTCTTTGACCCCGTTATCGCTTTCAACATTCGAAATCGACGGTTCGGTTTTCGGTCGAAAAATCTCGAGGCAGTGCAGGCGACGAATCTCAGACAGGTGCCGTGTACGCGTACCCGCGCGACTATTTTCTGTCTAAGAGCCCATACGAAACTCGCCGAGCGTTCCCGGCCCTCAGATATGCCTCGTCAGCTCGCGAAAGGTCGCGCGGGAAACTTGCGTGAAGTCAAAATCTGCGCAGGCCGCGACCGCACACGCGCGCGCGCTCGGAACGCGCACGCACGCCGGTCGACGCCTCACGCGGACGCGTCGCGCTCGAATCGAACTCTACGCGCTCTCGCGCGCGACGTCGCGCGCTCGCCCGCGGACACGGTGCGTCTCAAACGCTCGCGCGTCGTCGTTTCCGCGCCGACTCGCCGCGCGGTTTAGGGGAAACAGAGAGATCTCGCGGGCCCCCGCGCCGGCGGTCGCGAACTCGCGCGCGCGCGCGCGCGTTCGCGACGTCCGACGCTCTCGCGCGCGCCGCGATCTTCGTCTGTCCGCCCCGCGCGACGCGACGATCGCGCCGCGCGGCCGAACCCGACGTCGACGCCGCCGTCGTCGCGTTCCGCCGCGGCGGAAAGCGCGCGGAATTTACGCGCGAAACCTGCTTTTCGGACACCCTGTCAAATTTGGCAACGGGTAGAAGCGCGCGGCGACCGGCGCCGTCGGCGCGCGCGACGACGCGGTCGCGCGATCGCGCGCGCGATCGCGTCCTCCGACGGCGCGCGCGTCGCCGCGTTCGCGTCTCGCGCGCGTCCGCGGTCTCCGATCGCGCGCGCGCGGCGTCGTCCGCGGGCCGTCGTCTCACGGCGACCGCTCGTTTTCGTTTTCTCGCGCGTCCGAACCTCAACTGACGATCGCATCGCTTCGTCTCCTTTTCATTTCATCTCATCAGGTCGCCGCCGGGCTCGCTCGGAAGAAGCACCGCTCGCGGCGCCGCGTGAAGAGCGGCGCCCCCGACCGCCTCGCGCGTTCATCATCATGATGCTCGGAACCTCCCCGAGCGTCTCCGTCGGCATCCCCGTCCGCGCCGCGTCGCCCGCGACGACGAACGCGACGGCGTCGTCGGCGTCGGCGTCGCCCGCGACGCGCGTCTCGCCGCTGCATCACGCGTTGTCGTCGTCGCCTTCGGGCGACGGCGCCGCGTTAAATACGCAGCTGAACGGGTCGCTCTCCGGCAGCGGGCCGCGGAAGTCGTTCTCGTCGCTCTCGAACTCGGGCGGGTCGTCGCTGCGGCGGTCGTCTGTGGAGCGCGGGCGCGCGGTGTTCGTGAAGCCGGTGGCGCCAGCCGCGGGGGGAACCGTGACGGGGTTTCATCTGGAGCCGAGTTCGCGAACTGGGACGAACAACGCGGGGTTCCGAGACCGGGGTTCCGATGCTACTACCCCGGGTGCGAGCGTCGTCGACGCGGGAGGTCTCTCCGCGGGGCTGAGCGCGCTGCAGATCGAGCTCGAGGACGCGCGGTCGTCGATCGTGTCGCCGACGAAGACGAAGCCGCCGCTGCCCACGTCCGCGCGGCGGTCGCTGGACGCGTCCGGCTCCCCGACCAAGTCGTCACGCGTCGGGAGCGGGCTCCTGACCGGGACGCCGCCGCTCGAGGCGCTAAACGACGTCGAGGCGGCCATACTCCGCGACGCGCAGGCGAGACACGCCGCGTTCGGTCTCCCCGGCGTCGTGAGCGCGTTTCGAGTCGCCGCGAGGGCGCACCGCGGCGACGTCGACGACGTCGACGGTTCTGAAGCGCCGTTTCTGAAGCGCTGCGTCGAGTGCGCGTCCATCATCGCCCACCTCGGGATGGACTCCAGCGCGGTCGCGGCCGCGCTGCTCTGCAACGTCCTCGATCGCACGCCGGTCATCGCGGAAGAGCTCGCGGTAGCGCTCACGGGCCGCCCCGCGGTTATCGACATGGTGAAGGGCGCTTCGAGGCTCGCGCTCGTGTCGCGGATGCGTCGCGCGTCGGCGCGCGAGCTCGACGCGGAGGAGCGCATGCAGCTCCGCGCGATGCTCATCGCGGCCACGGACGCGAGGGTCGTCATCGTGAAACTCGCGGACAGGCTCGCGACGCTGACGTCGTTGACCGCCGCGGCTGACGGCGGCGGCGTCGACGCGCTCGGCGGCGAACGCGACCGCGCGACGCGGCTGGCGGACGAGACGCTCGACGTCTTCGTCCCGCTCGCGTCTCGGCTCGGGATATGGACGCTCAAGGCGCGCCTCGAGGACGCGTGCTTCGCGCTGCTTCACCCCGCCGAGCACGCGGCGCTGTCGCTCGAGCTCCGCGACGGCGAGCAGCGAGAGGCGATCACGCGCGCGGTGGGCGACGTCTCGGCGGCGCTGCGCGCCGCCGGCGTCGACGACGCGTCTGACGTCTGCGGCCGCCCGAAATCGCTCTACTCGGCGTTTCGCAAGATGCGCGCGAAGGGGCTGGGGTCGATCCACGACGTCCACGACGTCCGCGCGCTGAGGATCATCATCGACGGCGGCGAGGCGTCGTGCTACGCCGCGCTCGCGGCGGTGCACGCGCGAGAGGGGTGGACCGCGGTGGAGGGCAAGACGAAGGATTACGTCGCTTCGCCGAAGAAGAACGGGTACCGGAGCTTGCACACGGTGGTCCGCGACGCGTCGGGACGCGCGTTTGAGATTCAGATCCGCACGCGGGAGATGCACGACGCCGCGGAGTACGGCCTCGCCGCGCACTGGCGGTACAAGGAGCCGGAACACGCGGCGGGCGGGTTGGAAGATGGAACGAGATTGAACGCCGGCGGCGGCGGCGCGTCGAGCACGCTGCGCGCGGTGGATGAGCAGATCGCGTGGGCGCGGTTCATGCTGTCGTGGCAGGGGCAGCTCGCGGACGACAAGTGTCGCGTCGATTCGCATTCCCCTTCCAGTGGCGGCGGCGATTCGCATTCCGGCATTCCGGCGATGGTTCCGTCCGCGTGCCCGTGCGCGTTTCCCGCGCACGCGTCGACGTGCGAAAACGACGAGGGCGTCGTCGCGTTTGGATCCTCGCGCGGTCGCGGCGGCGCGCTCGTCTCCGCGGACAGCGCGCTCTGCGGCTCGTGCGACGATTCGCATTCGCATTCCTCCCCCGCGGATCGATCCCACTCCTCCCGCGCGGATCGGGAATACGAATCGAGCGGCGTCGACGCGGAGCCCGCGACGCCGGCGCCGATCTTCGTCGTCGCCGTCGTCGACGGCGCGATGCGCGTGTTGGAGGTGCCGCGCGGCGCCGCGCTGTCCGACGCGGTGCTCGCCCTCGGCGTCGACGACGGGCGACTGAGCGAGTTCCAGACGGTCTCGTCCGTCTCGGTCAACAGAGAGACCGTCCCTCGCGGCGCGGAGCCCGCGATCGAGCTGCACATGGGCGATTTACTCGAGATTTCGCACGACGCGATCGTGGGCGGGGAGTCCCCGGAGGGATCCCCGGGGACGAGCGCGGGGAGCGTCCTCGCCATCGAGGCGCAGCGGCGGCGGCTCATGAGCGCCGTGGGCGAGTCGATCGACGTCGTGGCGCCTCCTGGCCTCGGGCACGGCGTGGTGCCGGTGTCGAGCGGGGTGAAGCGCGCGCCGGTGAAGACGAGCGCCGCGAACTGATCGACGGACGGACGGACGACACGACGGCGGAAGACGTCGATCGATCGATCGATCGATCACGTAAGACAAGCGAATGGCGGGGTGGAGTTGAAAGGCGTCAGTTGGAGTTGAAAGGCGTCGATGGCGGGGATTGAAAGCGAGGGGTGGGCGGAGAGATGCGACGGGCAAAGTCCTTAAGGATCGGCGTTCACCACGCCAACGCGGTCGTATGGGGACCAGTGTCCTTATGTACCAAAAAGAATTAATTCGTGACGAGAAAGAGTTGTACGACTACGTGCACGCGCGACGACGAACGAATCGCGGTTGTAATCAATTGATGACTGTATAACGAACGAACGAACCGCCGAACCGACACCGCCTTCGCGCTTCCCTCGCCGCGCCGCGCCGCGCCGCGCCGCGCGCGATGGACGGACGCACAGCGCGCGCGCGCGCCTACGCCCGCCCGACGGCTTTGTAGTGCACCGCGCTCGATTTGCAAATCTGCGCGAACTTCGTCGCGTCCAGGCTCGCGCCGCCTACGAGAAACCCGTCGATGTCGCTCTCCCTCGCGAGCGTCTCGCAGTTTCCCTCGTTGACGCTGCCGCCGTACTGAATCCTCGTCGCCTTGGACACCTCTTCGCTGACGTTGTCCTTCAGCCACTGCCGGATTCCCGCGTGCACGGCTTGGACTTGCTCCGGGGTGGCCACCTTTCCGGTGCCGATGGCCCAGATGGGTTCGTACGCGATGACGACTTGCGAGCCCCAGGACGAGTGCTCGCGGTCGTCGATCTCGTCCGCGACGGCTCTGGGGTTTAGGGTTGGTGGATTAGGGTTCGTTGGACGGTTCGTCCGGGACGCGGTGATCAGAGGGGAAGGGCGCGACGACGACCGGTAATATCATAACCGATGACAAAAAACGAAAACCGAAAAAGCACGGCGCCGACGCGTCTAGAAGAAGAAAGCGTAAGCGCTCGGCTCGCGCACCTGAGCTGTTTGAAGATGACGTCCATCGTCGCGCCGGCCTCGCGTTGCTCCAGAGACTCGCCGACGCACACGATCACGCTGAGGCCGTGGAACCGCGCGTGCGCGACCTTCTTCCCGACCATGGTGTCGTCCTCTCCGAGGAGCGTCCGGCGTTCGCTGTGCCCGAGGATGACCCACGGCACGCCCATGTCCTCGAGCATCTCCGCGCTGACCTGTGTTGACCGAGTGATGTGATTGGCGGTGTCACGACGCGTGGATGATTTTGATTGGTGAGCACGATGGCCTCGTCGCTGACGTGGCGGATCGTGTGGTCGCGGACGGACGGCGGAGCGCGGG
>Ga0181554_1004028_pt1 | contig 12102 bp, 8 predicted proteins | sample 011ome_16_FD_145602 | JGI IMG/M metagenome (GOLD analysis project Ga0181554, IMG submission 145602) | Coastal salt marsh microbial communities from the Groves Creek Marsh, Skidaway Island, Georgia - 011503CT metaG (spades assembly) | ecosystem: Environmental > Aquatic > Marine > Intertidal zone >... | reverse complement strand
ACGCGCTTTTAAGAGAGAGAGAGAGAGAAAAGACAAAACATCGCGATGACGACGACGACGACGTTATTGTTCGGTGGTACTGTTTTCCTTCGAGGCGTACCTTCTGCGTTGACGATGCGACGAGGACGACAGCGAGCGCATTCGTGTTCGTCGTGTTCGTCGGCGGCGTCCAGAGCGGTTTTTCTTCCTTCCAGTTGGCGCAGGGATACCATCAACGCTCGATGCTCGATCGTCGCGCGAAGCGGCGAAAAGGCATCCACCTCGAAAAACGAGAAGAAGAAGACGACGAAGAAGAAGAACGAATCCGAAGAGAAGAAGAAGAAAAAGAAGAAGACAAAGAAGAAGAAGTCAAAATCGGATGAAACGACCGAGTTGCTGTTGCAAACGGTGCAAAGCTTAAAACAAGAGATGCAAAAGATGAAACTAGAGATGCGGGCGATGGAACCGGAACGAGAACCGTTGGGTGCACCGAGCGCGACGGAGGTTATGAGCGGCGGCTTCGGCGGCGGAATGAGTAAAAGGAGTAGCGGGATGGCGAAGACGACCGAGCCGTCGTCGTCGATTACGCAAACGACGCAGAAAGAGAAAGACGAGTACTTTAATAAAGTCGCGAACGATCTCTTAACGCCGGCGTTAGGGGAAACGATATCGAATCCGGAGATGATTATCGTCGATGCGGCGAATTGGGCCGGGGATGGGACCAATCGCGGTCACGAGTGGCCTTTACTGAGAAACGGCGACAACGACGTGTATTTGATGACTTTAGCGCACGCGGCGTTGATGGAGAGTGGGTTTTGGTGCGGGGAAGACGACACGGAGGAGATGTATTTTGGAAAGAAGACGGAAGAGGCGGTGGAGTTTTTCCAAGGCGCGAACGGTCCAGGATTAGAAGTCAACGGCATGATCAACACGAAAACGTGGTTAGCGTTGCTCGGGAAAGAGAAATTCGAATGGGGACCGGCGCCCGGGGCAATTTTAGACGAAGACGTCGCCTCGTGTCGCGAAGGTATCGCTCGAAAAGCGTTCGAAGATACGCAAAAGAAATTAAAAGCCGTCGTTGCGAAAGAGGACGAAGACCCGTACGGGGAAGACATCGATTCCGGTCCTCCCGCTGAGGACGATTTCATCGACGTGAAAGGTTCCTCGGGCGACTCGGTCGAATGGCCCATCTTGCGACTCGACGAAGGCGGCTTCACCGTCCACAAAATGCAAGCCATGCTCTCCACCCTCGGATTCAACTGCGGCGAAGACGACTCCGAGTACTGGTTCATGGGTCCCGACACTCAAAACGCCTTACAAACGTTCCAAGCGTCCGAATCGCTCCCGGAAACCGGCGTCGTCGATTTCCAAACCTGGACCAAACTCTTCGACGCGTGCGGCTATACGAACGCAACCATGAAGACGGTCGAGGACGCGTTCGCCATGGTTCCCGAAAACGAGTACAGCGTCGACAGATCGCCAGGGTGTGGGGAAAACGAGAACCAAGGCGTGTGGTTGATTGGAGAGCAGAGGTACGAGAATTGCCAGACGTGAAGATGAAGACGACGCATCGAATGCTCATTTTTTAGCTCACGCGCGTTTGTAAGAAAGAAAGAAACAAAAAGCTCGAACAAAAAATCGTCACATTTTGCGCTCTTCTTTCACCGCCACTTTCAGCGAGACACTTTTCCTCTCTCTTTTTTGCTCTCGTCGTCGACTCAAATGCAGTTCCCTCCTCCTCCTCCTCCGTCGTCGTCATCGTCCGACGTTGATAAGTATCTTCTTTTCTTCGCGCAAAGTCAAAACGGAAAGAATGTCACTTGCGTTGCGCTGAACGACGAGAAAGAGAAAGATGTCGCGGAGAAGTTGATGCGCGTGATGACTCCTCCTTCTTCATCAAACCCCCCGTTCGTGTTACCGGTGGATTCTGCGCCGAAAGAATCGCTTTTAGCCATCTCGCGATCGTTCGCGGAGAAGGAGCGAAGAGAAGAGAAGGAAAAAAGTGTAGACGAGGAGATGGCGAAGAGCGCGAGACGAACGCTCGAGCGGTTGTTGGCGCGAAAGACGGAGGACGACATGATTCACTACTACGATGATATCGTTGGAAAAAAAATCCCAATCGCATCTGCGAGGAGCGTGAACGTGAACGTGATGCCGAGCAGAGATAATGATGGAGAGAGCAAAAGCGGGTTTACGATTGAAGAGGAAGACGAGGCGACGTTGGCGAGGCGAGAGGACGCGTACGCGTTCTTCGGCGGAGACGCGAATGGTGGTGGAGGTAGGTCTGATTTCGTTCGGGGGAGCACGAGGAATGCGCCGCATTTGCCGGGTGGAATGGACGAAATAGCCGAGAAGACGGAGAAGTTTAGAATGGAGAGGAGGAAAAGAGCGCACAGATTTTGGTTGGAGGAGTACGTAGGCGTTGGAGAAGGAGACGACGGCCATTCGAGTAGGGGATGCGCGCCGCCTGGATTTGAACGGTCCGTCATCTCCGGGCGAGAGAGGCGAGCGACGGATACGATTGATGCTTTTGACGAAGAAAGAGCCTCTGGTGTGCGTGGCGGCGAGATTGCCGCGGCTGCGATGGAAAGAGACCAGGAAATGAAACGGAAAGCGGAAAATGTGGCGAAACGATTAGGTGTGTTGACTTTCGAGGACGTTCTGGAGAACGATTGGATGGAGTATAAGAAAGAGGCGGAAGAAGACGAAGAAGAGGAGGAGGAGGAGGACGAAGAGGAGGAGGAGGAAGAAGAAGGAAGTGGGGAAGATTTAGACGACGATGACGGAGAAGACGACGACCCAATCGAAAGTCTTTTGAGAGAACACGATCAGCAATCGACATCCGTCGCGACGCAACTCGCCAAAGACGTCAAAGAAGAGATGAAAAAAATAGAAAAGTGGGCGATTACGACGCCAATACCTGATGTGGATGCATTTTATCGCTCAACAGTTGGCGATTCACCAGCCAAAACTTTTCCTTTTGAATTGGACGCGTTTCAAAAAGAAGCCATCGCTCGCATCGAACGCGACGAATGCGTCTTCGTCGCCGCGCACACTTCCGCGGGCAAAACCGTCGTTGCGGAGTACGCTTTTGCGCTGGCTCAAAAACGGTGCGCGCGAGCAATCTACACCTCTCCAATCAAAACGATCAGCAACCAAAAGTTTCGCGATTTTACTGACGCAGGATTTGACGTCGGTCTGCTCACCGGCGACGTTAGCGTAAAGCCAGAATCGTCGTGTTTGATTATGACCACGGAAATTCTACGCTCTATGCTTTATCGAGGCGCGGATATCATCAAAGACGTCGAGTGGGTAGTTTTCGACGAAGTCCACTACGTCAACGATCGCGAACGAGGCGTCGTCTGGGAAGAAGTCATCATCATGTTGCCAAAACACGTGGGGATTGTCATGCTTTCCGCCACGGTACCGAACGTTCGCGAATTCGCCGGGTGGGTAGGTAAAACGAAACGGAAAAAAGTTTTCATCACCGGCACGAAGAAAAGACCAGTTCCGCTCGAGCACGAGCTATATTTTGGCGGCGACGATCCCGACAAGGATTTTCATCTCGTCGGCGAAAAAGAACAGTTCCTACCGCTCGGCTACCAAAAAGCTCTGAAAGCGAAAGAGAGGAAAGATATGGGCGTGAAAGCTGCGCTGCTGAAAGATCAAGGTTTGAACAAGCAAGAGGTGAAGAAACCAAACGCAGGTCGAGGAGGTGGGTCCGGCGCTGGCAGCAGAAATCGCACGCAGCAAAGAGAAGGTTTCGTTAAGCAATCCGTGAAAACGACTGGAAGTGGACAATCGACGAAAACAAACACCGGTAAAAATCAATGGGTCGAGCTCATACGCACGTTGGAGAAGAAATTGTTTCTTCCCATGGTTGTGTTTGCGTTTAGTAAACGAAAGTGCGATTTACTCGCGGATGGTATCACGGGCGTAGATTTGACGACGTCAAAAGAAAAGCATGAAACGCACATCTTTTGTGAAAAAGCTCTGTCTCGATTATCCCCGGCTGACCGAACTTTACCGCAAGTCACGAGAGTTCGTGAACTGCTCTCTCGCGGTTTAGGAGTACATCACGCCGGTTTACTTCCAATCGTGAAAGAAATCGTTGAAATGCTTTTCTGTCGCGGTAACGTGAAAGTTTTATTCTCCACGGAAACGTTCGCAATGGGCGTAAACGCCCCTGCGCGATGCGTGTGCTTTGAATCCTTGCGAAAGCACGACGGGCAAGAGTTTCGTTTCTTGTTGCCTGGTGAGTATACGCAAATGGCGGGTAGAGCCGGACGACGCGGGAAAGACACCGTAGGTACCGTCATTCTTTCGTGTTGGGACAATTTTCCAACCGAGAATACCTTACGTAAACTTCTCGTCGGTACGGCGACGAAACTCGAATCGCAATTTCGATTGACATTTGCGATGATTTTGAACGTCGCGAGAGCGGAAGATTTAAAAGTCGAAGACGTTTTGGCGAGATCCTTCGCGGAGTTTCACGCGCAAAAAACTGTCGGAAACCGAGAGAGTAGACTTCGACACGCGATTATTTCTTTGACGCGAGCGAGAGATTTGATTTCGACAGAAGCGTCCAGGGATCCGTTCAACTGGACGCGAGCGGTGGTGTGTTCTCGCGCTGCAAAATTGTTAAAAGAACTCGGCGAACGCGCGAACGAAGCAATCGTTAAATCCAGAGGTTTTCGGGAAGCGCTCGGGAGCCCGGGTAGAGTCGTGCTCGTTAAAGACGATAAAGGTGGGTTTGCTAGATTTGCGGTCGCTCTACGGGTGATCAAAGAAGAAAAGGACGGCGACGTGAAAAGAAGCGTCGTCGTCATGGCGATTAAGGATGAAGGTCACGACGATGATTTTCAAGACGACGACGATCTCGATGCCTCGGTGGTTGATACGCAACTTTCGAAGGGGGAAGATGAAGACGCGGGCGGCTCATCAAACCTTCGTCTCGTTTCAAAGAAGAAGAAGCACGACGACGACGATGACGACGACATGTTTGGCGGATTCGGTGGAGGAAAAAGTAAGAGAGGCGGAAAGAAAATGGGAGGAGGAGGAGGAGGAGGAGGAGGATTGAGCAAAGCCAGTTCTGCTCAACTGACGAGTAATCAACCCGCGATATCGGAGGAAAATGCGCAACTCCCGAAAGATTTACCGTGGAGAAAGCGCGCGGGTGGTTTTGATTACGTCGTTTTCGTCATTCGCGATATCGATATCTACGCAGTGACGGCTTTGAAACTTCAAGACGTAGACGCGTACGCCATATTAGACGATGCTTCTCCGCCGAGAAAGGCTGATCAGCGTGCGGCTGCGACGCGCGTTTTGTCCGTTCTCGAGCACGAAACGAAAAGTATTCGAAACAAACAAGACGACGATACTCCTTCGTCTTCGTTACTTTTACAAACGCTCGATCCTACGAAGGATTTGAAAATCACCAATGTCGACGACGCCGAGGCGTGTCGACGCCACGCCGAAGCCCTGGCGCAACTACCGTCGATGCCAACTGATGTGGATTCAAAAACGTTATCACAATGGTCGAGACTTTTAGATTGCGAGAGACACTTGCTCCATCAAATCGACCAGTTGAAATTCGGCCTGTCTGATGCGAATTTAGCGCTCACGCCTGATTTTGAGACGAAAACGAGAGTGTTGAAATACATGGGCTACCTCGACGAAGCGAGAGCGGTGACTTTGAAAGGTCGCGTTGCGTGCGAGTTATCCACTGGCGACGAGTTGATTGGCGCAGAAATCGTTTTTGGCGGGTGCTTGGAGAAATTGACGCCGGCGGAAGCGGCGGCTTTACTCTCGGCGTTGGTGTTTCAAGAAAAGAACGCGTCTGCACCAGATTACGACGCTTTACCGGTGAATTTGAAAGATTCTATTGCTCTCGCGAATACTCTGGCTATCCGTGCCGGAGACATCCAACGAGATTTCGGTCTTTCAGTCATTGGCGACGAATATTGTGCGGAGAACTTAAAGTTTGGTTTAAGCGAAGTCGTTTATCGATGGGCGATGATGGATCCGTTCTCGGAAATTTGTCAATTAACGGATGTACCAGAAGGTACGATCGTGAGAACTATCACGCGATTAAATGAAACGTGTCGAGACGTGAAAAACGTCGCCCGAATTATCGGCGACGCGAGTTTATCGCAAAAAATGGAAGACGCGATGGCCTTGATTAGAAGAGACATCGTCTTCAGCGCGAGTCTATACGTCGGCTCTTGATCGATCGTTAGTAATAATAATTATAGTAGTAGTAGTAGTAGTAGTAATAGTAGTAGTAGTACCGGTAGTAAGTACATAGTGTATTAAAATAGGTTCTCTCTCTCTCTTTCTTTCTTTCTTTCTTTCTCTCTCTTTACCCGAGCTTCTTCAATTCCTTCTCAAAAATCTCCGAAAGTCGCTCCGCGCACTCTCTCACGCCCGACGGATCCCCAGGTTTATTATACACGTACGCGTTCCTAAACACCGTTCTCACCAACGCCACAAACTCATCCGGCGTTTCAATCTGTCCCGCGTTCAACTTCGTCTCAATCGTTCTTAAATCAATCGGGTGCTTTATAATGACCGGATAATCCGGAATGTTCAACACCTCCCAATTGACCGGCTCGAGAAACGGCCACGCCAGTTTCCTCGCCGCCGTGCACTTCTTCAAGATTTGTTGACACGATTTCTGCCACCTCCTTTTCCCCGACGATAAAGGAACGTTCCACTCGCAAATATCCGGATGCGTCTTCTCCAGCGCTTTTTGCTCCGCATCCGTCAACGGTCGTTTCGTCCCGTCTAACTCGACTTTGATTAATTTATACGGCTGAAACGGGGAGGCGGAATTTAAAGGCGCAATTTGCGCTTCCGTTTCCCCAGGCGCTGGTTTCGGCGCGCACACCGCGCAATCACAACCCGGGCGAGGCGGTGGCGGCACGCACGTTTCTATGGCTACTTTATTTGTTGTTGTTGTTGTATTTGTTGTTGTTGTCGCTGCTGCTTCGGGAGCGGGTGGTGTTGTTGTTGCTGCTGCTTCGGACATATTTCTTTTCGTTCGATGATGTGATTGGATTTTGTTTGGGAGATCGAACTTCTCCTCCTTCTTCTCTTTTAGATTCTCTCTCTCACTCACTTCTCTCACTTCTCTCTCTCTCTCTTCTTTCCCTCTCTCTCTCTCTCTCTGTTTAGATATATATATATATATTCTCTGTATATATATTCTGTGTTATTCGCGCAAAGTGTGTATTATGTCGACGTTTACACAAAAGATTCAATTTTGCACGAGAAATCAACTCGTCATTAAATTTGAAGAAAAAACTGTTTAGGGTGTAGGGTTTAAGCACAAAGGCAAAATTGCGCTCCTTCTTTCTCTCTTCATTTTTCTTTCCATCCTCTCCTTCGTAATAAGATTTAAAGAAAAGAGAGAGAAAGAACGCGCGGAAACCACACAAAGAGAAGAGCGCGGAAGAAGAAGAAAACAGAGAGAGAGAGAGCGTCGTAAAGTGTGTTTTCTCCTCTCTGACGAACAAACTTTCTTTCTTCTCTCTCTTTGGACTTTCATCGCTGAAGAGAGAACAAGGAGTCTCTCTCTCAATCAAAAGTGGAACGATTTTGAGATTTGAATACACACACGTCTCTCTCAATCGCAAATCTCATCTCTCTTCTCCTCTCATCAAAGTGATTCAAGATTACGGTATTCGCGGATAAAACGAACGGCGCGGAAGGCACCATCGCGTCCGCTACCGCGACGATGACTTCTGCGCTGCCGCCTGCGACGAAACGACTGTGCGTTTATGTTTGTATATGTGGAGATGACACATCTTTCATCATCATCAATTTTCTCTCTCTCGTCTCTCTTTTTTTCTCGGAAAACCAGCAGAGACTTTCAATTCGAACGAGAACAAAAACCCCAATCAGCAGCTGATTACATTCGATAATGACGACTACACCAAAGGGAGCCACGCGTTGTGATGCGGCTCAGTTCGAACGAGAAAGTCGATAGGTGGTTTCAAACGAGCTTTTGTATTGGGCAAAAACCACTTTCCCTTTAAACAGTTGAAACTGACTTGACTTTTTTGAAATTTTCTCTCAATTTTTTCATCGAAAACAACAACGAAACAGAAAATGCGAGTTGGACATGGAAGACTCTTCGGACAACGTGATCAACTACAAAAAATTGGTCAAGGAACAAACCGGGATATCGGTGAAGGAACGAATGAAAACGAAGGAGAAACAAGAGAAAGAACAACAAGCCGAAAAAGAAGGAGGAGGAGGAGGAGATGTGCAATTGAGCAAAACGAATAACGATAAGATGTTGGAAACGAACGGCGGCGGAGGGCACATGGCGGCGGTTATTCGAAGGATCGAGGCGCTGTATCAAGGCGGGGTGCAAGGCGGAGACGAGAGCGATTCGTCCTCTGAAGAGAGTTCGGATGAAGAAGAGAGCGAGGAAGAGGAAATGAGCGAGGATGGGGAGGAGGAGGAAGATGGGGAGAAGGGCGAAGGAGAGGAGGATGGAAGCGAGGAAGAGGACGACGACGAGGACGACGATTCGAGCGGGTCGGAGATGGAAGACGATCATCCGACGAGGACGCCCGGAGGAACGTTGGTGGCACCACCTTCGAAAGAGAAGAGAGCGAAAAGAGAGAAAGGTAGTACTGGTGGCGATGAAGAGAACGCGAATAATGACGATAAAAGCGCGCCGGGGAGCGACGAAAAACAGCCCCAAAACGATCAAGAAAAGAAGAAGAAAAGAAAGAAGAAGGAGAAAAGCAACAAGCGACGCCGACGTGGTGACATCGATTGGTACGACGTCGACGACGATTGGATCGACGACGAAGAGTTGGACGAGTATTTCGACCGAGATGGGAGGAAAACGAAACATTCCGGTTTCTTTGTGAATAAAGGAGAAATTCAAAACGTCAACGCCGACGGCACGACGCCGCTGAAAGGCGAAGTTGAGTTGACTTACAAACAAAAAGAACAGCTAAGACTGGAAGCGGAAGCTAGAGGAGAGATCAGATGTGGACGCGGATGGACGATCAATTGGACGGAGCCTATGCTCACCGCGTTGAAAGAAGGGGTGGAAGAATTCGGCCACGCGTGGGCGCACATCGTCAGCATAGCTTCGACAAACGAGAAATACGCGCCTTTGGTTGGTTTGTCTAAAGACCAAATGACGAGAAAGTGGATGAATATGCGCGAGGAAATGATTGCGAATGGTATCGAGCCACCGGCTGCGTTTGTGAGCGCGATGGGTACGAAAGTAAGCAACCCGCTGATTGGCCGACGACCGCAACCGATTGGCGAGTGGAAACCGGAAGACGAGAACGACCCAGAACTCGTTGAAATCGTGAAAGCGCTCGCAAAGCTCGCGCAAATTTTTAGCGGGAAAATAAACGACGACGCGAACGAGTTTGGTTTAGGTCAGCACGCCTTGAGAGCAGATAAACAAGAGAAATTGAACTCAAAATTAGAGGAGTTTTGCATGAGAGCGCCGAAAGAGCTCTTTAACCCGTTTTTGTCCAGAGCGATGGTGATGTATTTGTTAACGGAGATGGAGTTTGTTTGGACGGAAAAAACGCTCCGGGACAAAATGAACAAGTTTTTCAAAACGGCAAATCCAGATTGGGAATCCGCGAAACTCGTCGCAGAAGGAGGAGAAGGAGGAGAAGGAGGAGAGAATGGTATCGACAACGCCGCGGGTTTTTCCTCGCCGAACACTCGCTCTGTGCGTCCAACGCCGACAAAATCGGCGCGTCCGACGCCATTGAAAGCAGCTTCAAAATCTCCAGCCGTCGCGGCGACTTTTGACGAGAAAAACGACGATTGGATGACGGACACTTGGAAGAGTAATTTTGAGGATTTTAAAAAGCGATGCGAGATTTGCCACGCGAAAATTCAAAAATCAAAGAAACCGAACGAGTGGGTGTTCGACCCGGAATCCACCGAAGCGTTCCTGAGATTGGTCAAAACACAATTCGAACATCCAGGCACTGGTCCAGGTAAAGGGAAGTTCAGTAGCGTCGTCTACGCGGCGGCGGTCAAAGCGATTCCGGAGATGTACAACTTGCACGTTGCGAACATGAGAAATAAATATAGCAACGAAAGGCAAAAGCTAGCTCGCATGTACGTATGAACCATCTGCATGCGCATCAATATCATCATCATCGACAACTGTAATCCTCTTGACTTTCCTTAAAACTTCATCCATCGCGTAACTCGCTCCCATCTCGACTCGATATTTTTCATCCATCACCTTCTGCATTTCCTCCTCGTGCTTCTTTGACAAATCAATCGTAATCTTTTCGTGCCTTCTCGCCTCTTCTCGCATCGCTCGTAAAGCCTCTCGCATCGATTTCATTTCTTTCCTTTCGTTCGCTCGTCGATCTTCCATTTTCTCCAACTCTCGTTTCAGTTTCGTTTCGTTTTTACGCGTGGTCGACAGCTCGTGTCGTAACGACGCGTTTTGCTTCTTCCAGAACGTTTCGATTTCCCTGTGTCGTTTGAATGATGATAATAATAATAACAGAGAATAATGGTTAATGGTAAACGAGGAGGAATATGTTGCGAGTAAAAAATACTTACCTCAACATCCCGTGACTGCACGTCGCCGAGCAATGGAATGAAAACATCGTCTCCCTATTCGGAGAAGGAGGAAGAGTAAACGAGGACGACTTTTTTGACGACGACGAATTGTTGGTGTTGGTGTTGTTGCTGTTTTCGTCGTTAGTGTTATTGTTCGTCGTCGTCGTCATCTCTTTCGTCGTCTCCGCTTTGCGTGAGAAGGAGGAGGAGGATCTCTTTTTTGCAAAAGACATGCGTTGACTGAGATTTTTTGACGAATAATTGACGTTTTTGCCGCCAAAACTGCCAAAAACAAAAAACACGCAAACAACAAAGAAAAGGTAATTATATCTCTACTATAAGTCGGCTCTCTGATGAACTTTGCTTTACGCGCGCAACAGACAGACAGAGAGACAGAGAGACAGAGTTTTGGAGAATACGAATAACAATAACAGTAATAATAACGAGAGAAGAGAAGAGAAGAGAAAGAGATGACTTCTGAAAAGGTACCCCCTGCTGAGATGCATTTCATCGTCCAAAACGTGTCTAAAAAACACAACATCGGCACCATCTGTCGCAACTGCACCGCGTTTGATGTGAAATCCATGCACTTGGTTGGATCCGCGCATTACAACGTTTTTGGGTCGCAAGGATCGGACGCGCACGTGAAGATTGAACACCATCCAACGTTGGAGGAATGCAGGGAGACGATGAGAGAGACTTATAATGTTGAGGAGATTTTAGGGGTGGAGATTACCGAGGAGAGCGTGGACGTGGCGAAGTATCCGTGGAAAGGCAACACGGCTTTTGTTTTAGGTGAGTGAAAAATCGATGTACTTGTTGCCTTTTTTCTATTATGTCTCTCTCTCTCTCTTTCTTTCGTTGCCGCCGTTCTCTTTCATTCCTCTTTGGAGTTCTCCCGATTGACGTTCTCGTTCTCGACTCGCAACGAAAACAGGTAACGAAGGCCACGGGATGACCCCTCAACAAAAGAAAATCTGCGACGGTTTCGTCTACATAAAGCAATACGGCGCAGGTACGGCGTCTCTAAACGTCGCAGTCGCGTCGAGCATCGTCATGCACGAATTCGCAAAATATCACAACTATTCCGAACGCGCTCGCGAGGGGGAAAAATTTATCGTCGCCGAGAAGCCGCTTTCGCGCCGGCCGAAAGGCGTCGCCGTCGGGGTCGGTTGGACGCCGGAAATCGCGCGCAAAGAGCGGGAAATGAGAAGAAGACAAGCGGAGAACGAAAAAGAAAGCGAGAACGACGAGAACGAGTGTGTTTTTGGTGATGATAAAGGCATCGCAGAGTATTAGAAGTAGAGAGTGGGCTATTAGAGTAGTTGTTCTACCGCGATTACGTAGGAGTTCAATACTGTTTTTCTAGCGTTCACAACATAGATGTATTGTAGCAGCCAGCGCGAGAGTACACTCGTATTAGAAGGAGGAACAGAAATTCAGTGAACACCGACGGTCTTCTCGTGCGAACTCCATCAAATGCGACGAGAAACACTTTTTTACTCGATCGAGAAGATGAAGAGACACACTCTCATGACTGTCTTTTAA
>Ga0181554_1004019_pt1 | contig 12126 bp, 9 predicted proteins | sample 011ome_16_FD_145602 | JGI IMG/M metagenome (GOLD analysis project Ga0181554, IMG submission 145602) | Coastal salt marsh microbial communities from the Groves Creek Marsh, Skidaway Island, Georgia - 011503CT metaG (spades assembly) | ecosystem: Environmental > Aquatic > Marine > Intertidal zone >... | reverse complement strand
TGGCGCTCGTGACTCCGCAGGAGTGATCCCTGCCAGCCGACACGGATGCGAATGTGCCAGCCGGGTACGAGGCGACGGACACGGGCTGGCTGTAGCTGGTGGTTGACCCGTCTCCGAGTTGTCCGTAAAAGTCATCGCCCCATCAGTAGGCGACCCCAGCAGTGTCGACACCGCAGACATGTTCCTTCCCCGCATCCACCTGCGCGAAGGTCAAGGGTGACGACGTCGACCCGACCATGCCAACCACTGCCACGGGAGTCAACTGCGTCGATGTCGTACCGTCACCCAGTTGACCAGCGCTATTCCTCCCCCAGGAGTACCCCGCTCCGTCAGTCGCTGCTGACGACGACGGCACAGCAACCACCGATGCCGTCAACGTGATGACAGCCACCGTCGCCGCGCGTGCAGCCCCACGTGTCTTTCTGGACCAAGTCATGCCAAGACGCTATGCATCTGGAGAGAACGCAGGGAAGAACTCACAAGTGTGAACTCAGGTGCCCCTCGGGATCGACGCCTCCACCGTAACTCCGCCATTGGCTCCCGAACGCCAGGACCACGTTCCCCCGAGAGCCTGAGTCCACGTCGTCATCAGAGTCGAACCGAAGCCCGATTCCGCACCGTGCGATGCGAACCCGCGACCGTCATCGATGACGGCGATGCGCAGGCCACCCTCGTCGTCGGGTTGGACCAGGACCTTGCACGTGTTGGCAGCACCGTGCCCGGCGGCATTGAGCAGTGCCTGCTCGACTATTCGGTAGGCGCCGAGAAGGACGGACGGCGCCGGTCGCGTGGCCTTGACCTCGAAGACTCCGTCGACGTCGACAGTTGTACGCATCCCCGGCTCGTACTGCTGCCCGAGATCCTCAAGCGCAGCGCCCAGACCCATCTCGAGCAGGCTCGGACTGAGAGCGCGCGCGGCACGCCGCACGTCGACTCCGCGAACCTCTTCCAGTCTCTCGACAACCGAGTCGATCGTGGCCTGGGCAGCCTCTGCGTTCTGGAAATCGACCCATTGCAGTTCCATGCACGCCGCGATGAGCCGGGCCTGCACTCGGTCGTGCAGAGCAGTCGCAATCTGGCGCCGCGTGTACTCATCGCCCTTGAGAAGGACCAGGGACTGCTCACGAGCCAGCTGGAGTGCCTTCTCCGTCTCGGTCACTTGATCCTGCAGTCGCTGCGCAGATAGACCAGTTACCGTCAGGATGATGAACATGCCAACAGAGAGGCGCGCCATCCCTGCCACAAATGACGCAGGATCCTGCAGGACCTGGGTGTCAACATCTCCCAGAATCGTGCGCACGCCGACCGCCGCTGCTGCGGCGAGGAGGACGAAGGCCACATAGGCACCGGCGTGGACACCGAAGCGTCGCTGCCAACGTGCACCGAAATAGATGATCGCCCCGCTGGCAGCGCCGACAACCAGACCGCCAGCAACTCCTTCGGTAACCCATTCGGGTGCGTAGACATCCCCTTGACGGAATCGACTGCCGTTGCGAAGGGCGACGAAGAAGAACCCCATGATCACGGCAATCAGGACGGGCCTGAACGGCCACGGGCCGATCACCGACCACCAAGGCCGGGGATTCACAGGGCGTCCTTGTCAGCGTTCTGAGCCAGGGCGACGTAGGCAAGGACGGCCTTGGTGCGCATGTCTGATCCAGGTCCCGGGTCCGGCACCAGTGCCTTGTAGGCCTTGGACAGATGCTGGCGAACCGATTCGGCCGACAGGTTCATCTGATCGGCGATCTCCGGGGCCGTCAGGCCGATCGAGGCCAGGCTCATCGCCACTCGCTGCGAAGAGGTCAGGCTGCCCAGGTCCACATCGACGGAGTAGCCGGCGTCGTCGTCGCCTGTCTTCAGATGCAGGAGGCTCATACCGGCGGCCGTCGACGTCAGGATGTCCACCAGTTCCCTTGCCTTGAGCGTTCCGCTCTTGGCCAGGAAGGACCAGCCCATCCGTTCAGAGTCGGGGATCTGCCGCGACAGGGCACGCAGCGGGTACTGCGAATGGATCACGACCCCCATGTTGGGGTTGCGATGGCGCAGGGCCATGGCCAGATCCACACCCGTGAGCGTGTCGGTGCCGAGCGCCAGGTCGATGAGGGCGACGTCTACGCGTGTGACGACGTCCGATCCCAGTGCCTCAAGCGGATCCTCCGTGGCCAGGACGATCTCAATCTCGGGCTGCCCGCTGAGAACGGTCGACATGACACCCAGGAGAGCGGGGTCGTTCTCGACATACATGAGTCGGGTGAGCCGCATAGGGCACCTTTGCACGGGCCATATCCCCGGACAACGTCGGTTCACAGATGTGAGCACACGTCAGCTATTCCACGCCGACCCGGTCCAGATCGTCAGATGAACCGCCAAGCCGACTCGATTCTTCCGATTTGAACCGGGAAGCGGTTGAAATCGCAAGATCAGGCGCGAAACCGGTCCAATTCTTCAGAATTGGACCGGTAAGCGGTTCAAATCGCTAGTCGCGGGCGACGGTGAGGGTCAGGTCGCCGCTGCCCGCGCCCTCACCACCGGGCTCGGTGCCGATGAGGACGGTGCCTCCATCGTGGACCTCACCGGACAGGATGGCCTTCGCCAGCTTGTCGCCGACGGCGGTCTGCACCAGGCGCCGCAGCGGACGCGCTCCGTAGACCGGGTCGAATCCCTTGTCGACCAGCCACTGCTTCGCCTCGTCCGTGAGTCTGAGGACGATGCGCCGATCCGACAGGCGCTGCTGCAACTGCTCGATCTGGATTCCGGTGATGCGCGCGAGCTCCTCACGGTCCAGGGGCTCGAACATCACCATGCTGTCGAGACGGTTCAGGAACTCCGGCCGGAACTGGGTGCGCACGACCTCGAGCACCTTCGTCTTGCGCTCGTCGTACGGCATGTCAGTGTCGATCAGGAACTGCGACCCCATGTTCGACGTGAGGATGAGGATGACGTTGCGGAAGTCGACGGTGCGACCCTGGCCGTCGGTCAGGCGACCGTCGTCGAGGACCTGCAGCAGGATGTCGAACACCTCCGGATGCGCCTTCTCGACCTCGTCCAGCAGGATCACCGAGTAGGGACGCCGACGGACGGCCTCCGTCAGCTGACCACCCTCCTCGTAGCCGACGTAGCCGGGAGGGGCACCCACGAGGCGAGACACCGAGTGCTTCTCGGAGTACTCGCTCATGTCGATGCGAACCATCGCCCGCTCGTCGTCGAACAGGAAGTCCGCAAGGGCCTTGGCGAGCTCGGTCTTGCCGACACCCGTCGGGCCCAGGAACAGGAACGATCCGGTCGGGCGGTTCGGGTCGGCGATACCCGCACGGGCACGACGAACCGCATCGGACACCTCACGCACCGCCTCGGTCTGCCCGATGACGCGCTTGCCGATCTCCTCCTCCATGCGGAGCAGCTTCTGCGTCTCGCCCTCCAGCAGACGACCCGACGGGATACCCGTCCAGACGGCGACGACCTCGGCGACGTCGTCGGCCGTGACCTCCTCCTTCACCATGGTGGCCTCGCGATCGTTGACCTCGAGGGTCACGCGCGCAAGCTCCTCCTCGAAGGTGGGGATCTCGGCGTAGAGAATCCGAGACGCCTGCTCGAAGTCGCCCGCGCGCTGGGCCTTCTCGGCCGTCGCGCGGAGATCGTCGATCAGGACCTTGATCTCGCCGATGCGGTCGAGGCCGCCCTTCTCCGCATCCCAGCGGGCGCGAAGTCCGGAGAGCTCCTCGTCCTTGTCGGCGATCTCCTGACGGATCTTCTCCAGCCGCGCCACCGAGGCCTCGTCCGTCTCCTTCGAGACTGCGAGCTCCTCCATGCGCAGGCGGTCGACGGCTCGCTGCAGCACGTCGATCTCCACCGGTGACGAGTCGATCTCCATGCGCAGCCGAGACGCGGCCTCGTCCATCAGGTCAATGGCCTTGTCGGGCAGGAAGCGCGACGTGATGTAGCGATCCGAGAGAGTCGCGGCAGCGACGAGGGCGGAGTCGGCGATGACGACCTTGTGATGCGCCTCGTACTTCTCCTTGATGCCGCGCAGGATCGAGATGGTGTCCTCGACGGACGGCTGGGAGACGAACACCTGCTGGAAGCGACGCTCGAGTGCGGCGTCCTTCTCGATGTACTTGCGGTACTCGTCAAGTGTCGTGGCACCGATCATGCGGAGCTCACCGCGGGCCAGCATGGGCTTGAGCATGTTGCCCGCGTCCATCGCGCCCTCGCCGCCGGCACCTGCGCCGACAACGGTATGCAGCTCATCGATGAAGGTGACGATCTGCCCGTCCGACTCCTTGATCTCGTCGAGGACGGCCTTGAGTCGCTCCTCGAACTCACCCCGGTACTTGGCGCCCGCGACCATGGCACCGAGATCCAGCGAGATCAGTGTCTTGCCCTGCAGTGACAGCGGGACGTCGCCCTCGACGATGCGTCGGGCAAGACCCTCGACGACGGCCGTCTTGCCGACACCGGGCTCGCCGATGAGGACAGGGTTGTTCTTGGTACGACGCGAGAGCACCTGAATCGTCCGGCGCACCTCCTCATCACGGCCGATGACCGGATCGATCTTCCCCTCCCGCGCCCGCGCGGTCAGGTCTACGCCGTACTTCTCGAGCGCCTGGAACGACGCCTCGGGATCCTGAGTGGTCACGCGAGCACTCCCCCTCACCTTCTCCAGCGCCTCCATGAGCGCGGTCGGACTGGCACCTGCTTCATTCAACCGGTCACTGACACCCGGGCCACCGTCCTTCGCCAAGGCGATGAGCAGATGCTCGGTGCTGACGTACTCGTCTCCTCGCTCCTTCGCGAGTTCCTGGGCCGCGTTGATCACCTTGTACGAGGCCTGGCTCAGCTGCGGCGCGGCAACGCTCGAACCCGATGCAGCAGGGAGTGACTCGAGGGCCTGACGCACCTGCGCGGTGAAGGTGCGCACGTCGACGCCGACGGCCTCGAGAAGTGCCGTGGCGATGCCATCGCCCTGCTGGAGAAGTGAGTCGAGCAGGTGAATCGGCTCGACCTGCGGATTGCCCTTGGCTGCGGCGATGCGCACAGCAGCGCCGAGCGCGTCCTGGCTCTTGGTGGTGAACTGAATGTCCATGTTCTTACTTCCTATGGTCTAGCGGACTCTCTGCGGTCTATCGATTCCGGTGTGGTCGCCAGACCACAAGTGATGTCGAGGACTTCTCACGATGGAACTCCTCCAGCCGAAGCCGCAGGAGGCGAACCTCCTCCTGCAGTTCAAGGATGCGCCGGATGCCCTCCATGGAAAGGCTCTGGGAGGACAGCTCTGCGATCTCCCGCAATCGAGCCACGTCGTTCGCGGAGTAGAGCCGGTTGCGGCCGCCGACGCGCTTCGGGGTCACGAGACCGAGGCGGTCGTACTGGCGCAACGTCTGCGGATGCAGACCGGCGAGCTGAGCCGCCACCGAGATGGCATACAGCGGCGCATCGTCAGTGACCGAGTAGCCCGTGCGCTCCGGCAGGCGCGCACCGTCGGCCGCCGCGGTCATGACGCGCTCCCGGCTGTCGATCCCTCCACGAGAGCGAAGAGATCCTTGCGTGGGTCGTGATCGAGGGTCTGCGCCGCGTACGCCTCGAGGGCCTCGCGGGCATCGCTCGACAGGTTCTGCGGGACCGAGACATCCAAGGTGACCAGGAGGTCACCGTTGGTACCGTCCTTGCGGCGCATTCCCTTGCCACGCACGCGCATCGTCCGTCCGTTTGACGTCCCGGCCGGGACCTTCAACGTGACCGAGCCTCCGCGCGGAGTCGGCACCGAGATCTCGCCGCCCAGGGCGGCCTCGGTGAACGTCACGGGCACCGTCACCGTGATGTTGTCGCCCTTGCGATCGAACACCGGATGCGACGACACCGTGATGTCGACGAGGAGGTCGCCGCTGGGGCCGCCGCGCTCGCCCTTGCCGCCCTTGCCCTTGAGCCGGATGCGGGCACCATTCTTGACGCCCGCCGGGATGCGGGCCTGGACGGTTCGTGAGCTCAGGCCGCGACCGGAGCCGTGGCAGCTGGGGCACGGATCGTCGACGAACAGTCCACGTCCGCGGCAGGTCACGCACGGCTCCGCGAAGGCGAACCCGCCCGCATTGCGGGAGGTCTGCCCTGAGCCGTCGCAGGTCGGGCACATGCGCGGGACCGTCCCGGCACGCGCTCCCGTGCCATGGCAGCTCGAGCAGGGCGCCTCGGTCGACAGACGCAACGGGACGGTGACACCGTCGAGTGCGTCATCGAATGACAGGGTCAGCGAGCTCTCGAGGTCCTGACCGCGGCGGGGCTGCGGCGCACGGCCACCGCCCCGCCCACGGTTGAAGATCCCCCCGAGGAAGTCGCCGAACCCACCGGCGTCGTCCCCGAACATGTCCTCGACGTTGACGTCGTACTGCTGGCCGCCGAAGCCGCCGCCACCGAAGCCGCCGCCACCGAAGCCACCCCCGCCAGAGCGGAAGCCACCACCGGCGAACAGGGACCTGGCCTCGTCGTACTCCTTGCGCTTGGCGTCGTCCGACAGCACGTCATACGCCTCTGAGACCCCCTTGAACCGCTCCTCCGCCGCCTTGTTGTCCGGGTTCTTGTCCGGATGGAACTCACGAGCGAGCTTGCGGTACTTCTTCTTGATCTCATCAGCGCTGGCGTCCTTGGCCACGCCGAGCTCGGCGTAGAAGTCCTTCTCCAGCCAGTCCTTGTTCACGTTCTCCTACCTCGTTCTGGGCTCTGCTAGAAATCGCCGGCCACGGCTACCCGGGCCGGACGCAGAACGCGGTCGGAGTAGCGGTAGCCGGGTTGGTACACGGCCACCACGGTCGGCTCGGACACCTCGTCCGACGCCTCGTGGGTGAGCGCCTCATGAATGTTGGGGTCGAAGCCTTCGCCCGCGGTACCGAATCTCTCCAGTCCCAGACGGGTGACGGTGGCTTCCAGGGACTCCCCGACGCTCTTGAATGCACCCTCGAGCTCGCCATGCTGGCGGGCTCGGTCGACGTCGTCGAGTGCGGAGAGGAGCTCGACCAGGACGCCGCCGACGGCGTTGTCCTTGATCAGCTCCCGATCGCGCTCGACGCGCTTGCGGTAGTTGGCGTACTCCGCATGGACGCGCTGCAGATCCGTGGTGAGCTCGGCGAGCTTGTGCTCGACCTCCCCGACCTCGGCCTCGACGAGAGCCGCCTCGACGGCCTCCTCCAGGAGCGGGTCGGGTGCGTCAGCCGGCTGAACCGGCTGACGCACCTCGCCGGAGTCCGGATCCACGCGTCGCCTGTCGGTCACGCGGGGGCCTTCGGGCTCCTGATCGGTCACTTGGAATCGCCCTCATCCACGATCTCGGCGTCGATGACGTCGTCCTCGGACGTGTCCGCGGCCTCGTCAGCTGCCTGCTCGGAGCCACCGGCCTCCTGGGCCATGGTGTACATCGCTGCACCCAGGGCCTGGCTTGCCTCGGCAACCTTGTCGGTCGCCGTGCGCATGCCCGGAATGTCGTTGGCCTCGATTGCCTTCTTCAGCTCGTCGAGGGGTCCGTCGACGTTGGCCTTGGCATCTGCCGGGACCTTGTCAGCGTTGTCGGCGAGGAACTTCTCGGTCTGGTACACGAGTGCCTCGGCGCTGTTGCGCACCTCGACCTCCTCGCGACGAGCCTTGTCCTCGTCGGCGTGCTGCTCGGCCTCGCGCATCATCCGATCGATGTCGTCCTTCGACAGCGCGCTGCCGCCGGAGATCGTCATCGACTGCTCCTTGCCCGTTGCCATGTCCTTGGCGGACACGTGCACGATGCCGTTCGCGTCGATGTCGAAGGTGACCTCGACCTGCGGCACTCCGCGCGGCGCCGGCGGGAGGCCGGTCAGCTCGAAGGTGCCGAGGCGCTTGTTGTAGGCGGCCATCTCGCGCTCGCCCTGGTACACCTGGATGAGAACGGACGGCTGGTTGTCGTCGGCCGTCGTGAAGATCTCCGAGCGCTTCGTCGGGATCGTCGTGTTGCGCTCGATGAGCCGGGTCATGACGCCGCCCTTGGTCTCGATGCCCAGCGACAGCGGGGTCACATCGAGCAGCAGGACGTCCTTGACCTCGCCCTTGAGCACACCGGCCTGAAGGGCTGCGCCGATGGCGACGACCTCATCCGGGTTCACGCTCTTGTTGGGCTCCTTGCCCGTCTCGGCCTTCACCAGTTCGGTGACGGCGGGCATACGGGTCGAGCCGCCGACGAGGACAACCTGGTCGACCTTGTCGATCGAGATGCCGGCGTCCTTCATGACCGCCTGGAAGGGGGCCTTGGTCCGCTCGAGCAGGTCGGCCGTCATCGACTCGAACTGCGCGCGCGACAGGGTCTCGTCCAGGTGGAGGGGGCCCTCGGCGCTGGCGGTGATGTAGGGCAGGTTGATCGAGGTCTGCATCGAGCTCGAGAGCTCGATCTTGGCCTTCTCTGCTGCCTCACGCAGGCGCTGCATGGCCATCTTGTCCTTGGACAGATCGACACCATGCGCGTTCTTGAACTGGGTCACCATCCAGTCGACGACCTTGTTGTCCCAGTCGTCGCCACCGAGGTTGTTGTCGCCGCTGGTCGCCTTGACCTCGACGACGCCGTCGCCGATCTCGAGCAGGGACACGTCGAACGTGCCTCCACCGAGGTCGAACACCAGGATCGTCTGCTCGGTGTCGCCCTTGTCCAGTCCGTAGGCCAGCGCAGCGGCGGTCGGCTCGTTGATGATGCGCAGGACGTTCAGACCCGCGACCTCACCGGCCTCCTTGGTGGCCTGGCGCTCCGAGTCACTGAAGTACGCGGGGACGGTGATGACGGCGTCGGTGACGTCCTCGCCCAGGTAGGACTCGGCGTCGCGCTTGAGCTTCATGAGCGTGCGTGCGCTGATCTCCTGCGGCGTGTAGGCCTTGCCGTCGATGTCGACGGTCCAGTTCGTGCCCATGTGGCGCTTGACGCTGCGCACGGTGCGATCGACGTTGGTGACGGCCTGGCGCTTGGCGACCTCGCCGACCAGGACCTCTCCGTTCTTGGCGAAGGCGACGACGGACGGAGTCGTCCGTGCGCCCTCGGCGTTGGCGATGACGACGGGCTCGCCGCCCTCCAGGACCGAGACGACTGAGTTGGTCGTGCCCAGGTCGATACCTACTGCTCGAGCCATGGTTGTGGTGCTCCTTCTTCGTTGTTTCCCGGGATCCTCCGGGGATCGGGTTCCCGGTTCCCCGGGACATCTGCTGTCGAGTGTCCTCTCGCCCGCCGAGTCATGCAACTGCAGACTCACAACCTTTGAGTGGGGTGGACTCAACTACAGGTGTCAACGCGAGCAGGGGTGGGTTCATTCCCTGAGTGGGGCTGACTCAATGTGATCTGCATCACATGTCTACGAGCGTGTGTGCGGGGAGCTCTGTCACGAGGAGGAGGAGGAGACCGTCCTCGACGACCGGTGCTACCGCAGGACAGGGAAGAGCGGGTGCTCCATCGGCGCTCCGGGCGGGATCTGGAGATCCAGGCCGTCGAAGTTCGGTGACGTCACCCACGAGCGAGGTGCATGGACCATGTCGTCGCCGAGGAAGCGCAGCGAGAAGGCCCGACGACGACTCGGGCCGGGCACCCCGTAGGCATGATGGATCGTCAGCATGTGGAAGAACACCGCATCACCCGGCTCCATCGCCCAGCCCCGAACGTCGAATGCAGAGCGATCAGCCTCGATGTCTGGGATCTCGCTCAGCGCGCCCTCGGGGAACCACTTCGCCTCGTTGTCCAGGAAGGTGCGCGGCATCAGCCAGCCCATCCGATGGGAGGCGGCCAGGAACTCAAGCGTCGACTCAGGGGCGACCGTGTCGACCGGTGCCCAGAGCGAGACGTTCTGCTGCCCGTCGACGTTGTAGTAGGGCTGATCCTGATGCCACGGCGTGACCTGCCGGGTGCGCGGCTCCTTCACGAGGACGTGATCGTGGAAGAGGCGGACACTTCCACTGCCCATCAGCTGCTGAGCCACGTCGGCTGCCCGTGACTCGAAGGCGATCTGCCGGATCTCGTCGATCTCCTGCCAGCGGCAGAAGTCCTCCCAGAAGCTTCCAGGGTCATCCGGGGTGCTCGCGACCTGGAACAACGGTCCCGGCCGCTCGCGGACGCGGTCGATGCCCCTTCGCACGACTTCGACTTCGTCCGGCGTGAACAGTCCACGCACGATGGTGACGCCGTCGCGGTGGAACGCGTCGACCGTCTCCTGGCCGATCAGGGAATCCGTCATCCGGCCATACCTGCACGGATGAAGTCACGCGCCTGCGCGGCCAGATCGTCATTGTCGACCCAGAGGTCGCGCCAGATCGCCAGGGTCGTCGTCAGGTTGTCGTCGACGACGGCCGACGAGAAGGACTCGAACGTGATCGGCCCCGCGTAATCGATGTCCCGCAGCCCGCTGAAGAACTCGGGGAAGTCGATGGTGCCCGTGCCCAGATAGCCGCGATGCGACTCGCCGACGTGCACGTAGCCGAGGCGGTCACCGCACGCCAGGATCGGCGTCCTGTAGTCCGTCTCCTCGATATTCATGTGGTAGACGTCCGCATGCACGGTGGCGTTGTCCTCACCGACCAGGTCCAGGAAGTCGAGCGTCTGCTGCGCGGTATTGAGCAGGTTGCTCTCATACCGGTTGACGAACTCCAGGCCGATCGTGATGTCGTCCCGTGCTGCCTCCTGCGCGAGTTCCCGGATGACGGACGCGGAGTTCCGCCGGGCCGCATCGGTCGCCGGCGCCGTGTAGCGGGCAAGCGCGCCGAAGATGACGCCACCCAGATAGGGCGCCCCGATTCCCCGGGCGAACTCGAGCGCCTGGAAGAGGACCTCGCGCCCCGCAGCAACCCGTTCGGGATCCTCGGAGTTGATATCCGTGTCATGCGACAGGCCCAGAGAGATCGTCGGGGTGATGCCGTGCGCCTCGCACGTGCGTCGGGTCATGGCCGCATCCATGGCGACCGGGTCGAACGCAGGAATCTCGATGATGTCGTAGCCCAGGCGTGCCGTGGCGGCCACCGCCCGCTCACACTGGTCCGCAGACCAGCCGCCTTCCCACACCAGTGCGTGGATTCCGAGTGGATTCGCGGTCAAGAGCCTGCTCCTTCGTTCTCGCACCCCAGTCGCAGTCCCATGTAGTAGGACGTCCAAGAAGCGCTAGTCTCAGCGTGTGGAGCATATGTGGATTCGCGCCGTTGTGGGCCTTGTCATCACAGTCGTCCTGCTGGCCTTCGCCGTCAAGCGTGGCTGGTTCCTGGTGTCGCTGGGCCGATCAGGCAAGCAGGCCCCGGGGCGTACGAATGACGCTCCCAAGCGCGTCGAGGCCGAGGCCACGGAGGTGCTGGGGCAGAAGAAGCTGCTGAAGTGGACGATTCCGGGGATCGCGCACGTCTTCGCCTTCTGGGGCTTCCTCGTTCTGGGCGTGACCGTCGTGACGGCGTTCGGTGAGCTCGTGATCGAGCACTTCCACGTTCCGATCATCGGCACCTGGCAGGTCGTACGGTTCATGGAGGACCTGTTCGCTGTCCTCGTTCTTGTCGGCATCGTGATGTTCGCGATCATCCGGTTGGCGAACAACCCCGCCAAGCAGGGCCGGCTGTCACGGTTCTTCGGCTCGCATACCAAGGGTGCGTGGCTCGTTCTGCTGATGATCTTCCTGGTCGTTGCGACGCTGCTGACGTATCGCGGGGCGAAGACGAACACGATCATCGACACCATCTACGCCGAGGACATGAACGGCGCGTTCGCGTCGAACGTCGTCGGCAACTGGCTGTCGCCGTTGGCCCTGTCGGTGAACGAGTGGATCGAGACGGTGTTCATCTGGGCCCACGTGACCGTCATCCTGGCGTTCCTGCTGATCGTGCTGCACTCCAAGCACCTGCACATCTTCTCCGCGCCGGTGAACGTCTACACCTCACGCCGCCCGAACGCCCTGGGCCCGCTTCTGCCGATCTACTACAAGGGCGAGCCGGTCAACTTCGAGGATCCCCCGGACGATGCCATCTTCGGCAAGGGCCACATAGGCGACTTCACGTGGAAGAACTACGTGGACTTCATGGCATGCACCGAGTGCGGTCGTTGCCAGTCCCAGTGCCCGGCGTGGAACACCGAGAAGCCGCTCAGTCCCAAGCTCATGATCATGCACCTGCGCG
>Ga0181554_1004012_pt1 | contig 12143 bp, 9 predicted proteins | sample 011ome_16_FD_145602 | JGI IMG/M metagenome (GOLD analysis project Ga0181554, IMG submission 145602) | Coastal salt marsh microbial communities from the Groves Creek Marsh, Skidaway Island, Georgia - 011503CT metaG (spades assembly) | ecosystem: Environmental > Aquatic > Marine > Intertidal zone >... | reverse complement strand
CTTCAACACCTATGGCCCCCGCATGCATCCCCGCGATGGCCGCGTGGTGTCGAACTTCATCACCCAGGCGCTGTCGGGCGAGGACCTCACGATCTATGGCGACGGCACACAGACGCGCTCCTTCTGCTACGTGGACGACCTGATCGACGGATTCCTGAGGCTGATGGAGTCACCTGCGGTGGTGACCGGCCCCGTCAATCTCGGCAACCCGCATGAGTTCACCATGCTGGAACTGGCGGAGAAAGTGCTAAAACTCACGGGCTCCAAGGCCAAGATCACCCACCAGCCGCTGCCCGCGGATGATCCGAAGCAGCGCCGCCCGGACATCACGCGCGCCGCCAAGCAGCTCGGCTGGGCGCCGAAGGTGGAACTGGCCGAAGGGCTGCGGCACACGATCGACTATTTCAAGAACCTCGCGGTGGCACATGGTTGACCTCTCCGTCCTCGATCTCGTTCCCGTCCGCCAGGGCCATGACGCGGGCGACGCCCTCAGGGAGAGCGCGGCCCTCGCTCGCCACGTGGAAGCCCTGGGCTACACGCGCTACTGGGTGGCCGAGCATCACAACATGGAGGGGATCGCCAGTGCCGCGACCTCGGTGGTGATCGGCCACATCGCGGCCCATACCACGACGATCCGCGTCGGGGCGGGCGGTATCATGCTGCCGAACCATGCGCCGCTCATCATCGCCGAGCAGTTCGGCACGCTCGCGGCGCTCTTCCCCGGCCGCATCGATCTGGGGCTGGGCCGTGCGCCCGGCACCGACCGCGTGACGATGCGCGCCATGCGCCGCGACCCGATGTCGGCGGAGGAGTTTCCCCAGGACGTGCTCGAGCTTCAGGCGCTGCTGGGCGATGTGAAGCCCGGCCAATCGATCCGCGCGGTGCCGGGGGCGGGAAGTCATGTGCCGCTGTGGATCTTAGGGTCCAGCCTGTTCGGCGCGCAGCTCGCGGCACATCTGGGGCTTCCCTATGCGTTTGCCTCGCATTTCGCGCCCGATGCGCTGGAGGAGGCGCTCGCCATCTACCGCGCGCGCTTCCAGCCCTCGGGCCAGCTCGCCCGGTCGCGTGCCGCGGCGGGCGTCAACGTCATCCTCGCCGACACGGACGAGGAGGCGAGGCGCCTCTTCACCTCGATCCAGATGCGCTTCGTCGGCATGTTCCGCGGCGACCGCGGCTTGCTTCAGCCCCCCATCGACGACATCGAGACCTATTGGTCGCCGATGGAGAAGATGCAGGCCTCGCGCATGCTGGCCTGTTCCTTCGTCGGCGCGCCCCGCACGGTCGAGGCGCAGCTGCGCTCCTTCCTCGCGCGCACCGGCGTGGACGAGCTGATCGTCGCCTCGGCGATCTATGACCCGGTGGCGCGGCGGAACTCCTATTCGCTGCTGAAAGGGCTCGACCTGTCGCTCGTGGCGAAGAACTCCGCCGCATAGGCGAAGGGCATGCCGACCCGGCGCGCGGCCTCGGCATCGCTCGCGAGATCGCCCACGAACAGCGCGTCCTCCGCCCTCACGCCGAAATGCGCCAGAAGCCGCAGCAGCAGGCCGGGTGCGGGCTTGCGGCAGGTGCAGGCCCGCGTTTCGTCGCAGATGCACATCTCGATGCGCAGGCATGGCGGCAGCGTTCCCAGCGCCTGCCGAAGCATGTCCGTCATCAGCTGCCGCGCCGTCTCCTCGCTCAGCTCTCCCGCTGCCACGCCATTCTGGTTGGAGGCGATGCCGAGCCACGGCCCTTGCGCGGAAAACGGAATGGCGCGGAGCTTTTCCGCGACGCCCGGCATCAGCCGCCACTCGCCCGCATGGAGCGGATATTTCGCGCCGGGCCTGTCCGTCCAGCGCAGCGTGCCATCGGCATCGAAGATATAGAGCTTCACGCGGGGCATGGTGCGGAAAGCGCGCCCATGCGCGCGATGGAGGCGCGGAGCCTTGCCTCATGGCGCCGTGCCGCCGGGGCGCAGCCCTGCTGCCGCGCGCGCGCAAGCCCGAGGCAGCAATAGCCCGCCATATGGAAGGCCAGCGCGAAGGGGGGCGCTGCGATGCCGTGGTGCTGTTCCATCCGGGCCAGCAGCAAGGCCTCGTCTTCCTCACCCATTTCCCATTCGGCGATGGCGCCTGCCACGTCCCACAGAACGGGTTGCGGCCCCGCCCAACTGTGTTCCAGCTCCGTGCCCGTGGCGTTGCGCTTCAGGATGCGGCTCTCTCGCGTTCGCAGCCACTCCGCCGGGTGAAGGCGGCCATCTCCGGCCAGCAGCCTGCCATCCGTCTCCCGTGCGGCGCGGGCGGCGAAGGCATCACTCTCACCCGCCGCGGCGAGTGCTTCGGCCGTGCGGGCGATGGCCTCACGGCATGTATCAGGACGTTCCGCCTTCTGCGCCGCCCGAGCGATGTAGGGGGCGAGCGTGCCGGTGATGAAGGCGGCATTGAGATCGCCGCGGATGAGCGGTGTCCCGCCGCCCGCGAGGTGCAGCCAGCCATGCTCGAGCGCGACCGGCGTCAGGGCGAGGCCATGGTCCGCCATGTGCTGCTGGCGGCGGCGCTTCAGCGCGCCCAGCGTGGTGAGATCTGCATCAATGGCCGCGAAGCCGCCGAACAGGCGGTGGCCTGCCAAGGCCTTTTCCTCCGGAACGGACGTCACCCAGCAGCGCTCAGGGGTCCACCAGCGGCGGATCTTCTCGTCCGCCTCCACGCCCGGTCCATGGCCATGGCCGGGAAAGAAGAAGATGCGCTCCGCCGCAACGCCCTGCGCTTCCAATGTGCCGGCGGCGGCGGCCATCGAGGAGCCTGAAAGCCCCGGTCCTTCGTCGACGATGATGACGGCGTCCGCCCCCGTGACGTCCTCCGGCAACGTGGCTTCACGCCGGAAGGGGTGGCCCGCAGGCCGCAGCACGAGACGTTGTGGAACGGTCGAACCCGCGCGCCGCAAGGCGTCCGCCACCACGGCGCTCAAGGCCGTGCCGATGCTGAGAAGGCCGATCACGCAGACGCGCCCTCCGGCATGAGCGCTGGCCCAGCGCGCCGCCGTCATCGCATGGGATTTGGGGTCGAGTGCATACCACGCAAAGCCCTCAGGCAGGCGGAAGGCGGCGGGCTCATCCGCCAGCAGCGGCCCGGTCTCTGCAAGGGCGGTGAGCAGCGCCGCATGATGTGGCGCAAGACGAGTGTCAGACAGCGCATCGAGGAAGAGCGGGGCAGCAGCATCCGTGATGCGCGTCACCTGCGGCACACCCGATTCATCCAGCACCGCCTGTTCCAACTGGCCCGCGAAGACAAGCCACTCGCGCGCCGTCGAGATGGAAGGTGCGGGATCAGCCGCCACCAATGCCGAAAGCCGCCGTGCAACGGCGCGGGGCGAAGCCTCGAAACGTTTCTTGGCGTAGAGCAGCAGCGGTCTCACCCTCTCGCGTCGCGGTCCTCGGTCAAGAACCGCGGCGAGAATGGCTTGTTCCGCCGTTAGCTCCTCAGAAGGGCATGTTCAGCGATAGCGCGCCCGAGAGGCTCTCGTAACCGTTGCCGAACTCGCCGGTGGCGCTGCCCGAGACTTCGAGGCTCTCCGTCACCCAGGCGGACAGCGTGGCGTTGACGAGGGCCACGTCATCCGGCGCCTCGGCGCCCTGCACGGTGAAGCTCGCATTGTCGATGGCCTGGAAGCTCACATCCGTGCTGTCGCCCCCGTTCCAGTCATGCGCCCAGGCGGCGCGGCCGGTGAAGGCGAGGCGCGGCGTGTCGCCCCCACTTGCAATCTCGAAGCCGAGGCCCAGCTCGCTCCGCAGCGCGGTGGTGGTGTTCGCATCATAGGAGAGTGCGAAGCCGTTCCGGCCCGAGACCGTGTCCTCGTCATAGCTGCCGGTGAAGATGTAATGGCCCTCGAGTGCCGCATAGGGGATGACCGACGCGCCCTCCATCATGCCCAGCCGGTACATCGCCTCGGCGCGCAGGGCCGCGTCGGTGCTGGAATAGTCGGCATCATAATCATGCGTACGAAGGATGGTGACGCTGCGGTCGGTCGACATGTCGTGGATGGCGAGGCCCGCGGCACCCGTCACGTAGAAGTTCCCCGCCTCCTGCACGCCATAGGCGCCGAACTGCAGGAAGTTGCTGTCGCCCGTGCCTTGCGTGCCGTCGAGTGACCATCCGGTCGCGCCGCCTGCCATGGCGAGGCCGATGAGCCTGTCGCCCGAAAGCGCACGCTGCCAGCCCGCGGCCATGCCCGCCACGCTCACATCCGTGTCATGGCTTCCCACATCGTCATCGCCGGGCAGTGTGGCCGAACTGCCGAACATGCTGGCCCAGAGGACGTTGTCGTGGCCGGCGGCGCCGTCTTCGCCGTGCTCCACCAGCAGCGACAGGAAAGACCTGCTGGCCTGCATCACGGCCTCTGTGCCGCCGCTCGCGCCCACCTCGCCCGTGAGGCCTGAGAGGCGCTGGCGCAGCTTTTCACGCAGCGCGTCGCGGTCGAGCGGCTGATCCTCCGGCAGAGCCATCAGCGCCATAGCGGGAGCAGGCGCCGCTGCCATCTGCGGCGGGGCAGTGGCCAGTTCACCCGAGATGCTGGAGCCGCTGTTGAATGCATCGTCGATGGAGGTGGCAACGGCCAGCTCGTTTGCGGTGAGGTTCGGGTTTTGCGCGAAGCTGGAGACGAAGGTAATGGCCGTCTCGCGCCCCGTGGCCGTGGCGACGTCCTCGAGCGTTGCCGCCATGCCGGGGGTGAGGTTGCTGGTGTCCAGCGTGAAGGCCCCCGTCGAGGTGGCGGTGGAGAGGATCACGGCGCGGTGGTCGAACTCCGCGCCGAAGCTCATCGCCACCGTGCCGTTCTGCGCCGCGTTTCCGCTGACGTTCAGCGCCCCGGGCGCCGTGCTGTCGATATGGACGAGATAGTTCGACATGCTGCCGAACTGGATCTCGGCTGTGTTCACGATGCCCCCGCCGCCCAGCGCGAGGCTGTTGCCGTTACCGATGAGAATGCGCGCGGCGGACACCGTGCCGTAATATTCGCCGGTCGCCGTGCCCGCCTCCAGAATGTTGCCGAAGGAGGGGGCTGCTTCCACGTCATTATCGGTGGAGACACCCACCCGGATCGTGCCCGGCGTGGAGAAACTCGTGTGCGCGCCCGTATCGTCGATGCCCGAAACGGAGAGAAGATTGTCGCCCGAACTCGCGTCAAAACCGAGATATGCGTCACCTCCGGCGCTCACCGTCGCGCCGTGGCCCACGATCAGCTGGTTCCCGAGGCTGCTTGGGCCAAGGCCCGCGCCCACATAAAGTTCGCCGCCGATGGTCCAGGAGCTGCCCGTGCCATCGACGGTGGCGATGTTGTTGTCGGCTGCCTCGCGCGCGGGGGCCCCGTAATAGGCGGCGCTGTAATCCGGGCCGCCGCCGATATAGGCCGCGCCCCCCGTCGTCAGGTCGCCGTCGAAGAAGATGCTCAGCTGGTTGCCCGAGCCGTTCTCGCCGACATAGATCGCATCCGGATGGCTGACCTGGCCGGAATAGCCGATGGCGAGCGTGTTGCCATTGCCACCCAGCGCACCGATGAAGATGTCGGGCGTCACCTGCGAGGGCGTTTGGTTCTGGTACGCCATGGTGATCACGCCGCCATTGACGTTCACCAGGTTGTTGCTGCCGGCGAGGCCCACGACCAGCGAGCCATCTTCGGCGTCGATGTTCCACACCGCATCGTACTCGATATCGGCCACATTGCCGCTGGCGGATGCGTTGTAGCCAAGGAGGCCGGAGGTGCTGGAGAGTGTTCCCCGCGCATCCAGCATCAGCAGGTTGTTCGATCCGGCGAAACCCACATAGGCCGTTCCCGTATGCTCCACGACACCGCCATTGGCGACGTAAAGCTCATTTCCGCTGCCTCCGTTCCTGCCGCCGATATAGAGCCTTCCACTTTCGGTGGGCACGATGGGAGGAAGCGCTTCGATGATCGACAGCCTGCCGCCATCCGTCACCTGCACGAGATTGTTGTTGCCCGCGTCACCGAGCACGAACACGCCGTTGTTCGCATCCATCAGCCACAGCGAGTCCTGGCCGGTGATGGTCGCGGTATTGCCGTCGGCCCCCACGGCCTGCCCCACGAAGGCCTGGAATGAGGAGATGTAGCCGCCGTTCGACACCGTCATGCTGTTGCCGTAACCTCCGGCGCCGACATAGATGGTGGGCGCGAGGTTCGCGATATTGCTGCTCTCGATCAGCAGCTGGTTGCCGGTGCTGCCTTGGGACTTGCCGATGGTGAGATCCATCGCATTGCTGACGCCGGCCGCCGGATCGGCACCGATGTCGAGCGTGTTGTAGGAACCCTTGTCGCCCACATAGAGCGAGTTGGTGATCAGTATGCCGCTGACTGCCGTCACCTGGTTGCTGGTGGAGGCGGCATTCTGGCCGATCGTCATGGTGCCGAGCACGAGCGTGTCGCCAGTCACGTTCACCGCCTGGCTCGGGTTGTTCTGACCGATGACGGCGGAAGAGTAGATCTTGGAACCGTCGATCACCACGGGGCTCGGGGCAGGGGGTGCGGCATCGATCACGAGGGGCTTGGGGGCAGGTATCTGCTGCGCCAGCGCCTCCGTCCCTGCGGCGGCAAGTGCGGCGATGGCCGCGCCCGACAACAGAACGACTTTCAATTGTGCACGCGGACGCTGCATACTTCCTCCCACTTGGCGGCTGTCTTCTTTTGATTGTTTGTTAGACGGCAATCGAGGCTGCCAGCAATGCGTGTGAAGCAATCCGGCCTGATGGTGTATTCGTAGTTTCACGGTGGCCCGTGCGGGTTGCATCGCCGCAGCAATCGGATAGGTAATCCGTCATGACTGTTCTCCTCCTGTCCTCGCCGAAGCCTCCCGCGATCTTCCGTTCCCAACGAGGCGCGTCTTGAAGAAGCCGATGCCGCCCCTGATCCGCCAGTCGCTCCAGAAGGCGCTGGCCCTGCAGCAGAGCGGCCAGCTTGGCGCGGCGATGGCCGAGTACCGCAAGGTCCTGGCGCTCGACCCGCAGAATTTCGACGCGTTGCAACTGCTGGGGCTGGCCTGTTTCCAGGCGGGCGATCCGGCACTCGCCATCGATACGCTCGGCAAGGCCCTCAAGGTGAACAAGGCCTACGCACCCGCCTTCAACAATCGCGGCCTCGCGCATCAGGCGCTGCGAAACTGGGCGGAAGCGCAGCGCGATTTCAGCAAGGCCATCGAGCTCGCGCCGAACTATGCGGAAGCCTATGGCAATCGCGGCAATGTGCTCCGTGAGCAGGGGCGCCTCGCGGAGGCCATCGCCGACCAGAAGAAGGCCATCGCCCTCAACCCGAACATTCCCGAGCTCCACAACAATCTGGGCCTCGCCTGCAAGGATGCAAACCAGTGGGGCGCGGCTCTCGCCTGTTTCGAGAGGGCACTCTCGCTCAGGCCTCCCTACCTCGACGCCCTCATCAACCGTGCCAACACGCTGAAGGAGCTGGGCCGGCTGGAGGAGGCCGTGGCGGGCTATGACAGCGTGCTGCGGCTGAAGCCCGATCATGCGGAGGCCCTCGCCAATCGCGGTGACGCCCTGAGGGACCTGCGCCGCCTCGACGAGGCTGCCGCGAGCTATCGCAAGGCCATCGCCGCGAAGCCCGATCATGTGGCGGCCTGGTGCGGCCTCGCGCAGGTCGAGGCCGAAAGCGGCCACCTCGCCGAGGCGGAAGCGCATTACCGGAAGGCGCATCTCATCGCGCCGGACGCGGTGGCGCCGCTCTACGGCATCGCACAGGCCGTGAAGTTCGAGAGTGGCGATCCGCTCATCCCGAAGTTCAGGGAACTCCTCTCGCGCGAGAACCTGACGGCGGATGACCGCGCAAAGCTCCATCACGCTTATGCCAAGCTCTGCAACGATCTCGGCCAGAACGACGAGGCCTTCGGGAATTTCCTGCAGGGCAAGACGCTCTTGAGGAGCAGCTTCGATCCTGCCCGTCACGCCGCCGCCTATGAGGGCCTGAAGCAGCTCTTTACGAAGGGCTTCTTCGCGGCGCGCGAAGGCTTCGGCCTCGATGATGCGCGGCCCGTCTTCGTGGTGGGCATGCCGCGCTCCGGAACGACGCTGCTGGAGCAGGTGCTGGCCAGCCACCACAGCGTGGCGGGTCTGGGAGAGCTTCCCCACATGGCGCACATCTCGGATGCCATTGGCGGTGGCCTGTCGAATGCGCCTGATCATCTCGCGGGCCTGTCGCGGCTGACGGCCGCCGATGCCGCGCGGTTTGCGGGTGAGTATCTCGCCGCCTATCGCGGCTGCCCGCCCGAGGCGCTCCGCATCATCGACAAGCTGCCGCACAACTTCGAGCGGCTTGGGCTCATCGCGCTCCTCTTCCCGAAGGCGCGCATCATCCATTGCCGCCGCGACCCGCTGGACACCTGCGTCTCGATCTTCATGCAGAGCTACATCGGCACGCATGAATATGCCTATGACCTGTCGACGCTCGGCCGCTACTACCGGGCCTATGAAGGCCTCATGGCGCATTGGCGCGAGGTCCTGCCGCTGCCCATCCACGACTGCAGCTATGAGGACATGGTGCGCGACTTCGAGCCCACCACCCGGGCGCTTCTCGATTTTCTCGGCCTCGACTGGGACCCCGCCTGCCTCGACTACCACCAGCGCGGCAGCGCCGTGAGCACCGCCTCCCTCTGGCAGGTGCGCCAGCCCCTCTACGGCACCTCCATGGAACGCTGGCGCCGCTACGAGCCCCATCTCGGCCCGTTGAAAGCGGGGCTGGGGATCGGCTGAGGACGGCGCGGAAAGGTGTGGCGCGCTGGCGTGCCTCGAACACGCTGTTCAATTATTGCAAATGAGCAAGGGCGGGGCGGCCGAAGCAGCTAGGCTTCGCACTTCTGCCTTCGCCTCGAGCTACTTCAAGCACTCTCGTTTGTATTCGATTGCGTAGAGTGACTGAGGATACGTCACGTCATGACGCCTCACGGACCTGCAAAGACACATGAGTCCGCTGCCAACAAACGGACATGTTTCGCGCAAAGAATATAAAGATATTTTAATAGAAAGAAGCCAATAAATGAGTGAATCTCCGAAGGGATGGTTGCTTCAGCTCGCGCGACGAGCCTTGGATGAGAGTATCTGCACTAAACTAGACTGCACCACTTGCGGTGCAATGGCGTTCAAGAAAATGTTCCTAGGAGAGCTAGGTATGAACGTTCCGGAAATGAAAGCGATGAGCTTCAATACTGGGCGGCAGCATGTGGAGGAGTTGATACAGGAGCTTTTATTGGTTTCTAGAGCGGGGCTTCCTCGGAGTCCGCAGGCTGAGGAATTGATGAGATATCTGGTCAGCTTGTGCTGGAGCCACATAGGTGTGGAAGAGCGAGTTGCAGTGAGAGAAAATCTGTGTGGAACATGGGCGGGGTCAACGCTCGAGAGCATGATTACTCATGAATCTGAGCGCGAAGCGCGTCGAACTGAACACAAAGATCGGAGCGATCCTGAAAAAGCTAGAATAAGACGCGAGCAGATGAAGGCTGAACGGCAGGAAAAGCACGAAGCTCGCAGAAAATATTATCGGGAGTTATGGCTGGCGAAACAAGCCGCAAGTGCGTTTGAAAACGGCGGGGTGGGGTATAGAGAGGTCCGCGATCATGAATCTCCAGAGTGCTTTGAGTTAATTGATAGCCGCGCACAAAACGGTCTGCCGCGGTAGTGCGGCCGTTTATATTGGCATGACAATGCGGGAGAGTCTAAGAATGCACTATCGGGATGCGATCCTCCATCGAACCCGTCATGTGTTATGGTGGCCCGGAGCGGTTTCAGGGATATTTGGAGTTGTATTGATTGTTCTGGCAATGCTGGCGGCGCGAGTTGATGTTCCAACATATCTTGTCCAGAATACGCTTCTTGCCGCGTTTTGTGTTTTCTTAGCAAGCAGTCTCCTCCTGCTGATCTACTGGATTCTCACGGGCCATATTTACCCGCCGCTAGGATGGCTGACTGCATCGGAGCCGTCGAGTGCAGGAAAACGGAGACGTTTGGATGAAATGGAATTGGCTTACGGGTCTTTAGATAAAGATGGATTCGAGTTGTTTTGCGGCGGCGTCATCTTTCATGTCTTGCGGGGCTCTATCTGGTTGTTCCTGCCGGTGTTGCTCAGTTCCATATTCTTGCTCGGTATCATGTGGGTGAATGCCAATGTCGATGCGGGATTGGTACCTTGGAGCCTCTTGATGTTGTTTTTCAACGTGCAAAGGGCGGTCTTGTTCAGGCTGCGGAGTGAACACTCACTTTCAGATATGCTGAAGCAGGGAACTATTGTTAAGATGTTCCTCGAAGGGGCTGTGGCTGGCGCTGCCATCGCGGTGTTCAGTTGGTAAGCGACAACGGGGGCTGTTGAAGAAGTGAGTTGATCTGCTAAGTGAGGGGGCGGCATGAAGTGCCCACCATCCTCGCCCTTCTGGCTTTCCCATGCCTCGACTGGGAGCCCGCCTGCCTCGATTACCACCAGCGCGGCAGCGCCGTGAGCACGGCCTCCCTCTGGCAGGTGCGCCAGCCCCTCTACGGCACCTCCATGGAACGCTGGCGCCGCTACGAGCCCCATCTCGGCCCGTTGAAAGCGGGGCTGGGTCTCGCCTGAAGAGAAACGACGACATTCTGTTGTTTTGTTCAGCGAGGCCGCTGGGCCGAATGCCCGAGTGGTGGCTTGCGTGACTCAAATGTACCATTCAACATTTTGAAATCATTCAGTACTTTTTGAAGAACCTAAAAATATACCGTCAAATATACCGTCAATTTCCAGCGCTTACCCTTCCAAGCTGATACGTAACCTGTCGCGGGCCATGTCAGTGTGACTCGGCTGTGCTTTCGCTACCTACAGGACCATACGTGAATCCTTGGCCACCACTGCCTCCTCCGAAAGGAAGAGCCGCTCTAGTGTCTGTTGGTCCACATAAGCCTTCTCCATGAGAGTCCGAAGGCTGTCCATGAGTAGTCCGTCTCTAAGGTCATCAAGGGACACGTCCTTGTAGACAATCTTCGCGTCAGGCGCTTTCAGCAGAACGACTTTACTGAACAATTCGTCAGCAGCGCTTTCAATGTCGCTCCTGCAAGACTCCTCGTCAGTTCGCTTTCGCATTCTTAAGTGTTCGGGAGGCTTTTGCTTCCAGAGATCAAGGAACTCCTCGACAAGCAGCTTTCTGAATTCGTCCTGGGCCGCACTGAACTCCTTCTGAATACCAGCTTGGTAGGCGGTGATGATGGCCTTCAGTCTGGCAATTTCGGCAATGAACTCCTTCTTGTCTCGTCGAAGGATGACTTTTCCACGAGACTTCCACTCATGCAGGAATGTCCGTTCAATCAATTCACGCTGCTTTTGAATGTATCGCTCGTTGACGAGTAATGTTTCAGTCATTCCCTCTGACGCTATCGACACTTCCAGGGGTCGGTTGAAGTCCATTGGTATGCTCAGACGTGCTTCAACTTTCTGTCGCAGCCCCTCGTTTTCAAATCGCTGGAACTGAGGCGGTAGCCTGATCTTCTTCTTGCTGAACTCCGCATTCACAATCCGAAGTTCGACAAACTGAACTTCCGAAGTGAAGACCGTTAAGCGGCGCGTAAGGTCGAAGGGCCGGGGAGGGTTCCGCTTTAGATCGGCTTGCAGTTCCGCAACTCTTTCGGGTTCGATGCCGAAAACGCCGATTTCGGTTTCGCCATACTCCACGCCTGATGCTTCTGCCAGCTTCTCAGTTGAGGTGCCCTCCAGGAAAACCGCATTTGGCTTGTCTTCCGTGTTTGATCCTGCCTCCACATTCCTCGATACGGGAGCGAACACGAGCGTAGTGTCGTCGGAAATCACCACACCGATGCGCACTCCCGGCTGTTCTCGCAGGTCAAAATGCTCGCTCGCACTCGCTTCTCTTATGATGTCGAGCGCCTCAACTTCTCCATATCCCATGCGGTAGACTTCTGCGTCAGCATCGAGAATGACGGTAAGGGATAAGGTATCCAGGTCTTTCATTCGTGCCGCAAGGGCTCGCGCCACCGACTGGTTCAGACCGGGCGCGATTACCGCAAGCCGCTTCCGCGCACGTTTGATGAGCTCAATCAGGTTCTCATCCGCCGCCACTGTGAAGATCCGGGTCAACTCTCCATCCCTTATTGACTGTACAGCTCCCGCTGCACTTCAAT
>Ga0181554_1004007_pt1 | contig 12155 bp, 11 predicted proteins | sample 011ome_16_FD_145602 | JGI IMG/M metagenome (GOLD analysis project Ga0181554, IMG submission 145602) | Coastal salt marsh microbial communities from the Groves Creek Marsh, Skidaway Island, Georgia - 011503CT metaG (spades assembly) | ecosystem: Environmental > Aquatic > Marine > Intertidal zone... | reverse complement strand
CGATCTCCGCCAGCGCGCGCATGAGGAGGCGATTGCCGTCTTCGCGCGCAACCTCAAGAACCTTCTGCTTGCCGCGCCTGCGGGCACGCGCCCCACGCTGGGCCTCGACCCCGGCATCCGCACGGGTGTCAAGGCGGCGGTGATCGACGCCACGGGCAAGCTGCTCGCCACCGACACGCTCTATCCCTTCCAGCCGAAGAACGATCTGCGCGGCGCGCAGGCGTCTCTCCTCAGGCTCGTCACGCAGCATGGCGTCGACCTGATCGCCATCGGCAACGGCACGGCGAGCCGTGAGACGGAGCGCTTCGTGGCGGATGCCCTGTCGCTGCTGCCGAAGGACGTGAAGGCGCCCACCAAGGTGATCGTGTCGGAAGCGGGGGCTTCCGTCTATTCGGCCTCGGAACTCGCGGCGCGCGAATTCCCCGATCTCGACGTGTCGCTGCGTGGCGCCGTCTCCATCGCGCGCCGCCTGCAGGACCCGCTGGCGGAACTCGTCAAGATCGAGCCGAAGTCCATCGGCGTCGGCCAGTACCAGCATGACGTGGACCAGTATCAGCTCGGCCGCTCGCTGGGCGCCGTCGTCGAGGACGCGGTGAACGCCGTGGGCGTGGACCTCAACACGGCCTCGGCCCCGCTGCTCGCCTATGTGTCCGGCCTCGGGCCGGGGCTGGCGGAATCGATCGTCGAGTATCGCCATGCCAATGGCGCGTTTCGGTCGCGTCAGGAGCTTCTGAAGGTCTCGCGCCTTGGTCCCAAGGCCTTCCAGCAGGCGGCGGGCTTCCTGCGCATCCGCGATGGCGAGGAGCCGCTCGATGCGTCCGCCGTGCACCCCGAAGCCTATGGCGTGGCGCGCAAGATCGTGGAGACCTGCGGGCGCGACATCCGCTCGCTGATGGGCGATACGCAGAAGCTTAGGAGCCTCAAGCCGCAGGATTACGTGAGCGAGGCCTTCGGCCTGCCCACCGTGAAGGACATCCTTGCCGAGCTCGAGAAGCCCGGCCGCGACCCGCGCCCGAGCTTCAAGACGGCGAGTTTCACCGATGGCGTGGAGACGATCAAGGACCTTAAGCCCGGCATGTCGCTCGAAGGCACGGTGACCAACGTCGCGGCCTTCGGCGCCTTCGTCGACATCGGCGTGCACCAGGATGGCCTCGTGCATGTGAGCCAGCTGGCCGACCGCTTCGTGAAGGACCCGCATGAGGTGGTGAAGGCGGGTGACATCGTGCGCGTACGCGTGGTGGAGGTGGATGTGGCGCGCAACCGGATCGGCCTCACCATGCGGAAGGACGGCGGCGAATCGGCGCGCGAGCAGCGCATGGGGCGCGAGAACAACGCAGGCCCGAAGGGCGGCGCGAAGCAGGTCGGGAAATACGGCTCATCGAAGCCGCAGGGCGCTTCGTCAGGCGGAAGCTTCGGCGCGGCGCTGCTGGACGCGATGCAGAAGAAGGGCCAGCCGCGCTAACACAAGTTTTCTCATGGCACGGCTCGACCGTGCCATCGCTGTTGGTTGCCGTCGGAAAAGGACCCCCGGATCAAGTCCGGGGGTGATGAGTGTTTGGCACTTACTGGCCGACCCTCTGCGCCAGCGTCCAGCCGAGCTTGGCCACGTGCTTCTGCGCCAGCGGCGTTGCAGTGCCGGTGATACCGAAGCTCAGGGGGCCGTTGAAGCCCGCGGCCCGCGCAGCGGTGGTGAGCTCCGTCGCGGCCTCGCTCGTTTCCGCCGTCCACGACAGCGCATCGAGCGGGAAGAGGCCGACGAGGCCGCCGTCGCGCGTGGTGGCCATGGGGAAGGGCACGCCATCGAGCGCCACGAAGCCGGTGATGTTGCCCGCCGCCAGTTGCTGCGCGGCCATCAGCTCCACCCGGCGGCGCAGGAAATAGGCCTGCTCGCGGTTCGCGGCTTCCGTGGCACGCGAGAGCAGGGCATCGACGTTCCTGAGCTGGCCCATGCCGCTCAGGGCGCCGGTTATGGCGGTGGCATCGGTGGGCGTGTAATGCGGGTTGGTGAGGAATTCCTCCGCCACGTCCGCGCTGGCGCCCATGCGGCGCAGCTCCTTGCGGTTCATGTCCATGAGCTGGGCGGCGGAATAGTCGCGCACCATCTGGTTCAGCGTCTCCGCCCCGGAGACGTTCGAGATGACGGTGCCGGCCGCGCCGGGAATGAGGATGAAGGCGCCGGTGACGGCGAGGCCGCCCGCCGCCGCCGCGCGCGAGAGCTGGTCCAGCTTCTCCTTCAGGGGCGGTAAGTCCGTATACGGATCGATGCCGTATTCATAGGCGATGAGGCGGCGCTGCTTGGCGGCCCCGGTGATGCCGGCCGCCGCACTCTCCTTTGTCTTGCCGGCATTGCGGATGCCGGAGCCGATGCTGTTGAACAGGCTGCCCACGCCGGAAACCGTGCTCTTCACGGTGCCCGCCGGATCGGTGACGAGCTTGCCCGCGAATTCCACCGGCTTCAGCCCCGCTTTCACCAGCGCGTCGCCGAACTCCTTGGAGGTGGCGGTGCGCTCCATCGCGTTGAGGGCGCCGATCTCCTTCAGGCGCAGCTGCATCATCGCATCGCCGTGGACGGCGAGCATGCCCCAGGGCGTCTCGACGTCATAGATGCGGAGATAGCCGTCGCTGCCGACGCGCTCTTCGATGCGGTAGCCCGGCCCCTGCGCCGCCTGTCCCAGCACGGCGCTGGCGTTGAAGACGGGTGGGTTCTCCACATCGGCGGCGAAGGCGCCCGTGGCGAGCACGAGCCCCACAAGTGAAAGGCGGATGGCGCGCGACAGCTTCTGCATCGAATCCCCTGAACTGCAGTGTTGGATCGCCTCCCTCTTACGGAATTTCAAACGAGAAGCAATCCTGCCGGGAATAATGGTGGGCAACGCCTACCCCAGGCTGAACCACGGGATGTCCGGCCGCGTGATCATGAGCCACAGGATGGTGAGCACCGCGGCGAAGGCCGGGAAGCCGAAGGCGAACCAGAGCCAGAACAGGCGGTGATAGCGGGGCGGCAAGGCATGGCCATGGGCGAGGGCCGCCGCCGCGATGTTGCGGAGTTGCATCTGCATCCAAACCACGGGAAGCCAGAATAGCCCCGTGAGGATGTAGAGCAGGATCGACAGCACGATCCAGCCTTCGCGCAGGTCGTAGCCCACACTGTGCACGAGAGCGAGGCCGGTGATGGGCTGCACGACGACGGCCGTGGCGGTGAAGACGAAATCCGCGATGACGACGATGCGCGCCGTGGCGGCGATGGTCGCCGTATCGCCCGTCAGATGCGCCACCAGCATGAAGAAGGCGATGCCCGCCCCGGTGCCGAGCAGCACGGAGGCGCCGATCACATGCAGGAACTTCAGCGCGAAATAGAGGCTCACCGCTCCTCCAGGATCGCCAGTGCCACGAGATGAAGGATGACAATGGGGAAGATTTTCAGGAAGGGCCCGAGCGGCTCTGCCCAGAGATCAGGCCTGAGGATCGTGCCCGCCACGATGTAGAAGCCGGAGAGCGCCAGGGCCCCGAAGAGGCCGAGCCTCGTCGTGCGGCGAAACGCGATCAGGCTTCCGATGACGAAATCGGCAAGCGCACCCGCCACCACAAGCGGCCCTGCCAGCGTGAAGATGCCCGCCACGTGCAACAGGTCGAGGCCCAGCTGATACCCGATGGTGAGCGAGATGATGGCGGTGGCGAGCCAGAAGGCTGGCAGCACCACGAACATCGCAGGCTTGAGGATGTAGAGGCCCGCGAACCATTTCTCCTGAACCGTCGCGGGCTCCCGCGCCAGCGCTTGCGCGAGGCGCTGCGGGTGGATGCCGGTGATCTCGGTCCAGGGCTGGGGATTGCCCGTGGCGCCGCGCGCCATCTCGCGCGCCGCCGTGCTGCGCACCGGGGGCCGCCAACCCAGAGCCGCGGCAAAATCCCCCGCCCTGTAGAGAAGGCCCGCGAGCCGGGGCCCGAGTTCCATCTTCCGGGCGGGCGGCCAGCCGAGCCAGGCGCGGTGGAGCGCCACCAGTTCGTCCATGGTGAAGGCATCCGGCCCCGCGAGTTCGAGCGCGAGCTTCGAGGGTGCGGTGGGCTGGAGGAAGAACAGCACGGTCTCGATCACATCCTCGAGGCGCACCACCTGCAGCTTCGCCGTGCCCGGCATGGAAGGCAGAAGAGGAAGTGCGGCGAGGCCGCGGATCAGCGCGCTCGCCCCGAAGACGGGCCGCCCCAGCACCACGGAGGGCCTCAGGATCACCCAGTCGAGATCGCGCGCCATCAGCGCTGCGTCGCCCGCGAGCTTGCTGGCGGAAAAGGCAGAAGGCTGCGCGCGGTCGACGCCGATGGCCGAGAAATGGATGACACGGCGTATCCCCGCGCGCTCGCAGGCCGCAAAGAGGGCATCGGCGCCGAGGTGATGAACGGCGCGTGTATCCTCGCGCGGGCTGTCCTGCAGCACGCCCGCGCAATTGACGACCACATCGATCCCGGCGAGATGCGGCAGCCACGCCTCGGGGATGGTGGCCTTCTCCATGTCGACCATGCGGCGGGTGACGGGCGTCACCGCATGCCCCTCGGCGGTGAGCCGCGCGGCGAGCGAGCGGCCGATGAGGCCCGTGGCCCCGGTGAGGAAAACCCTCATGTTCGATCCGCCTTGCGCATGGGGCCAGAACAGGCCCCGGCAGCGAATGTTCCGGCAGGAACCTTCGCGGTGGCGTGACGTTCTTCCGGAACGAACACAGGGTTCGGGTCCGGACGGCTCATAACGCTCAGAGGTGTTTCGATGTGCGACTACAGCCTGGAAAATCAGATCAGCCGTGCCGCCGAAGTTGGTGACAAGCTGGTGACGAGCAGCTTCCCCATGACGCCGACCCGCGGCTTTTGCTGCGAGAAGGAGCCCGGGGTTGCGGTGTGCCTGTTGCCGGGCACCGAGATCGCCTTCGAGGAGCCGGTCCGCTACAACGGCCTCTGGGGTGCGCTGGTGAATTTCATGCGCCGCCGCATGGGCCATGACATGAGCGAGGCGAAGCTCGCCCGCTTCCGTCAGGTGGACCTCGACAATCCCCACACCCACCATGACGCCGTCGAACTGGCGGATGGCCGCATCATCAAGCTGACGCTGCTGCATGAAGGCCAGCACGCCCGCGTGCTGCAGCTGCCGATGAAGCCGGACCACATCCATCATCATGAGCACGCGCATCCCGCCTTCGTGCGGCGTGACACGCTCACTCCGGCGCGCTGATGCGGATCACGCCCGGACCTGACGAGGAGAACCGCAAGGTCGAACTCGACAAGACCGAGGCGCGGCAGGCCAGGCCCGGATACAACATCTACGTGCTGTTGTTCGGCCTGGCCGGGGTGATCATCGCCTTCATCCTTCTCTTCACGCTGAGATGACGAAGAGTTGAGCCATGCGGGGCCGGAACATTGGCCCCGCGTGGCGCGTTGATGTTCGTCAGAAAACAGCAAAGTCGGGGGATGCCGCAGTTGCAGCGGTGCCTCACCGGGAACGAGTGAGTATGCGTGCGTTGCGTTTATCGCCGGCTGCAGAGATGTTTGATCGACAGAAAGATGGGGCGCAAGGTCCCGGCAGGATGAGCGCCCCCCGGGGCAGTGCGGACTGGGCGCTTCAGGCGCTCAGCGTCGGCCGCATCGTGTTCTACTCGATCGACTGCGACAGCGGCTTCACCGTCCGTTCCGAGAACAGCACCGAAATCCTCGGCGTGCCCTCCGCGGGCCCCTCTGGCGCGTGGCCGGCGGGGATCTTCCCCGAGGACAGCGCACAATACGAGGAAGCGCGGCGGAAGCTGACGCCGGACGAGCCCGGCTTCGAGGTGGAATACCGGGTCGTCAACGCCATCACCGGCCAGCAGTTCTGGGCGCTGGACAGGGGCGAGGGCGAGTTCGATGGCAATGGCCGCCTCACCGGACTTCGCGGCGCCATCATCGACGTGTCGGCCCGCGTCAGCGTCGAACGCGAACTGCGCAAGGCCTCCCGGCTGCGCTCCATGGTGTTCGAGGCCGCCCGCATGGCCGCCTGGCACTTCGACATCGTGGCGAACCGCTTCTCCTGCACGGATGAGTTGCTGAGCCTGCTCGATATCAGGCGTGAGGATTTCGACGGCACGCCGCGCGCGCTGGAAAACGCCATCCACCCGGAAGACCGCGAGGCCTGGATCAAGGCCCACCGCGACCCCCAGGCGCAGGGCGCGCGCCTCGAGATTGAGTTCCGCCTCGAGGTGCCGGGCCCTGGCCCGCGCTGGCTCCTCTCGCGCGGCGAGGTGCTGCGCCGGCCCGATGGCGCGCCGCTCGAATCCTATGGCGTGATGATCGACATCACCGAGCGCAAGGCGGCGGAGGAAGCCGCGGCGCAGCTTGCGGCGATCGTCCAGTCCTCCGACGAGGCGATCATCGCCAAGTCTCTGCGCGGCGTGGTGACGAGCTGGAACAAGGGGGCGGAGCGGCTGTTCGGCTACAGCGCCGAAGAGATGATCGGCCAGTCGATCTGGAAGCTCATCCCCGATGAGGGCGAGCAGGAGGAGATCGCCATCCTCGGTGCCATCTGCCGGGGTGAGGCCGTGGCCTCGCATGAAACCCTGCGTATGCATCGCAGCGGCCGCAAGATCCATGTGGCGGTGTCCGTCTCGCCCATCCTGAACCCGCAGGGCGCGGTGGTGGGCGCCTCCACCATCGCGCGCGACGTGACCGAGCGCCGCCGCCAGAACGAGATGCTGCGCGAGAACGAGGCGCGCCTCCGGCTGGCGCTGAAGAGCGCGCGGGCAGGCGCCTGGGATTTCGACCTGAAGCGCCGCGAGCTGCACTGGTCGCCCGAGATGTTCGCGCTCTACGGCCTCGACCCCGCGGATGGCCAGCCTTCGCGCGAGGTGCTGGCGCAGCGCATCTCGCCCGCCCACCGCCGGCGCGCGCGGCGCGAATTCGCCCGCGCCATGCTGCAGGGTGGCTCCTTCACGCTGGAATTCCCGATCATCCGCCCGGATGGCACCGAAATCTGGACCGCCCTGGCGGGCGACGTGGTGAAGGACGAGCATGGCCGCCCGGTGAGTGCGCGGGGCATCGACCAGGACATCACCGAGCGCAAGAACTGGGAGAAGCGCCAGGCCATGCTGCTGCGCGAACTGTCCCACCGGGTGAAGAACACGCTGGCCGTGGTGCAGTCGGTCGCGCGGCAGACGCTGCGCTCGAGCCCCAACCCGAAGAGCTTCGTCGATGCCTTCGAGGGCCGCATCCGCAGCCTTGCCGCCTCGCACAGCTTGCTGACGGAGGCCGACTGGAGCGGGGCGAACATGGAGACGATCATCCGCCACCAGGTGAGCGCGCTCGTGCACGATTACGAGGGCCGCTTCCGCCTGCGCGGGCCCGCCGTGGTGCTGGGCGCGGAAGTGGCGACGCAGCTCGGCCTCGTGCTGCATGAGCTCGCCACGAACGCCGCGAAATATGGCGCCCTCTCGGTGCCGGAGGGCTATGTGGACGTGGCGTGGACCGCGACCAAGACCAGGCTTCGCCTGCTGTGGCGCGAGCATGGCGGGCCGGGCAATGGCAAGCAGCCGGACTTCTCGGGCTTCGGCACGCTGCTCATCAATTCGAGCGCGCTCAGCGTGTCGCGCCGCTTCGAGCCCGGCGGATTCGTCTGCAAACTGGAATTCGCCCGCTAGCCGGGCTCGCCTTGCGCCTCGCTATCGCCGCGCTGGCCGAGGAAGGCGCCGAACGCCGAGAGCGCCTCCACGTGGTTGCACAGCACCTTGAAGGCCACCAGGATGGGCACGGCCACCACGATGCCGGCGATGCCCCAGGCCCAGGCCCAGAAAGCCAGTGACAGCAGGATCATCACCGCGTTGATGCGCATCCTGCGGCTCAGCACCATGGGGGTCACGATCTGGGTTTCGACCCCGATGAGCAGGCCGTAGACGAGCGGCGCCAGCAGCGCCTGGCCCATATTCTCGAACACCACGATGCCCGTCATGGCGGAAAGAGCGAGCCCGGTGATCGGCCCCAGATAGGGAATGTAGTTCAGGATAAAGGCGAAGAGCGCCCAGAGATGCGGCGTGGGAAGGCCGATCAGCCAGAAGGAGAGGCCCACGCAAGTGGCGAGGCCCGCATTCACCGCCGTGATCGTCACCAGATAGGCAGAGACTTCGCGCTCCACATCGAGCGCGATGCGGAGCGCCGCCTTCTTGTCGGCGAAGCTCGGCAGGATACTGATCAGCTTCTCGTAGAAGAGATCGCCCGAAGCCATGAGGAAGACGGCGATGACGATGGCGCCTGACGCGACGAACAGGACATTCACCGGATAACCCGCCAGAAGCGTGAAGACGGTGGGCAGCATCGATTCCTTCACGACCACCTCCTGCACCTGTGGTTCCTTGGTGGCGGCGGCACTGCTGGCGGCGTCCTGGATCGTCTCGCCGATCGTGATGAGGCCTTCGAAGGAGCTGCGCAGGCTGGCGATCTTGCCGAGAAAATCGCGCTGCAGGCGCGGCGCCTCCTCGACCCATTGCAGGATGGCGCCCGCGAAGGCGTAGACCGCGATGGAAAGAAGAAGGGCCGCCACCAGCACGATGGCCGCGGTGGTGGCCCAGTCCGGAATGCCGCGCCGCGACAGGTTGCGCACGAGGGGGCGCAGCGTGATAGCGATGAAGACCGCGAACACGGCGGGCAGCAGGAAATCCCGCGCGAAGGTTATGGCGGCGACGGCGGCAAGCAGCAGAAGGCCCGCCAGCAGCCGCCGGACATGCAGCAGAAGGCGGGCCTGTTCGGTTGCGGGTGAGTCTTCCGGGCTCAAATCCGTCCCATGATGATCAGGATGATGACCACGATCACGATGAGGCCGAGAATGCCGGAGGGCCCATAGCCCCAGCTGCGGCTATAGCCCCAGCTGGGCAATGCGCCGATGAGGATCAGGATCAGAATGATGACGAGTATCGTGCCAAGGGTCATGTGGCGGGCTCCTCTGTGGCCAAGCGCACTCAAACGCGCAAGCGTTCACTTGTGTTCCGATGCGTCCTCGTTCTCGCCGGCGGGCAGCGAACTTTCATCCCCGGACCGCTCCCCCAGCTTCTCCAACTCCGCGCTGTTGCCGAGCAGAACGGCCAGCTTGTTGCGCGCGCGGTTCACGCGGCTTTTCACCGTGCCCACCGGCACGTGGCAGATGTCGGCCACCTCTTGGTAGGAGAAGCCCGAAGCGCCGACCAGAACCACCGCCTCGCGCTGGTCGGCGGGCAGTTGCTGGAGCGCGATGCGCAGGTCTGCCATATCGAGCTGGCTTTCCTGGCCGCCCGGCGTCATCACGCTCGCCGCATAGTCGCCATCGGCATCCTCCACCTCGCGGCGGCGCTTCCTCAGCTGGCTGAAATATTCATTGCGCAGGATGGTGAAGAGCCACGCCTTGATGTTGGTGCCGTCCTGGAAGCTGTTCTGGTGGTTCCAGGCCTTCATCAGCGTTTCCTGAACGAGGTCGTCCGCGTGGTCGGCGTGGGCCGCAAGGGACAGCGCGAAGGCCCGGAGCTTGGGGATGGCGGCGAGGAGGTGCTGCCGGAACAGCTCGCGGGACTCCTCCGATCTCTCGCCGCTCCGCTGGGGCGCGGGCGCGGCGGTGGCGGGCTGTGCGCCGGTCATCTCAGTTGCGCCGCGGCGGGCCGGGTTCAGGGTTCTGCCCGTCGAGCTCCCGCAGGAGTTCGGACATGCGGTCGGGCAGGGGCTGCTGCTGCAACTCCTCATAGTGAAGCCGCAGCCTCCGCCCGATCATCTCATGTACGGCAGGGCGCAGCTTCGGGAGAGGCTGCTTCTGGAATCCCTGCCCCTCCCGCCGTAAAGGGGCCATGTCGAAATCTCCGGACCGTTCCATTTTTCCTTCTGGCCCCAGCCTGTCACAGGCCGCTTCTGCCAGTCTCTGCTTTGAGTTCGAGGGGTTAAGGCCATGCGCCACATATGGTTCCGGCAAGACGCATTTTTTCGGGGCTGGAAAGAAACGGATGCAGCTTCCTGCACGTAATCTGCAAGCCAGGGGCGAAGTGGATGCATTCCCTCCGGCCCCGGAACCCGCTAAAGGGAGCGGACATTTCAAACGGATTTGACGCCAGCATACGGCAAGGACACATTCATGAAGATCACGGTCATCGGCGCGGGTTATGTGGGTCTGGTTTCTGCAGCTTGTTTTTCGGACTTTGGCTATGAGGTGACCTGCGTCGACCGCGACGCGCGCAAGGTGGCTGCGCTGGAGAGCGGCAAGATCCCGATCTACGAGCAGGGGCTGGAGCCGATCGTGGCCGCCAACCGCAAGGCAGGCCGCCTGACCTTCACCGAGGATCTGAAGGGGGCTGTCGCCTCGGCCGACGTGGTGCTGATCGCGGTGGGCACGCCGACGCGCGAGGGCGAGGACGCGGCGGATCTCTCCTTCGTCTATGCGGCGGGCGAAGAGATCGCCAAGGCCATGCAGGGCTTCACCGTGATCGTCACCAAGTCGACCGTGCCGGTGGGCACGGCGGCGAAGCTGCGCGAGATCATCTCGAAGGCCAGGCCCGACGGTGACTTCGAGGTGGCGTCGAACCCCGAGTTCATGCGCGAAGGCTCGGCGGTGGAGGACTTCCTGCGGCCCGACCGCGTGGTGGTGGGTGTCTCCTCCGAGCGCGCCGAGAACGTGATGCGCCAGCTCTACCGGCCCCTGACCGCCAAGAACGTGCCCTTGCTCGTCACCTCTTGTCCCGCGGCGGAGGTCATCAAATATGCCGCCAACACCTTCCTCGCCACGCGCATCGCCTTCGTGAATCAGCTCGCCGATCTCTGCGAGAAGGTCGGTGCCGACATCCAGGACGTGGCGCGCGGCATGGGGCTCGACAAGCGCATCGGCCTCCAGTTCCTCGCGCCGGGCCCGGGCTATGGCGGCTCCTGCTTCCCAAAGGACACGAAGGCGCTGGTCCACACGGCGCGCCAGCAGGGTGCACCCTTCACCATCGTCGAGAACGTGGTGGCGGCGAACGAGCAGAGGAAGCGCAACATCGCGGAGCGCATCCAGCAGGTGGTGGGCGGATCGCTTGCCGGCAAGAAGATCGCGCTCCTCGGCATCGCCTTCAAGGCGGAGACGGACGACATCCGCGATGCCGCGGCCCTGGCCCTGATCCCCGAACTCCAGGCGCGGGGGGCAGCGATTGCTGCCTTCGACCCCGTGGCCATGGACAATGGGCGCCAGGCCTTCCAGTCCGTCCAGTGGTGCGCGGATGCCTATTCCGCGGCCATCGGGGCGGATGCCGTGGTGGTGCTGACCGAGTGGAACGTGTTCCGCGGCCTCGACTTGAGGCGCATGGCGCGCGACATGCGCGATCCCATCATGGTTGACTTCCGCAACCTGTTCACCGTGAGCGACGTGAAGGGCTCCGGCCTCGCCTATCACTCGATCGGCCGGGCCAGCGTCGTGCCGCCGGAGAAGGCGAAGGCGGCCGTCATCCCCTTCAGCAAGTCGGGCACGGTGTGAGCCCCGGATGCCGCGCCTCTATGAAAGCCGCAAGCGCATCCTGGTCACCGGCGGGGCGGGCTTCCTCGGCTCGCACCTGATCGACAGGCTCATCGGGCAGGGCCATGAGGTGATCTGCGCCGACAATCTGTTCACCGGCACCAAGCGCAACATCGAGCACCTGCACAATCACGCACGCTTCGAACTGCTCCGGCACGACGTGTGCGAGCCGCTGAAGGTTGAGGTGGACGAGATCTATAATCTCGCCTGTCCGGCATCCCCCGTGCACTACCAATACAATCCCGTGCTCACCACCAAGACCTCGGTGCTGGGCGCGCTCAACATGCTGGGGCTGGCCAAGCGCCTGCGCTGCCGCATCTTCCAGGCCTCCACCAGCGAGGTCTATGGCGATCCGGAGGTGCACCCCCAGCGCGAGGACTATTGGGGCCATGTGAACCCCATCGGCACGCGTGCCTGCTACGACGAGGGCAAGCGCTGCGCGGAAACGCTGTTCTTCGACTATCACCGCCAGCATGGCGTGGAGATCAAGGTTGCGCGCATCTTCAACACCTATGGCCCCCGCATGCATCCCCGCGATGGCCGCGTGGTGTCGAACTTCATCACCCAGGCGCTGTCGGGCGAGGACCTCACGATCTATGGCGACGGCACACAGACGCGCTCCTTCTGTTACGTTGACGACCTGATCGACGGCTTCCTGAGG
>Ga0181554_1004004_pt1 | contig 12168 bp, 16 predicted proteins | sample 011ome_16_FD_145602 | JGI IMG/M metagenome (GOLD analysis project Ga0181554, IMG submission 145602) | Coastal salt marsh microbial communities from the Groves Creek Marsh, Skidaway Island, Georgia - 011503CT metaG (spades assembly) | ecosystem: Environmental > Aquatic > Marine > Intertidal zone... | reverse complement strand
GGCATCAAGCACGCTGGCCGAGTCCCGCAACAACTTTCGGGCATGGTCGATGGTGAGGGCCTGCACGAAGGCCTTGGGGCTCAGGCCCGCCCAGCGCATGAACAGGCGCTGGAGATGGGCCGCACTCAGGCCGTTCTGCGTGGCGAGGCTGTCGAGCGAGGGCTGATCGCGCCAATGCTCGCGCAAATAATCGAGATTGCGGCGGACCAGTTCATAATCCTGCGCCGCCGCGCTGAGGGGGGAGATGCCAGGAGATGTGCTCATGGGCCCTAAGCTAGACCCGGAGGCCAGCCTTGCCCACCCGAAAGCTGATCAGATCCGGGGAACGGCCAGGGCGGCGCGGAGGGCCGTTGCAAGTTGCTTCCGCTCCTCGGGCGCCAGGAAATCGCCCACCGCCACGCGGGAGGCGCCGGAGACGAGGGAAAGGCGGCCGATCAGCTCACGCTCGCGATCTTCCTCCAGCTCCACCCTCACCCAGCGCCGCACGAAGCGCTGCTGCTCCGGCGCACGGTTCTCGGCGAAGCGGTCAAAGACCAGCTCATGCTCGGTGATGCTGATCCGCTCCATCCTGCGGGCATCGGCGAAATTGGCCCGGAAGGCCCACCAGATAAGGAGCACGTCCAGCCCGGCGAAGCCCGCCACCGGCCAGGCGCCGATCGCCATGAACAGCCCGCCCACAACGAGATTGACTGCCACCACGAGGCCCATGACGGTCAGGAAGCCCTGTTTCGTCAGGCTGCGGTGCGGTGTCAGCGTCGCCTGCCAGGCTTTGGTGTTGCGAGCATCCATCGGTCTGTTCTACCCCTGAGTGGTCAAAGGAACACGGATTTCATGGCCAAAGCAACCCGCCTCAAACCGGATGAAATCAACGAGATCTTCCGCCGGTTTCATGATGCCAATCCCGAACCGCAAGGCGAACTCCATTATGTGAACCCCTTCACGCTGCTCGTGGCGGTGGTGCTCTCGGCACAGGCCACCGACGAGGGCGTGAACCGCGCCACCAAGCCCCTCTTCGCCATCGCCGATACGCCGGAGAAGATGGTGGCGCTGGGCGAGGATACGGTACGGGAGATGATCAAGACCATCGGCCTGTTCCGTAACAAGGCCAAGAACGTCATTGCCCTGTCGCAGCAGTTGCTTGACCATCACGGCGGCGAAGTGCCCGACGACCGGGAAGCCCTCGAAGCGCTGCCCGGCGTGGGCCGGAAGACGGCCAATGTGGTGCTCAACATCGCCTTCGGGCATCCCACCATCGCGGTCGACACACATCTGTTCCGGCTGGGGAACCGCACGGGCCTGGCGCCAGGGAAGACCCCGCTGGAGGTCGAGACCAAATTGCTGAAGGTGGTGCCGAAGGCCTATGGCCGCCATGCGCACCACTGGCTGATCCTGCACGGGCGCTACGTATGCAAGGCCCGGAAGCCGGAATGCTGGCGCTGCCTGATCACCGACATCTGCCGCTTCAAGCCGAAGACGCCCGCACCGACTTGAAGAGATGGGTGAAATAGGCGGTGGCAAAAAGCGGAACCACCAGGTTGACCACGGGAATGAGCGACATCAGCGCAGGCAGCAGCCCCGCGAAGAACACCGCCGGGCCGTTCTCCCTCCGAAGGATTCGGGCTTCTGCCTTGGGCATGTGGCGCATGGCCACCATTTCGAAATATTCCCGGCTCAGCAAATAGGCGTTGGCCGCGATCAGCGCCACGGCGCCGATTCCGAACAGCACCACGGGCAGCACGGCGAGGTTCACCACCAGCACGATCAAGAAGAACTGGATGCCCGTCAGTATGGCCCGCCCGGTGGGAAGCGGCGTTCCGCGCCGGTCCAGCGGGTAGTGCTTGGCTTCCACCTTCTCGGCGACCTGATCGAGGAACAGCCCGGCAAAGGCCGCCGCCACGGGCGACATGAGGAAAAAGAAGGCGATCAGCAGGGCGATGCCGGTGCCGACGCCCAGAACCCAGTCCGCCCACGGCCAGGAGAAATGGGTGAGCGTGGTGAGCAGCACCTCCACCACGATCAGCACGGCGATGAACAGGGCAAGCGTGAGCCCCAGCGCCTTGAGCAGCACTGAGTGGAATTCGGGCGAGAGGAGATCGCCCAGGGCCTTGACGGCAGCCTTCAGCATGGCACCCACGTAATGGCCCCGGCTTGCGCTGGCAAGCCACCTTCGCTAGGCGAGGGTGAAACGGCGGCTGGAGAGGGTCATGACGGCTTCGAACTTTGATGTCCTGTGCATCGGCAACGCGATCGTGGATGTGATCGCACGGGTTGAGGACGACTTCGTCAACCGCAACGGGCTGGTGAAGGGCTCGATGAACCTGATCGACGAGGCCCGCGCGGACGAGCTCTATGCGGCCATGGGCCAGGCGGTCGAAGTTTCAGGGGGTTCGGCGGGCAACACGGCGGCAGGCGTCGCGTCGCTCGGCGGCAAGGCCGCCTATTTCGGCAAGGTAAAGGCCGATCAGCTGGGCGCCATCTTCCGGCATGACATGCGGGCGCAAGGGGTGGCCTTCGACACCCCCGCAGCGAGCGAGGGACCGGCCACCGCGCGATCCTTCATCCTGGTGACGCCTGACAGCGAGCGCACCATGAACACCTATCTGGGCGCATGCGCCAATTTCACGACGGCCGACGTGGACAAGGCGGTGGTGCAGGCCGCCACCGTCACCTACATGGAAGGCTATCTCTGGGACAGGCCGGAGGCCAAGGAAGCATTCACGCTGGCCGCCCGCCTTGCCCGTTCCGCAGGACGCAAGACATCGATCTCCCTTTCGGACTCCTTTTGCGTCGAGCGCCACCGCGACAGCTTCCTCGAGCTGATCCGCAATGACATCGACATCGTCTTCGCCAATGAGGCGGAGATCACCTCGCTTTACCAGACCCATGATTTCAACACCGCCATGCGGGCCATCGCCAGGGATTGCCCGATCGCCGTGCTGACACGCTCCGAAAATGGATGCGTGGTGGTGAAGAACGGCGACATGCATGCGAGTCCAGCCTTCCCCGTCAAGAAGGTCGTGGATGTGACGGGCGCGGGCGATCTCTTCGCAGCGGGCTTCCTGTTCGGCTTCACGCGGGGCAAGCCCGTTTACGAATGCGCGCGGCTCGGTTCCATGGCGGCGGCCGAAGTGATCTCGCATATCGGTGCTCGCCCCGAAGTGAAGCTACGCGAACAGGCGGCGTCACTCGACCTTCTATAGCTTGCGCAGGAACACGCTGCGGATGAAGTGATCGGCGCCCTTGCGCAGCACGAGGTCGGCGCGCGGCCGCGTGGGCAGGATATTCTCGCGCAGGTTCACGAGGTTGATCGTGTCCCAGATGCGCGTGGCGGTGTCGCGCGCCTCCTTGTCGGAGAGCGTGGCATAGCGGTGGAAATAGGATTTCGGATTTCGGAAGGCGCCATCGCGCAGTGTCAGGAACCGCTCGATGTACCATTTCCGCAAATCATGCGTATCGGCATCGATGTAGAGCGAGAAATCGAAGAAGTCTGACGTGTTCGGAATGCCGCGCCCATCGCGCGGCGGGCGGCCCGTCTGCAGCACGTTGATCCCCTCGACGATGAGGATGTCCGGCTGGTCCACCACCACGCGTTCATCCTTGAGAACATCATAGGTGAGATGCGAGTAGAGCGGTGCCGTAACGTTGCGCTTTCCCGCCTTGATGTCCGAGAGGAAGCGCAGGATGGCAGGAAGGTCGTAGCTTTCGGGGAAGCCCTTGCGCGCCATGAGGCCTTCGCGTTCGAGAACCGCATTGGGCAGCAGGAAACCATCGGTGGTGACGAGATCCACCTTCGGGTGCTTGGGCCAGCGCGCCAGCAGCCGCTGCAGGATTCGCGCGGTGGTGCTCTTGCCCACCGCCACGCTGCCTGCCATGCCGATCACATAGGGAACCTTGCGGTCCGTCAGGTGCAGGAAATTGTTGGTGGCGCGGAACAGGCCCTGCGTTGCTGTGACATAGAGATTGAGAAGGCGCGAGAGGGGAAGATAGATCGTCTCCACCTCGGCGAGGTCGATCCGGTCATTGAGGCCGCGCAACTCGTCGAGGTCCTTCTGGGTCAGCGTCATCGGGGTGTCTGCCCGCAGCGCCGCCCATTCTTCCCGGGCGAAGCGCCGGAACGGGGATACTTCCTTGACGAGTTCTTCCATGTTCAGTCCTTCGGGCGCGCGGCCTTTTCAGCAATGCCGCTGACACCCTGCCGGCGCGCAAGCTCGGCCATGACGTCGGAGAGTTTCACGTCCGTCGCCTCGAGCAGCACCAGGAGATGATAAAGCAGGTCGGCGGATTCGGCGGCGATATGCGCCTTGTCGCGCAGCACGGCGGCAAGCGCCGTCTCGACGGCTTCCTCACCGAGCTTCTTGGCGCATTTCTCCACGCCCTGCGAGATGAGCTTGGCCGTATAGGATTGATCCGGCGAAGCGGATTTCCGCGCCGAGATCTCTCCGGCCAGTGCACTGAGAACGTCGAGCCTGTGATCAGTCATGGGTGGTTTTCTAACACAGGCGCATGGGGATGCCATTGGCCGAAAGATGGCGCTTGGCCTCGCCGATTGAGTAGGTGCCGAAATGAAAAATCGAAGCAGCGAGCACGGCGGCGGCATGCCCGTCCCTGATGCCCTCGACGAGATGATCGAGATTGCCCACGCCACCCGAGGCGATGACGGGGACGCTCACCGCATCGGCAATGGTGCGCGTCAGTGCGAGGTCGAAGCCCTGGCCCGTCCCGTCGCGGTCCATGGAGGTGAGCAGCAATTCGCCGGCTCCCAGCGAAACGACCTCGCGCGCGAAAGCCACGGCATCGATGCCGGTAGACTTTCGCCCGCCATGGGTGAAGATCTCCCAGCGGCCTGGCGCCACGGATTTCGCATCGATGGCGACGACCACGCATTGCGAGCCGAATTTCTCCGCCGCCTGGCGCACGAAATCGCGGTTCGCGACGGCGGCCGAATTGATCGAGACCTTGTCGGCGCCCGCCAGCAGCAGGGTGCGAATGTCTTCGAGCTTGCGCACGCCGCCGCCCACGGTGAGCGGCATGAAGCAGGCCTCTGCCGTGCGCTGCACCACATCGAGAATGATGCCGCGGTTCTCATGCGTCGCCGTGATGTCGAGGAAGCAGAGTTCGTCCGCTCCCGCGGCGTCATACGCCTTGGCGATCTCCACCGGGTCGCCTGCATCGCGAAGGTTCACGAAGTTCACGCCCTTGACGACGCGCCCGTCCTTCACGTCGAGGCAGGGGATGAGGCGGGCCTTCAGCATCAGGGCGCCTCGCGGAAGCGGCGGAGGGCATCGGCCACGTCGATCCGCCCGTCATAGAGGGCGCGGCCTGAAATCGCGCCTTCGAGAATACGGCAATCAGGCTGCAACAGCCGGTCAATGTCCGCCACGGAGGCAAGCCCACCGCTGGCGATGACTGGGATCGGCACCGCGCGGGCAAGCTCGAGTGTCGAGTCGATATTCAGGCCTTTGAGCACTCCGTCACGGTCGATATCAGTGAAAATGATGGCGGAGACCCCGGCATCAGCAAAACGCTGGGCGAGCGCGATGGCAGTCAGGTCGGACGTTTCGGCCCAGCCTTCGACGGCGACATGGCCGCCCTTGGCGTCGATGCCCACCGCGATGCGCCCCGGAAAGGCGCGGCAGGCCTCCTTCACCAAGGCCGGGTCGCGCAGCGCCACGGTGCCGAGGATCACCCGGCGGATGCCCTTGGCAAGCCAGGCCTCGATCTGGGCCATGGTGCGGATGCCACCGCCCAGCTGCACCGGCAGCGTGACGGCGCCAAGGATCGCATCCACCGCAACGCCATTCACCGGCTTCCCGGCAAAGGCACCGTTGAGATCCACGAGATGCAGCCACTCGAAGCCCTGTGCCTCGAAGCTCTTGGCCTGTGCAGCCGGATCGTCGTTGAACACGGTGGCCTGCGCCATGTCGCCCAGCTTGAGGCGCACGCACTGGCCATCCTTCAGGTCGATGGCGGGAAACAGGATCATGGGCGCCACCTCAGGAAATTGGCGAGCAAGGAGAGACCGAGCGCCTGGCTCTTCTCGGGGTGAAACTGCGTCCCGGCGATATTGTCCCGCCCAACAATGGCGGTGATCGTCATGCCGTGATCGGTGGTGGCCACCACGTCATCGGGGTTGCGGGCATCGAGATGATAGGAATGAACGAAATAGGCGTGCAGCCCACCTTCGCCGAGGGTGAGCCCCTCGAGCAGCGCGTGCGGGCGCGTGGCCTCCAGCGTGTTCCATCCCATATGCGGAATCTTGAAGGAGGGGTCACGCGGGGCGATGGGCTTCACGTCGCCCGGAATCCAGCCGAAGCCCTGGGTCACGTCATGCTCCAGCCCGCGCGAGGCCATGAGCTGCATGCCCACACAGATGCCGAGGAAGGGCTTGCCCTTCCGCATCACCTGCTCTTCCAGTGTCTCCCAAAGGCCCGGAACGGCGGTGAGGCCCTCACGGCAGTCCTTGAAGGCACCCACACCCGGCAGCACGATGCGCTCGGCGGCAGCGATCCGCTCGGGCTCCGCGGTGACGTGCACCGGTACATCGACGCCGCTGTCATGCGCGGCGCGCTCGAAGGCCTTTGCGGCAGAGTGGAGATTGCCAGACCCATAATCGACGATTGCCAGGCTCATGATCCTGCCTCACACATTGCCGAAGATCCCCAGCGTGTCCGGCGGCGCACCGCGATAGCGGGCAGGTGCGGGGGCCCGGCCAGCGAAATAGGAAAGTTCGGCCGCCTCGTGCTCCGTGGCCTGGATGAGGCCGGCGCGGCGATATCCGGCGCGCTCCAGCGCCATGACCTGCAAGCTCCGTCCCTCGAAGCCCAAGATCACCCCCACGCCGATCTGCAGCAGCGACGCGATTGCGGAACCGAGCAAGTTCAACTGCACGGCCACGTTCAGCAACGTGAAGCCTGCGAATACCAGCGCTGCCACAAACCACAGGCGATGGAACAGGGCCCAGAAGAACGTGAAGACGAGCGCACCCCAGGAGAAGCCCTCGGGCAGGAAGGCCACCTTGTCCGGATCGCCATCCGGCGGTTCGAGAACGGTGAAGAGCGTCATCAGCCTGCGAGCGATCCCTTGGTGGAGGGGATCCGATCCTTCTGGCGCGGATCGATCTCCAATGCCTCGCGCAACGCGCGCGCCAGCGCCTTGAAGCAAGATTCCGCGATGTGGTGGTTGTTGTCGGCGTAGAGCGTCTCGACGTGCAGCGTGACACCGGCATTCATGGCGAATGCCTGGAACCATTCGCGCACCAGTTCGGTGTCGAACTCGCCGATCTTCGGCGCGGTGAAATTCACCTTCCACACGAGGAAGGGGCGGCCCGAGACATCGATCGCGGCGCGCGTCAGCGTGCCATCCATCGGCAAATGCAGGCTCGCATAGCGGCGGATGCCCTTGCGGTCGCCGAGCGCCTTGGCCACCGCCTGGCCGAGCGCGATGCCGGAGTCCTCCGCCGTGTGGTGGAAGTCGATGTGCAGGTCGCCCTTGGCGCGGAGCGTGATGTCGATCAGCGAATGCCGGGAGAGCTGCTCCAGCATGTGGTCGAGGAAGCCGACACCCGTCTTGACGTCATAGGCGCCCGTGCCGTCGAGGTCCACGGTGACGGAGAGTTCGGTTTCGGTGGTCTTGCGGTCGATCGAGGCCTTGCGCATGGCGGGGGCATCCGGGCTTGTCTGAAGCCCGGCCTCTTAGCAGATGCAAAAGGAAATGGCCAAGAGTGCCTTTTCTTTGGACCTTCCCCGGCCTACATGGAGGCCGCAGCATCGAATGAGGATTTCCGCATGGCAGAGGCGCCCACATGGCACGGAACGACCATCCTGTCGGTCAGGAAGGGCGGGAGGGTGGTGATCGCGGGGGATGGGCAGGTCAGCCTGGGCCAGACGGTCATCAAGGGCAATGCCCGCAAGGTGAGGCCCTTGGGGGCGGGCCAGGTGATCGGCGGTTTCGCCGGCGCCACGGCCGATGCCATGACACTGTTCGAACGCCTTGAATCCAAGCTCGAGCAGTATCCGAGCCAGCTCACCCGCGCCTGCGTGGACATGGCCAAGGACTGGCGCACTGACCGCTATCTCCGCCGCCTCGAGGCGATGATGATCGTGGCCGACAAGTCCGTCACCCTCGTGCTCACCGGAACGGGTGACGTGCTGGAGCCGGAGAAGGGCATCGTCGCCATCGGCTCGGGCGGCAATTATGCGCTGGCCGCGGCGCGCGCGCTGGCCGACAGTGATCTCGATGCAGAGGCCATTGCGCGCAAGGCCATGGCGATCGCCGCCGAGATCTGCGTCTACACCAACAACAACCTCACGGTTGAAACGCTGGCCACCGCCTGAGGGGAGCCTAGACCGACATGACCGATTTTTCCCCGCGCGAGATCGTCTCCGAACTCGACCGCCACATCGTGGGCCAGGCCGAGGCCAAGCGCGCCGTGGCCATCGCGCTACGCAACCGCTGGCGGCGCAAGCAGCTGGAACAGCCGCTGCGCGACGAGGTGATGCCGAAGAACATCCTGATGATCGGGCCCACCGGCGTCGGCAAGACCGAGATCGCCCGCCGCTTGGCAAAGCTTGCCAATGCACCCTTCCTAAAGGTCGAAGCCACCAAGTTCACCGAGGTCGGCTATGTGGGCCGCGACGTGGACCAGATCGTACGCGATCTGGTGGAGGCCGGCATCGCCATGACGCGCAGCGCGCGGCGCAAGGATGTTGAGGCACAGGCCCAGCTCAATGCCGAGCGCCGGGTGATCGAGGCGCTGGTGGGCGCGAACGCGTCTGAAACCACGCGCGATGCCTTCCGGCGGAAACTCCGCAGCGGCGAACTCGACGATCGCGAGATCGAAGTGCAGGTGGCAGATACGAATACGGGAAGCTTTGAGATCCCCGGCATGCCGGGCGGCAGCGCCAGCGTGATCAATCTCTCCGACATGCTCGGCAAGGCGTTGGGCGGGCGCACCAAAACCCGCCGCATGACGGTGAAGGCCAGCCACGAGGTGCTGATGGCGGAGGAATCCGACAAGCTCCTCGACCAGGACCAGATCGTTCAAGAAGCCATCGAGGCGGTGGAAAACAACGGCATCGTCTTCCTCGACGAGATTGACAAGATCTGCGCGCGCTCGGAGCGGCAGGGCGCCGATGTGAGCCGCGAGGGTGTGCAGCGCGATCTTCTGCCGCTCATCGAAGGCACGACGGTCTCGACCAAGCACGGGCCGGTGAAGACCGATCACATCCTCTTCATCGCATCCGGCGCCTTCCACATCGCCAAGCCCTCCGACCTCCTGCCCGAATTACAGGGCCGCCTGCCGATCCGCGTCGAACTGAAGGCACTCGGCCGCGAAGACCTCGAACGCATCCTGACGGAGCCCGAGGCCAGCCTCATCAAGCAGTATCGTGCCCTGCTGGCCACCGAGGGCGTGACGCTGGACTTCACGGCGGACGGCATCGCCGCCATCGCGCAGATCGCGACCGACACCAACGCGACGGTTGAGAATATCGGCGCCAGGCGGTTGCAGACGGTGATGGAACGGCTGCTCGATGAGGTGAGCTATTTGGCACCTGACCGCTCCGGCGAGACGGTGGTGATCGACAGCGCCTATGTCGACCAGCATGTCGGCAGCTTGGCCAAGAACGCCGACCTGTCGAAATTCATCCTCTAGATTTTTGCCGCTTCCGCTCCAGCACGGAGAGAAGTTCGTCCAACATCGCGGCATCCAGCCTACCGATCTCGTCAGCCAGCCGGTTGGCGAGTTCGGTCGCCTTTGGGTTCAGGCCCGAAGTATCGATGGTGATGCGCGGATGCGAGATGCGCGCCAGACGCACCACCTCCTCCGCCTCGTCCCAGATGATGTTGAAGAAGGTGAGGATGCGCTGGATCAGGTGCCAGCCGGGCCTTCCGCGCTTGCCATGTTCGAGAGCCGAGAGATAGGCGGAGGATACGCCGATGGCGTCCGCCATCTCCTTCAGCGTCACCCCACGCTCGGCGCGCAGCTTCCGCATCCTGTCGCCGAAGGGTGTCATATGTCGCGGATGCGGCGCACGCGCACGTAATAGGCACCACCGCCGCCGTGCTTCGGGTGGGCCGGCTGGAAGCCCGCCACGAGGCTGCGGAACTCTGCCTCGTGAAACCATTCGGTCACCAGCCTCCGCAAACGGCCCGCACGTTCCGGTGCATGGAAATGGCCCGCGCCATGAAGCGTATGGCGCGAGAAGGGCGAGTCGCCTTTTCCCGTGATGACGAGCACGTTGCGCGCCCCCTCTGCCTGCGCATCGCGCAGGAAGCGCAGCAGATTGACGCGCGCCATCTCGATCCCCGTGCCATGCAGGTCCAGGCGGCGTTCGAGGTCCACCTGGCCGCGCGTCAGGCGCTGGGTGGTGCGACGGTCGAGCCCTGTGATTTGCGGTGGCGGCCGATGCAGCGGTGAGGGCACATGGACATGGGGGGCGGAAGGAAGAGTGACGGGCTTGCGCGGCAGAAGCGAAGCGGAAGGCGCATGAGCCCGGGGAGGCCGCGAGGCCCGGTGGCCCAGCGGCTTGATGGTCTTGGCAGTTTCGAGCCAGAGCTCGAAATCCGGCGGCTTGCGGCTCATGGGCCGAGCCCGAGTTCGCGCGCGAGGCCCAGCGGCAGGAGGGCGGTCATGGCGCCTGGGCTTTTCATTGGCCCCGCGAGGCGGGCCGCCTCTTCGCCAAAACCCCAATACACATCGCCGCGGGCCAGCCCCTTGATAGCGCTGCCGGTATCCTGTGCGATGAGAAGCTGCCGGAAGCGGATCATCGGGCCTTCTTCGCCCGCGGGCACGCGCGTGTCCAGCCAGATCGGCGTGCCGAACATCCACAAATCGCGGTCCACCGCAAGGCTGCGGCGCGGCGTCAGCTGAACATGCTGCGCACCCAGTGCACCCAGAGCGGGGTCATCAAGCACGAGTTCGCGGAAGAACACGAAGGACTGGTTCTGCCACATCAGCTTCCGGGCCTCGCGCGGGTGATCCGCCATCCAGCGGCGGATCGACTGCATCGAAAGCTGTTCACGGGCGATCTCGCCGCGCTCCGCCAGAATCGCGCCGATCGCCGTATAGGGCAGGCCGGATTTGGCCGCATAACTCAGCCGCATGACCCGGCCACCGGCAAGCCTCACGCGGCCTGAGCCCTGAATCTGCATGAAGAAGGCATCCGCCCAGTCCTTGAGCCAGACGAGTTCGAGAGACTGGCCGGCCAGCGCACCTTCCTCGATCTCGCGGCGGGTGAGATAGGCAACGGGCCTTCCTTCAACGCGCCGCCCGAAGCCCAAGCCGCTTGTGGCGCGTTCCTCTTCCGTGAAGCTCACGAGGTCGGGGGGGCGAGCGTAAAGAGGTGCGGGGAACGCAGCTCCCGGTTCCAGGCTTCCCTCGGCCTCGGGCTCGTAATAGCCGGTGAAGAGACCTTCGGGGCGCGCATCGTCCTCGACTTGGACCGGCCGGAAACGGGTTTCGAAGAACTGCCGCGCAGGGTGCTGCTCGAACGCGGCCCGGCAGACATCCAGCCAATGCTCCCTGAGGCCGCCATAAGCCACGGCACGGGAGAATCCAGATCCTTGGCTGAGAATTTCCTGCGCCGAGAGCCGAAAGGCGGCGAGGGCTGCGTCGTGGTCATCATCCGCCCAGCCCGGCAACTCCGCGAAGGTGACGGGCCGTAGCATGTGCCGCATGGGGTCTCTTAGGCGGGGGCCTGGGTGGCGACCAGCTTCCAGTTCGGATTGCGGGAGGTCACGTCGCGCTCGAAGGTCCAGACGTCTGTCACTTCGCGGATCTGCTTGGGATCGCCGTCGATCACCTCGCCTGCCCGATCATAGGTGGCGGTGATGAGTTCGCTGACGAATTCCATCGTAATGGACGCCTTCTTGCCGAACACGCCGGCGGACTGGATCGTCGCCTTGTCGATGCCGACGAAGCGGGAGTCGACCCTCTGTCCTGCAGCCTCACGCGCGTCGATGGCGCTGGCGAAGCCGTCGAACACCTCCTTGGAGAGAAGCTTCTTCAACGCGGCCTTGTCGCCCTTGGCGAAGCCGTCGACGATCATCTCATAGGCCACCTTGGCGCCGTCCACGAAGGAACTCGGCGTGAAGGAGGCGTCGGTCTCGGCCAGTTGCTCGAGGCCCGAGGCCAGGGGGGAACCGGCCTCGGCATAGCCCGTCCAGACA
>Ga0181554_1003998_pt1 | contig 12177 bp, 11 predicted proteins | sample 011ome_16_FD_145602 | JGI IMG/M metagenome (GOLD analysis project Ga0181554, IMG submission 145602) | Coastal salt marsh microbial communities from the Groves Creek Marsh, Skidaway Island, Georgia - 011503CT metaG (spades assembly) | ecosystem: Environmental > Aquatic > Marine > Intertidal zone... | reverse complement strand
AACGGGGAGAAAGCAAACTGGCTAAGCGGTTGGCGATGTTTTTTCTGGCATAACTACACCAAAACTGCACCAGCAAAGAAAAAGCCCTACATCCTTTCTGACGTAAGGCTTTGTTTTATATGGTGGGCCCTCTCGGACTTGAACCGAGGACCAAGGGATTATGAGTCCCCTGCTCTAACCAACTGAGCTAAAGGCCCGAATCTTGTTACTCGATATCGAGAAAGCTTTTTAACTGCTCCGACCTTGAAGGATGACGTAACTTGCGCAAGGCCTTGGCTTCGATCTGCCGAATCCGTTCTCGGGTCACGTCAAATTGTTTGCCGACCTCCTCCAAAGTGTGGTCCGTATTCATATCGATACCAAAGCGCATTCGCAATACTTTTGCTTCCCGGGCAGTTAGGCTGGCGAGAATCTGCTGAGTACTCTCACGCAAACTGGCCACCGTCGCATGCTCAACCGGGGACATGACGCGTGAATCTTCAATGAAATCGCCCAGATGCGAATCCTCATCATCACCGATTGGGGTTTCCATTGATATAGGTTCCTTGGCGATTTTGAGAACCTTTCGAACCTTGTCCTCGGGCATCTCCATGCGCACGGCCAGCTCGTCCGGGGTTGGTTCTCGCCCCATTTCCTGAAGCATTTGCCGGGAAATTCGGTTCAATTTGTTAATAGTTTCGATCATGTGCACCGGTATACGGATGGTGCGTGCCTGATCGGCGATAGAACGAGTGATGGCCTGGCGGATCCACCAGGTCGCATAGGTAGAAAACTTGTAGCCTCGACGATATTCAAATTTATCAACGGCCTTCATCAGGCCAATATTGCCCTCTTGAATTAGATCAAGGAACTGCAAGCCTCGGTTGGTGTATTTCTTAGCGATTGAGATAACCAAACGCAGGTTAGCCTCGATCATTTCCTTTTTTGCAGCTCTCGCTTGGATTTCTCCGATAGATACGCGTCGGTTGATGTCCTTGATATCCTTGATGGAAATCAGATTCTCTTTTTCAATCATACCCAACCGCGCTTGGGCCTGCCTGATATCATCCGCCAAGCCAGACAAGGTCTTCGCGTAGGGTTTTCCCGACTCAAGCCACGGGTTCAACCAGTCGGTGTTGGTTTCATTACCGATAAAAGAGGCAATGAACTCGGCGCGAGGCACACGACTTTTGCTAACAAAGCACTCCTGGATGAAACGCTCTTCTTCACGAACCCTATCGACAGTTCGGCGCAAAATATCGGTAAGCTCCTTGAAGAATACTGGAGTCTTTTTGAACTCCATAAAAGTCTCCGCCAAGGCATCGAATGCCTTTTGGGTTCTTTCATGGTGAGCGCCGTGCTTGTTATGGGCATTGGTCGCCGTCTTGAATCTCTTGGCGAAAACTGCCAATTTCTCCTTCACGACTTCAGGATCGGGCCCAGTGTCTGCCGGTTCGTCAACGGTATCATCGGCATCGTCATCGGCCACGGCTTGCGGTTCGACAGGGGCATCGTCGGCATTGGGATCGAAAAAGTCTGAGATCAGCTCGGAGAGCCGCATTTCACCTTTTTCGACACTCTCGAATGAACCGAGAAAATGATTCATGGCCGCGGGGAATCGCACGAGTTCGCTGGCGGCCAAGTTGATGCCTGCCTCAATCCGTTTGGCGATTTTCAACTCACCTTCGCGCGTGAGCAGTTCAACGGTCCCCATTTCACGCATGTACATGCGAACGGGATCGGTCGTCCGACCAAGCTCGGTATCTACGGAAGATACGAGAGCAGCAGCAACTTCCGCCGCCTCTTCCTCATCATCCTCCGTTACCACAGCGGTTTCGGCAATCATATCGGTATCGGGCCTGTCCTCATGGACCTCGATACCCATATCATTGATCATGCAGATGATTTCCTCCATCTGCTCGGGATCAACAACATCCCCTGGCAGATGATCGTTTACCTCTGAATAGGTGAGGTAACCCTGCATCTTGCCTTTGGCGATGAGTTCTTTTAAAGATTGCTGCTGTTCAGGAGTCATCAACTAGCCCGTATCTGATAGAAGGTCGGGAACTCACCAGTATAGCGGAAACAGCCCCGAATTGAAATTCACAAGATTTCACGCCGTTTGAAGCGTACCGGCTCAGGACACCAGTCACCGTCGCGCTTAATGGTTTGTCAAATTCTTCAACTCCTCAAGCTCATGGGCGGACAGCTTTTGATTGCGGGACTTGCTTATTAGCTCATCAAACCGGCCATCCTTGACTCGATCTTCCGTGAAATGACGAAGATAATCCAAAAAAGCCGCTTCGATTTTGTCGTCCGCAACTTGCGTATCCCAGGCAATCAGTCGTGTGATCGGCGCAAGGTGGGGTGAATCGCGAAAGCCCTCAATTACTCCGCCGGGCGAGATTTGAGGATGCGCCATCAAGAATTCAATGATCGCCCCGACAATCGGAACTTGCTGATCTACCCGGGTTAAACGCTCAGCTGAAGCTGAATCGATATGCTCAATAAGTTTGGGATTCTGCAACAGAAGCGCCAAAAACGTCCGCATGGCCGACGGCTTGCCCGCGGCGGGTCGCGAAAAACCGGAACCCCCGCTCACGCGGGTTTCCAGCCCCGCCGAAGCCCCTTTGATCGCATGTCCGGCAAGCGATTCGAGACGCGCCTCGATCATCTCCCTGAATACACCGGGCGTGAGCTTATGAATAAGTGGTTGGGCCTTGTCGACCAAAGCCGAACGACCTTCAATGGTTCCAAGATCGAGTCCCTCAGCCAGATGCTCGAAAAAGTACTCGGAAAAAGGCTGAGCCATCTCAACTCTACTCTCAAAGGATTCACGACCTTCCTCCCTCACCATGGAGTCAGGATCATGCCCCTCTGGCAGTAACAGAAAGCGTAACTGACGACCCTCACGGAGGTGAACAAGACTCGAATCCAGTGCTTTCCAGGCCGCATTCCGCCCGGCGGTATCGCCGTCAAAACAAAACACAACGCTGGTGGTGTAGCGGAACAGCAAGCCCACCTGATCAGTTGAGGTCGCGGTACCGAGAGTCGCCACCACATTCTGGATACCAAACTGAGCCAGCGCAATGACGTCCATGTAACCCTCGACCACGACGATCCAATCTGGCTTGCGTAACGCCTGGAGCAGCTCATAAAGCCCGTAGACTTCCCGGTGCTTATGAAACACATCCGTCTCTGGAGAGTTGAGGTACTTGGGCACGCCTTCACCAATGGTCCGGCCACCAAACCCGACGATCCGACTTCGGCGGTCACGAATGGGAAACACAATGCGATCACGAAACCAGTCATGGTTGCGACCGGACTGAGATGACGCCTGCAGACCGGCCGAATGCAATAGCGGCCGGGGCCACTCAGCAGGTAGATTCTGAAAGCCCGGCGGAGCAAACCCCAAACCGTAACGCCGTGCGATTTCTCCGCTGACCCCCCGCTGACGAAGATATTCGACCGCACGCCGGGCGGCAGGATGGATCTTTAGCTGTTGCCGATAGAATCGGGATGCCTGTTCCAGAATCGAATAAAGCGCTTGAGCGTTAGCGAGTGCCGACTTACGGTCCGCCCCTTCGCCCTGCTCTCTCGGCAACGGCAATCCAAGTGCATCAGCCAATACTTCAATAGCTTCGGGAAAGCTCAATCGATCGTATTCCATCAGAAAGCTGATGGCAGTTCCTTGGGCCCCACAGCCAAAGCAATAATAGAACTGCTTGTCGCGATTTACCGAGAAACTGGGGGTTTTTTCATTATGGAACGGGCAACGCGCCATGAAGCTGCTGCCGGATCGCTTCAGCGGTACCCGTGCATCGATCAAATCCACGAGATCGGTGCGCGCAAGAATATCCTGAATAAATTGCTCGGGGATTTTGCCGGCCATATTGTGCTTGCCAACAAATGAGGTGGCGTCAGATTGACGCCAATCGACTTAGATCAGACGCGTCCGTATGCCCTGAAGCGGAAACGACCCTCAGCCTCTAAGGATAAAGCAATTGGACTGATCGCTACAGTCCAGCATCACACACCCAATAGACTTCTCACGCGGGCGCTAACGATAGCCATGTCTGCTCGCCCCTGCATGGGAACCCTGATGACTGCCATCACCTTGCCCATTCCACCGATCCCCGAGGCACCCGTCTCGGCGATGGCTGCATTGATAAGAGCATCAATTTCGGATGCGGTGAGCGGCTGCGGCAGATAAGCCTGAAGCACCTCGATTTCGGCCTTTTCCACCGCAGATAGGTCAGACCGACCGGCGGCATCATACTGAGCAATGGATTCGCGTCGCTGCTTCACCATTCGATCAAGCACACCAACCACTTCTTCATCGCCCAACTCGACCCTATCATCCACTTCGCGCTGCTTGATTGCAGCCATCATCAAGCGAATGACACCCAATCTCTCCTTTTCGCCGGCCTTCATGGCCGACTTCATATCAGACTGCAGGCGGGTCTTCAGCTCGCTCATGGCGGCTTAACGCTCAGTCTGAGGACGACCCTTGCGGAGATTCTGGAGAGCAAAGCGCTCGCGAGAAAGCTTCTTAAGATGCCTCTTTACCGCTGCGGCCGCCTTACGCTTGCGCTCCTCGGTAGGCTTTTCGTAGAACTCGCGGCGACGAACCTCGGACAATACACCGGCCTTTTCACAGGCGCGCTTGAAACGGCGGATGGCAATTTCAAAGGGTTCGTTTTCTCTAATTTTGATCGAGGGCATGTAAGCTTTCCAAATATTCCCTAAGGATTCAATGCGTTAAAGTACCGGATCAACCGGGCCCGAATAAAAGCGGATAATTATACCTTCTTGGCGGAATAAAACCAAAAGTAGGAAGGACCCAGCTAGTGATTGTTCTTGGAATCGAAACGTCTTGCGACGAAACCGGTGTCGCTATCTATCACGCCGAGCGCGGACTGCTGGGTCATCAACTGCATAGCCAGATCAAGACCCATTCGGAATATGGCGGCGTCGTCCCGGAACTGGCATCACGAGATCACATCAGAAAACTCATCCCATTGATCCGCCAAACATGCGCGGATTCGGCGATCGACAAAACCCAGATTAATGGCATTGCCTATACCAGCGGGCCGGGTCTAATCGGCGCACTGCTGGCAGGTGCCTCCGTCGCCCGCAGCCTGGCGTTCAGCCTTAGCATTCCGGCCATTGGAGTGCATCACATGGAAGGCCATCTACTCGCACCACTACTGGAACCCGATCCGCCTGACTTCCCTTTCCTGGCGCTATTGGTCTCTGGCGGTCACACGCAGCTTGTGCACGTCGCGGGCATCGGTCGTTACGAAATTCTCGGCGAATCCCTGGACGATGCTGCCGGCGAAGCTTTTGACAAAACCGCCAAGATGCTTGACCTTGGCTATCCGGGCGGACCAGAGATTGCCAAACTGGCCGCTCAAGGCGATGCTCAGCGATTCCATTTCCCTCGCCCGATGACCGATCGCCCTGGCCTGGATTTCAGTTTCAGCGGACTTAAGACCCATACCGTGGTCACGCTCCAGGCGACAAAGGCCACCTCCCAGGACCGTGCAGATATTGCGGCGGGATTTCAGAAGGCGGTTGCAGACACCTTAACCATAAAAACCCGGCGCGCATTACAGCAGACCGGTCTCAAGCGCCTTGTCGTGGCCGGCGGCGTGAGCGCTAACCGGCTAATACGAGAACATCTGGAAATCATGACCCACAAGGAGCGTTGCCGAGTGTATTTCCCCCGGTTGGAATTCTGTGGCGATAACGGCGCAATGATCGCCTATGCTGGATGCCAACGCCTTATGGCAGGCCAGCATGAACCAATGGAGATTAGCGCCCGCCCCCGCTGGCCATTAACCGAACTAACACCACCTGACTGAAGTGCAGCATCATGCCTTCTTGGAGCCTATGCGGGACTCCTCACCCTTGAGCAGCCGTTCGATATTTGCTCGATGTCTTGAAACAAGGAGTAGGGCCATCGCCAATGCGGCACCAGCCAACACAGAAGACTTCAGGATAAACCAGACATAGACTGGTGCCAGAATGGCCGCCGTGAGAGCGGACAATGAGGAATAACGAAAAACCACAGCCATCAGAATCCAAGTCGCCAGAACGAGGAGGCCCACCCAACCGGAAAAACCACTCAGAACGCCCAAGGCCGTCGCCACGCCCTTCCCCCCCTTGAACGCGAAAAATACCGGGTAAAGGTGCCCGAGAAATGCTGCCAGACCCACGGCGGCGACCATGTCGGTTGTTGCACCAAGATATTGCGCAAGCATGACCGGAATCAGGCCCTTGATTGCATCACCCGCCAGGGTGATAGCCGCAGCCTTCTTCCCCCCCAGCCTCAACACATTGGTGGCCCCAGGATTTTTTGAGCCCTGCTCTCGCGGATCAGGCAAGCTAAATAATTTGCTCACGATCACCGCGGTCGACAGCGAACCCATTAAATAAGCCAGGGGAACCAAAAGCCAGACTGTCATAGGAATGAATGCTCTCTTGGATTGTCAGAAAAGAGGCTGTTATGTTACCAAGTCTAGGCAAACTCAAAAGACACGGACACGACTATGGACATCATTTTTCTTCGGGGCCTTCAGATCGAGACGGTTATAGGCATTTATGACTGGGAGCGAAAAATCCGGCAAACCGTCATTATTGACTTGGAAATGGGCACCGACATTCGCCAGGCGGCTGCCACCGACGACATCGCCCACACATTGGATTACAAGACTCTATCCAAAAGAATTATTGCTTTCGTGGAGGCCAGTGAATTTCTATTGGTAGAGACACTTGCCGAAAAGATCAGCGACATCATCCTGAATGAATTCTCCGTGCCTTGGCTGCGACTAACCCTCAACAAGAAAGGCGCCATCAGTGGTGCTAGCGACGTTGGCATTCAAATTGAGCGCGGGGTCAAAGCCTAACCATGCCCGAGATTTTCCTGAGCCTGGGCAGCAACATCAATCCAGAGATCCACATTCCAGCAGCGATCATCGAACTTGAAAATCTGTTCGGATCGCTCCTGACATCCAGCACTTATGAGACCGCCCCAGTAGGTTTTGAAGGACCCGCATTTCACAATCTGGTCGTTGCATTTCAGTCAGAACAAGGCCCAAGGGAAATTGCCAATCAACTCCGAGAACTTGAGGGACGACACGGACGAACGCGCAACAGCCAGATATTCTCGTCACGCACTCTCGACGTTGATCTGATCCTCTACGGAAGCCAAATTATCGACGAGCACGACCTCCGACTTCCAAGGGAGGAAATTACCCGGTATGCCTTTGTTCTAGAACCACTTGCCGAAATTGCTGCTAAACGGCTTCACCCCATCTGCAGGCAATCTTATGGTCAGCTCTGGGCCGCCTTTGACAAGCACGATTTGACTCAGAAAAAACTCGAAACCGGCGTCAAATAAACAGGTTGCGACCGCCATCCACTGTCAGTATCTGTCCTGTCACGTAAGGCGCATCCCTTAATAAAAAAACCACCGCTCGTGCAATATCTTCGGGCGCCCCACAGCGACCCATAGGGACCCGCGACAGGAGTGCTGCCTGACCCTCATCCGCCTCATGTTCAGGCCACAGAATGGCGCCAGGCGAAACGCCATTAACCCGCACATCCGGCGCCAACTCGACCGCTAGCGATCGTGTCAAGGCAGCAAGTCCTGCCTTGGCAACCGAATAGACAGGAAAAGACTTGAGGGGGCGCTCAGCATAAACGTCAACGATGTTCACTATGGCGCCCCGCTGTTGCGCCAGCGATTCCGCCGCAGCCTGAGCCAGGAAAAACGGCGCCTTCAGATTAGTCCCCAACAACTCATCCCATTGCCTTTCTGACACCCCCCCCATCGGTGTCGGGTAAAAGGCGGACGCATTATTCACCAGAGCATCCAACCGCCCCCAAAAGCCGAGAGTGTTGACAACGAGCGCATCCAACGCCCCATGCTCGCCAAGATCGGCGTGGAGGATTTTGACAGAATTGGCCCTGACCCCATTCAGGCTCCCAGCCAAAGACTCGGCCTCTCTCGCCGAGCGATTACAATGCAACACCACCCGATAGCCTGTCTGATGCAAGTGGCGAACGATGTCCGCACCAATTCGTCGGGAAGCTCCCGTAACCAAAGCCACCCTGACCGAGTCACTCATCCTTATCCCTCCGTCACCATCGTTGCCTCATGACCGGAACATTCAAACTGCGCAAACCACTGACCAGCTCCCTTGGGCGCCGCGGGGTCATAGTAGAGGGATACCATCCTCAGGTGACCAAAGGGCCCCAATTCCGGTCCCGGAACCAGTGAGGAAAAAACCTCGCCGCCCATCAACTGATGCGTAATGGTCTGAAACAGGAGCGAGAGCCGTGTCTCCCTGACCATGGTATCGAGCATATGAGGACCCGCCACAAGGTAGATCGTTCGATAACCCAACTCGCCAAGGCGGGTCGTCAGCACCCCGCCCTCTACCATGCGGCCCTGCCCGGCAAAGATCACCTTGTAGCCCAATTCGCGCCAATAGGCCACTCGAGCCGGATCAGCCCCTTTACCCGTAGCGATATAGCAGTCCTGACCATGTTCACGAATGGAATCCGGCATGGGAAAGTCAAGACTGCCGCTGGCAATCACAATGGCAGGCTGCGGAGGCAATCCTTGCTTCACACGCCATTCCAGGAGATCAGAGCCCAAATCATGGGCGCCAATCTGAAGGACATTGCCCAACCGACCATCGTGAAGTGCACGCAGGTAACCACCATGAGTAATGAGGCAGTCCGCTTGACACTGAAGCTCCAGAAACAACCGAAAGTCATCCGGGGTCGTCAGAGACTTGGGCAAATAGAGCTCACCCTTCGCGTCTTCAAGCGCGATGCGGCCATCAAGACTTGTCAAAAAATTGGCATAAACGAACGGGCGCTCAGCTGATCCCCGCTGATGCAGAGCCTCCCGAAGGTACAAACCTCTTACGGTTACTGATTCGTAAGGCGGGGGATAGAGACGAAAAATCGACTTGTGCACGCGACGACATCCATAAATTTGTTCAAGACATGGTAAGGCATCCTGCAAACCATAAACTGAAATATCAGCCCATCAACAAAAGCAGACACGACTGGCCGCGAAGCCAGATGCCAGACATACCGGTAAACTTTGACTTGCCCAGGACTCAACAGCTATCATTGCCTCTCTCGGGGTGTAGCGCAGCCTGGTAGCGCACCTGCATGGGGTGCAGGGGGTCGCAGGTTCAAATCCTGTCTCCCCGACCAATTAAATCAATGACTTGCATTGTAAGCCGGAGACCCCATCTCCGGCTTTTGCCGTTTCGGGATAACTCTCGGGATAACAATTTAGCGCGATAGCTTCTGCCTAACCTTATCGAACACCTTCCGACGGGGCGGGCAATGTCTTCAGGCCTTGGGCTGGATTTAAGTTAAATTCAAGTCCGGCCCCTCGGCCAGTTCCTGACAAAGCATGTCAGTCAAGACAGGGTATTGGCATGTACTGTGCGGCGGCTGGCTAACCCCGAGAAACCTGTATCGGTGGGGTGCCGGCATTCCGGCAGAACCCTCACCAAGGCACCGAATTCCACCAAAGCTGATCTAATCGAGAAGTGCGTATTTCAACTCAGTGATCATGGTTCGAATCCCACATTAACCACCATCATATTCAAAGGGTTAGTCTTCCTCGAATAAATCGGAAAAATCACGTAAGTGCGTGATTAGTGCAAATCAACAAATTTGCCGCCTGGGTGGTTTTTTGTACCTTTAGAAACAGCGTTTTTGGCGCTGGGCGGTCTGCTACGGCTACATTTGCTAGTTTGCTTCGCTCTCATTTGTCCCAGTCAGCATGTTATGTGGTGGATGGCGCACGCAAAAGGAGTGCAACTATGCGCAATAGCTAAGGGCAACCACAGCCGATGGATGCTTCAGGAACGAAAATAATTTCTGGCACTAGTTTCCCAAAAGGCCAAAGACAAGGCTGTTTTCAACAGATCGAGTGGTTGGTAAGAGTTGATTGTATTCCCTCCGACCAATCTCTGGCTTCCAGTTCATCGACGGTGCCACAACTGGCATCCGGAACAGTTATCTGATGGGTTTTCAGTTGCCTGCCACGGCATAGACCACCACGCCGCTCCCCCCTACCCCTTCACCCACTGTCGCAGATTCTTCTTTTTCTCTGGCCTAGCCGGCGGGGAGTTGGGCTTTTCCGATCCGGTTCTTCCTGGACCATTGCTCGGCGTGGCTAAACTGCTTGCTGCAAGCCTTCTGTTTTATCAGGGTGCGGCCTCGGACCCATCGAGCGTCAATGTAGACATGGGCTCTGGCCGCCTCGGTAAGGGCGGCGGGGTAATCCCCCCATATTTGGAGTGAGCCAAAAGTAGAGGTTATGCGGCCATGGCCAACCGCTGTGTTGGTGTTATCCCACCCAGGGCCATGCTGGGTCGTTCATGGTTGTACTGATACATCCATTGGGTGGCGAACAGTTGCACCTGTTCCAGGTTCTCCCAGTAGTATTGGGATAGCCACTCATAGCGTACGGTCCGGTTAAATCGGGGGTGTCTGAATATTTGTGTAAACGGGGATTTGGTTTACGCCTCAGTGTGATGGATCCGGTCTCCGAACAGGATGGTAAATTGGTTGAGGGCGGGCTTCCAATCCTTGATCGGCATAGTCCATTTCTGACTGATATTTCTGAGGCCGAGATAGAACAATTTGATCAAGGCATCGTCATTGGGGAAGAAGCCCCGAATCTTGGTCAACTTGCGCAGACTCATATTGACGGACTCAATGGCATTGGTGGAGTAAATCACCTTGCGGATTTCCGGGGGAAAGTCGAAGAAGGGGGTCAACCGGCTCCAGTTCCGTCGCCAGGATTGACTGATGGGGGGATAGTCCCGATCCCATTTTTCTTCGAACTCACCGAGTCGTAACTCAGCCTCCTCAACGGTGGCGGATTGGTATATCCGCTTGAGGTCGGCCGCCACCTCCTTGCACCGCTTCCAGGAGACATAGTTGAGGCTGTGTCGCACCATGTGCACGATGCATAACTGGACGATGGTATGGGGGAACACCGATTCGATGGCTTCTGGGAAGCCTTTCAACCCATCGACACAGGCGACCAAAATATCCTTGACGCCCCGGTTCCTCAGTTCGGACACAACCTGAAGCCAGAACTTGGCCCCTTCCGTCTGCGCTAGCCACAGTCCCAGCACTTCTTTTTCTCCCGCCATGTTGACGCCAATCGCCAAATACACCGCCTTGGAACGAACCGAGCCATCCCGGACTTTGACGTAAATGCAGTCAAGATAGAGGATCGGATAGACCGCATCCAGGGGTCTGGACTGCCACAGTTTGACCTCCTCCATAACCGCATCGGTGACAATGAAATCAGGCAGGGGGACACCTCCGTGCCATACATCTCCTTCAGATGCGCCTGGATATCCCGAACCGATAATCCCCGGGCGTAGAGGGACAGAATCTTGTTATCAAACCCACTCCATCGAGTCTGGTGTTTCGGGACCAGTTGCGGCTCAAATGTCCCTTGCCGATCCCTTGGAACCTCAATGGGCACCGAGCCGAATTCGCCCTTCAAGGTCTTCTTGCTTCGTCCATTGCGGGTATTCCCCGAGGGATGGGTGACTGCCCCATGGCGCTCATGACCCAGGTGCGTGGTCATCTCGGCATCCATCGCCTTTTCAATCACTCGCTGGGTGAGCTTGGCAAGTAGACCCGTATTACCAATCAAGTCTTCTGGGCGTTCATAGTCAGCCAGCACCTTGGTGATCAGTTCATCCAGGTCGGCGTTGTGTTTCATACTCATGGTGTCTCCAGATAAATGCGGCAGTCTCCTGCCTAAAATCCGGATACACAAAATTCAGGACACCCCCGTTAAAAATTTCGTTCGACATAGGCATTTTGCTGTGGCTTCCCAGGTTGAATGTAGCAGAGTTCGATGCCTTCCCCCTGAGCCCATGCGACCAGTAAGGCACTGACGTATTCCGGGCCGTAGTACCTGCAGAGTGATGGTCAGCCCTGTCGATTTAGCTCAATCTCTTGATCGCAACATCTTGAGAGGAGCATTCAACATGACTGACCAATCAACATTACAGACCTACAATTCATGGATAGCAATCGACATTGCCAAGGATTCAAACGTGGTTGCGGTTGAGACCAGTGCTGGAAAGAAATCCACGTTCCGTGTTCCTAATAGCCACACAGGCCACG
>Ga0181554_1003992_pt1 | contig 12195 bp, 10 predicted proteins | sample 011ome_16_FD_145602 | JGI IMG/M metagenome (GOLD analysis project Ga0181554, IMG submission 145602) | Coastal salt marsh microbial communities from the Groves Creek Marsh, Skidaway Island, Georgia - 011503CT metaG (spades assembly) | ecosystem: Environmental > Aquatic > Marine > Intertidal zone... | reverse complement strand
GTTATCCTCAATTCGCAAGAGGAAGGAATCACCGGCCAGGGCACTAAAGAGAGCGGTTCGTGCATTACCGATATGGATAAGGCCGGTCGGACTGGGCGCAAATCGAGTTTTGGTGGGGGACATCAATGAATTACTTGAGAAATGACTTTGACCCGTGAAATGTATCAATTACGGGGATTAACGGGCAACTGCAGACCTCTACTGCCGGGCCGTCTCAAACCTGGGGCAGCAGTGTCATGTTTCATGCCAGCGCCATTCGCCGCCTTCAGCCAACTCAAGGACGCCATCGTAATTGGCGGCGTGATCATCACGCTCCCGCTTACCCAGGTGACCCATGGTGATGAGCGTGGTCCCACGATCTTTTAACAGTTTGAAGATACGATTGCGGGTCAAGCTGTCGAGGTCGCGACCTGGATTAGCCATGACGGCAAAGCGGGGTCTAGCCAGCATGATTCGTGCAAAGGAGACAAATCGCTGCTCATGGGCAGACAGCAGCGTATCCCAGTTATGCTCGACATCTAGCCCCCCGGCCCGAGTCACCACATCACTGATACCCAGCATTTCCAGTGCTTCGAGAATCTCGCCATCCGTGTTTTTGGTGGCCTGATGTAGGGTCGACAGGCATTGACGAAGCGTCCCCGGGGGCAAATAAGGTCGCTCCGGCAAAAACAGGATGCGATCCAGCGGCGGCCGTTTTACCAGTCCTGTTCCCGCATCGTTGATCCCGGCCGTGGCCTTGAACAGCGCATCGCGAGCGGCGTCTTCGCCCGTTACCAGTACACGCATCCCATGCGGAATGGTAAGTGAGAGATCCTTCACCAGCACTCGTTTGTCACTGGGTGAAAACAGGGTGAGGTCCTTAAAGACCACCTCATCGTCCTCTTCCCGCACATCCAGACCGGAAACGGTTTCAGTCTTGGCCAATTCGATGACGTACCAGAGATTGACCAGCCGCTGAATCACCGCGGCAAACGAAGACAACGACTGGAACTGGGTCACAATCAGCGAGAAGGCCGCCACCAGAGTGGCAAATGCCATAGCCGACTGGGTTACGACGCCAAACTCCACCCGACCCTGCATGAACAAAGGGGCCACCAAAAGGATGGGAATGATCTGAATCAGGTAGTTGTAGCCGGTTGTGAACATGCCAAGGTTGCGGTTGACGCCGATGATCACTCGATTGTTGTCGACCAGATCCTTGAATTGGCGTAACAGGCGCGGCCTGATACCGCCCTCATGATGAAGGAGCGCGATCGATTCAGCTCGTTCACGCACATGAATCAGGCCGGAGCGGAAAGCGGCTTCCTTATCCAGCTGCTTGTAGTTTAGGTCAACAAGCCGGCCTCCCACCTTAATAGTTATGTAGGAACCAATTGCCGCGTAAAGCAGCGCCGCGCCGAACAACCACGGGCTGATCATCCAGAGCACGCCGGAGAAGGCTACGATGGTGAAAACCCCATTCATCACCATCAGGATGAATGACAGGGTGATGGTTGTGAAGGTTTTCACATCATCGGCAATCCGTTGGTCCGGATGCTCAACCCCGCTTTGGCGAATCAATTCATCGTTCATTCGGTAGTAGGTCGGAGGACTCACATACAGCCCGACAAACTCCGTGGTCATGAAATCACGCCACAAAAGCCCCAAGCGCTCCTCACAGTAGCGAAGAACCACCGCCACCAGCGTGGAGCCCGCGAAAACCAGGACATACAAAAATGCCTGCCGGATAAACGCATCGGAGTTGCGATCCGCCAAAGCGCTCATAAAATCGCGGCCAACATAACTATTAACTATGTTCAGGCCATTGATGGCTATCAAAAGAACAATCAGAGAAACAAACAAATAGGTGGCGGCGGGACCCAGTTCGGACTTGCGGAAGTTGAAGACCAGCCGGGTAAATAGTCCCCAGCCCTGCTCATTGATAGGAAGTCGAAACATCGTCTAACTGCCTCTTGAAAGATGTGCGGTCGTCATTAGCTGGTAGGATATTAACAGGCACGCGACCGGGAGGCTCGTCAGATGTGCTTGCCTTGTTTGATGTAACCCGATCGAGAATTGTCACTCCGCAAAACCCTATCGAAAGCTTACCGTTAATTTCTCGACCCAGCGCCCGAACGACTTAAAAACATACCCGCCGCATGCAACCTTTTGAAAAACTCCTCCTAGAAAACAAGGCCTGGGCCGGGGAGAAAATTGCCCATGACCCTGATTTTTTCACAAGGCAAATCAAGGCGCAGTCACCGGAATTCCTGTGGATAGGGTGCTCGGATAGCCGGGTGCCCGCTGAAATCATTGTCAACGCGACCCCAGGCGAGATATTTGTCCACCGAAACATTGCCAACCAGGTCATTACCACCGACTTCAACAGCCTGAGCGTCGTGCAATTTGCCGTCCAAGTTCTCAAGGTCAAACACATCATCGTCTGCGGTCATTATGAGTGTGGCGGCATCAAGGCGGCTCTGGACAAGCAGCGGTCCGACATGACGCTGGTTAACAATTGGCTAATGCACATCAAGGATATCTATCGGCTGCATCAGGAGAATATCGAAACCATCCCAACCCAGGAGGCCCGTATCAATCGCCTGGTAGAGTTCAATATCATCGAGCAGATTTACAAACTGGCCCATACCCCGATAATTCAGCAGGCATGGAAGAGCCTGAATGCGCCGACCTTGCATGGCTGGGTCTATGGCCTCGATGATGGACTGATCAAGGAGCTTGTCACGCTGACTCCGCAGCATCCGATCGAGGCAATCTATCAATACACCGACCTGACCAAATCCTGAGTCCCCCAATATAGGCGAGTCCTCTAAAATTTATGCCCCGTTTTTTCACAACCTTTTGAATCCCGGAGATTGATATGAGCCAATCAATACCCCCCATGAAAGCCTTTGTTTTCGGTCTGTCCCTGGCAGGCCTCTCCATAAACCAGTCAGCACATGCCCTGGGTTACTGGGGCACGTATTCCGCCACGTTGTGGAATACCCCTTCGGAGTATTTCACGCCCCAGGACTGGGAGCTTTTTGAAGGGACTCTGCGCAAGACCCTCGATACGGCGCCCGATGGTCAGGCGAATGCCTGGTCAAATCCGGCATCAAAAGCCTCCGGAGAATTCACGGTACTCAAGTCCCTCCAGAAAAATGATGAGGACTGCAGGGAAGTAAAGATCACGGCGACTGCCGGTGGGTTGCGGCGCGTCACGGGGGTCGCTTTCTGCAAGGAAGACGACGGCACATGGAAGGCTATCCCCGGTAAAGGCCGAAAGAATTAAGCCGCTCCCGAACACCGTATGCAGACCCATTCACCAGGCTATTACTTCAAGCATCTTGCTGACGACATTCCTGCCGGCATCGTAGTGTTTCTGGTGGCGCTCCCCCTGTGTCTCGGGATAGCCCTTGCATCCGGAGCGCCACTCCTTTCCGGGGTGATTTCCGGGATCGTCGCGGGATTAGTCATATCCTGGCTCAGCGGTTCTCAATTGAGCGTCAGCGGTCCGGCCGCCGGCTTAACGATCATTGTCGCCCAGGCCATACACACCCTGGGGAGTTATCCCGTTTTTCTCTCTGCTGTAATGCTGGCGGGATTGATACAACTGGTTCTCGGATTCTTGCGGGCAGGCGTTATCGGCGCCTATTTTCCGAATGCAGTAATAAAGGGCATGCTGGCCGCCATAGGTCTCATACTGATCCTTAAACAGATACCTCATGCGATCGGTTATGACGCGGATTTCGAGGGCGACGAGTCTTTTTTTCAGGGCGACGATCACACCACATTGACCGAGCTTCTTTACTCCTGGGAAGCTATTTCACCGGGCGCGATCATCGTTAGCACCATTTCCATTGGTATCATGCTGCTGTGGAAAACCCGGGTGATAAATAACCATCGCTGGCTTTCCCTGGTGCCTGCACCTCTGTTGGCTGTACTTTGGGGCATTGGCTGGAATCTAGTCTGCCGGAGTCATCTACCCGATCTGGCACTTGAGCAATCGCACATGGTGAATGTTCCGGCAGTCAGTGGTCCCGGCGAATTTTTTCATCAGCTAGCCTGGCCAGATTTCAGTCAATGGGCCAATCCCGAGATCTATCAAATTGCTCTCACTCTCGCGCTGATCGCCAGTCTTGAAACCCTGCTAAGCCTCGAAGCAGTCGACAAACTCGACCCGTTAAAGCGGATTGCGCCCACCAATCATGAACTCAAAGCCCAAGGCATCGGCAATCTGTTGAGTGGTGCGATCGGTGGACTCCCAATGACCGCGGTCATTGTTCGCAGTTCGGCCAACATCAATGCCGGCGCAAAATCAAAAATGGCCTGCTTCGTTCATGGCGCCCTGTTGCTGGTCAGCGCCGTGTACCTGGGTCAGTATCTGAATGAAATCCCACTGGCCAGCCTGGCCGCCATTCTCCTGCTGACAGGCTACAACTTATGCAAACCGGCCTTTTTCCGGGACATGTACGCAAAGGGTGCCAGCCAGATTGTGCCCTTCGTCATCACCATCCTGGCCATCCTGTTCACCGACCTCCTGAAAGGCATAGCAATCGGCATGTTTTTCGGCCTCTTCTTCGTGGTACGCAGCAACTTCCACTCCGCCATTTCTGTCACGCGCAAAGGCCCGCATTACCTTCTACGCCTCCAGAAAGACGTATCGTTTCTCAACAAGGCGCCTCTGAGACAAGCGCTCGCCCAAATAGAACCCGGCAGCTATGTAATCATCGACGGAACACGGGCAAAATTCATCGACCGGGATATCATAGAGACGCTCGAGGACTTCATGGCCAACGCTGCCGAGAGCCAGGTTTGTATTGAAATCAAGAACATCAGCCAACTCAATCCTGAACCGCCTGCTGGCCCGACGCCGGGTCAAGCCTTGTCAGCGACACCCAACTGAAAAAATCGGCCGGAACCACTAACAATTAAACAATTTCCTACCACCTTTCGTGAGACCCCCATGAAAACAGCCTTCATCACCTTCCTATGTGCCTTAAGCCTGTCACTCACCTGTCATGCCGAGGTCAAACCCCAAAAAACGGAGAAACACCCTGTGAGCAATTCCGCCCCTGAAGTTAAACTGCAGACCACGCTGGGAGATATCGTCATTAAACTGGATTCGGCCAAGGCCCCCGTCTCCGTTGAGAACTTCCTTGCCTATGTGAAGGCCGGCCATTACGACGGCACCATCTTTCATCGCGTGATTCCAGGCTTCATGGCCCAGGGCGGTGGATTTACCGAAAAATGGGACCAAAAGCCTACCAAGGCCCCGATCAAGAACGAAGCTGACAACGGCCTGCTTAACAAGCGCGGCACCATCGCCATGGCTCGCACCTCAGAACCACAGTCTGCTACCGCGCAGTTCTTCATCAACTACGCCGACAATGCCTTCCTTGACTATAAGAGCGCCACTCCGCAGGGTTGGGGTTATGCGGTCTTTGGTGAAGTCGTTCAGGGCATGGACATCGTCGACAAGATGGCAACAGTACCCACCGGACGCGGCGGTCCCATGCCCACCGATGTTCCGCAAACGCCGATCGTGATTACCAAGGCCTCCGTGGTCGAAGCCAAGTAATCAGCGCACAGCACGCAACATGCGACAGGAATCGCTCTTCATCTCCGACCTGCACCTGACGGCCAATCAGCCGGAGGTCGTCGAGCGGTTCCTGCATTTTTGTCATCAACGGGCTACAGGTGCCGAACGGCTTTACATCCTCGGTGACTTGTTCGACGCCTATATAGGTGATGACAACAACGCCTGGCCGTTCAATGCCATCAAGGCGAGCCTGAGGCGGCTGACCGAACTGGGAACCACTGTTTTCATCCAGCACGGCAACCGCGACTTTCTGCTGGGCGACCGCTTTGCCGGAGATACCGGCGCCCAATTATTGAACGACTACGAGGTCATCGACCTTTATGGCACCCCCGCTTTGGTGACCCATGGCGACCTGTTGTGCACAGATGACATACAGTATCAGGCTGCACGGCAACGCGTCCGTGCTCCAGAATGGAAGGCCAACGCGCTAGGCAAACCGCTATGGATGCGAAAGCTATATGCCCGCTGGTACCGTTACAAAAGCGGCCGCGACAAAGGCGCCAAGACCCACGAGATCATGGACGTGAATGCGGCTAAGGTCGAATCCGTGATGCGCGAACATGAGGTCAGTCTGCTGATACACGGCCATACACACCGCCCTGCCACCCATGCCCTAAGCATTAATGGCCAACCGGCTCAAAGAGTCGTACTTCCGGAATGGAATGGTCAGGAATGGCTGCTTTGCTGGACAGCCCAAGGACTAAAAAAGGAACCGCTCTAAAGCAATTCCCTGCTTACTGTGTTGAGCCCAACAGGGCCAGACGCCCCAACTCTCCCTCACTGAAACCCGCACACCTTCGTGCCTCGATATTGAAAGGCCCTCGAACACCCCCCTTGATGTAACGATCGATCAATTCAAAGTAAGTCACCTCGGGGTCGATGCCACGCGCCCTGGCTATATGGTTAAACCATTGCGTCCCGATGGCCACATGGCCAATTTCCTCCCGCAGAATCAGCTCAAGTATCGTGACGGTTTCCGCATCACCCAGTTCGCTCAACTTGGCAATCATGCCTGGCGTTACATCCAGCCCGCGGGCTTCCATGAAGCGGGGTACCAGCGCCAGTCGATGCAGAACATCGCCGGAAGTTTGCTCGGCCAGTTCCCACAAGCCGCGATGCGCGGGAAGATCGCCGTAATCCGCCCCCAGCGATCGCATACGAACGCGTACCGCTGAAAAATGACTTGCTTCCTCGATGGCTACCCTCAACCAGTCACGTTGGAAATCCTCGGGTAAGTCCCTAAACCGGTAAGCCATGTCCCAGGCCAGAAGAATGGCCGTAAATTCAATATGCGCGACGGCATGCAGAAAAGCGATCAATCCGGCGGGCGTATTGAGTGAGCGTCGAGCCAACTGCCGGGGTTCAACCAGGACTGGCTTCTCGGGAAAACGGACTTCGCTCGCGGGCCGTGCCGGCCCGTCGAAACCAAAATCCAGTGACCCCTGCTCCAATGCAGTCTTTGCGCTAGAAGTCGCCGCGAGTATTGACTCGATGGACTTGTCAAACAAACACTGATTAGCAAGATCTTGAAAGCAGGTTTTGGCGTTCATCAAAAACTTTCGTGGTAAAACAACATTCATGGCATTAACCGAAGCGGTGTACGCTCAGCCTCACCCGCTAAAATTGCCTTATACAATGACCCCTCCATCCCGATTATCGGCCAGCCAGTGGAAATCATGACAGTGGAAGCACCTCGTCCAGCCAACCAAACCAGCCGCCGACGATTGCACAGAAATGCCCGCCGCAGGCGCATTGGTGGCGTGTGTGCCGGGCTGGCTGATTATCTGGGATGGGATGTCAATTTTATCCGTTTCCTTTTTTTGCTCTCGATGTTTTTTGGCGGGCTGGGTATCGGCGTTTATCTGGCACTCTGGATGGCCTTGCCCCTGGCCGCAACCACACCGCTTCCAAGGGTATCCTGGCCACTGCAACGTGAATTGCGACGCATCGAAAAACAGGTGCTGCGCCTTAATCGCACTCATGACCCGGTAATCGCCGACCTTGCCCAGGAAGCCTTCGACGCAATCAAACACCTGGCACCGCAGTTCGATCCAGCTTCGCCATCCAAAACCGTGTATGACGACATTCGTCAACAGGCACTGGAAGGCTTCCCAAAATTGCTCGACCGACTGCAAGCTATGCCAAACCGCCAGTTCTCCCAAGCCCATCTACAGTCGGCAAGTTCACCCTCAGCCTTGCTGATGGCAGAACTGGAGGATTATCGGCAACGATTTCACCAAGCCAGCTACACCGTCATGGAAGAGGAATTCATGCGTTCAATGGGGACTCATCAAATGGAAAGTCCTGAACTGGCCGCTTGGCGCCGAACACTGCGACCCTTGCAGGAAAAGCTCGGTGAGCGCTCGACCGGGGAAACCCGTCAGCTACTGGCGAGCATTGAGGAAACATTGGGGTTCCTCCTGATTCGGCTGGAGGATGGCTCTTCGGAACTCATGGACTTGCGCCCTTTTGAGGTCCGCAAGATCGCCTTTGAATACCTGCCCGAAACCCTCAATGAATACCTGCGATTGCCACCGACACTCGCCAAGACCGAGGCCTTACATGGCGAGAACACGGCCGAAGACAAGCTGAATGAACAACTGCGGCTACTGGACACCACCTTGCATGATCTGGCCAAAAGCCTTTTTGAAAAAGACGCGACCGGGCTGCTGGTCCACGGACGATTTCTGAAGGAAAAATTCGCTGACCCGCTGTTTGACACACAAAGCGGTGTTTCGCCGGAGGGCCGGTCATGAGCGTGATCGGCATTCATCATGCCTCAGTTCTGGTCCGCGATCTGGAAGCGTCCGCAGTCTTCTATGAAAAATTACTCGGATTGAGTCTTTGCGAAAGACCCGGCAAGCCCTTTGATGGCCGCTGGTATCAGGCTGGAAAGCAACAGATCCATTTGATTGTGTCGGTGAGTGCCGGGCCCCAGGCTGATCAGGATTACCCCGGGACGCAGCGCCATATTGCCCTGAGCGTCAGCGATCTTGCCGGTCTGAGGGAGCGACTGGAAAGCGCTGGTATTCCTTGCAGGCCGAGTCGATCCGGCCGCCCGGTTGTGTTCTGTCACGATCCGGATGGCAATGTATTCGAACTGATCGATGAGGGTTGATGCTTCACTCTTGGGCTTATAGCGTCGACAACCAGCCGGGATCGGCATCAATCAGATATTTCTTGGACCGGAATCTGCGCAATGTCGCTTCGGCATCGTCAAGATCCTGATTGGCGCGGTTGACCCACTCCTCCCCCCAATAGAAATTGCAACTGGTCTCGGCCCGCAGCACGCGCCATTGAGCCTCCTCAAGCACGCTTTGCTCCTGTCCACCCACCTCACGATGCCCGGCCTCACGGATTGCTTCCTGAACCGCTGTACTGACGACCCGCAGCCGGTGCAAGGATGCCTTTTGCGACGGTGAACCCGTCCATTGGGTAAAGTCCTGACCGTCGTGCCATTCGGTGTTCCAGGCGCCGGTCTTGACGGTCACTTCGCCGTGGGTGCCATATTTCTCGAGATAATCATGAATGAAGGTGGGCCGAATGGAACCGTCAGCACGTGCCGCTTCCAGCAAGTCGCGGTAGAAACCTCCCCAGAAATTGGCGTCATTGTTGGTATTCCTGAACCAGGCGCCGTTCTCGCCATCGCTGCAAGTCGTCACCAGTGGCGGATGATCGCAAGATCGGGTTCTCTGGGCGACCTCCTTGACGAACCATAAATAGTCCATGCCTGAGGACTGAGCATTGGAAAGTTCGCGATCACGCACGATCACGATGATTTCTTCTCCGCCGTGGCGAGCCACATGGGGGCGATACAGGCGCTCATGCTCAGCCATGGGGGTCACCGGTTCGACATGCTCGCTATCCACCATGACAAAGCGATAACCCTGTCGCTTCAGCAACGGAATCATATCCATGCAGAAACCCATTTCCGGCGGCCAGAAACCGGAGAAATCCTGGCGCCAGAAAAGATGCTGGGCAATACCCAGCCAACGAGACAGTTGCTTGGGCCAGTCAGATTCAGGGATCAGGGGCAGTATAGGGTGATAGTAAGCCGTGCCGAGAATATCGATGATGGTCCGGTTCTGAAAGTGCCAAAGCAGGGACCCGCAATCAACCACGCCATAGACGTTCTGTTGAAACTCGGTATTGGAGAGGGTTTCCAGCAAACTCCCCGAGAGGGAGACATGTACGCGAGCAACGTCTTCATACGGCCAGAGAAAACGCGGAATCCGGTCATAGGCATACAAAATCTCGCGCGCTTCCCAAGGCTTTTCAACCAGAAGATGCTCGAGGTTACCTGGGGGCTGGTGAAGATTCAAAACCAGGGCATGGTGTATGGCAGGCATCGGCGGCTACTCTGAATGCAGGTCGTATTGCAGGGTTCAAAGCGCTGATCAGAGAGTCGATCAGCGAATGAACCCGATAAATGCGGTTTTTAATCAGCCGCACATTATGCCGATTGAATCCCCATAAAGGTGCAGTTTTTTCCTGATTTTGAGGCGTTTTTGGAGGAATAGTCTTTTTCTCATGAACTATTCAGCTGCTTTAGGGACCACTCAGGACAGCAATACCTCCGTCTGGATACGCTTTATTTCATCCCTCAGACGAGCGGCTTCCTCAAATTCCAGTTCCCGGGCGGCAAGATACATCCGCTCCTCCAACTGCTTGATAACCTTGGCAACATCCGCTGGCTTGACGTGCTTATACGCCGGTGGCGCCTCAGCCACTTTGGAGCGGCTTTTTTTCTGTGCGCCCGACATGGATCCCGGAATGGGCAACTCGAGAATATCGGTGACCTTCTTGACGATCCCCTGCGGCACCTGCCCCATTTTCAGGTTGTATTCCACCTGCTTCGCCCGTCGACGATCAGTTTCCTCAATGGCTCGCTCCATAGATCCGGTCATGCGATCGGCATACAGAATGGCCTTGCCATGGACATTGCGAGCCGCGCGGCCAATAGTCTGGATCAGCGAAGAGACGGAACGCAGAAAGCCTTCCTTATCGGCATCAAGGATGGCCACGAGCGACACTTCGGGCAGATCAAGTCCCTCGCGCAACAAGTTGATGCCCACCAGAACGTCGAACTTACCCAGACGGAGATCTCGAATAATTTCCACCCGCTCCACTGTTTCCACATCGGAATGGAGATAACGCACGGCAATATCCCGCTCGAAAAGATATTCGGTGAGATCCTCCGCCATGCGTTTGGTCAGCGTGGTGACCAAAACCCGCTCGTTCTTGCGAATCCGCTCCCTGATTTCAACGAGCAAATTCTCCACCTGTGTGGCAGCCGGTCGCACTTCCACCACCGGGTCAATCAGCCCGGTGGGACGAACAACCTGCTCAATGACAGCACCGGAGTGTTTCAATTCATAAGGACCGGGCGTGGCTGAAATATAAATTCGCTGAGGAGCCCGCGCCTCAAACTCATCGAACTGCAGGGGTCGATTATCCAGCGCCGAGGGCAAACGGAAACCATAGTCAACCAGCGTTTCCTTGCGAGACCGGTCCCCCCGGTACATGGCCCCGAGCTGAGGGATGGTCACGTGACTCTCGTCAACCACCAACAAGGCATCATCAGGCAGATAATCGAAGAGTGTGGGCGGTGCCTCGCCCGGCCCGCGACCGGACAAATAGCGGGAGTAGTTTTCGATGCCCGAGCAATAGCCGACTTCCAGCATGATTTCCAGATCAAAGAGTGTCCGCTGCTCCAGACGTTGAGCCTCCACCAGCTTGTGCTGGTCCCGCAGCTCGTCGAGTCTCGCTCGAAGTTCCACCTTGATCTGGTCGATGGCCTCCAGAATGCGCTCGCGCGGGGTGACGTAATGGGTCTTTGGGTAGACCGTGTAACGGGCGATGCGTGAGAGGATTTCTCCGGTCAGCGGATCGAACAGCGACAGGCGTTCTATCTCGTCGTCAAACAACTCCACCCTGAGCGCCTCGCGCTCGGATTCGGCCGGATAGATATCGACCACCTCTCCCCTGACCCGGTAGGTAGCCCGGCGCAACTCGGTGTCATTGCGGGTGTACTGCAACTCCGCCAATCGGCGCAACAGCGTGCGCTGGCTGATCATGTCACCGCGCACCAAGTGCAACACCATACTGAAGTAGGATGCCGGCTCACCCAGACCGTAGATAGAGGACACCGTGGCCACGATAATCGTGTCCCGGCGCTCAATCAGCGCCTTGGTAGCTGACAGGCGCATCTGCTCGATGTGCTCGTTCAGTGACGCATCTTTCTGAATATAGGTATCCGACGAAGGAACGTACGCTTCCGGCTGATAGTAGTCGTAATAGGAGACAAAATACTCGACCGAGTTGTCAGGAAAAAACTCCTTCATCTCGCCATACAACTGCGCGGCAAGCGTTTTGTTGGGGGCCAGAATCAGGGTAGGTCGTTGTTCCCGCGAAATCACATTGGCAATCGTGAATGTCTTGCCCGAGCCGGTCACTCCCAACAGGGTTTGATGTAACAACCCATCATGCAGCCCTTCGATCAACTGCCGAATGGCTTGAGGCTGATCACCGGCTGGCTCGAAGCGCCCCCGGAGGGTAAACGCTTTCCCCTTGACCGGATTCAGGGCCTGGAATTCTTGCAGGTCTTTATCCAT
>Ga0181554_1003987_pt1 | contig 12204 bp, 10 predicted proteins | sample 011ome_16_FD_145602 | JGI IMG/M metagenome (GOLD analysis project Ga0181554, IMG submission 145602) | Coastal salt marsh microbial communities from the Groves Creek Marsh, Skidaway Island, Georgia - 011503CT metaG (spades assembly) | ecosystem: Environmental > Aquatic > Marine > Intertidal zone... | reverse complement strand
GCTGCAGTACCTGGTGAGCTTTCGCAACCACAACGAGTTTCACGAGCAATGCGTGGAGCGCATCTTCATGGACGTGTGGACGCGTTGCAAGCCCATCAAGCTCACGGTGTACGCGCGCTATACGCGCCGCGGCGGGCTCGACATCAACCCGCTGCGCACCAGCCACCCGCAGGGCCTGCCGCGCAACGTGCGCACGGCGCGGCAGTAAACGGCGGCAGATGCGGGGAACGGCACTGTCTGCGGCAGGGCCTCTGCAGGCGCTTCAGAAAAGCTCGCCGTTTTCCATGGCTTCGATCTGCTTGCGCTGGCGATGAGCCGCCGTGCCAGTGGCTGCCGGCAGAGGCAAACCCTCGGGCCCGGCCGCAACCGCTGGCGTAGCCTCTTGCCCCACACGCGCCAACCCGCTGGCCCGCACGCCCAGCAGGCGCAGGCGCCTGTCCAGTGGCACGCGCTTGAGGCACTGGCCCGCCAGCTGGCGGATGGTGGCGCCATCGGCCGTGTAGGTGTCGGCCGTCTGGTCGCGCGTGGCAATCCTGAAGTCGTCATAGCGCAGCTTGATGCCGATGGTGCGCGCCACGTAGCCCTTGCGCTGCAGGTCCTGCGCCACGCGCACGCACAGGTCGGTGAAGATGCGCGAGAGCTCGGCCCGGTCGCGCACGGCGTGCAGGTCGCGGTCAAACGTGGTCTCGCGGCTCATGCTCACGGGCTCACTTTCGGTCACCACCGGGCTGTCGTCCTCGCCCCAGGCCACGCGGTGCATCCACGCACCGGTGGACTTGCCAAACTTTGCAATCAGCCACTGCGGGTCTTGCGCGGCCAGCTCGCCAATGGTGTGGATGCCCAGCCCCGCCAGCTTCTCGCCCGCCTTCGGCCCAATGCCGTTGATCTTGCGCACGTGCAGCGGCCAGATACGCGTCTGCAGGTCTTGCTCGTACACGATGGAGATGCCGTTGGGCTTGTTGAACTCGCTGGCCATCTTGGCCAGCAGCCGGTTGGGCGCCACGCCGATCGAGCAGGTCAGCCCCGTCTTGTCGAAGATGCTTTTCTGGATGAGCCGCGCCAGCACGCGCCCGCCCTCGCGCTGGCCGCCGGGCACGTCGGTGAAGTCGATGTACACCTCGTCCACGCCCCGGTCCTGCATCACCGGCGCGATCTCCAGGATGGCGGCCTTGAAGGCGCGTGAATACTTGCGCACTTCGTCAAAATCCACCGGCAGCACGATGGCCTGCGGGCACAGCTTGGCCGCCTTCATCATCCCCATGGCCGAACCCACGCCAAACTGCCGCGCGGGGTAGGTCGCCGTGGTGATCACGCCGCGGCCGACGTAGTCCCTGAGCCGCGGAAAGTCCTCCACCGGGATGAAGCACGGCTCGCGCAGCCCGGTTCCGTCGGGGCTTTGCAGCAGCAGGTCGTCCACCGTGCGACGTCCTCCGCCAATCACCACCGGCAGGCCCTTGAGCTGAGGGTAGCGCAGCAGCTCGACCGACGCGAAAAATGCGTCCATGTCGAGGTGGGCAATACGGCGCAGCTTGCCGCCTTCTGCTGCGGCTCGCGGGTCCTGGGGGTCGTCCGTGGGGGTGGCGGGTTCTGTCACGCCCGCCATTTTGCGCGGCAGCCAGACAGGCTGCTGACAAGTCAGGAGCTTATTGCCGCGCCATGGCAGCGCTGCGAATGCCCTGCAGCGTGCCCGTGGGCGTGATGGCCTCGGGGTCGATCAGGCAATGCAGCACAGCGGGCAGGCCACTGGCGCGTGCGCGGGCCAGGGCCGGGGCGAAATCTTCCGTGCATTCGACCCGCTCGCCATGGCCGCTAAAGGCCTGCGCGTAGGCTTTGAAGTCGGGGTTTTTGAGCTGCGTGGCGCTGATGCGGCCGGGGTACTCGCGCTCCTGGTGCATGCGGATGGTGCCGTACATGGCATTGTCCAGCAGCACCACGATGATGGGCAAGCCGTACTGCACAGCGGTGGCGAACTCCTGCCCGTGCATCAGAAAGTCGCCATCGCCGGCAAACACAACCACCTCGCGCTCGGGCCACAGGCGCTTGGCACCCACGCCCGCCGGCAGGCCGTAGCCCATGGAGCCACTGGTGGGCGCCAGCTGGCTGGCGTAAGTGGTGAAGGGCCAGAAGCGGTGCACCCAGGTGGCAAAGTTTCCCGCACCGTTACAGAAGATGGTGTTGGCTGGCAGCGTGGACTTGAGGTGCTGCATGACCTGGCCCATCTGCAGGTTGCCAGGGATCTGGATGGGGTTCGTGTCGCTCCACAGGACGTATTCAGACCGCGCCATCTCGGCATGGGCATGCCAGGCCACAGTCGACTCGGGCCGCACCTGGGCCAGCGCTGCTGTAAATGCTTGTGGGGTAGCGTGGATGGCCTGTGCGGGCCGGTACAGCTTGCCCAGTTCATCCGCGTCGGCATGCACATGCACCAGCGGCTGCGCAGGGTTGGGAATGGCAAACAGCTCGTAGCCCTGCGACGGGATCTCCGACAGCCGCCCTCCTACCACCAGCACCAGATCAGACGCGCGGATGCGCGACAGGATGCGTGGATTCACGCCCAGGCCCAGGTCGCCGCTGTAGCACGCGTGGTTGGAAGGGAACAGCATTTGCCGCCGGAACGAGCAGTACACCGGCAGCGACCAGGCTTCTGCAAACGCGGTGAACTCGCGCACCGCCTGCTCGGACCAGCGGCTGCCACCCAGGATGGCCACGGGCTGGTGCGCAGCTTTGAGGCGCAGGGCCAACTCGGCCATCTGCGCGGGGCCGGGGTGCGTCTCCGTCACCTGATAGGGCAGCGCATCGGCCACGGTGGCGGCTTCGGTCAGCATGTCTTCGGGCAGCGCCACCACCACCGGGCCGGGGCGGCCCGAGGTGGCCACGTGGAAGGCGCGCGAGATCAGCTCGGGCACGCGGGCCGGGTCGTCAACCTGCACCACCCACTTGGCCATGGTGCCGAACACGGCGCTGTAGTCCAGCTCCTGGAACGCCTCGCGCCCCATGGCGCCGCGTGCCACCTGGCCCACGAAGAGGATCATGGGGGTCGAGTCCTGGTGCGCGATGTGCACACCGGCCGACGCATTGGTGGCCCCCGGCCCGCGCGTCACAAAGCAGATGCCCGGCTGGCCCGTGAGCTTGCCCTGCGCCTCGGCCATCATGGTCGCGCCGCCTTCCTGGCGGCACACCGTGACGGCGATGCTGGCATCGTGCAGGGCATCGAGCACGGCCAGGTAGCTTTCACCGGGTACGCAAAAGAGCTGCTTCACACCGTGGGTGATGAGCTGCTGCACCAGGATCTGGCCGCCGGTGCGGGGGGCGGTGCTGTCAGGAAGGGAGGGCTTGGTCATGTCAGGCGTTCACAACAAAAAATCAGAATAACAAGGGCTCACACGTGGGCTGAAGTATCCGCCTGCCTGCACCTTGCACGCTGCGCCAGCGCAGGCAAAGCGCAGGTCCGCGGGCTATTCGGCACCGGCAATCACACATCGTCGCGCGGAGTGCGAGTGCGAGTGCGAGTGCGAGTGCGAGTGCGTCCATCAGATCACGTTCTTTTCAAGTAGCGGCGCATTGCGGCCAATGCGCTCGATGGACAACGGCGACAGGTCCAGCGTCTGGTAGCGCCCGGTCAGCATCAGCTCGGCCAGCCCGCGCCCCACGGCCGGGCACTGCTGCAGACCATGGCCCGAAAAGCCGTTGGCAAACACCAGGTTATCGCACGCCGGGTGCAGGCCCACGATGGCGTTGTGGTCGAAGGTGTTCATCTCGTAGTAGCCGGCCCAGGCGCCCTGCATGCGCAGCGCCTCGAAGCCCGGAATGCGCCCGGCCAGCGTGGGCCAGATGCGATCTTCAAAGGCTGCGTATTCAGGCTCCAGCGGGGCAAAGTCGGCATCGTGCTCAGGGCTGGGGGCAAAGCCGCAAATGAAGCCGCGCCCCTCGGGCCGCAGCCAGATGCCGCTGGTATCGATGAGCAGCGGGCAGCCCGGCAGCGCAGCAGGGCTGGCCAGGTGGAACACCGTGCGGCGCTTGCCCACCACGGGCACATCAATGCCCACCCAGCCTGCAATGGCTGCCGCCCACGGGCCACCGGCGTTCACGGCCTGGCGGCAGGGCAGCACCATGCCGCTGTGCAGGCGCACCGCATTCACATGCCGCTCGCCATCACTGGCGGCCATGTCAAACCCCACGGCCTCGTCGGCGATGTAGCGCACGCCCTGGCTCTGCGCCTTCTTGCGCAGGGCCGCAAGCAGCAGGTAGCCGTCAAACCAGCCCTCGCCCGACAGGCCCAGCGAGCCCAGCTCCACATCCTGCAGCGCCAGCCACGGAAAGCGCCCGGCCAGTTGCTGGGGGCTCAGCAGCGCCACGTCAGCACCATGCTGCCTTTGCAGCGCATGGTTCTCGCGCAGCGTGGTGGCGCCGGCGTGCGTGGCCAGGTACAGGTAGCCGCCTTCGTGCAGGCCAATGTCTGGCGCATCGCCGCCGCAGGCCAGCAGCGTGCCTGCGTTGCGCAAAAAGCCGATACCGTAGGCCGATATCTGGATGTTGATGTCGGTAGAAAACTGCTGGCGGATCGAGCTGGCCGACAGCGCGGACGAGGCGCGCGCGTAGGTCGGGTCGCGCTCGACCACCACCACCTGGCAGCCGGGCTGCTGCAGCGTGAGGAAGTACGCAATGGCGCTGCCGATGACGCCACCGCCGATGATGACGATAGGCTGCGAAGATGAAGTCATCCCGCCATTTTCCACGCGACGGCCAGCGCTTTGAATGCGCTCCAACCCCATCGGCAGGCAGGCAGACCTCGCCGCAGCCTCAGGCTCAGTGCACGTGCCCTGCGCCGGGCGCAGCCTGGCTGTAAGACCCCATAGGCCCGCCAGCTGGCGCGGCCGGCGGGGCACGGCGCACCCGGGGCACCACGCTCAGCTGCACGGTGTCGAGCACCGGGCCGGGCACTACTGTCAGGGCCTTGCGGGGCAGGTCGACCAGTTGCTCGCCGTGCCACACGCGCACCTGGGCCGCGCCGTCAGGTACGGCGGGGAAACGTGCGATGCCGTCGCTGTCGGTCTTGAGCGTCCAGGCTGAATCCGTCACAAAAATGTGGCCGCGCATGGAGCCGTGCAGGTGGCAGCCCAGCAGCACCACGCCTGCAGTGTCGAGCTTCACCTCGGCGTGATTGGCGGGCTTGCCGTCGGCCTTGCCAGCCAAGCGCAACTCGAAGTTGGACGTCGATGCTCCGGGTCCCACCGCGGCCTGCGCGCCGCCTGCCGGGGTGCTGGCTGCGCCGCCCGAGGGGTTGCCGCGCACATGGTGGTCCCAGCGGTCCTGGTTGGTAAAGCGCACGGTCGAGCCTGGCGCCACCACCGTCACGGCCGGTACAAAGCGCATTTTTTCCTGGTCGATGGTAGGGCTGGCCTGCAGCAGGCTGGGCGGGCTGCCCGCTGCGCTGCCGGGGTACAGCACCACCACGGCGTCCGGCACGGGCTTGCCGTCGCGGTCCAGCACCTGGATCTGCACATTTCCGGCGTTAGCGCCTACAAAGTATGCTGTTGCAGCTACCAAAAAGATAGCGTTTTTCATGAAGGTGCTGCCTTAGCGTACGGTGATCACGTCACGGTGCATGGGGGCCAGTAACGCCAGCAGGCGGTTTTGCTGCGCAAACGGGATGCCCTGCGCGTCCATGGAGACCTGCAACACCTCGACCAGCGCGTTGAAATGGCCCTTGTTGATGTCCATGTCGGCGTGGGCCGATTTCATGTCGGCGCCCTCGTACTTGCAGGGGCCGCCGCTGAGCTGGCAGACCTGGTCGGTCAGGCTTTCCTTCAGCGCAGCGGGCTTGGTGTCCTTGAAGTGGCTGCCGATGCGCGGGTCTTTCACCACGCGGTTGACGAAGTCGTCCATCAGCCGGGTAATGCCGGGCTTTTCGCCCAGCGCCTGGTACAGGCCGGCGGGAGCGGCAGGCATGGCAGCCGCAGCGGGTGCCTGCGCCATGGCGGGCACGGCGAGCAGGCCGCAAGTGGCGACGATCAGGGCGATCAAGGTGTGCTTCATGGGTGTTCCTCAGATAGGGGTAGCGCGGGCGATCAGAACGCCAACTGGGCCGACAGGTAGTAGCCGGTCTGCCGGCGGTCGTTGGTGATGCCGGGCACGATGCGGCCCAGGTCCACGTACGCAAGCGTGAACGACAGGTTCTTGCTGGGCGCCCAGGCGATGAAGATATCTTTCCAGTCGTCTTCGCGCAGCGCCGTGCCCAGGCCGGCAGCCGCGCCCAGGGCCTGCAGGTTGTTGGGCTTGAAGCGGTATTCGGCGCCCACGGCCAGGTTCTTGTTGATGAGATAGGCCACCGAGAACTCGGGCTGCAGGCTGCGGCCGTTCTTGCCGGGCGCAGCCGATCCAAAGCCCAGCAGGCCGTTCTGGTTGGCGTTGGTGTAGCGCAGCGTGCCGTTGAGCAGCAGGCTCTTGTCCAGCAGCAGCTTGGTGGCGCTCACGTACACGTCGGTGCCACTCCTTTTGGTGCCCAGAAAGTCCAGTACCGATCCGATGCTGCCCGGACGGGTGCGCTTGTGTTCGATGCCCACCGCCACTTGCGGCACCCAGGTGTCGGCATCCAGCACGGCGTCGCCCAGCACCTTGACCTTGATGCCCACCACATCCATCTTGATGTGCTGGCCGGGCGTGACGCCAAATGGCGCGATGCCATTGAGCGCGATGGCGGGAGATGCGTCGAAGTCCTGGCGGGCCAGCGAGAGCTCCACCCGGTCGTGCAAGCCAACGGCCACGCCGTAGCCGTTCAGGCTGTAGTCCTGCGTGGCGGCTCGGGTGGCGTAGCCGCTGAAGCCCACCTCCCCTTCGGTGGCGTTGGTGCCGATGACGGCCCAGGGGGTGAGCCCGCCGCCTGCCGAGCCGGCGATGGTGTTCACCCCGCCGGTGAGCAGCAGCTTGCCGGTGTCGGCGTGTGCGGTGCCGGCAGCGAGCGCGAGGCCTGCCACCCATGCCATGGATGAAATCTTCTTCATGTTCGTCGGGCTCCTGGAGATGTAAACAATTGCTTTAGCCGTGCAGACTACGGTGGCCCCGAGCGGCTGGATTCAACAATTTCAGAAATCGGAGTGCATCCGAGGGTTATTTGCAGTGCAGCAAAGGGCGTGGGCCCTTAGAGACGCAGGCGCGCAGGCCGCAACCGCCAGGCTCCCGGCTGTTGAAAGCGCAAGAATCGGCACCGTGGACCTCGGCGGCCAGGGCATTTCAGAGATGGCCGAACTCCGAGCACAGCCGGCAAAAGGCCCTGCGGCTGCCACAAGGCACAGCTCGGGGCTGTGGGCAGCCAAAGTCGTGGGGATGATCTGAATCACCCTTGTGAGTCGGTGGTCGTACGGGCCAGAATGGGCCGAAAGACCTCTCTTTGGAGGCGATGGTCCGGCTATTGGCAGAAAAACCAACGCCGCAGACTGCCCCCAAGGCCGCGCTGCTACGGACCACAGGGAGCGATACAGGCCACCCTCAGGGCGACGTTCGATAAGTCTGTGCGCTGCCGTGGGCTCTGGATCGGCATGGGCTGCAAGGCGGAAACCACAGCGACAGCGGTTGCCATCGCGAAGATTTGCAACGCCGCAGACGGTGCTGGGCCGAGGATGCGCTGTGCGCGAGAGGCCTGTTCAGCGCTACCTCAGGTCGCCTTGCGGATGAGTGCGCCCTTGAACAGCACAGGGCCTGTGGGGCCGGTGGCGCTGGGCACGCCGCCGCGCGGCTCCAGGCTGATGGCCAGCGTGGGCACCTCTTTCACGTCGCCCTCCTGCGCGGCCAGCTTGAGCAGCTTGTCGTTGCCCAGCACGCCCAGCGAACGCGGGCCACCGGCGGGCGGCAGCGCCCACAGCTGCAGGGATTTGTCGTCACCCTCCTGGAAGCCACCCACACGTTGCAGCACCAGCTGGTTGTTCTTGGGGTCAAAGGTGACGAGCATCGATGCGTCGGCCTTGGCGTCGGCCAGCACGGCCACGTACTGGATCTGCGGCGTGGCCTGCAGTTGCTGCTGCAGCGACGCGATCTGTGCGCCAGTGGTCGCCTTGAGGCCGCCATTGACCTGCACGCCCACCACCACCGCGGCCAGCGTGGCCACCGCACCGGCGGCCGCCGCACCTCGCCACACCAGCAGGTTGCGCCACCAGCCGCCTGCAGCTGGCTCGCGGGCTGCCGCCTGGGCTGCATCGGCGCGGGCGGCCTGCATGGCGGCCTGCGATTTGCCGGCCTGCACCAGGTTGTCGATGCGCGTCCACACGGCGGGCGCGGGCTCTACCGCGGGCTGCAGCTCGGTCAGGCCTGACCAGCGGGTCTGCCACACCAGGGCGGCTGCACGCACGGTGGCGTGTTCGCGGGCCAGGGTTTCAAAGCGGCGGCGTGCGCCACCGCGCAGGGTGCCCAGGGCATAGCTCGCCGCCAGGCGGTCGAGCAGTTCGGGGTGTTGGGTAATGTTCATGACGGCGTGTTCCTCAGGCCTTGTTCAGGCATAACGCGCCATGCAGGTGCGCAGCTGTTCCAGACCCCTTCGGATCCATGTCTTGACGGTGCCCAGCGGCAGCTTGAGCTGCTCGGCCAGTTCGCCATGACTCATGTCGCGCAGGTAGGCCAGGCTGACCACCTCGCGCTGCTTGTTCTCCAGCCGGCCCAGGCAGTGGTGCAGCGCAAACGCCTGCTCGCTGGCATCGGCCGTGTCCATGGGGTTGGGCGAATCGCCCTCCAGCACCTGCGCCATGTCGTCGTCCAGCTCGTTCATCAGGTCGGCCCGGTCAGAGGTGCGCTTGCGCAGCGCATCCAGAGCCCGGCTGCGAACGATCAGGCCCAGCCAGGCCATGGGCGGGCTGAGCGCCCCCCGGTAGCTACCTGCACCGCGCCAGACGCTCAAGAAGGCCTCCTGCAGCACATCCTCGGCCGTGTCGCGGTGCCGCACGATGCGCATCGCCAGGCCAAAGAGCTGGGCAGACGTGCGCCTGTACAGCTCCTTGAGCGCGGAGTCATCCTGCTCGGCAATGCGGTCTATGAGGTTCATCAGTTCGCTGTCGGGGTGAAGGGTGCTGCTCATGCACGGATTGTCTGGGATACATCCGCAACTGCGGAAGTGAGGGTCTTGCTGTAGTGGAATACGCCCCAGACACGGTTCTGGATGCAAAGCAGGCGCAGGCACCCCCACAAGGTGCCGGCAGCCTGGATGGATCTGCCTGGCCGGGCGGCCGGGCTGGCAACGACGCGCCCCTGGAAAACGCGCCCCGGTGCGCAGCCAGCCCTGTGGCACCCGCAGGCAGATTGCAGGCAGCGGCTTGAATCCGGCGGACAGTTTGGCGCGTACCCTCCAACGACACCCGCCGTCCACCGATCAAGCCCCCCGCTCCCGCTAAAGCCTCATGAACTGCCCCGCCACGCCCGCTACCCCGCCCAACGCCACCCTGGCAGCACTGCCCCGGGGCCCTGCACAGCGCCATACCGGCATGGGGGGCAGTGTTGTGCGCGCTGCGGCGCTGGCCGTGGCCTTGCTGGCCACCTGCGCAGTTGGCAGCGCGGCAGCGCAGTCGGTGGAGCGTGGGCGCGCGGTGTACCAGGCGCATTGCGCCAGCTGCCACAGCCCCGATGTGCATGGCGACGGCCCCGCGCACCGCGGTGTGGTGGGCCGCCGTGCCGGGGCGCTGGCCGACTTCGACTACTCACCCGCACTGCGCCGCAGCAAGATCCTGTGGACGCGCGCCACGCTCAAGGCGTGGCTGACCGACCCCGAGGCTCTGATCCCCGGGCAGGGTATGGACTACATGCTGGAAGACGAGCGCGAGCGCGAGGACGTCGTGGCCTACCTGGCCACGCTCAAACGTCTGCGCTGAGGCGGCGCACCGCCCACATGCATCTGCGGCATACCAAGTTGGATAGCTGCCACCGCTTCAGGAACAGGCGCCAGGGACAAGCTACCCTGTGCAGCGCAAGAAAAGCGCTCCCGGCATATGCTCGCAAGCTGTCTCTTTGCACCAAAGGAATCCACTGATGTTCGAAACCTCCATCGCCGGCAGCTTGCCCAAGCCCGCCTGGCTGGCTGAAACCAACAAGCTCTGGCCCCAGTGGATGGCCGAAGGCGATGCGCTGCGCCAGGCCAAGGCCGACGCAACGCTGCTGTGGATCAAGGCCCAGGAAGACGCAGGCCTGGACATCGTGGGCGACGGCGAGCAATCGCGACAGCACTTCGTGCACGGCTTTCTGGAGCAGGTCGAGGGCATCGACTTCGAGCACAAGGTCAAGATGGGCATCCGCGACAACCGCTACGACGCCATGGTCCCGCAGGTGGTGTCGGCCCTGCGCCTGAAAGGCCGCGTCCACGCCTTTGAGGCGCAGCTGGCGCGCGCCCACACCAGGAAGAAGCTGAAGTTCACCCTGCCCGGCCCCATGACCATTGTCGACACCGTGGCCGACCGCTTCTACGGCGACAAAATCAAAATGGCCTTCGCGTTTGCAGAGCTGCTCAACCAGGAAGCGCTCGCGCTACAGGCCGACGGCGTGGACATCATCCAGTTCGACGAACCCGCGTTCAACGTCTACATGAAAGATGCCGCCGACTGGGGCGTGCAGGCGCTGGAGCGCGCGGTGCAGGGCCTGACCTGCACGACGGCCGTGCACATCTGCTACGGCTACGGCATCAAGGCCAACACCGACTGGAAGAGCACCCTGGGCGACGAATGGCGCCAGTACGAAGCGGTGTTTCCGGCCCTGGCCAAGAGCAGCATCGACCAGGTGAGCCTGGAATGCATCCACTCCCACGTGCCGCCCGATCTGATGAAGCTATTGGCAGGCAAAGACGTGATGGTCGGCGTGATCGATGTGGCCAGCGACGTGATCGAGACACCCGAGGAAGTGGCCGACACCATCGGCCGGGCACTGGAGTTCGTACCGAAGGACCGGCTATTCCCCTGCACAAACTGCGGCCTGGCGCCCATGGGCCGGGACGTGGCCTGGGGCAAGCTGAAGGCCTTGGCAGAGGGCACGAGGCTGGCGAAGGAGCGGTACGCTACCGCGTGACGTCGAGCGGGTACCGCGCCGTTGGTGGCGCGGTGTTCGTGACAGGCTGCAAGCGGCCAGAAGCGGACACACAAATAAACATCACGACGACGGCCCCAGTAGAAGATGCCAACTCTATGAAATTTCCATCGATTGTTCGTATTGCAATGGCAGACGTCTTGCGTGACGGAGGCTCTTACTTCCTACTGCTCGAAGGAAAAGGAGGCCAAATCTTCACTCTCAGGTTGCCAGTACAGCTAAGCGAGTCGGGGATACGAACCGGATACGCAGCTCCCTCGTTTTCTGAGCAGGCTACAGGTAAGTCCGACTCGTTGAATTGGAATAATGCGGCTGATCTGGCTCGAATGCTGGAGGAGATTTGCAAGGGTGTAATCGCTGAAGGAGGCACACGACGTGCCAAAGAGTGCATTGCACTGCTCGCCGGGGCTGGTTCATTGAGCGCTCTGCCGACGGATGCAGGACATTAATTTCGCGTCAGTCAAGCGCCCGATCTGAGCGGCTGCTTGGGGCCCAAAACAGTCGGTCACGAGCCACATCGACAATCCCGCACAAACCGAAGCCAGATCGAGTCTCGCAATTCAATCTGGCTCCTCGACTTACACCGGATAGGTCCCCGGCAGCAGGATCGACTGATCCACTGTGTTGATATTGGTGTGCCCGCAGAACGCCATGGTGATGTCCAGCTCCTTCTGGATGATCTGCAGCGCACGCGTCACACCCGCCTCGCCATAGGCCCCCAGCCCGTACAGAAAACTGCGGCCGATCAGCGTGCCTTGCGCACCGAGCGCGCGGGCCTTGAGCACGTCTTGCCCGCTGCGGATGCCGCCGTCCATCCACACCTCGATGCCGCCGCCCATCTGATCCACCGCCTGCTTGATGCCGGGCAGCGCTGCAATGGACGATGGTGCGCCATCGAGCTGGCGGCCGCCGTGGTTGCTCACGATGAGCGCATCGGCGCCGCTGTTGACGGCCAAGCGGGCGTCTTCGGCGTCCATGATGCCTTTGAGGATCAGCTTGCCGCCCCAGCGCTTCTTGATCCACTCCACATCGCCCCAGTTGAGCTGCGGGTCGAACTGCTCGGCGGTCCACGATGACAGCGACGACAAATCGCCCACGCCCTTGGCATGGCCCACGATGTTGCCGAAGCTGCGGCGCGGCGTGCCCAGCATGCCC
>Ga0181554_1003983_pt1 | contig 12208 bp, 8 predicted proteins | sample 011ome_16_FD_145602 | JGI IMG/M metagenome (GOLD analysis project Ga0181554, IMG submission 145602) | Coastal salt marsh microbial communities from the Groves Creek Marsh, Skidaway Island, Georgia - 011503CT metaG (spades assembly) | ecosystem: Environmental > Aquatic > Marine > Intertidal zone >... | reverse complement strand
CCGATAGGGGTGCGTGATGGGCGTGTAAACTGTATACTACTTTCACCCGTGTAACAAGAATCGAATAATCGAGAACACTCTGAGGGTACCCGATCCGCGTCCGTCACAACGACACGGTGGACAGCCACGCGACGACGCCGTTGCAGTGCGCCAACCCGACGACGCACACCGTCCGCGTCGGCGGCGCGTCGCTCTCGTCCGCCGCCCTCGTCGCCGTCGCCGCCGCGTCGCCGATCTCGCCCTCGACGTCCGCGACCAAGTACCCCGCCGGGTGCGCGTTCAACGCGCGCGCCGTCGGCGGCGTCGACGCGTCGTCGGCCTTCACGTACACCTCGAGCTTCCTCGCGCCGGTGACGGCGCGTTTTCCCTCCTCGCAAGACACAACCTTCGCGCGCCGCAGCCACCGCTCTACCACTAAGTCCGCGGACCGCGCCGTCGCGTCGCTCTCGCCGGCGCCGCTCTCTCCGCCGGCTCTCTCGCCGCCGCCGCTCTCGCCGCCCTGAACGCCGTCGAGCCACGCCTGGGAGACGTACCGACGGTTCACGCCGAGCACGCACCCGAGCTCGGCGCCGACGAGGTTTCCGCCGTTTTCGCGCGCGACGCGGTCCATCAACGCCAGCCACCGCGGCTCGAACAAGTTCAGTCGCCGCACCTCCCCGGGCGCCATCCGCCGCCTGAGCGTGAAGCACGGGATCCCCGGCGGGCCCGCGGCGCGCTCGCGCGCCGCCGTCGTCGCCGCGTCCGCGTGGAAGACGTGCCGCACGCGTCGAAGCTCGCCGCGGTCGACGCCAGCGCACGCGGACGCGGCTCTCGCGCACGCGGCGGCGAGGACGTCGTCGCGGTCCAGCAGCAGCACCTCCACGGCGCGTCCGAAGACGAGCAGCGCGGCGGCGTCGAACGCGACGTCGATGACGTCGAGGAGCGCGCGCCACGGCGGCGACGCGGCGGCGAGCGTCGTCGCGGTCGCGGCGGTCACGTCGCCGCCGCCGCCCAGCCCGCCGCCGCCGCTGAGCGCGGCGTCGTACGCCGTCGCGATCAGCGCGACGAGCGCGACGAGCGACGGCCCTCGCAGCGGCGCGAGCTTCCCCGGGTCCTCCCGCACGACGTCCGGGAACCGCACCGCGCCCGCGCCGCCGCCGCGCGGCCCGGGCCCGAGCCCGAGCCCGAGCGCGTTCGGAATGTGCGTCAGCGATCGAAGCAGACGCGGCGCGTCGAGGAGCTCGCGCGCGCTCGCGTCGAACACGCGCCGCCTGAGCTCGTCCGGGAGCGACCGCGCCTTGGCGTCGCCCAACACCACGAGCGCGCGCGCGGACTCCGCCGCGGACGCGCCCGCGAGGAAGTCCGCGCCGTACGACGCGCCGCGCGTCGACGACGTCGACGTGGCGAGGGCGAGGGCGAGATCGGTGGCGACGATCGCGTCGAGACGCTCCTGGTCGAGCTCGAGGACGACCGCGTCCGGACGCACCGTCTCCACGACCGCGCGCACCTCCGCCGCGGACGCGCTGCCGGGCGTGTGCACGGTCCCGACGACGTAGAACTCGTGCCGGCGCCCGCGCGCGTCGACGCGCGTCAACGCGGCGACGCACGCGGGGAGCGTCGAGGTCGTCGTCGCCGTCGGAGCGGGCGCGGCTGCGGGATCGCGGCGCGCGGACGGCGGCGCGGACGTCGACGCGGACGCGCGCGCGGCGGCGGCGCGACGACGGCCGGCGGACGCGCGCGCGGACGCCGGCGCCGGCGGCGGCCCGGCGCGCGTCGACGCCGCGGGGTGCATCGCGCGGGTTCGAGACGCCGCCGCCGCCGTGCCGTGCCTCCGATGGTGTGATGAGAGAGACGAGCTCATCGCGAGCTGAGGTGATCTTCAAAAAAAAACGCAACAGACGCCGACGAACGCGCACGAGGAGGAGGGAGGGAGAGACGCGTGCGCGACGTTCGTTCGTTCGTTCGTTCGTTCGTTCGTTCGTCACAGGTGTGCTCTTCTGTTGTGTGTCGTCTTCGTTCACGCCCTCGAGAGCTCGGCCTCGAGTCTGTTCACCGTCTCTCGCGCTCCGGTACGGCCGAGATCCCGCAAGTAGACTCGTCCAGCGCGCCGCCCCCTCGCGACTATGCCCCCTCTCCTACCTCCGCAGCTATCCTACCCTAAACCCTGGTACGGCCTCCATCTTACCTCCGCAGCTATCCACCGCAGCACATCCCCGTGCATGCGGATCCACGCTCGAGCTTTGCATTCCTCCGGATCCCACGGTGCATCGTTCGCTCGCGCCCACTGCAACACCTCCAGGTGGCCGCCACGCGCGGCATCGGCGCAAGTCCTCTCGTCCCACGGAGCGCCGTTCGCGCGCGCCCACTGCAGCACCTCCAGGTGGCCGCCAAGCGCGGCTTCGTGGCAAGTCTCCTCGTCCCACGGAGCGTCGTTCGCGCGCGCCCACTTCAGCACCTCCAGGTGGCCGCCAAGCGCGGCTTCGTGGCAAGTCCTCTCGTCCCACGGACAGCCGTTCGCGCACGCCCACTGCATCACCTCCAGGTGGCCGCCGCTCGCGGCAAAGGCGCAAGTCCACTCGTCCCACGGAGCGCCGTTCGCGCGCGCCCACTGCAGCACCTCAAGGTGACCTTCTCCCGCGGCATAGGCGCAAGTCCACTCGTCCCACGGGCATTCGTTCGCTCGCGCCCACTGCAGCACCTCCAGGTGGCCGCCTTCCGCGGCTGCGTTGCAAGTTCTCACGTCCCAGGGACAGCCGTTCGCGCGCGCCCACTGCAGTACCTCTAGTTGGCCGCCACGCGCAGCCTTCTTGCAAGTCAGCTCGTCCCACGGAGCGCCGTTCGCGCGCGCCCACTGGAGCACCTCCAGATGGCCGCCAGCCGCGGCATCGTGGCAAGCCCGCTCATCCCACGGACATCCGTTCGCTCGCGCCCACTGCAGCATCCTCAAGTGGCCGCCGCTCGAGGCCCAGGCGCAAGTCCACGCGTCCCACGGGCATCCTCGGGCCTTGGCCCACTTCGCGACCTCCACATTCCCACCCTCCGCGATGCACATGAACGTCTTCGCGTTCCACGGACACCCTCGCTGATCCTTCGCCCACGCCAGCCTGCTGCTCGACCCGACGAAGTTTGGCAACCTCCCGAGCTCCCTCCTCACCGCGGCGACGTCCCTCACGTCATGCTCGACGGGCGACGCGAAGACGACGTCGCGCATCTTTAGGTTCACCGTCGCGAGCACCGCGAGGTCGCCGCTGTCGAGCCGCGAGAGCACGTGCGCGGCGAAGACGTCGGGCGCGTCCGCGGCGAATCGTTCCAAGCGCGAGCCCGCGTCGAGATCTGCGGAAGTCGAGCCGTCCCCCGCGATCTCGTCGCCGGCGCCAACGAGAAGCGCGCGCTTCTTCGGTCGCGAAGGCGACATCGCGTCGCGGGGTCAGAGAGAACTTCGCGACGAGGCCGCGGAGGAGGAGGAGGAGGAGGAGGTGGCGTCGTCCCGCGCGCGAGGCGAGTGACGAGACGGGACGACGCGACGCGGGCGTTTTCGTTGTTGTTTGCGCGGAGCGCTCGCGCTCGCAGGCGATTTTTTTTGACCGGCTCTGCGGTCGCTGCCTGCCGGTCGCGAAAATTTTGACCGGCCCGGCGCCTGGTGAACGCAAAAACCAAGCCCTATTTCGCACCCTGGCTGGTACAGTCAGCTCCAGATCTGTCATCCCGCGAGCACGTGCGCACGCCGGCGACGAACCGCGTCGTCGTCCGCGGCGCGCTCACTTTCGCGCGCGACGACGCGTCGACGCCGCCGCGTTCCTGAAGTGCGACCGCGCCACGCGCGTCGGTCACGCCGTCCGCGATGCTCGCACCGCGCGCGGTCCTCGCGCCGCGCGTCGCGCGCGCGTCTCGTTCATCGGCGGACGGGAAACAACAACCTTCGTCCGCCCGAACTACGACCACGTTTTTCCAACGCGCGCGCGCGACGAGACGTCGCGAGCGCGCGTTGCACGTGATGCGCTTGTACCCGGACGCGGGCTTCGTCGCGAAAGTGCAATCGAAATTCCCAGCCCAAGGCGTCGCGTCCGCGGAAGAAGGCCGGCGCGTTTCGCTCGACCACCGTCCGATCGAATCTCGCGCCCGCGCGGCGTTCGTCCCCGCGGTCGTCCACGTAACGCATCTTTCGCGAATGGAACGCTCCGCTCCCCGCGTCGACCGACCGACCGACCGACGCGTCGTCCATCCCATCCCATCCCATCCCATCCCATCCCGTCGCGCAGATGCCTGTGGGACGACGGCTACGACATCCTCGACGTCCGCGCCGAGTCCGAGATCGACCACGCCGGGAAGTGCCCAAACCCCCCAGCGCCCGGCGCCGCCGCGGGGACGCGCGTCACGCGCGCGTGTCTCGTTCACGCCGAGCGTCGATACGACCCTGAGCTCAGGGAGAAGGTGTACGCGCAGTCGGGCGTGAACCCTTCGTTCATGGCGGACGTCGAGAAGGCGTTTCAGGACAAGAACGCGAAGATCATGGTCGTGTGCGGCGACGGTCGCACGCGAGCGACGCGCGCGGTGGAGTTGATGCGCGCGGCCGGGTACGAAAACGTCGTCAGGCGCGTTCTATACACTGGTTCCCATACGACCGCGTCGGCGTGGTGAACGCCGATCCTTAAGGATTTTTGCCCGCGATTCTCTCCGTCCATCTCTCGCTTTCAACGCCCGCCCTCGACGCCTTTCAACTCCAACTGACGCCTTTGAACTTCACCCCGACGTTCGCTCGTACGGAACGACCCTCAGGCTGGAGGGCGGGTTTAACCTGTGGGCGAGAGCGTGGGATCAGACGATGCGACGGAGGAACCTGCCGGGGAGCTTCTCGCGCGGGTTCGACTCGCCGATGTTCGCGGACAGTAACGTCACGGGGGAGGTGTTTAACGTGGAGTGGAAGGACGCGACGGAGTGGGCGGTGTGAAGAGACGAAGCTAGTACAAAGTACTGTACCATCTTTTGTTTCGCTCTTGAAACGGAACCGCCAGCTATTCTATGTCGTCTCTCACGCTCGCATCTCAAAGTCCGGCCGCAGCCCGGTCGCGACGAGGTCGGTGGTGTACGACGATGACCGCTCGATCCCCCCCGAGCTCTTCTTCGCGAGCTTGCCACCGCTCGACCGACCGCCTTCGCCTTCGTCGTCGTCGTCGTCGTCGCCGTCGCCGCCGCCGCTCGGCTGACCCGTCCGCCCCTTCCACCTACCCTCCTCGCTCCACACCTCGTGCGCGTCGAGCTCGTCCAGTAACAAGTCGTACACGTCGTCCGCGCGTAACTTACACCGCCGTTTAAATATCGTGACGTACGCGCTCAGCAAGAACCCGTACCGCTCGTCCACGTGGAGGTCGAACCGCGGCGGGACGCCCTTGAACCTCGCCGCGTCCGCCGCCTCGGTCCACGTGTACTTCTTCACCGTCGTCTTCTCGTCCTCGACGACGTCCACGGCCTCGATCTTCTTGGTCTTCAGGTATTTCTCGAGTTCATTCATGTCCACGCGTCCGTTTATCGTGATCTTCTTGTTGTCCACCGCGCTCAGGGAGTACTTCTCCTGGCGAAGGAAGTAAATTAAGCCGCCGCCGAGGACGCCCCAGAAGCACATGTTGATCGCGAACCACACCGCGGGGAGGGAGACCAAGTACGGGTTCACGAAGTCCGCGACGTACGCGATGTTCGACGCGACGCCGAGGTACCCTCCGAACGCGCGGTCGACGATGTCGAACGCGAGCTGCCCGGCGAAGATGACCTGCATGATCTCCAGCGAGGCGTGATTTCTCGCCTGCGCGCGAAACGCGTCTTCCAAGTTTTTGGTCGTCGCCTCGATGCCCTCGTTGATGTCTCCCTTGTTCGTCATCCCGATCACGTGCGCCATGTCGCGAAGCGCCTCGAGCTCGTTCGCGCACCCGACGATCGTCTTCTTCATGTCGATCGCGCGCCTTCGAAGTTCGTTCTTCTGCACGTCGAGTCGCAGGACTTCGCGCAGCGCGAACGACGCGGGGTCGCCTTCGATCGGCTCGGGTAAATCCACGCCGTCCATGCTCTCGGCTAAGAAGGACTGAATCTCGCCCAACGTGATGACGTCCTCGGTGCACGTGGACAGCGTCTTCCGAACGATCGCCATGTTCTCCGGGTTGTTCTGGTGGTGCTCGATCAGACCGCGCGTGCGGCGGAGGATGTCCGCGAGGATGAAGCAGCGGTTGAACACGCGTTTCATGAAAATCGAACGCGCGTGGAAGCTGCCGTGACACACGATAAACGCCTGGTGCCTGAGCGAGTTCGACCCGGCGAGGAACACGCCCATCTTGCCGATGATTATTACCTCGTCGTCGCTCAGGTCGTGCCCGCTGTACGTGTCGCCGATGACCTGCTTCAGCTCGTTCTCGTAGTCTTCTTTGTCCATGTACTTTTCCGCGGGCATCTTCGGTCGCACCGCGTCCGCGACGATGCAGTTGAACTTGTCTCTGTTGTCCGAATCTCCTAAAAACGTCAGGTCTAACATCGCGCGCTGATGCGCGGCGAACAAGTTCGACACCACGGTGCTGCTGTCGTCCATGACGTCCACGAGAAGACGCGACATGAGATCCAGGGATAGGTTGACTTTGATGCGGTCCATGATGGCGTCGATCTTCAAGCCGTACGCTACGAGGCCGTTCTCGTCGAAGTGCACGCCGAAGTTTTCAATCTGCAAGATCCCGTCGTCGTTCTCGAAGAACACCTCCGCCTCGAAGTTGATGTACGACGCCTCGTCGTAGTCGAGCAACCGCACCGCGGTCATGCCCTCGTTCTTCCCGGTGAACTGCGTGCTGTCCGGCTCGGCGTCGATCGCGGCTGTGAAAAAACCGCCCTGCACGCGCTCGCCGCTCCCGAGCTTGTCGTTCAGCGCCACGATCTGGTTCCCGCCCATCGGCACCCACTCGCACGTGAGCAAGTACACGTCGTCGATCAAAATTTTCTCCTCGAGGCGGTCCTTGATGTTCGACGCGGCGAACTGCGCGAGATCCGCGCATCTCGCGGAGTTGTCCACGAGTTCCAAGTTGGCGACTCGAAGCGACGCGGGGACGAACGGCGACGAGACGTAGGACACCGTCTCGATGTCCGTGATCGTGCTCGTGCGCGCGTACCACCCGCTTCTCGTGTAAATTTTGAAGCTCTGCGACGCGGTCTGGTACGCGACGTCGACGAGGTCGCCCTCTTTGAAGATGAGCGCGTCCACGGCGTCGCGGCTCGCGTCGTCCAAGTTCGCCTTCAGGTAACTCAGCCCCTCCTCGCTTATCCGCAGCGCGACGCCGCTCTGGTAGCTCTCGGACGTGAGTTTCAGGTTTTGCACGAACCCAAACTCGCACAGGTCGTCGATGTCGTCCTGCCCTTCCTGCGACACGTTGACGTAAATTCTCTTCCCCATGACGATCTGCGCCTGCGGCGCGTAGTCGTAATCGAACACCTCGTCGATGATGCCCTCGTAGATGAGCACGAGCAGCGGCTGGATCCGCACCCATCTGGTGCCGGGGGCATGAGGAGGAGTCGTTCCGCCGGGGTCTTTTATGGTGTCGTCCGTGTATCGCTTGATCATGTAGAGGAGGCGGAGCTGTTCGAGGGTGACTTCTGATGATTCCGACGATGAGGAGGAGGAGTTTGAACCCCGAGGGCTGCCGCCGCCATTTCCGTCGTTGTCGTCGTCTTTGTCGTCCTCCTCCTCCTCCTCTTCCTCCGCGATCCCCTTCTTCTTCTTCTTCTTCAGCATATGATTCATATCGTGGTGGTGCGTCCCCGAGAGCCGTCGCCCGGTACCGGTGCCGTCGTCGCCGGTGAACTCGACCCTCCGCCTTATTCGCTCGCCGCTGTCGTTGAACGCGAGCGGCGTCTCCGGGGACGACGACGACGCGCTGCCTCCCAGGTCGCGCCTCGGGGAGAGGCTCTCGGTCACCGCGCGCGGGCCGCCGCTGCCACCGCGCGTGAACGTCAACATGCCGCCGCCGCCGTCGTCGTAAGCCGGGGACGACGACGACGACGCGACGACGACGTCGCTCGCGCTGCTGCCGCCGCCGCCGCACAACCACGTCGGAGCTCCTGCGAATTTCCGTCGTCTCGCGCCGAGCCGGGACGCGCCTCGCGATCCGCCGCCCCCCGGCGCGACGGTCCCGAGCTCGCGGTCGCGCGGCGTCAGCGATTCGTCGCTCCTGCGTCCGAGGATACCAGAGGAGGAGGAGGAGTCCCCGGACGAGGACGACGCCATCGATGAGCGCGCGACGCGCGAGGACGACGACCGGGCGTCGCGAGGAGCTTTGTCGTCGTCATCATCGCGATTTATTATTTTTTCTGGTCCGCCTTTTCTCACGAGCCGCATCTTTCCTTTCCGGAACGGTCGACGATCCGGACCACGCGGACGCGCTCGGGTGTACCACCGAGAAGAGCCCGCGACGCCCGCGGCTCACCTAGGCGCCTATCGCCGCTCTCGCCCGTGCACCACCACTGCACGGGGGGAGCGCGCGACGCGCCTGTGAGCATTTGGCAATTATTTGGCAGGGACCAAAAATAATGTGACATGCACCATGCTCGATTGACGCGACCACCACCGCCTCAAAACTGCTCCGATCGACCTGAAAATCTGTGGAGAGGTTCCTTACATCATGTAGATGATGATCCCGTTGTGTAATGCAAAAAAAACTCATCCTGCCGGGATCGAACCGACGACCTTGCGGTTGATGTATTGAGGAGGCCTCAAATGGTCATCCGTTTGCGCTGTCTAGTTAACAGCCGCACGCTCTACCAACTGAGCTAAGGATGAAACCTGTTCCGATCTTTCGATCGGAAGGTCCGATGATTGGTGTCCTGATTAAGCGAAAGAAAAAAATATAAACCACTCTGTGGTCGGTCGGCACGTGGGAAAAACAACGACATGAGATCTGACGCGACGTCGCGCGGGCACCTCGACCGCGCCGCGCGACGGACATCGCACGCACTAAGCCGTTACGACTTGAAGGTGCGTCTCACCCTCGCCTTTCCCCTCCGCGCCCACCCGCCCGCCCGCGCGCGCGCGAGCGAGCGAAGCGAAGAAGCGCGCGCGCGACGGCGCGCGTTTTCTCTCAGGAAGCGAAACGCTTTTTTTTTTGTCGTCCCCAATCTGCGCGCGTCTCCCCTCCGCGCCCGCCCGCCCGCCCGCGCGCGCGCGCGCGAGCGAAGTGAAGAAGCGCGCGCGCGACGGCGCGCGCCGTCGCGCGCGCGCGACAGCGCGCGTTTTCTCGGAGAAGGCGAAACGATTTCCTTTTTGTCGTCGCGGATGATGAGATCCTCCCCGCGTCGTCGTCCGTCCCCGCAGCGCAGATGGAGGCGGCGGCGATTTTCGGACCGGCGTTCCCGCAGCCGGTGGGTGGTGTTGCCGCCCGGGTTCCACCCGTGGATCGGCGATGCTGATGACGACGATGATGAACAGCGTATTCACTGCAGAGTCGTTAAATGCACGTGCGGCCTCATCTACGACCAAGATTCGCCTGGCTGCAGGTGCGTCCCGTGGTGCTGTCCGCGTCCGGTCCCCGTCCTCGAGTACTTCACCGAAGCCGTGAAGACGGCTGTCGGTGAGAAATTCTTCAAGAAACAGAAGTTCAAAGAGAAGATGCGTTGCGGGCCGAATGGCGGCGCGTTGTGCGATTGCCCGCTCTTCTCCGTGGAAGAGATTCAGAGGTGGAACGACGACTTTTACGCGAGACGCGACGGGGTGAATCAGTTCTGGAAACTGATCGTGTACGTGAGGCACGCCGCCGCTCTGTGCGAGCGCCTGTGGCGGGAGGTGCAGGACCGGCGCGGGGCTGGCGCCGCGGTGGACGACGACGACGCGGGCACGCTCCGTCTCCTCGCGTTGGGGCGCTCGAGAATCCGGGGCGCTGACGCTCGGCTCCATCGCGTAGCTGAGTACCGTGCGGGGGTCCAGGTCGATGACGACGACAAGAAGACGAGACCCGCGCTCGAGAAGAATCTCAGGGAAGAGAAAGTGAAGCTGGCAGCCGTCCGCGTTCACTTCGAAGACCCGCCCGGCGGCGCGGCGGCGGCGTAATTTTCTTTTTAACGGAAGTACACAACAACGACGACATCTCTACTCACATCAACCTCAACACGGCTTCGTACACGGCGAACGTGATCGCGCTCGCCGGCGCGCTCTTGATCAACCCCGGCGTCAACCCCTTATAAAACCCCCCCACCCCCTCCTTCGCGAGTATCCGCCTCATCGCGCCCGCGATGCTCTTGAAAGCCTCCCCATCCATCGCGACCCGCTCGCCGTACCGCAGCGACCGCGCCAGCCCGGCGACCTGAAACCGCTTCTTCACGACGTCCAACGGGTGGATGATCAGACGCGCGACGACGCCCGCGCCGAACCCGCACGCGCCGTTCGCGAACCCGCTCAAAGAAGGTTGTTGACCATGGTCGGTCTCCTCCTTCCCATGCTCCCATCGCATCGCCGTCCGCTTCATCGCGGCGTACGACCCGAACTGTATCGCGCTCGCGGGGATGATCTCGATCAACGTCACGCCCACGCCCGCGTATAACCCGCGGACGCCGCGGTCGCGGACGATGCCGGCGGCGGCGTCGGCGAGCGACGCGTACACCCGCGGCGACCCCTGCGCGGCTAAGACCGTCCGCATGACGTCGAACGGGTACGTCGCAACCGTCGCGGTCGCGCCCGCGATCGCGCCGCCGGCGAACGACATCGCCGGCGACGTCGGGTTCTGCCCCGCCGCGGACGCGACCTTGTGGAACTCGCCGAGCGCGGCGAACTGAATCGCCGTGTACGGCACCCACAGAAACAACGCGGGGACCGTCCCCGCCCACAGCCCGCGGAGACCCTCCTCGCGCAAGATCGTCCTCGCGCACTGCGCGATCCCGCGGTATTTTCCTCCTCCGCCGGTCGCCGTCGCCGCCGCGTTTGCGTTCAACCCCGAGAAACCGACGGGCTCGACCTGGACCTGCATCCGGATCTTCACGACGTCCAACGGCGCGACGGCGACGCGCGAGACCATCCCCGCGAACGCGCCCGCCATCGCCTGCGTGAACGTGCTCGGCGGCGCGCGCCTCGAGTCCCGTCGATCTTCTTCGCGCGAGGACGACGACGCCGCCAGGGCGGCGATCTCGCCGCCGCCGCCCACCATCGCGGTCGTCCCCGTCGCCGCGTGCGCTGGATGCCGGCGCTGGATGCCCACTCCCACTCCCGCGGCGACGCCCGCGCCGACGGAGAGGACGACGAGCCGACGCGAAGTCCGTCGCGGGAGGCTCGGCGGGAGGCTCGCCCACGGGAACGTGAACGCCCCGCCGCCGCCGATCATGGGGGGACACGCGGCGACGCGCGCCTCCAGTCTCTCTGCGCGCGCGTCGCGTCGTTATCGTCGTTCGAACCAAAAAGTAAAAGCGCAACCAAAAGATTTTTTGGCGGCGGGGCGGACGACGACTCGGATGCTCGTCGACGACCGTCGTCGTCGTCACACCGACCGCGCGCCGACGACGCGATGGAGGCGCCCGCGCCGGAGCCGCCGGCGCCGCCGCCGCCTCCTCCCGCCGCCGCGGACGCGGAGAGACCAAAAGATCATCAGTCGTGGGCGCGCCCGCCGGACTTCGACGCGCTGTCGAGATACGGCTGGCGATGGCGACCGTCGGACACCGTCGACGAGAATTACGTCGACCTCGTCTCGCTCGTGTCTCGGAACAGCACGTGCGCGGACGGGCACATGGGATGCGCGCTCGTGCGCGGCATCGCGCGCGGCGGCGGCGGCGAGCGACGCGAGACCGCGGTGGGCGACGTCGTGCTGACGACGATCAACTCGCCGCTGTTCGGGGCGCTGCGATCGGACTGCCACGCGGAGGCGAACGCCGTCGCGGAAGCCGCGGCGCGCGGGATTTCCCTGCGAGGAAACGGCGACGACGCGACGACCGTCACTTCGTGTTACGTCACGCGCGCGCCGTGCCTGAGCTGCTATAAGCTCCTCGCGAGCGCGGGCGTCGGGCGGATCGTCGCGCCGCGGCTCATGGACTCGGCGGACGCGCGCGCGTCCGCGAAAAAGCTCGACGTCGAGTGCGTCGCGTGCGAGGACACCGAGGAGAGGAGAGCGCACAGGTTAGGCCTCGGGAAGACGCACGAGAACATGGACGAGATACGCGCGAGGAGGGAGGAGAGGAAGCGGCTGAAGAGGGAGGGGAAGCTCGGGAAGAAAGAGCTCGTGCCGATCGA
>Ga0181554_1003980_pt1 | contig 12218 bp, 9 predicted proteins | sample 011ome_16_FD_145602 | JGI IMG/M metagenome (GOLD analysis project Ga0181554, IMG submission 145602) | Coastal salt marsh microbial communities from the Groves Creek Marsh, Skidaway Island, Georgia - 011503CT metaG (spades assembly) | ecosystem: Environmental > Aquatic > Marine > Intertidal zone >... | reverse complement strand
GAGTGCCAGACCCCAAGCGAGGGCAAGCAGCGACCAGAGAACGGCGTAGATTAGGCCCCAGTGACCGGGGACCCTACCGGAGGGAATCGGTCGGTGTGGTTCGTTAATGGCATCCACCTCGCGATCGAACCAGTCATTGACAACTTGACTAGCGCCGCAAACCAGGGGCCCTGTCAAAACCACGCCCCCAAAAAGTAGCCAGGGGGAGTCAAATAGGGATGTTCCAGTGGAGACCGCGCCGCACAGGAAAGCCCACATAGGCGGGAACCACGTGATGGGTTTGAGCAGCTCAATCATGGCTGCCCCTTGGGGGCGTCCTGCTCGAGCCTCTAGGGCGTGGGATTGCGGCATCAGGCGACTATAGAAAGTCCGCCCATAATCGTCAAACCAAATTTACAAAATAAGCGTAACTATTTCTTGTCGCTTGGAAATCGTGCCTCGTCAGCCCTAGGCGGCGTCGTTGCTGGCATCGCTCTCGCCGATGCCATAGCGCCGGAGTTTCGTGTAAAGGCTTTGCCGGCTCAGACCGAGAAGCTCCGCCGCTGAGGCGCGGTTATCCCGCGTCAATTTGAGGGCGGCTTCGATGCACAGCGCTTCGATGACATCGGTCGATTCTCGGACCAGTTCCTTGAGCGGCAGGCGACCCACCCGCTCGGTTATTTGCTCGATTGAGCGGGGCAAGCGCTCGGTCAGGGGGTGTTCTGCAGTCAGGCGCCGACTGATGTCTCTAATAAAGAAAATGATTTTAGTGCCATCATGACGGGTGACGGACGCGGCAGAAATTTCAATGTCTGACGTGACTCCTACCGCGTTGCGCAGGACTGACGCATAAAGCTTGATGCTTTTGCCCTGTCGAAGATTGTTCAATAGGACCGATACATCCACGGTGGAACGCCCTATCCAAGTGTCTAGTGTTCTACCTAGGACTTGTTCCTCAGAATTCACCCCCAGCCAATCTAAAAAGGTCGGGTTGGCCGACAAAATACGCGCTTCACCATCGACCTGAACAATACCGTCAGGTGCGATGTGGTACAGGTCCTGCAGACCGCCATCACTCGTGTCGATGGATGCTGAGGTCGACAGGCGGATGAGGAATCGACTCTCGGTTCCCTGCCTCAGGAAATTCACCAGGACTTCGCTGGTCTCCGCGTTACCAGGTAACGCGATGTGGCTTACTTGAGCCGATCCCGATTCCCGGGCCTTTTGCAGGAGTTGTTGGAACTTGCTGGATTGCAGCGGCAGGGGTTTCCCGATAGCCGTCTGGCCCTCGCCGGCAAGAAGATTATTCGCCTGAGAGTTGGCCTCGAGGACTCTCCCGGTTGCCTCGTCGACCACCAGCACCGCATCGCTGGTGAGTTCCAACAGGCGTCGATATCGATTTTCCATTTGCCGAAGGGCCCAGTAATCCTGTTCCATGGCGTGTTGCGCGTTCAGTAGCTGTTGCCGCAGATCGGTGACAACCCGTAGGTCCCGTCCGACAGCGATAATTTGATCTTTCGACGGTGTGCAAATCAGGCGATAGCTGATGGGCAGGGTCAGTCCTGAGTCCTCAACCCGATGCGTAAGGTCTACCCTTACTGTCTCGCCCGGACGATCCTTTGCTCGCTGAAGTGCCTGTGCCGCCCGTTCCTTGTGTTCCTCGCCACACAGAGAATGCCATTCAAGACCGCGCCAATTAAGACGCATAAGATCAGCCAGTTCAGGGTTGGTGACCTCAACGTCGACACAAACCCCAGACGGGTCGATGTGCAGCTGCAGGTCAGCGATGGATTCAAGCATTGACGCCAATAAGGCGGGATCAGTGTGTCCAAGCACGAATAAATACCCTCAGCTGAGCCGAAATCAAAGGGAAATCATCGGGTCGATTCCCCACGATGTATGGGGGGTTTACGCACAGTTGCACACCAATGGTTCGCTCTGCCATTAAAAATCTTGACACTTCTTTACAAATCAAGCCTTTACGCAGCAAAACGTCAAATCAAAAAGACTGCATCTAATGTAATATAAAGTTGACACTGCGCTGAGCTGGGGGATACCCTGCGTGCATAAGACCTAAAAGGTTTGGCAACCTGCCGGAGGCCTGCAGTGCTTGATTCTGCAAGACAGCAAGGGGCACAGAGAGCCCTGTACACCCCTGACCAGAGAAAACGCAGGGATTCGACCCGCTGGACCTTGGTGCAGGGGGTCTTGGCGCCGCTCCAGTTTTTGATCTTTGCGGTGAGTTTAGTGTTTGTTATCAATTTTTTGGCTAACGGCACGGGGCATGCGGCTGCAGTCATTTCGGTGTTAGCCAAAACCGCCATTCTGTACACGATTATGGTGACGGGTGCCATATGGGAAAAGGTGGTTTTTGGTCGCTATCTTTTCGCGCCCGCCTTCTTCTGGGAAGACGTGGTCAGCATGCTCGTTATCGCATTGCACACGGCCTACGTTGCCTGCTGGGCGCTCAGCTGGGGTTCCTTGGAGCAGCAGATGTGGATTGCGGTGGCCGCCTACACGGCGTACGTGATCAATGCCTTCCAGTTTTTAATCAAGCTTCGTGCTGCTCGATTAAGTGCTCCTGCCATTGCGCGGTCTGATGACTCAGAGTTTTCCGGAGGGCTCGCGTCATGACCGGACAGGTACTCGCGAGTTCAGCCGCGGATGTCAGCGGGGACTTTCAGCCCCAGCAAGAACGAGGCCAACGCGCTGTCTTTTGCGGATTGACCTCCATTATTTGGATGCACCGGAAAATTCAGGACGCGTTCTTCTTGGTGGTGGGTTCAAGAACCTGTGCCCACCTCATTCAGTCAGCCGCTGGCGTCATGATCTTTGCTGAGCCGCGATTTGGGACAGCCATATTAGGCGATCGTGATCTTGCTGGGATGGCAGACTGCCATGAAGAGCTTGATCGAGTTGTGGCCCAGGTCCTGGAACGTCGACCTGAGCTGAAAACTATTTTTTTAGTCGGTTCTTGTCCCTCCGAGGTGATCAAGCTAGACCTTGACAACGCCGCTCAGCGGCTATCGCGCGAGTATTCGGGCGGCGTTCGTTTTGTTTCATTTTCTGGCAGCGGCATCGAGACAACGTTTACACAAGGTGAGGACAGTTGCCTGACTGCTTTGGTCCCCTCGCTTAATCAGCGAGAGAGCGATCAGCCTCACCTCCTCGTGGTGGGTACCTTGCCGGATATTGTGGAGGATCAGTTCCGGCGACTCTTTCATCAGCTTGGGATTGACTGTGTAGAGTTTTTCCCGGGTAAAAGTTCGACCGAGTTGCCAGAAATAGGGTTGAACACCCAGGTCGTACTTGCTCAGCCCTACTTGGGAGAGACCCTGCGAGCCTTGCAGGGCAGGGGCGCGCATCATATCCCCGCGCCTTTCCCCTTGGGGGTTGCGGGCACGGCCGCCTGGTTTTACGCCGCCGCCGCGGCTTTTGGCATCCCTGAGGGCCGGGTTGAAGAGGTATTGCAAGCGCCTAGGGCGCGAGCTACTCGGGCACTGAGTGCCCTGCGCGATGAGCTGGCCGGCCGGCGTTTTGCCATGTTGCCGGATTCACAACTGGAAATTCCCCTGGCGCGATTTTTAGCCCTTGAATGTGGCATGACGCCGGTCGAAGTAGGCACGCCGTATTTTGACGCGACGGTCATGCAGGCGGAGATTCCGTTATTGCCAGCGGGTGTCAGCTGGATCGAAGGCCAGGACCTCGACCCAGCGCTCGACCGTATTCGATCCGCTAGACCCGACATTACGGTCTGTGGATTGGGAATTGCTAATCCCTTGGAGGCAGAAGGATTGCGCACCAAGTGGTCAATCGAATTGTTGTTCTCACCCATTCAGGGATTTGAGCAGGTCGCTGATTTGGCGGAGCTATTTGCTCGACCGCTAAGGCGAGAGGCCAAACTGGAGGTGGGTGAATGGAGTTAACGCTGTGGACTTATGAAGGCCCCCCTCACGTGGGTGCCATTCGTATTGCCGCCTCGATGCGTGATGTACACCTGGTATTGCACGCTCCGCAAGGTGATACCTACGCAGACCTGCTTTTCACCATGATCGAACGGGATGGCAAGCGCCCGCCGGTAACCTACACCACTTTTCAGGCACGAGATCTTGGCGCCAGCACGGCAGAGAAGTTCTTGAACACTCTTCAGGCGGCCTACGAGCATCATCAACCCAAACTGATTTTGGTTGCTGACTCCTGCACCGCTGAACTGATTCAGGACCAGCCGGGTACCCTAGCCCAAACAGCGGGTCTTCCAGTTCCTGTAGTTCCCTTGGAAATGGCGGCTTACTCCCGCAAAGAGAACTGGGGTGCCAGTGAAACCTTTTATCACTTAGTACGGGCTTTGCTAAGCAATCATCCAAACACGAGCCTGCAGGCCGGGAGTCAAGAGCGGGGGTCGCGTCCCCCGCGGGTCAATTTGTTAGGGCCCACCAAGCTGGGTTTTCGCTGTCGCGACGACGTGCGAGAGATAACCCAGCTACTGGAGTCGGTTGGCATTGACGTAAACGTCGTTGCGCCCCTAGGCGCAGGTATCGACGATCTCTTCAGGATCCCAGAGGCCGATGCCAATGTGTGTTTGCATCCCGAAATCGCGCTGACCACCTGTGGCTGGCTGGAGCGTACCTTCAAGCAGAAGACGATCAAGACCGTACCGCTAGGCTATGGCGCCACCCGAGATTTTCTACAGGAATTGGCGGATGTACTCGATTATCCGATTGATATAGATCGCGTTTCCCAATGCCGATTGCCCTGGTACAGCCGGTCTGTCGATTCGACTTACCTCACCGGCAAGCGCGTGTACGTTTATGGTGATGGTAGTCACGTCGTGGCGATGGCGCGCGTGGCCCAGCGAGAAATGGGGTTTGACGTAGTGGGCCTCGGTACCTACTCCAGAGAGATGGCGAGGGAAGTCCGTGCTGTAGCGGCAGAACTTGGTGTTGAAGCGTTGATCAGCGACAGCCATCTTGCCGTTGAGCAGGCCATTAGCGAGCTCAGGCCTGAGCTTGTGCTTGGAACGCAAATGGAGCGCCACATTGCGAAGCGCTTGGGTATCGGGTGCGCGGTTATTTCTACCCCCGCGCACGTCCAAGACTACCCGGCGCGCTACTCGCCCCAAATGGGCTTTGAGGGCGCAAACGTGCTTTTCGATACCTGGGTGCACCCCTTAATTATGGGGCTTGAAGAGCATTTATTGCACATGTTCCGCGATGACTTTGAATTTAATGATAACGCCGTCCCGTCACATCTGGCCCACGGTGACGGCACCCTAAAAGAGGTTGATGCCGGTGACGTTGCACAAGGTAACCAGAGCAGTTTGCTGTGGGAGGCAGGTGCGGAGAAAGAGTTGAAAAAAATCCCCTTTTTCGTCAGAGGTAAGGCAAAGCGCAACACCGAGCAATACGCCCTGGATCGCGGGTTGACTGCGATCGACATCGAGACGTTGTATGAAGCAAAAGCGCACTACAGCCGATAAGACGGGGCAAGCGACATCCGTTCGTGTGGTGTTGATCACGCTGGACAACCACGTCAGTGCGGCCCTCGAGTCCGCTCGCGCGTCTTTGCGCAAAACTATTCCTGGATTGGCCCTTTCGGTTCATGCCGCCGCCGATTGGGATGCCCGGCCCGACAAATTGCAGGCGTGTCGGGAGGCCATTAAGGAGGGCGATATCATTATCGCCACCATGTTGTTCATGGAGCCGCACATTGCGGCTGTTGTCGAGTCATTGCAGGCGCGACGAGATGATTGCGACGCGATGATTTGTTGTATGTGTGCAAGCGAGGTGATGAAGCTTACGCGCATGGGCCGCTTTAGTATGGACGGCGAACAAAGCGGCGCTATGGCATTGCTTAAGCGGCTTAGAGGCAAAAGCGGTAAACCCCAAAGTGCTGGAGCTCAACAGCTTTCTGTATTGCGACGACTTCCCCGTATTCTGCGTTTTATCCCGGGGACGGCTCAGGATCTTCGGGTCTATTTTTTGACGCTTCAGTATTGGCTTGCCGGGTCTGAAAAGAATCTGGGAAGCATGATGCAATTACTCATTCAGCGTTATGCCGCGGGCCCGAGAAGTAGTTTGCGTCGATTGCCGGAACCCGAGCCGCCGGTCGAATATCCTGAGGTCGGGCTGTACCACCCAAACCTAAAGGCAGGTATTTCCGAGGACATTCGCGCGCTGGAAAAGCTGGCTTCTGGGAACAAGCCAACGGGTGTGGTGGGTATTTTGCTGATGCGTTCTTATGCGCTTGCAGGTAACAGCCGGCATTACGATGGTGTCATTCAGGCGCTTGAATCTCGGGGCTTGCGTGTCATACCGGCGTTTGCCGCCGGCTTGGACGCGAGGCCGGCGGTGCAGCGCTTTTTCATGGAGGGAGAGACGCCCATTGTCGATGCGGTTGTCTCACTGACCGGCTTCTCTTTGGTGGGAGGTCCCGCCTATAACGATACCGATGCGGCGCAAGATCTCCTGAAGTCTCTGGATGTGCCTTATCTCGCGGTTCAGGCACTTGAATTTCAGAGTTTGGAAACCTGGGCGGACTCTGCTCTCGGCCTTATGCCGATTGAAGCTACCATGATGGTTTCGATTCCCGAGTTAGATGGTGCGACGGGCCCGATGGTGTTTGGTGGGCGAGAAGAGCGCCCCACCGGTAGCACTAGCGCTATGGTTCCCCACAAAGAGCGTATTGAGATGCTTGCCGACCGGGTATCCAAGCTTGTCAGCTTGCGGCGCACTCCGCCCAAAGAGCGAAAAGTGGCCATGGTGCTTTTTAACTTCCCTCCCAATTCTGGGAGTACCGGGACGGCTGCTCACCTAGCCGTTTTCGAATCACTGTTCAATACCATGAAGGCGCTCAAAGCAGAGGGTTATGGCGTTGTAATGCCCGAAGACCCCGAAGATCTGCGGCAACGGCTTCTGACCGGCAACGCAGTGCGTTACGGCACCGACGCCAATGTTTGTGCCACGATCAATGTCGACGATCACGTCAGGGCAGAAACATGGCTCACAGAGATCGAGGCGCAGTGGGGCCCCGCGCCGGGAAAACAACTCACAGACGGTCGCTCACTATTCATCCTGGGCGTGGAATTTGGCAACGTGTTGGTGACGGTGCAGCCACCCATGGGATACGAAGGTGATCCCATGCGGTTGTTGTTCGAAGGGGGGCATGCGCCCACGCACGCTTTCTCGGCTTTTTACCGCTATCTCAGGCAGGGGTGGGCAGCCGATGCGGTTTTGCATTTTGGCACCCACGGGGCACTGGAGTTTATGCCGGGCAAACAAGTGGGCCTCTCAAGCGCCTGCTGGCCCGATCGCTTGATTGGTGAGCTTCCCAACTTTTATCTGTATGCCGCCAACAATCCTTCCGAGGGTTTGATCGCCAAGCGCCGATCCGCGGCGACACTGGTCAGCTATTTAACGCCGTCGGTGGCGAAAGCAGATCTGTACAAGGGCTTTCGGGCCCTCGGGGAATCCATTGACCAGTGGCGTAAGCGTGATGCGTCAATGGACACCGAGGCATTGAAGAGTTTGGTAAATCTTATTCGAGAGCAGGCAGAAGCCTGTGAATTGGTTATTACCGAGATGGATGCTGAAGAGCCTGAGGCTTTCGTCGAGAACCTTCGGCAGCAGCTTGTGGAAATTGAAGAGTCCCTGATTCCTTACGGGTTGCATGTCGTGGGTGAGACGCTCTCCCGCGAAGACCAAGTCGATTTGCTTGGTTCGATAGCAAAGGCGCAGGGAGATGCCATCGTTGGTGAAGAGCTGTTAGTAGATTTGATCGAAAGTGTTAGCAATGGTGTGACCTCAGAGGACCTCGCGGCGGCGAGAAAAATGAACCCCACGTTAATGACACGATTGACCGATGCGGCCCGAGCGCTGCAGATCGATGCTGAAATCCCCTCTATCCTCCGCGCGTTGGATGGCCGTTTTATCGCGCCGGTGTCTGGGGGCGATGTATTGACAAGCCCAGAGATCTTGCCCACGGGTCGAAATTTACATGGCTTTGATCCGTTTCGAGTGCCCAGTGACTTCGCCCTGCATGAAGGAGCCCGTCAGGCAGAGCAACTCTTGCAGCGTCACTTTCAGGATCGCGGGGCAGTGCCGCAATCAATCGCTCTGGTGCTATGGGGCACAGACAATTTGAAATCGGGTGGTGTCGCCATTGCTCAAGCACTTCATCTCATTGGTGCCAAGCCAAGAGTGGATAGCTATGGACGAATCTGCGGCGCAACCCTGATCCCGCTCAGCGCCTTGGGCCGGCCTCGGATTGATGTGGTCATGACGCTGTCTGGGATTTTCAGGGATCTGTTGCCGCTGCAAACAAGACTGCTGGCCGAGGCTGCATATTTAGCAGCGACCGCTGATGAACCTTTGGACATGAATCCGATTCGAGCGCATGCGCTTGCCTATCAGGCAGCACAGGATTGTGATCTAGAGACTGCGGCCCTGCGGGTCTTCAGTAATGCAGAGGGTGCTTACGGCTCCAACGTTAATATGCTGATTGATAGTGGTGCCTGGGAAGACGAGGACGAGCTGGCAGAAACTTTCACTGCTCGCAAGGGGCACGCCTACGGTCGCCACGGTGCGGTCGCTTCCGAGAAGGAGTTGCTAACAGCGATGTTGGCAGGTGTGGATTTGGCTTATCAGAACCTTGATTCTGTTGAGCTGGGTGTTACGACGGTGGACCACTATTTTGACACGCTCGGTGGCATAAGCAGAGCGATCAGCAAAAGTGGAAGCTCGGGTGTGCCCGTATACATCGCGGATCACACCACGGGTCAGGAAAAGATTCGCACCCTTGCCGAACAAGTGGCGCTCGAAACCCGGACGCGCGTGCTCAACCCTAAATGGTACGAGTCAATGCTTGACCATGGCTATGAGGGAGTTCGTGCGATCGAAACTCACGTCACGAACACGATGGGTTGGTCTGCTACGACGGGGCAGGTCGCCCCCTGGGTTTATGAGCAGCTATCTGACACTTTCATTTTGGATGAGGACATGCGCAAGCGACTTGCCATGCTCAATCCAAAAGCTGCCGCACGCGTTGCAAATCGCTTACTCGAAGCGCAAGAACGAAATTATTGGGATCCGGATGAAGCCAGCCTCAACGCACTACGCGAGGCGGGCGAAGATTTGGATGATTGGATAGAGGGTATCTCACCAGAGGCTGTCGCATGAATGTACGAAATAACCATATACCTGTTAAAGCGATCGACGCGGCGGGCAATCCTCCTGATGGCGACGGGAGTGTGCAGGTCCACCTTGATCCCCAGATACAAATTGACAAGGCAAAAGTCTTTGCGGTGTACGGCAAAGGTGGCATAGGGAAGAGCACGACATCTTCAAATTTGAGCGTCGCTTTTTCGAGGTTAGGCAAGCGAGTCATACAAATTGGCTGCGATCCAAAGCATGACTCGACCTTCACCCTAACTAAGGCGCTGATGCCAACTGTCATTGACGTCTTGGAGTCAGTGGAATTCCATGCTGAGGAGCTACGCCCCGAAGACTACGTCTATGAGGGATATAACGGGGTCATGTGTGTTGAGGCCGGAGGGCCGCCTGCAGGAACTGGCTGCGGCGGCTATGTCGTGGGTCAAACGGTCAAGCTGTTAAAACAACATCATCTTCTTGATGACTCCGACGTTGTTATTTTCGATGTGCTGGGCGATGTGGTTTGTGGCGGTTTTGCGTCGCCATTGCAGCATGCAGAGCGGGCGTTGGTGGTGACGGCGAATGACTTCGATTCGATTTTTGCAATGAATCGCATTGCAACGGCAATTAACGCAAAAGCCAAAAATTATGGTGTTCGGATCGGCGGTGTTATTGCTAATCGCAGTGCCGCCACCGATGAAATTGATCGGTTTAATGAGGCCACTGGCATGAGGCGACTGGCACATTTTCCAGATCTTGATGTAATTCGTCGCAGCCGGCTAAAAAAATCTACCGTTTTTGAGATGGATGATGCGGAAGGTTTGGCACAGGTGCAGGCGGAATACATGGCCCTTGCCGAGAGCCTTTGGAATGGGACGGAGCCGGTGCCGGTAACGCCCATGAAGGACAGAGACCTGTTCGACTTTTTGGGATTTGATTGAGACTCGCTTGATGGGCACAGCCAACTACGAACAACGTCGTGCTCAGATTGAGCACTATTTTGACCGAACCGCGGCAGACACCTGGGCAAAACTGACTTCAGATGTTCCGGTCAGCGGCATTCGGCGAACCGTGAGAGCGGGTCGTGACGCCATGCGGGCAACGCTTTTGGATTGGTTGCCCGAGGACCTCTCGGGCCGACGGATTCTGGATGCAGGTTGCGGCACCGGCGCGCTGGCGGTAGAAGTGGCTAGGCGCGGTGCTGACGTGGTCGCTATCGACCTGTCAGCGACGCTGGTGCAGCTCGCCCAGGAGCGCATTGGTAATGATACCGGCGCGGGTTCGATCGAGTTCCAAGTGGGTGATATGCGCAACATGCAGCTCGGGGGCTTTGATCACATCGTCGCGATGGATTCATTGATTCATTACACGCCTAAAGACGGGATACAGACATTGGCCGCTATGGCGCAATCAGTCAGCACCAGCATCTTGTTCACCTTTGCGCCAAAAACACCCCTACTGGCGCTTATGCACAGTACCGGCAAGCTCTTTCCTCGGGGTGATAGATCACCCGCCATCGAACCAATTAGTGTGAGCTATCTGCGGCGATCGTTGCAGGGGGCTTCTCACTTTGATGACTGGGTCATTGGGAGAGACGAGCGTATCAACAGTGGTTTTTACATTTCACATGGTCTGGAGATTGTGCGGCCATGATGGTCTTCGGCCAAAGATTCCTGACGGCGGTTCAAGACCTGAGTAGCCGCTGGCTGCCCTTTGCCGATGCGGTCAGTGAGCAGTTGGCTTTGGGAAGGTTGTTGCGCCTGTCGCTGTTTCAGGCTTCGGTTGCCATGGCGGCGGTGCTCCTTAGCGGTACTCTCAATCGCATTATGGTGGTTGAGCTGGGGCAGCCTGCTTGGTTGGTGGCCTTGATGGTCGCGATTCCATTGCTATTGGCGCCGGCAAGAGCGCTGGTTGGTTTTCGTTCCGACTACCACAAATCTTATCTAGGCTGGCGTCGCGTTCCTTACCTCTGGTTTGGGACTTTGCTTCAGTTTGGTGGCCTGGCGATCATGCCATTTGCCTTGATCGTGATGACTGAGCCCCACAGCGGCCCGGCAGTGACCGGCCCTATTGCCGCTATGTTGGCCTTTGTTCTGGTAGGCGCGGGTATGCACACCACACAAACCGCGGGCCTCGCGCTGGCGACTGATCTTGCCAATGAGGAATCTCGCCCCAAGGTTGTGGCCCTGCTCTACGTGATGTTTCTTGTCGGCACGGTTGCCGCGAGTTTGGGTTTTGCGCAACTTTTGGTCGACTTCACCTACTACCAACTCATTCAGGTGCTGCAGGGGGCTGCCGCGCTCACGGCGCTGCTTAACTTCATTGCTCTCTGGAAGCAGGAGCCCCGTCAGCCTCACTTGACCCGACACGATCGGGCGATACCGCCTTTCATGACTGTTTGGCGTGAATTCAGTCGTCAGCCCAGAGCGCAGCGGCTACTGGTCGCGATCGCGCTGGGAACGATGGGATTTACGATGCAGGACATCCTTCTTGAGCCCTACGGGGCGCAGATCCTTGCTATGACGGTGAGTGAAACGACTCAGCTCACAGCCTTACTCGCTGGTGGGATGCTGGTAGCTTTTTTTGTCGCCGCTCATGTACTGGGCCGGGGTAGCGATCCTATCCGCATGGCTGGCTTCGGTGTGATGGTTGGGGTGTTCGCTTTTTCCTCTGTTATTTTTGCCGCCCCATTTGACTCCGAGTTTGTATTCCGAGCGGGTACGTTTGGGATTGGTCTTGGCAACGGGTTTTTTGCCGTTGGGACCTTAACTGCGGTGATGACCTTGGAGCGTAGCGATCTGACCGGGTTGGCGCTCGGCGCCTGGGGCGCCGTGCAAACTACGGCTACGGGCGTAGCCATCTTTGCTGGCGGGGCATTGAGAGACATTGTCGCGTCCTGGATTGATGCCGGTTTGCTCGGCGCGGTACTGACCGAACAAAGTATGGCCTACGCCGTCGTCTACCACTTTGAAATTTTAATCTTGTTCATCGCCTTGATCGCATTGGGTCCCCTTGTGCGTCAACCCGATGAGCTTAATGAGCAACCACCGGGAATGCGCCTCGCGGACTTTCCCGGATAACGAGCAACCACTG
>Ga0181554_1003976_pt1 | contig 12225 bp, 8 predicted proteins | sample 011ome_16_FD_145602 | JGI IMG/M metagenome (GOLD analysis project Ga0181554, IMG submission 145602) | Coastal salt marsh microbial communities from the Groves Creek Marsh, Skidaway Island, Georgia - 011503CT metaG (spades assembly) | ecosystem: Environmental > Aquatic > Marine > Intertidal zone >... | reverse complement strand
ACGACTGCCTTCAACCAAGATGGTTTGCTGACTATAATCAACAGCATTGACTGCTGTTGCTACTAGCCCGATCAATAAAACACTTAACGTTAACTGCCTCATACTACTGATTACCTTCTGTTTGTTTAGCTACGTGACCATAACCGATAGAAAAATAACCGCCGCCAGCAAATACCGTGTTGCTAAAAACGAGCAATAAAAGCAGCCCTACTATTACTAATAGTCTTGGGAAATTAACTTGCAAAGCCATGACAGTCCTATGTTTTTCTATTCGCTGGGCATCCATTATAACAATAAAAACTAAGCATGAAGGGCATAATGTCAGTGATACTGATTAATAGTTAGCACCCACGTACTCTTCAAGCCTGCCACCTAACCTGTGGTTTATTACACCCACGGTATTTCTTTTGCACATAAAAAAGCCGAAGGCATGATGCCTTCGGCTTTAAGGTCAAACCTAGAGCGCTTACTTAATACGCATAATCGCTTTAAGCGTTGTGCCTTTTTCTGAATCTGCAGCTGCTTCATTAATTTGGTCAAGATCATAGAACTTAACCAATTTATCAAACGGGAATTTACCTTGCTGATACAGGCTAATCAACCTTGGAATAAAGATATCAGAATTGGATTCACCTTCCACGATACCGCGCAATTTACGGTTAAACAGTAAATGGTTAATATCTAGCGGAATAGTCGTACCCATTGCTGGTGCGCCAATAATGCCGATTTCACCGCCGACACAAGACGACATGATGGCTTGACTTAAAACCGGCGCGATACCGCTCGTTTCCAGCACATAGGCAATTCCTAAGCCACCCGTTATTTTTTGGACTTCTTCAACTGGGTCTACTTCAGCCGCATTAATCGTATGCGTCGCGCCTAACTCTTTTGCGAGCTGTAAACGATTTTCTTTAACGTCAATTGAGATAATTGTGGTGCAATTGGCCACCACTGCCCCCATAACAGCTGACAGACCTACTGCGCCCGCACCATAAATAGCAATGGCACTGCCGGCCGGTGGGTTTAGTGCATTTAGAACAGAGCCTGCACCTGTTTGTACGCCGCAACCTAATGGGCCAAGTAATTCAAGCGGCGCTGTTTTATCCACTTTAATTGTATTACGCTCATAGGCTAAGGCGTGGCTAGCAAAAGAAGATTGGCCAAAAAAGCTACAACCGACTTCTTCACCTGCTTGATCATGAATAGTACAACTACCATCAACCGCACGGCCCATAAAGTTAGGACCAAATGAATTAGCGCAACTGGTTGGGTCGCCACTGATACACGCATCACATTTACCGCACGTATAAAAGGTTAACACCACGTGATCACCTGGCACCACTTTGGTCACATTGGCGCCCACTTTTTCTACCACACCTGAACCTTCATGACCGAATACCATAGGGAGTGGCACTGGGTAATTTTGATCGCGACAGGTAAGGTCAGTATGGCATAAGCCAGCACCAACGATTTTAACTAAAATCTGATCAGCAGATGGTTCTGCCAGTTCCATCGTTTCAATTTTGAAATCACCTTTACCTTCCCGAACTACCGCTGCTTCAATCTTCATACGCTCACTCCTAAGTTACTTTTATTTTATAAAAACAGGGCCTCTATATAACCCTGTACTGGGCCATATAAAAGCATCATCTTTTTCTATCGTCAAACTAAAATTTGATTAATAGAGACAAAAATCATTTCAAGTAGATTCTCCGCTATTTCATACCCCTATAAAAAAGCCCAGGATTTACCTGGGCTTTTTTATTAATCATTTAAATCAAAATTTGTTATTTACCATTCATAGCTAGCCGTTAGGTATAAGTTTCGACCTTGCCCCGGCACTTTATCGCCTACGGCAATATCCGATCCCATCGCTCTATTAATGGCGGCGGTATGGTCTGCATAGCTTTTATCTAATATGTTTTCTATACCCAAACCAATATTAACGCTTTGCATAGGCTGTATGTCTCCACGTAGATGAAGCAAGCCATACCCTGCTGATTTCATCTCAGCATTATATTCAGCAACATCATTTTGCGCCGCATACGCTTCAACTTCTGCTGCTATGGACCAGTTGTCTTGATCAAAAGTTAGTTGAGCACGTGTATTAAACGGTGCTATACGATAAAGATTATCTCCGCCACCATCGCGACGGCGACCACGAACGTAACTGACCGTACCATCTAAACGCCAGCTTTCAGCTAGTTCATAACCCCACTCTACATCCATACCGTAAAGTTCAGCATCGACATTGGCAAACTGCAATACGGTCATATTGCCATTATTCATCATCCCTGCCACCCTATTTGCCGCAGTCCCGCTTATTTCATCGCCCTGAATATAGTCATTCACCCTGTGATAAAAGGCCCTCGGTGCCACATAAAGTCCGTTAGATGAATACTCAATACCCGCTTCAAATTGATACGCCACCTCAGGATCGAGATTAACGTCACCAATATAAACGCGGTTATCGGCTAAACCGCCCGTTGCTTCTAGTGGAATCCACAGGTAACGCTCCTGGTATGACGGTGAACGTGTTTTGCGTGCGAATCCAATCTCAGCCGTTAACTCATCAGAAATGGACTGCCTTACAATCGCGTCAAAGTCCCAATTATGGTCTGTTTGCGATAAGCTAGAGCCATTAAACGTATCGCGTAATGTCGCAACCGCTGGCATCATTCCCGCCATACTGCTACCCACTTTGTCCGAGTCCATCTCGACCTGCGTATATCGCACACCCAGCTCTAACTCTAAACCTTCATCAATATCGCCAACCCATTCACTGAATACGCTATAACGATTACGTTGTGCACCGTTAAAGTTATCCACGTAAAACATCGCGTTAGTTGGATCGGTAATTAAACCATCGTGGGTAGATTGATCTCCCTCTAGACCTAAACTTAGGCTTCCTGCAGAAACCGGCATTTTATAAACCATAGACAAACCGCCACCATCAACCGTGGTTAGGTTCTGACGATACTTATTGGCCATCGACCCATTTTGGCGCAGGGTAAAATTATTCATCAAGTGGCGCATATCCTGGTAGTAATACGATGTTTTTAATGAACGCCCTTCACCCAACTTCACACTATAATCCGTAGAGAAAATACCGCCTCTTACCCAAATAATATCCATTGGTAAGGAGGGCGAGCCAGTATGCCCCGTATCATTATTGCTGTAGTTAAAACCTAATTCGTGCGCACCGAATTTTGTACCGTACCCAACGGTATATGCATCACGATCATATTGGCTTGGGTCAACGGATTTGCTGCCGTCAAATGCATAGTCATCACCCTGTTCTTTACTAAGGCTCGTATGAAATCGATGGCTACCATTGGCATACGTGCCCAATACACTACTGGTTAAACCGTTATCCGCTTCGCTATAACCGAGCGATGCCATGCCATGAAATTCAAATACATCGCTATCAGTGAAATGCGCTTTACGAGATTCCGCAGACATTGAACCGCCTATCGTTTCGATACCACTACTAACTGGTGCTATACCTCTGTAAACCGTTAAGCTTTCTGTTAACGACGCAGGGATATGACTCAACGGAGGATCCATACTATTCGGCCCTACCTCTTTCCAGGACATGCCATCGACAACTGAATTCACTCGGCTACCAAATAAACCGCGGTAAGAAGCGATGCCTGTAAGAGGTCCATTGCGGTTAACATTTGCACCCGGCACCCTTTTTAAGAGCGAGGCAGTGTCCTGTAACACCGTTGAATCTGGCGCAATACCAAATTCACCAGGACGCATACGACTGCCTTCAACCAAGATGGTTTGCTGACTATAATCAACAGCATTGACTGCTGTTGCTACTAGCCCGATCAATAAAACACTTAACGTTAACTGCCTCATACTACTGATTACCTTCTGATTGATTATGATCAGAAGTGTACAGAAGCAACTACTATTTGGAATGTGGCAAATTGTCGCATACCCATCATTCATGCCTTACAGCACTTTCAATGGCAAAAAAAAACCCTCCGAAGAGGGCTTTAATCCAAATTGGCTACGAGCGCTTTCTTGCTGCTATCCTCATACGCAAGGCGTTGAGTTTAATAAAGCCTTCGGCGTCTTGTTGGTTATATGCGCCGCCATCGTCTTCAAAGGTTGCGATATTCTCATCAAACAAACTGTCTGTTAATGACTCACGACCCACAACGATGACATTTCCTTTGTAAAGTTTAAGGCGAATACGCCCATTCACGTTAACTTGGGACGCGTTAATCATTGTTTGCAGCATTTCACGCTCAGGACTCCACCAATAGCCGTTATAAATTAGGCTCGCGTAACGCGGCATTAACTCGTCTTTTAAATGTGCCACTTCACGGTCTAGGGTAATTGACTCAATAGCGCGATGCGCTTTTAGCATGATCGTACCGCCCGGTGTTTCGTAACAACCTCGTGCTTTCATGCCGACATAGCGATTCTCTACGATATCGGCGCGACCAATACCATTGGCACCACCAATTTTATTTAGCTCAGCTAACACCGTTGCAGGCGACAGCGCTTGGCCATTAATCGCTACTATATCGCCGGCTTTATACTCAAGCTCAATATACGTTGGCGTATTGGGTGCATTCTCAGGTGACACAGACCAACGCCACATGCTTTCTTCTGGCTCATTCCATGGGTCTTCTAGCAAGTCACCTTCATAGGAAATATGCAATAAATTAGCGTCCATCGAATACGGTGATTTTTTACCGCGTTTCATTTCAACCGCAATGCCCGCTTTTTCGGCGTAGGCCATTAGCGTGTCACGCGAGGTTAAATTCCACTCTCGCCACGGCGCGATTATTTTCACATCCGGCTTTAGCGCATAGGCACCTAATTCAAAACGCACTTGGTCATTACCTTTACCGGTTGCCCCATGCGAGATGGCATCGGCACCGGTTTCGTTCGCAATTTCAATCAGGCGTTTTGAAATAAGTGGACGGGCAATGGATGTACCGAGCAAGTATTCGCCTTCATAAAGCGTATTGGCTCGGAACATAGGGAACACGAAATCTCGAACAAACTCTTCTTTCAGATCATCGATATAAATTTCTTTGATGCCATATGACTCGGCTTTTGCACGCGCGGGTTCAACCTCTTCGCCCTGACCTAGGTCCGCGGTAAAGGTAACAACTTCACAGTCATAGACATCTTCCAACCACTTTAAGATGACTGAGGTATCTAATCCGCCTGAATAGGCGAGAACAACTTTTTTAACTGCTGGTTTTGACATGGTGGCTAACTCGCGTTTAATAAATGACAATACGCAAATTATACCTGATTGAAGGGCTGCTTGGCTTTACCAGCAAGAGCTTTAGTACAGATTAACAGCCATCTCAAGCAAAAAAAACGTTGATTAACTCTAACCAGCGATTGAAATATCGACCCGCCTGTTTAACTGTCGACCACCGGGGTACCTATTGGTCGTAGCTGGTTTGCTTTCACCATAGGCTTTGCTGATAATCCGTTCTGTCTTAATGCCTTTCGACACAAGGTATTCTTTAATAACTTGCACACGCTTTTTAGACATGAGTAGATTCGCCTGACGTGGGCCTTCACTGTCGGAATGCCCTTCTAATACAAGTTTGGCATCTGGTTTTTGCAAGCGAATAAAGTCCAACATATAATTGAGCTTGGCCTGATCGCGTTCATTTAAATACAACGAACCCGACTTAAAGTAAATGTGGCGGAATGGCTCCGGCCCTGCCACTTTTAAGCGCACACTACCCTCAGGTACATCCAGAGCTTCGGGGTCTGATAAGGCCACCACTTGATCTTCAGGCATCCCCTGTTCAATCAAAAAATTACGCACTTTATTCACACGCCTATCATGCATCCGTCGCCCATCTTTCACCGAAAAATCATCGGTACCATCTATTAAGTCGATTCGCTCCGTCTCACCCGCTTCTTTCACATAGGTAACTGCCTTCGTCAATAAACGCCTATTTTGATGTGAGATTTCGCTACTCAAATTATTAAACAACGATAATTGATGATGCACGTCATTTCGACTAAACGGTAATAAAGCTTGCCGGCATGATTCAAATTGACCCAGTGCCTCCAGAAAATTAACTGACGATATGGCCACGCTCACCTTATTAGCGCCGTATTTTGATGAGTAGCTAAACTGCGGAAAACGGCCGTTAGATAACGCCTGTAACATCCGTTCAGATAAATCACTATTAACGACTAATTTATGTGCAGCGGGCTTAATAGAAGCCAGCTTTACTGGCGATGCATCGTGCATCCAAACTGGTGGCACCGTTGTTAGCATAGCCACTTGAATCGGCGGCACATAAGATTCGGCCTTAAGCGTAAAATTAACCCGTTCACCCGATTTTTGTTCAAATACGCCAACACCGTATTTCGGTACGGTATGACTCAAGGTACAGGCGACTCTGTTACCCTTAAATTGCCATTGCGAGTTGGTGACTGACGCTTGATATTGCTGAGCTTGGGCCAAGCCCACATAGCCTACAAGACAGGCGATAGAAAAAATTGAGGAGATTAGTCTATTCATACCTAGCGTATCGGCTAATCACTTAAAAACTTTATTATTTTTCTACCCGTTTAAAAACTCATTCAGACACATCATAAACTCGGCTGGGGATTCGATATGCGGCCAATGCCCTACATTTGGAATGCTGACTAGCTCTGCCGATGGAAAGTGTTCAGCAATTAAAGGCTGGTATCGACTCGCTAAATAGGTCGACTTAGCGCCTTTAATATATAAACAGGGTTTATCAAACGTTTGATTTGCTGACAAATCAGTAAATCCCATAATGGTGTGCATATTGGCGTCAATACTGGCCAAATTAACTCGCCACTGGTAACCACCAGAGGTGTTACTCAGCAAATTCTGCAACAAAAACTGGCGTAGGCTCGGGCTACTTATTTTTTCGGCTAAATACTTATCCGCTTCTTTACGCGATTGAATGCTATCCAATGGCACGTGGTAAAAGCCCGACAATACCTCGTCAAAATTATGCGTATACCTAACCGGTGCAATATCTACGACAATCAATTTGCTGAGTCTGTTCGCTGCAGATAACGCCAGTTGCACAGCCACCTTACCGCCCAAGCTGTGCCCAAGAAGAATGACATCTTGCAACTTGTGTTGATCGATAAACGCTATAACGTCTGCCGCCATTGAGGGGTAGTCCATCACTTCATCGTGCGGAGAAGCACCATGATTGCGCAAATCCAAGGCGTACACCGTGTAGTGTTCTGCTAGCTGCTTCGCGATGTTCTGCCAATTTCTAGCGCTACCAAATAAGCCATGCAATATAATCAACGGCGGCCCTTGATCACCCTGCCGTGTGTAATTTAGATCAACAGTCACCACGCTAACACCCACACAAACTATTTCTTTTTAATGTACAAATCGGTAATGCTTCCCGCTTGCATTTCTGCCGCAAAACACAAGGTTTCCGACAAAGTCGGGTGCGGATGAATGGTGAGACCCATATCGTCTACATCTGCGCCCATCTCCAGTGCCAGCACCGCTTCGGCGATTAGCTCACCGGCATTGGTACCGACAATGCCTGCGCCTAAAATTCGCTTGGTTTCGGGGTGCCATAAAATTTTAGTCAGGCCTTCATCGCGCCCAATACTTAGCGCACGGCCACTGGCCGCCCACGGAAAAACTGATTTTTCGTATTTAATACCGTCCGCTTTAGCTGCTGTTTCGGTTAAACCCATCCACGCGATTTCTGGGTCGGTATAGGCGACCGATGGAATCGTCATTGGGTCAAAGGCGACTTTTTCGCCGGCAATTACTTCGGCCGCCACTTTGGCTTCGTGCACCGCTTTATGCGCCAACATCGGATTGCCTACAATATCGCCAATGGCAAAAATATGCGGCACATTGCTACGCATTTGTTTATCCACCGCAATAAAACCACGTTCATCGACGTTAACACCGGCTTTATCTGCACCGATCAATGCACCATTCGGACGACGACCTACCGATAATAAAACACGGTCATACACAGCAGCTTTAGGCACACCCTCACCATCAAAGCTTACTTTTAAACCCTTCTTGGTTGATTCAATCGCGGTGACTTTCGCCTTTAAGTAAATATGTTCCAACTGCTTAGATAGGCGTTTATGTAAGGGCTTAACGAGGTCTTTATCACAGCCGGCTACCAACTGGTCCATGAGCTCAATGACGCTAATTTTTGACCCTAAAGCATGATACACCGTGGCCATTTCAAGACCAATAATACCGCCACCTATGACCAGCATATTGCTGGGAATATCCGTTAATGCCAATGCGCCGGTGGAGTCCATCAGTCGCTCATCTTCATATGGAAAACCGGGGATTTTTACCGGCTGCGAACCCGCTGCGATAATCGCGTTATCAAACGAGATGGTTTGACTCGACCCAGCCTCTTCCACCACCACTGTGTGACTCGACGCAAACTGGGCGTAACCGCTAATAACCGTTACCTTACGTTGTTTTGCTAAACCGGCTAAACCACCGGTTAAGCGCTGAATAATCGTTTCCTTATTCGAACGGATAGCATCAATATCAATCGTTGGCTCGGCAAATGTCACCCCGTGCGCCGACATATCAGCCGCTTCATGAATCACTTGCGCTTGGTGCAACAGTGCCTTAGACGGAATACAACCCACATTGAGACACACGCCACCTAAGGATGGGTAGCGTTCAATTAATATCACTTTTTTACCCAAATCGGCGGCACGAAAAGCCGCTGTATAACCCCCAGGACCCGCGCCAATGACCAACACCTCAGCGTGAAGAAGGTCGGCCTGACCGTCTTGCTTGCTCTTTGCAGCTACAGGTTCAATCGACGTTTGTTCTTTAGCTATTGGCTCATTAGCTGCATCGTTCAGTTCCAATTTAATCAGTACATCCCCTTCAGACACTTTATCGCCCAGTGAAACCACTATTTCCTTAACAACACCTGCGACAGGGCTGGGAATGTCCATCGACGCCTTATCGCTTTCTAGCGTGACAATACTGTCGTCAATTTGAATTTGATCGCCTACCGCGACCGATACTTCAATCACTTCAACGCTCGTTGAATCACCAATATCGGGGACTTTAATATCTTCTGTTTTTGCCATCATCCGCTCCTACAACAACACGCGGCGAATATCGTTTAAATAACCCGCCATCGCCACCATAAAAGCCGCAGCATCTGCGCCATCTATCACACGGTGGTCATACGTTAAATCAAGCGGCAGCATTAGACGGGGGATAAACTCCTTACCGTTCCAAACCGGCTGCATATCGCCGCGAGTGACCCCCAAAATAGCAACCTCGGGGGCGTTTACTATGGGCGTAAAGGCCGTGCCGCCAATACCGCCAAGGCTAGAGATGGTCATACAAGCACCCTGCATATCTTTTGGCATTAATTTACCGTCCCGCGCTTTTTTACTGACCACGCTCATTTCAGCCGCCAGATCAAAAATATTGGTTTTATCAACATCTTTAAATACCGGTACCACCAGGCCATTCGGTGTCGCCACCGCAATCCCCAAGTTATAATATTTTTTATAAATAAGCGATTGCCCATCAGGGGATAAAGACGCATTAAATTGCGGAAACTCTTTTAAGGCAGCCGCTAATGCCTTCATGATAAAAGCCAAGAAAGTGACTTTAACCCCACGTTTTTCAGCCTCTGCTTTCAGTGATTGACGGAATGCTTCCATTTCAGTGATATCTGCCAACTCATGGTGCGTTACCATCGGCACATTCAGCCAAGCCCGGGTTAAATTGGTGCCCGTTAAACGCTTGATTTTACTTAACGGTTTCTCTTCGATCGCACCAAATTTTGAAAAGTCGATCGTCGGAATCGGTGGGATTCCGCTACCAACCGATCCACCAGCAGCCCCGCTACTGAGTATCTGTTTAACGTGGTTTTTGACATCGTCTTTTAACAAGCGACCTTTAGGCCCTGAGGCCTTTGTCACAGTCGACAAGTCGACACCCAATTCTCTGGCAAACTTGCGTACCGCTGGGCTGGCATGGATATGCCCCGCCGGCTTAGATACAGTGACGGCTTGCGTCTTGTTGGAGGCCACTGCTTTTGGCCTCTCTTCGGCTATCGCAGGCGCTATTGTTTTAGTGTCCTGTTTGACCGGTTTAGCCGTTTCTGGGCTAGCCACTTGTGCGGATAAAACAATAATCAAGGCGCCTTCGGCTACTTTATCACCTACCGCAACATGAATAGCCTTAACGGTACCGGCTGCGGTCGATGGTATTTCCATACTGGCTTTATCACTTTCCAATGTCAGCAAGGTTTGTTCTTTTTCGACTACATCGCCTACAGCAACATTCAGTTCGATGACTTCAACGGCGTCAAAATCACCGATATCGGGAACCTGGATATCAATCTCTTGCAGCGATGTTTCAGCGGGGGTTTTTTCGTTTTTAGTTGGTGGCTCTGGTGCATTATCTTGCGTGGATTTTTCACTATCTGACACATCGTCATTTTGCTTTAAACGAACAACAACTGTACCTTCAGCGATTGAATCACCCACCTTAACCAAGATCTCGTCCACCACCCCTGCGGCTGATGATGGGATATCCATACTGGCCTTATCACTTTCTAGGGTTAAAAGGGTTTGCTCTAATTCAACTGTGTCGCCAACAGCCACTGCAATTTCAATCACTTCTACCGATTCAAAGTCACCAATATCGGGGACCGCAACGTCTATCAAACTACTCATTAACTTCTCCTATCCTCTTCACAGCTTGATTACACAAGCCAAGGGGCTTCTCTGGACACATCGATGCCATATTTCTCTATCGCTTGTTGCACTATAGACGCCTCGATCTCTCCTGTATCGGCTAGTGCATTTAACGCCGTAATAGTGACGTAATAGCGATCCACCTCAAAGAAACGACGCAGGTTTTCACGTGTATCAGAACGGCCAAAACCATCCGTTCCCAACACGCTGTAGTGCTTACGGATAAAGGGTCGAATGGAATCTGTCAATAAACGCACGTAGTCGGTCGAGGCAATGACTGGTCCGTTTCGCTCATTTAAGCACTGAGATACGTAAGGCACTTGTTTTTTCTTGGTTGGGTGCAAGCGGTTTTCACGCTCACAAGCCTGACCTTCTCGCGCTAGCTCGGTAAAGCTGGTACAGCTCCATAGGTCAGACTCGACGCCCCAGTCTTCTTTAAGCAAGTCTGCTGCCGCGATCACTTCATTAAATATGGTGCCTGCACCGAGTAATTGAACGCGCGGTTTAGCAGCATCTTCAGCTTGCTTAAATAAATACATGCCTTTAATAATACCTTCCTCTACGCCGTCGGGCATGGCTGGGTGGGCGTAATTTTCATTCATAACGGTTAGGTAATAAAACACGTCTTCTTGCTGTTCAAACATGCGTACAAGGCCGTCGTGCATGATGACCGCGAGTTCATAGTTGAAAGTCGGGTCATAAGAAATACAATTCGGTACCGAGGAAGCCCACAGTAAACTGTGCCCATCTTCGTGTTGAAGCCCCTCGCCATTGAGCGTTGTTCGTCCCGCAGTACCACCAAGCAAAAACCCACGCGCCCGTTGATCGGCAGCGGCCCAAATTAAGTCACCGACGCGCTGAAAACCAAACATCGAATAGAAAATATAGAACGGAATCATCGGCACGTTATGCGTCGAATAGGAGGTACCCGCCGCGATCCAGTCACACAAGCCACCGGCTTCATTAATGCCTTCCTGGAGCACCTGGCCATTTTTATCTTCTTTATAAAACATCAGTTGTTCTGAATCCTGCGGCGTATAAAGCTGCCCCACTTGAGACCAAATACCAAGCTGACGAAATAAGCCCTCCATACCAAAGGTTCGCGATTCGTCGGGAACAATGGGCACAATACGTTTACCGATCTCTTTATCTTTTAACAGGATATTTAACAACCGAACAAACGCCATCGTGGTTGATATTTCACGCCCTTCAGATGTTCCTTTCATCATCGGTTCAAACACTGATAACTCAGGAATTTTCAGCGCGTCTGATTTTTCACGACGAGCGGGCAGATAGCCACCTAGGTCGTCGCGTTTCTTTTTCATATACTCCTGTTCAGGCGAGCCTTCTTCAAATCGTAAATAGGCCAAGTTATCGACATCCTCATTAGATATCGGTAGCTCAAACTTATCTCTGAAGTGTAGCAACGATTCATGACTCATCTTTTTTTGTTGATGGGTCGTGTTTTGCGCTTCACCTGAGCTACCCATGCCGTAA
>Ga0181554_1003974_pt1 | contig 12231 bp, 6 predicted proteins | sample 011ome_16_FD_145602 | JGI IMG/M metagenome (GOLD analysis project Ga0181554, IMG submission 145602) | Coastal salt marsh microbial communities from the Groves Creek Marsh, Skidaway Island, Georgia - 011503CT metaG (spades assembly) | ecosystem: Environmental > Aquatic > Marine > Intertidal zone >... | reverse complement strand
GCGTGGTGAACGCCGATCCTTAAGGACGTTTCCCGTCGCGTCTCTCCGCCCACCCCTCGCTTTCAATCCCCGCCCTCGACGCCTTTCAACTCCACCTGACGCCTTTGAACTCCACCCCGACGTTCGCTTGTATGGAACGGCCCTGAGACACACCGTGCTCCCCGGCGCGAGGCTGATGAACATGGGCGTCGACGGCGTGGATACCGTCGCGGGCGAGGCTGCGCGCGCGATCGCCGCGATGTGCTCGTGCGAGTGCGACAGCGTCGACGGCCATCACGTCTCTCAACGGGACCTCGCGAAGATGCGTCTGCGGTGCATCGACGCCGGGGTCGTACCGCCGCTCGTCGCGCTGCTTCGGTGCGGGCCGTGGTCTCGCCACGCGGAGGGCGCCGCGGAAGCGCTCTCGTGGATCAGCGAGGAGCATCACGACTTGCGCGCGGAGAGGGAGACGTCCGGGTGTAAGGCGATGTTTCGCGCGGGCGCGGTGCCGCTTCTGATCGAGCTCATACGCAAGGGGGACCCGCGGTTCAGCGAGTGCGTTACGAACGCCGCGCAGACGTTGTGTAACCTCGTGAGCTGTCACAAGGGCGCGGCGCATCAGTGCGTGGCGTTCAACGCGCTCCCCGTGCTCGTGTCCGTGTTGAATTACAAGCCCCCGAAGCTCCCGCCGATCGCGCCGCTCGACGACGAGGACGCGTTCTTGAGCCGCATCACGGCGTGGACCCCGGATTGCGACGAGGAGTCGAGCCCGGTGTCGGGGCGCGTGGTGCGAGCGGTCTTGAGCGCGAGGACGTGCAAAAAGAACACGAAAAGGATCGTCCCGAATCGGAAATCTAGCTCAAATCAGAAGCCACCGCGTGATGCGAAGTACCAATGGACCACGCCGCCGCATAAGCCGCCGCACGAGGCGAAGTACGACTACTGGGTCATCGCCGCGTCGCATTGCTTGGACGCGATTCGCTCCATCGTGCGCTGCGGGTTCGGCTGGGCCGCGTGCATCGAAGCCGGCGCGTTACCCGCGCTGATGCAGTTCCTTTCGAACAAAGACGCGCAGAACGCGGAGCTCGCGACGGAGATCCTAGAAGAGATCGCGGAGACCGCGCAGAGCGCGGTCGCGACGTCGCTGTGGCTCGATCCTCACGCGTTCATCGGGATGCTCGCGCATTTCGACATCATGAAGAATCCGCTGATCGTGGAGAACGAGGCTCCGTTCATACGACGGACGATAGAGGCGATCTTCACGGCGAAGCCCGAGTTCGCGCGCAGCGAACAAGAGGTTGGCGTGTACGAGATCGCCCTCATACAGTCGCGCCCGGAGACGCTCGCGCGTTTGCTTCCGTTTCTCCTCGGCGGGTACGACAACGGCGGGATCGAAGAGGGGAAGTTCAAAAAGCAAGCCGCGCGTCGGATCCGTCACCTCACGATTCGTTTCGAGTTTCTCACGCTCGTTCGCGATCGCGTCATGGAAGTCATGCGCGTCATGGGCGGAAGTACTGGGCATGAGTATGCAAAGTACTGCGACGCGATCGACGAGATCGAAACGACGCTCGAGCGAATCAGCTACGAGGCGATGAGGTTAGCCGAGCACGTCGGCTTGACGGAAAAAAATAAACCTTTCGAGCTGAGCACGATGATCAATTTCTTCGGCGAGGAGAAAAAAAAGTACCATCCCCGACGAGATAGGGTGCATCACCCAGGCCTTCTAGTGAAGCTCGAACACGAGCTCGGGTTCTGCATCTCGCAACAGATCAAGGTCGGGGACTTGCGCTCAAAAGTCGTCAGGACGTTCGAGGAGAGCTTCTCGCTCGTGTCGAGTCTGCGAAACCCGACGAGGTCGATTCGAAGCGCGGACGATAGGATATGGTCCGGCATCGCGCTCGCGAGACTCGCGTCCGAGGACGGCGTCTCAGAAGTCGCGCGATACGCCCCGTGCGTGAGAATGCATCCCATCGGACGCAGGTGGGGGGAAGGGATGGAAAAGACGCACTTGAACGTCCGGTGGCCGACCGCGGCGGCGGCGCTCGGGCTGGACGACGAGGACTGGGAACATCAAGAGACCGTCCTCGAGAACGCCGCGCGGACGATCGGGGAAGGGGATCTCGTTGAGGGCCCGGGGTGGGTGCACGGCGACACCACGACGATGCCCGTGTGCGGTGTCTTGAACGCGTCGTCGAGCGTGCACGTCATGGTTCGACGCGCGTGGGACCACGCCGCGGCGCTCGCGGCGGCTCCGTTCGACCGCAGAAATTTCACCCCAGACTTCGACGAGGTCGACGCGTGCGAACGCGACGCCGCGGCGACGGACCCGACGTATTCGCTTCATGGCGAATACGGAAGGACATTCGTTCACGACGTCGCGATGCCGCCGTCGATCGGACGAGAGGCTGCGAGGGCGACGTGCGCATTGTTTCACCGCCTGTGGAACGATTCGAGCGTCGAGCGGCGGGTGACCCTGGAAGGAAGGATGCGCGAGGCATGGCTCGACGCGACGACGATGCCGCCGCAGTGCACTCCGGAAAATGGGATGGCCACCGTGGACACGAACGTCACGACCGTGACGAATGCGGAGCTGAGATGGACGAAGCTCAGCGGGCGGAAACGCAAGCGCGGGGACACGGATCAATCAAGTTCACGGGAAAGGGAGGAAAGGAATAAAACACGACCCAGACGCCGATTTAAGGTGAAGTGTTGGATGGCCGCGAAGCAGCAGACCGTCGCGGAGATCAAGAAGGACCTGAAAAAGTACGGAAAATCCACGACAGGGAACAAAGAGACGCTTCTCGCGCGATTACACGACGCGATGAAGGAGGACAGCGAGTTCAGGACAACGCTGATGGAGGACAACGCTGACATTCTTTTATCGAAAGAGCTCGACGGGGAGTACATCGAGGAGTTCTTGGATGTGCAAATCCGTAGGGCGATGGCAGACGAGAAGAAGACGGACATGCTGTCGCCGCGGCCGATGTTCACGCGCAAGGACGTGAACGTGAACACCAACGACGGGCGGACGGTGTCTATTCTCGTCGGCGGTAGGCCGTTTTACGTGCACCGGTCGATCATCGAGAAGCACAGTCCGTTCCTGACGGACGTCCTGCGCGACATGGACGCCGCCGCGGAAGCTTCCACGTTCAGCTCCGCCGCGCGAGCGAAACAGCTCGAGCCGATACCGCTCCCGCACGCGGCAGGGTTGCCCGAGGACGCGAAGACGCTGCGGGAGATCTTCGGAATCGCGATGATTTGGCTGTACACCGAACGCCGACCGAACGAGCTCGTGACGGTCGAGGACGGGCTCCGGCACGACGGCTTGGAGCTGAAATACCTGCCGCACTTGATCGCGCTATCGCACGTCTTAGAGGCCGCGTCGTTGCAGAGCTGGTGCTCCGCGAGGCTCGCGGTGTACGTCGCGGCGTCCTGCAAGGGTAGTCTGCACAATCCGAGGGGGCGAGACCTCTCCGACCACTCCGACGAGAGTTACGACCCCGTCGTGTACTTTCCAAAGCATGACGCGTCGCCGAAGGAACCGATTCTTCCGACGCCGATTCTCCCTGCTCCCGGGAGGCGCTGCGCCGCCATGTTTTTTGCAGAACATCACGATGGCGGCAAGCTACTGAACTGCGTCCGCGACCCGGAGGAGGACAAAATAGAAGACAGTTCGTTCGAGATTAATAAGTCGTTGATGTTAGATTACAACGTCAACGGCCACGTCACCGGAGATAAAGCGTACAAGATGACGTACACCGCCCTGGACATCGCGCTCGAGGACGCGTGCGGCGTCCCCTCGCGCGCGCTCCTCGCGGAGAGCCCGCATCTGCGAGCCGCGGTCGCGTTCTGGGCCGCGACGAGGCTCGGCGGCGCCGCCGCGACGCCGGCGGCGGTGGCGCCGTACAGAGCGCTGCTCGAGGGGCCCATGACGACGCTGCTGTGCGGGCTGGACGTCGGCGGGCCGGCGGGGATGGGCGTGCACGAGCGCGTGACGCAGAGGGTGGACGTGAATATCGTAGAGAGCGAGCAGAGCACGACGGGGTGGATCACCGTGCCGCTTCAGTGAGAGCAGTCGCGCGACGCGCGAACGAACGAACGCGAGCGATTTTTTTTAGTTGCAGAACAGAGCGCGATCGCGCGGTCGTTTACTCGTGCGACACGATCCTCGATCGCGCGAACGACCCGTTCTCGTCGTACTCGCACACGGCCCCGGTCGCGTGCTTGAACGCGCTCGCCTCCACCCCGTCTAACCCCACGCGCGCGGTGACCCATGCGATGCGCTCGGGGTCGTCGTCCACGAGGACGACGGCGCCCCCCGGCTCCGGCTTGGCGTCTCTCAAGGTTTCGAACACCGCGGACGCGTCCGCGGACAGCGTGCCGATCATCTCCACGTTGATGCGCTTCAGACCCATCGTCGCGTCGTCGAGCTGATCGCGGATCTCCGCCGCGGTCTTCGACGCGGACGCGCTCTCGGCGTTGTAGAACACGCGCGCGGTTCGAGTCTGGTACCCGTACAGGATCGACGAGAGATCCATGGCGACGCCGATGGCCTGGACCTCGCCCTCCGCGCTCAGCCCTAAACTCTTGGACGGCGCCTCCTTCGCGGCGGGCGGCGCCTTCGCGGCCGGCGTCGCGCCGTCGCCGTCCTCCTCGACCGCGGCCTTGGCCTCGGCCTCGAGCGTGGCGACGTCGGTCTTCAACTTCGCGACCGCGTCCGCGAGGCTCTCCGTCGGCGTTCCCTCCTCCGCGGCGCGGACGACCGCGAGCAGCGACCGGGGCGTGAGCTTCACGTCCGACGTCGGCTCGTCGTCGAACGCGTCGAAGTCGTCCTTGATCTCCTCCGACATCTTCTTCGTTCTCCGCGAGCGACCGTCGTTGTGACGCGCGGACGGATCCTTCGCGACGTTTCTTAAACGCGACGAGCTGTTGATCGACGTTTGGATGTGTTGGAAAGGTGTGGAAGGTTTCCCCGGCGCGCCGCGCGTCCCGTGAAGGAAGGGTATTCGGCCGAGATGGAATTCCCGTGCGGGCTCGCTCCAACGAATGAATCGCTAACTAACTTCATAAACTACTACAATATGTTCCACAACATCTCCGTCGTCACCCCCTCCGGCATCCGCTGCACCGCCATCCCGAGACGCGGGCAGTAAACGATGTTATTCGGATCGTTTTCTCTCCCGACGTCTTTCCCGCCCTCGGCGTAGTACGCCGCCAACGGATCGGACTCGCCGCCTTCGCCTATGATCTCCACGTCGTCGCTCTCCCGGTGTTTCGTCACGTTGCGCAGGGACTCGGACGCGTCTTCCACTTTGAAATCCACGCCGAACACCGGGTTCACGCTGAAGACTTTAAACAGCGCGTCGACTTCTTTGTAGATCTCGTCCAGCTTCTCCGCCGGGTCCACGCGGAACCCTAACACGTACCCGCCGCTCCGCGACGTCGTGTGAATCACGAGCGCGCGGCCGAATTTACTGTCTCGCACCGTCACGGACTTCATCTGCACGTACGGGATCGACACGTTGAAGTTTTCCGCCATGTTCGCGTGCCACACCACTCGAACGTTGGTCACGAAGAACGTCCCGAGGTTGCCCTGCTCGCTGCTCAGGTTCCACACGCCGGATATCCGGTTGTACGTCTCTTCTTTCGGGAGCAGCTTCAGCTCTTTGTCCGCGATGATCGCGCCTCGCAGTTTCAAATCGCGGTACAGCCTCGACGTGTCGTACGCCCTGTACACGGCCTGCACGGTCGTGAACAGCCGCGGGGAGTTGTCGTCGAGGTTCGTGAAGATGAACTCGAACTTGCTCCCTTGGAACCGCGTCATGACGTACAGCGACTGCGTCTTCCCGCGCAATCGCGACGACGCCGTCTTCATCGAGATGTTTGACACGGAGTTGTATCCGATGCTGAGGTTCGTCCGCCGCGACCGCTTGCTGAACCAAATCACGCGCAGATTCGTCACCACGAGCGTCCCGCGCTCGCCGTTGTTGCCCTTCGTGTCCTCGACGCCCTCGAGGTGGTCGATCTCGAACTCGCCCTTCCTCAGCGCGAGGCCCTTCACGGCCATGTCGAACCTGATCTCGCGGTCTTGCCACACCGATTTCGGGTCATCGGGTTTCTTGGCGTCCGGCATCGCGACGCGCGCGCGCTTCGCCCCGCGCCCCTTCGAAGTGAGGACGAGGCACTGATGATGAGAAAAATACGCGGGCGCGCGGCGGGCCCGCGCCCGGCCGCGGCCGCGCGCGACCCCCGATTTCTAGCCGAAGCCGCGACAGCTGCCCCCGTCAGATTTCATATCGCGACGCACGCGGCCGGCGCGATGGACTTCTTCGAGGGGAAGCGCGTGCGCGAGCTCAGGAACACGTTCGAGGACGCGCTCGATGCGTCGCTCGAGCCGCAGTCGATGCAGGTGCGCGTCTCGCGCGACGCTCGTCGTCCCCGCGCGCGTCGCGAGAAAAAAAACTCGGCGAATCGAGGGGGACGAAATCCGCCCCGACCCGCTGCCCCGCACGGACCCCATCTGACCTCCCGCCCCCCCCACGCGACGCGCGAATCATCACAGGAGTTCTCCGCCGCCTTAAGCGGCGTGGACGCGGAGATGCACGAGCCGCTGTACGACCTGTACTGCCAGCTCCTTCAGGGCATCTCGACGTTCAGCCTGGACGAGTTCGAATCCATCTTGAAAGAGGAAGCGCTCGTGCCGCGGCTGAACGCGGTCGACCAGGCGTGCGAGGCGAGGGGTATCATGGGGTTTGGCGCGAGCGCCGCGAACGGCAGCGTCGCGCCGCTGACGCGGCCGCCGGACGCGGTCATGCGCGCGCTCCGGGCGGATCTGAAGCGCAAGGAGGCGGACAAGTTGCGAGCGAAGATGGTCGAGGCCGAAGCCGCCGCCGCCGCGGCGAAGAAGAACCTGCACGAGAAGAGCGCGGCGGCGAAGAAGATGGCGAACGATCTCAGGACGGGCGCGGCGGAGCTCAGGGGGGTGAACGAGAGCGTCCAGGAGTGGGTGAACCGCGCGCCGACGTTCCCGGCCGGGTCCGGGATGGCGCCGGCGACGGCGGGGGGACCCGCGGCGGCGTGAGCGCGCCGCCGCGTCGCCGGACGCCATGACGACGACGCGGCGACGGCTCGCGCGCGCGCGCGATGTAATAAAGAGACGATATACGAGACGACGCGTCGCGTTAGTCGCGTTCATTAACGTATCGCGGTCGCCGCGCGCGGCGGTCACAGGCGGGAAGACCCCGCGCCCGCGCCCCCCGCGTCGGACTCGAGCCCCACGGCGCGTTCGAACCGAGCGATGACCTCCTCGACCTCCCTGCTCCCCGGCTCGAAGAACGTCTCCACGTCCTCGTGCCCGACCTCTTCCACGGACTCCGGGCTCCACGCGGGCGGGTCGCCCTTGCCCTTGTCCACCAACCGCGCCCTGACGCCCTCGTAGAAGTCGTCCCTCGAGATGCACTCGGCGACGGCGCGAAACTCCATTCGCAAGCACCTCACGAGGTCCAGCGGCGGCGGCGGTCCGCCGCTGACGTTCATGATGTCCACTGGCGGTCTCACGCGCTTGAGCATCGCGGCGGTCACCCTCAGCGACGCCGGGCACCCCGCGCGCATGAGCTCCAGGAGCTCCTTCGCGACTTTCCGTTCCCTCTCGCGTCTGCCGCCGACCGCGGCGGCGTTCAGCGTGAGGTCCACCTCCTGGACGTCGTCGGAGACGAACCACCGGTCGATGACCGCGAGGTGCGGGTGCAGATCGTTCGGCGTCTCCTTCACCTCCCCCGACGTCTCCTTCTCGAGCTTCCTCAGCGCCTCGTCGACTTTGTTCGCCCAGTCCTTCGCGTTCCGATCGAGCTCGGAAGTCGTCTCGCCGCCGCTGAACGTCCGCTCCAGCGCCGTCGCGAGGCTCTCGACGATCTTACCCACCGCGCTCGACCCTATCGCGTGCGTCGCTAACCCGAGCTTCTTCGCGTCGTAACCGCCGACGCGGCGTCCTGTCAGCGCGAGCGCGTGGCCGACGCGACCGGGGAGATTCGACAGAAAATACGTCGCGCCGACGTCGGGGACTAAGCCGATGACGCACTCCGGCATCGCGAGGACCGTGCGTTCGGTCGCGACGCGGAAGGCGCCGTGGATGGACACGCCGCAGCCGCCGCCCATGACGACGCCGTCCATGATCGCGACGTGCGGCGTTCGCGCGTTGGCCAACTGATGATTCATCTGGTACTCGCGATTGAAGAATTCGAGGGCGAGGGGCGGCGCCTTGTGGCGCTTCGGGTCAACCTCCGGCGGGCGCATGTCGTACACAGCCTTGACGTCCCCGCCCGCGCACAAGCACGGTCGCTCGCCAGCGCCGTTCAAGACGATGCACTTCACGTCCTTGTCCGCGTCCCATTCCGCCCAAAGCTCCGAAAGCCGCGTGACCATCGAATCGCTCAGGACGTTCAGCTTATCGGGGCGGTTCAGCGTGACGACGCGCACGGAGGACACGGCGTCGACGAGTATATCGTCCGCGTCGGAGGACATCTTGGCGAGGGTCGCGGCTTCGGGCGCGACGCGGGCGACGACGACACGCGCGCGTCGAAGTGTCGGATATCTCGAGTAACAATTCGCTAAGCTAGGCTGCGCCTTTTTCTCGACCGCCTACTCGTCACTCGAATCGAAGCGTATGTGCGTGGAGTTGCGCCGAGCCGCGTCCGCGTTCGGAGGCGACGTCTTCGCCTCCTTCGAGCTCTCCGCGCGCTCGTCGTCCTTCTCCTTCGGGCGACTCCGCTTGAGTTTCACCTCGAACCCACTCCCTCTCCCTCCCTCCCCGGCGGTGTCGTCGCCGAAGCTCAGCCGCGCGGGCGCCGGCAACGCGGCGGACCGAGGCGTCCCGTCGCCGCCGCCGCTCACGCGCAACACCCCCGGTCTCTGCGTCGTCAACTTCGCGCGCGGCGTGGGTGATATCAACGGCGACGTCCGGATGACGTCCAAGATGTTCTTCAAGTGCGGGAGGTTCTGCGCGAGCGGAGACAACACCTGCGCGATGGACCTCGGGCACCGCGTTAAATCCTCCTTGAACCGCCGCACCGCGCTCTGGGGGAGGTCGATGGATAACGACTCGCACAGGTCCGTTATCGACGCCGCGACGCTCTCCACGTCGGCGACGGACATCGACCCGGCGTCTTGATGCGCGGGGACTGAGAACGCGACGCGCTTTTCCTGCGTGCTCGGCGTCTTCCCGAGCTTCCCCGCCTCCGACGCGAGTCGGTCGAGCCCCTCCGTCGGTCTCCGCGCGACCGGGGTGTTGATCGTCCCGAGCCTCGACGCGCCGACGCCGACGAGGTCGTTGATCGCGCTCGCGGTCTGAATCGCGAGCACCGCGGCGTCGGACGCTTTCGCGGCCGCGTCGGACGCGATCGTCGCGCGGATCGCCGCCGCCTTCGCTCGCTCCGCGGTTGAGATCACTTCGTCGACGTCTACCGACCTTCCCCCATCCACGGCGTCCGCGGCGGCCGCGGCGGCGGCCGCGGCGGACGCGGCAGCCTTCTTTGCATCCTTCGCGCCCTCCCATCGAGCGGCGACTGCGTTCAGGTCGACGTCCCCGGCGTCGACGACGGCGTCGAGCGGTCCCACTTTTTCCGGATCCGCGGATTCGACCTCGTTGTTGATGAAGTGCATGTCGTCGCCGTCGTCGTACGGCTTGTCGTCGCCCACGTCCGCGATCGCCGCGGCGAGCGTCATCATCCCTCCTTGCCCACCCCCACCGTCGCCGCCTTCTCGTCCCGCGTCCGCGCGGAACCGGTTCGTCTGCTTCAGGCTCGAACGTTTCTTCGTCGGCGGCTTCGCGACTACGGCGTCAAACGCCGGCGCCGGCGCCGGCGCGCGCTCCGGGCTCGGGCTCGGCGGCCGTCCCACCCGCGCGAGGCGATTCAACAGCGCGGTCGCCTCCGTCGCCTTCTTGACCTCGGACGCGAGGTCGCGCAAGCGCCCCTCCGCGCCCTTCAGCGCGACGATGCGAAACTTCCACCCGTGGTTCGTCGCGGTGATGATCGGCGTGAGCAACCCGCGCATCTTCTTCGCGGCAATCTCCGCGGCGCCCTCCGCGGCGACCGTGAACCGCGCTCGCGCGTCCGCGGCGACCGAGTCCACGGCCTGCAGCGCGATGTACATCGTATCGCGCTCGAGCGCGCCGAGGACGGCGGCGAACGCGGCGGCGCCGACGGCGTCGATCTTCCCGCCGCCGTCGTCGTCCGAGTCGGAGTCGCTTCGGTACTCCGCCTGCTTGTTATCCTTATCCGCCACGACGACCGCGCCGACGATCTCGCGCACGTGTCTCTTCGTGTGCGCGATGAGCGACTGCGTCAGGCGCTCGACCAGCGACCACCCCGACGGCGCCGCCGCCGCCGAGCGCGCCGTCTCCAACGTGATCTGCTCCGCCGCCGCCTCCGCGACGCGATGCGCCATGTTCGACGACGCGGGGATGTGCTCGATGATCGCCGCGGTGCACACGCCCGCGCCCTCGCCCGCGCCGCCGAGCGCGTGCACCGCCTGTCCCGCGGCGACGACGACGCACTCGCCCTCGCTCCACGTCGCCGCCGTCGCGGCGGCGGCGGCGGCGACGGATTCGGGCACCCGACCGGGGGCGCCCAACAGGGGCGCGAAGAGCGTCGGCACGAGCGCCCTCGCGAGCGACGCCGCGGCGGCGTCCGTGTCGTCTCTCCCGCGCCCGGTCCCCACGAGCGCCTCGAGCGCCTCCGCGGCGATCGCGAGCTCTCTGGAGGGTAACGCGTCCATGGTCATGCGCGCGCACGCCGCCGCGGGCGGGTTTAAATTCTCCTTCAGTCGCTCGCACGCCTCCGCGGCGCACCCTCGGCCCGCGGCCTCCGCGGCCTCTCTGACCGCGTCCACGGCGGCGTCGCCGCCGCGTAGCCGCATCTTGACCTCGTCCGCGAGCGCTCTGAACTCGCTCTCCGGCGAGGACGGGTCCCCGAGCATCGCGAGCGTCTGCGCGTGCCCGGGCGCGTCCGTCCACGCGCGGAGCGCTTTCACGCCGCGGCGCGCGACCGAGGACGCGACGGACATCGGCGTCGTCGCGTCGCACGCCCGCAGGGTTGCCGCGACCGCGCCGAGCTCCGCGGCGGCGGCCTGGCACGCCTGTTTAGACACGCGGAAGGGTCCTCCGCGCGCGGGGTGCTCTTCGATGAAGCATTTCGCGTCGCTGAGGTGCGGGGCGACCTCGTCGTTGATGAACGTCAACGTCGCGTCGTCGATGCACGGGTCGTTCTCCTCCGTGGCGCCGTCGTGATGGCCGTCCCACCCCCATCCTTTCTCCGTTCGGGCGGGCTTCCCCATGCCCCCCGGCGCCTTCGCGCGTCGAGCACTGACCTCACCGCCCGCGCCGAATTATTGCGCCAAAATGCGGGCTGCCTCGAACGCGTCAAAAAATAAACCACGACGCCACTTCCGAGCGCGCGCGGCTCCGTCGTCCACCGCTCGAATGGTGCACATAGCCGAAGATAAGGGCGACGTCCCGATGACGGACGCGCGACCGCGCGACGACGGCGCGTCGCGGTCCTTCCCCGAGCACGACGACGCGAAGCTCGACGAGATGCTCTTCGCGCGAACGTCGCTCGACACGTCCTCGAGATCCGCGTCCGGGACCAAGGCGTCCTCCGCGCCGAAGAAGCCGACGATCGACGAGCTGAACGCCCTCGACGACGCGGACCCGGAGACGCACAAGCTTCGAGGGAACGCGTGCTTCGCGACCGGGGACTACCTCGCCGCGGAGGCGCACTACACGGCCGCGATCGAACGCTTGCCGCCGCCGCCGGAGAAGCGAGCGCCGCCGCCGCCGTCCGAGGACGACGAGCTCCCGGACGAGATGCCGCCGCGTTTGGCCCCGGATCGCCAGCGCGCGGTGTTCTACGCGAATCGAGCCGCGTGCTTGTTGAAACGCGAGAGGTACGAGGAGGCCGCGGCGGACTGCACCGCGGCGATCGACGCGGACGACCAGTTCGCGAAGGCGTACCACCGCCGCGGCGTCGCGCGCGAGCACCTCGAAGACTTCGAAGGCGCGCTGGCGGACTACGAGATGTGCGCGAACGAGCTCGAGGACGGGACGTGTGTGGTCTCCAAGGCTGCGGTCGAGCGGCTCAAGCCGATCGTGGAGCAGAAGCGAGAGGCGATGAGAGGCGAGATGATGGGGAAGTTGAAAGACTTGGGGAACAGCCTCCTCGGGAACTTCGGGCTGAGCGTGGACAACTTCAAAGCGGA
>Ga0181554_1003971_pt1 | contig 12241 bp, 11 predicted proteins | sample 011ome_16_FD_145602 | JGI IMG/M metagenome (GOLD analysis project Ga0181554, IMG submission 145602) | Coastal salt marsh microbial communities from the Groves Creek Marsh, Skidaway Island, Georgia - 011503CT metaG (spades assembly) | ecosystem: Environmental > Aquatic > Marine > Intertidal zone... | reverse complement strand
GCCATTGCCCACGCTGACCTCGTGCAGGCGCTTTTCTGAGGCGCGGTGGTAGCCCAGGCCCATGCTCATGATGGCCACAAGACAGGCATAGCCCATCACATCCATACGGCCGTCGGACAGCTCCAGAGCGCAGCGATCGGAGTCGCGGTCCATGGCTGCTAACTCTTCCTTGTTGACCTTCTGCATGCGCATGCGGCTGGAGTGGAAGCTGAAACGCTCGGGCAGCATCTGCTCGCGCGCGCGCAGCATCGCAGGAATCTCAGTCTCCATCGTGGTGTTCGAGCTGGGCACGATCTGCCCGATTCGGTAAGTACGTTGCATGTTGGTCTTTCAGGAAATGGGGCGAAGCGCTGCCCTGCCCGGCGCCCGGTGCGCTTGGATCAGAATGGCGCAGAAGAGGAAAAATGAGGGGAGGAGCGGTATGCGTTAGTCTGCCTTGATGCCAGCGCTCTTGATGGTTTTGGCCCAGTAGGCGGTGTCGGTCTTCACCAAGTCGGCCAACGCCGCGGGTGCCAAGTAGCGCAGTTCGATACCGGCGGCATCCGCACGCTGACGGGTTTCGGGCATCTCCAGCGCCTTCTTGACATCACCCGTCAATTTGGTGATGACCGCGGGAGGTGTGGCTACCGGGGCAAACAGGCCCACCCAGGCTTCCAGCCTGAAGTCCGGCATGCCCGCTTCAGCCACCGTTGGCACGTTGGGCAGGCTAGGGTGGCGTTTGGTGCCAGTCACGGCAAAGGCCTTGAGCTTTCCGCTCAGCACATGCTGCATGACCGATGGGGGCGTGGTGATGAACACCTGCACCTGGCCTGCCAGCACATCGGCCACCGCCGGGCCCGAGCCACGGTACGGGATGTGGGTCATGAAGGTGCCGCTTTGCTGCTTGAAGATCTCGGTGCCGATGTGCGAGAGCGAGCCGTTTCCCTGCGATGCGTAGTTGACCTTGCCGGGGTTGGCCTTGACGTAGGCAATGAACTCCTTGAGGGTGTTGCCCGGCACCGAGGGGTGGGCCGCAATCACGTTGGTGGCAACGGTGAGCAGGGCCACCGGCGCAAGGTCCTTGGCCTCCCAGGGCAGGTTGGATGACAGCGCCGGGTTGCCCACATGGTAGGCAGAGTACGAGATCAGCAGGTTGTAGCCGTCGGCCTTGGCGCGGGCCACGGCCCCGTACGCCACGTTGCCGCTGCCACCTGCCTTGTTGTCGATCACAACGGGCTGGCCCAGTAGGCGCGCCAATGGTTCGTTGACAAGGCGAGCCGAGGTGTCGACCACCCCGCCGGGCGGGTTGGGCACGGTGAGAGTAATCGCCTTGCTGGGGTAGTGGTCCTGCGCCATGGTCAGGCCTGAAAGAAAGAGCGTGGCAGTCAGGAGGCTCTGTGAAATTTTCATGCGTGTCTCCGCCGGGTTGTAGTGTGTGAGGCCTATTGTCGAAACGCGAGGCACTGCAGTCCAATATATTGTTAGTCTTGACTTAGACTTTGAAGCTATTGATCAACTCATCCGTCAGGTAGCACCCCCATGGAGCTGCGGCACCTGCGTTATTTCATCGCCCTGGCCGAGGAACTGAGCTTCACACGCGCGGCGCAACGCTTGCACGTCTCGCAGCCTCCGCTGAGCCTGCAAATCGCCCAACTGGAGGAAGAGCTGGGCGCGAAGCTGTTCCTGCGCACCAGTCGGCGTGTGGAGCTGACGCTGGCAGGTCGGGCGTACCTGGTCGATGCGCGCGCGGTGCTGGAGCGGCTTGACACAGCGCGGCAGCGCGTAGCTGCTATCGGCCAAGGGCAGGCAGGGCGCATCGAGGTGGGCCTGTCGGGCTCGCATTTTCTGGGGCCGTTTCCGGCGGCGCTGGCGCGCTACCGGCAAAGCCACCCCGGTGTGGACGTGGTGCTGCATGAAATGCAGCCCTCGATGCAGCAGGCGGCATTGCGCGACAAACGGATTGACGTGGGCATCTCTCGCACGGCGGTCAATGACGACCAATTGAGCAGCACTCTGCTGTGGCCCGACCCGGTGGTGGCTGCGCTTCCGCCCGACCACCGATTGGCGGCGCGCAAGGCCCTGGCCTTGAAGGATCTTCGCAGTGAGGCCTTCGTCATGCTGCGCCGCGATTCGTCGGCCCATGCCGAGCACATCGTGCAGTGTTGCGTACAGGCGGGCTTTGCACCCCGGGTGGCGCAGACCACGGTGGAACTGGCCGCCGTGCTGAGCCTGGTGGCCGCCGGGCTGGGCGTGGCCCTGGTGCCCTCGTCCCTGGGCATGCTGTTCGGGCCCCGCGTCGTGTTCAAGCCCCTGGGCGCTCAGGCGCCGCGTGCCGACGTGCACGCGGTGCAGCGGCGCGATGACCTGCTGGGGGTGGTGCCGGCCTTTGTGCGGGTGATGTCAGGCTGAAATGAAACACCCCCTGAGGCGCGTCGCGCCTTCCCCCTCTCTCGACTCGCTGCGCGGGTCGGGAGGGGTACGCCCCCAGCGCGGCGGGGCGGCCCTTGCGCGGGGGCACTGGCCTTGGCCGCTCCCGTTTCATGCGATGCGAGTGACGCCCAACGCTATGTATCGCTGTGATATGAAAGAAGGGGCGGTCAATCCCAGGCGGGTGCCAGGCCGTCCGGGTTGACCAAACGGTCGCCCCCTGTCCAGCGCTGCGATCTGCGCCATCTCGGCATCCGTCAGCCTCAGTTGCTGAGCTTTCAGGTTGCTGGCCGGGTTGTCGCGCTGGGTGGACGGTGGAATCACGGCGTAGCCCAGCTGCGTTGCCCCGGCGAGCATCGCCTATGCGGGCGTTGCGCCGTGGGCCCGGGCGATGGCGCCCACCACCGGGTCGCCCAGCACCTCGCTCAACCGCAGGCCGCTGCGCGGCGCGCATGGGGATGAACGGCCCATCGTACCCAGCCTCACGGCATCAAGCGGTGAAACCCTGCGCCAATTGGCGCTTGAGCACGTAGGCCTGGTGTGCCTGTCGGATTTCATGACCGCAGCCGACCGCGAGGCCGGTCGCCTGGTGCAGGTGCTGGCGCGTGACACGGTGGAGGTGCGCCAGCCCATCAACGCGGTCTACTACCGCAACACGCAACTGGCCGCGCTCATTGCGCGTTTCCTGGATTTCCTCCAGGAGCGCATGGGTTAGCCGCGCGCGGGGATGTTCAGGCCCTTGACCACTGCAGGGCGTGCCACGAACACATCAAGCACGCGCTTGAGTTCCGCGAACTGGTTGAACTCCACCAGGTCACCCGCGCCATAAAAGCCGATCAGGTTGCGCACCCACGGCAGGATGGCGATGTCGGCAATGGTGTACTGGTCGCCCATCACCCACTGGCGGCCTGCCAAGCGCTGGTTCAGCACGCCGAGCAGGCGCTTGGACTCGGCCACATAGCGGTCGCGCGGGCGCTTGTCTTCATAGTCCTTGCCTGCAAACTTGTGAAAGAACCCCAGCTGACCCAACATGGGCCCCAGGCCGCCCATCTGCCACATCACCCACTGGATGGTTTCATAGCGCGCAGGGGCATCCTGCGGGATCAGCTGGCCGGTCTTGTCGGCTAGGTACAGCAGGATGGCGCCCGACTCGAACAGCGCCAGCGGCTGGCCACCCGGGCCGTCCGGGTCCAGGATGGCCGGGATCTTGTTGTTGGGGTTGAGCGACAGGAACTCGGGCGAGGTCTGGTCGTTGGTCTCAAAGCTCACCAGGTGGGGCTCGTACGGCATGCCCAGCTCTTCGAGCGCAATCGACACCTTAACGCCATTGGGCGTGGGCAGCGAATACAGCTGGAGGCGGTCTGGGTGCCGGGCAGGCCATTTGTGGGTGATGGCGAAGGCGGAAAGGTCGGGCATGGAGAGTCCTTGGCTGGTGGCGACCACAGCGGCGCCAAAAGAGCGCAAGCCTAGTCCGGTGGTGAAACCGGCGCAGTCCGAGGTTATTCAGGCACCACCGACGATAATTCGGCGGATGCAGATCCGCTTCACCAAAATGCAGGGCGCCGGCAACGACTTCGTGGTGCTCGACGAGACCGCCGGGCGCCTGGGCCTCACGCGGGCCCAGTACCGCTACCTGGCCGACCGGCACTTCGGCGTGGGTGCCGACCAGATCCTCACCGTGCGGCCGCCAACCCCCGACGCAGCGGCCCAGGGCATCGACTTTGAATACGTGATCCACAACGCCGATGGCGGCGAGGTGGAGCAGTGCGGCAACGGGGCGCGCTGCTTTGCGCGCTTTGTCCGCGACAAGGGCCTGACCGACCGCGACACCATCCGCGTACAGACCAAAAGCGGCGTGATCGCCCCGCAGCTCACCGCCGATGGCCGTGTCACGGTGGACATGGGCCGCCCGGTGTTCGACCCGGCCCGCGTACCCTTTGACACCACCGGCCTCACGCCCGAAGCCCAGGGTTTGGGCCAAAAGTGGCCGCTGGTGCTTGATTCCGCTGGTTTGAGTGCTACTGTTTTGGTAGCGGTCGCTTCCATGGGCAATCCCCACGCCGTCCAGCTGGTGGCCGATGTGGACACCGCCCCCGTGGCAAGCACCGGCCCGCTGATCGAAAGCCACCCCCGCTTTCCCCAGCGCGTGAACGCGGGCTACCTGCAGATCGTGGACCGCGGCCGTGTGCGGTTGCGCGTGTACGAGCGCGGCTCAGGCGAAACGTTGGCCTGCGGCTCGGGCGCCTGTGCGGCCGTGGCCTCGGGTATCCGCCTGGGCCTGCTGGACACGACTGTGCATGTCGATACCCGCGGCGGTCGCCTGACCATAGCCTGGAGCGGCGACGAGGCTGACTCCGTTTTCATGACCGGCCCCGCCACCACGGTGTTCGAGGGCCAGATCGACATCCCTGACACCCTCCCATGACCACGACCTCCATCCCATCGAGCGCAGCCTCCCACGTCCCTCCGATCACCGAGGACGACATTGCCCAGTTCCTGACGAACACCCCCGGATTCTTCGAGCGCCACGCAGAGGTGCTTGCCAGCGTGCAGCTCACCAGCCCGCACAGTGCCCGCGCCGTGAGCCTGCAGGAGCGCCAGGCCGAGATGCTGCGCGAGAAGATCAAGGGGCTGGAGCACCGCATCATGGACATGGTGCGCAACAGCACCGAAAACGCGGGCATTGCGCAGAAGGTGCACCAGTGGACCAGCGCACTGCTGCAGATCAAGGACCCGTTCGACCTGCCCCAGGCCGTGGTCGATGGCGTCCGCACCCTGTTCGACGTGCCCCAGGCCGCCGTGCGCGTGTGGGCAGTGGCCGCTCCGTACATCGACGCCGACTTCACCCAGGGTGCCAGCGATGACGCGCGTGCCTTTGCCTCGTCGCTGACCATGCCGTTCTGCGGCCCCAACCTGGGTTTCGAGCCCGCGGGCTGGCTGGCCGCCGGGGCGGGCGAGCCCGCCCAGTCGCTCGCGTTGCTGCCCCTGCGCGAAGGCGCCATCGACAGCGCCACGCCCGCCTTTGGCCTGCTGGTGCTGGGCTCGCAGGACCCGCAGCGTTTTGACGCCACCATGGGCACGGATTTTCTGGCGCGCATGGCCGAGCTGGCCAGTGCGGCGCTGATCCGCTTGAAGTGAGACACCCCCCTGAGGCGCTTCGCGCCTTCCCCCCGCTCTCGCTGCGCTGCGCTGCGCGGGCAGGGGGACGGCGCCCTCGCTGCGGGGCGGCCCTTGCTCGGCGTCCTGCGCCGGGCGCGCGCCGGTTTCAGCCGCCTGGCTGTTGTATTGCACTCAGCTGCCACGCGCAGCGCTCCGTGCGCCCCGTGCGCAACTGACCTCATGCCGGACGCCGCCATCAAGCCGCTTCCAACGGACCCCCACGTCCTGCGCTACCTGGAGCATGTGCGGGTCGAAAAACGGCTGGCCGACCGCACGGTCACGCTGTACACGCTGGATCTGCAGCGTCTGGCGCAGATGGCCGCGGGCGTGAACCTTCCGCTCTTGCAGCTGCAGACCGCGCACATTCGCCGTTTTGCGGCGCAGATGCACAGCGCGGGGCGCAGCGGGCGGGGCATTGCGCTCATCCTCTCGGGCTGGCGCGGGTTCTATGTGTGGGCCGGGCGGCAGGGGCTCATCAGCCACAACCCGGTGCAGGACGTGCGCGCCCCCAAGGCGCCCAAGCCGCTGCCCAAGGCGCTGGGCGTGGACGATGCCGTGCGCCTGGCCGAGTTCGAGCACGCAGGCGGCGACCCGTGGCTGGAGGCGCGCGACGCCGCCATGGTCGAGCTGCTGTACGGCTGCGGGCTGCGCGTGGGCGAGCTGGCAGGGCTGGACGCGATTCCGAGCGCCGACACCCAGCGCCTGGGCCGCGGCTGGGTGGACCTGGACGCGGGCGAGGCCCATGTGTTTGGCAAGGGCAGCAAGCGGCGCAGCGTGCCCGTGGGCACGGCGGCCACCGCGGCCCTGCGCGCGTGGCTGGCGCAGCGCGCGGCGCCTTTTGGCGGCGATACAACGCCCCGGCTGGATGTGGCGCTGTTCATAGGCCAGCGCGGCAAGCGCCTCACCGCGCAGTCCATCTGGCTGCGCCTGCGCCAGCGCAGCCAGCAGGCGGGGCTGACCACGCCCGTGCACCCGCACATGCTGCGCCATTCATTTGCCAGCCACCTGCTGCAAAGCAGCGGCGACCTGCGCGCCGTGCAGGAGCTGCTGGGCCACGCCAACATCACCACCACGCAGGTCTACACCCGGCTGGATTTCCAGCACCTGGCCAAGGTGTACGACGCCGCCCATCCGCGGGCGCGCAAGAAGCCCTGAGAGCCTGTGCAAGGTTTTTTGGGGGATCGCATTGGAGTGCGCTCGGGATGCATTCCATCGTCCGATTGCACTCCAGCCCTTGGGGCCAGCGCCGCGACTGGCAGTCCATCCCCGCAAGGTACGTGGGGGACCCCGAAAAGACCTTGAACGCATCCTGAAGCCACAGCGGCGTGCAAATGACCTGCGGACCTGCGGACCTGCGGGCGGCCCCCCGGGCATAGCCGTGGCGGCGGGAAGATGTGGAGCGGTCAGCCCGCGTAGGAGAGCGCGCCTGCGATCCGGTTGGATTCCCCACTGCTGGCAAACGCCGGGCGGGACGGCGGGAGCTTGAAGTTGTCCACCTCCCGCACCAGCTCGGTGGCCTGCTGGTTCAGGGAGCTTGCGGCTGCCGCCATTTCCTCGACCAGCGCGGCGTTCTGCTGGGTGGCCTGGTCCATGTGCGTGACGGCCACGTTGATCTGGTCGACGCCGAGGGTTTGTTCCGCGCTGGCGCTGGTGATGGCTGCAACCACGTCGGTCACCTGTCGGATGGACTCGACCACGGCCTGCATTTTCTGGCCTGCACGGTCGACCAGCGCCGTGCCGTCCTTGACGCGCTCCGCGCTGCCGTTGATGAGTTTCTTGATCTCACGGGCCGCTTCGGCCGAGCGTCCGGCCAGACTGCGCACCTCGGAGGCCACCACGGCAAACCCGCGACCCTGCTCGCCGGCGCGGGCTGCCTCCACCGCCGCGTTGAGCGCCAGGATGTTGGTCTGGAAGGCAATGCTGTCGATGACGCCGGTGATGTCGGTGATCTTGCTGCTGCTTTCGTCAATCGCCTTCATGGTGCGCTCCACGTCGGCCACGGCCGCTCCGCCCTCGATGGCGATGGCGGTGGCCGCACTGGCCAGCGCATTGGCCTTGTGCGAGTTCTCGGCGTTCTGGCGCACGGTGGAGTTGAGCTGCTCCATCGAAGCGGCCGTCTGCTGCAGCGCGCTGGCCTGCTCTTCGGTGCGCGACGAGAGGTCGCTGTTGCCCTGGGCAATCTGCTGCGATGCGCTGGCCACGCTGACGGAGCTCTCATGAACCGTGCCCACCATGCTCACGAGGCTGTCCTGCATGGTCTTGAGCTGTGCCATCAGGCTGGTGGTGTCACCCGGGCGCAGGTCGATGACCACCGTCAGGTTGCCCTGGGCCACGCTGGTGGCCAGGGCCGCTGCAATGGCAGGCTCGGTGCCCAGCTGGCGGATGATGCTGCGCGCCACGTAGTAGCCAAACCCGAGCGCAAAGGCCACGCCGGAGCCAATCGCCAGCATCATGAAAACCTTGATGCCCTGGTACGTGCTGACGGCGCTTTCGTATTCGGCGCGTGCGGTATCGAGCTGCACCTGCACCAGGGCGCCCAGCACCTCCTGCAGCGGGTCGATGGCGGGGTACATCTCCTTGGCCGCGTAGGCTGTGAGGCCCGCGGTATCGTTGGCACGCACCAATGCCTCAATGGTTTGTACAGCCTTGTCGGCTGGGGCCTTGAGCTGCTGGAACTGCTTGACCAGGCGCACTTCCGTGGGCACCAGCTCAGTCGCGAGGTATGCCGACCAGTTGTCGGCAATGTCCTTCTTCGCCTTCTCCAGCGATGCGAGTGCCTGCTGCTGGGTGAAGCCGCCATCGCGCACCTTGTGCGCCGCGTCCACCACGTCGACGGCGTAGGCGTCCGACACCAGCTTGATCTGCTTGAGCGGAATCACGCGGTCCAGGTACACCGTATTGAGGCCTGCGTTTGCCTGCCGCATTCCCGACAGTCCCACAACGCCGATGGCGATGGTGAGCAGTACCATGGCCGCCAGCAATAGCGCAAGGCGGGTCGAAATCTTGAGGCGGCCGAAATCCATGATCTTTCCTTCGTCTTCATCCAAAACTGGACAGAAACCTTGGTCCGTCCATCGTCATCGTCGCCATGCAAGAGCTGCGCCAGCGGCTGCGATCACGGTCTGCCGACCGCAGCTGTTCTGTTCTTGCCCGGCTTGCTAGCGTGAAGCCAGCGCTGGCTGCGGGGTGGCGCGCGGCAGAGCGCGGCGCTGGCCATCCTGACCTTGTGCGGGGCTGCGCAGCTGTGCAGGCTGCAGCGCTTCGCCACTGATACGGAATGCGGCCACCACGTCCACCAGCTCCGAAGCCTGCGCGTTGAGGCTGCTGGCGGCTGCCGTCATCTCCTGAACCAGCGTGGCGTTCTGCTGGGTGGCCTGGTCCATTTGCGTGACGGCCTCGTTGACCTGGCTGACGCCCTGGCTCTGCTCGCTGCTGGCCGCGCTGATCTCGCCCATGATGTCGGTCACGCGGTGGATGGCGCCCACCACTTCAGTCATCGTCTGGCCCGCGCGGTCCACCAGTGACGAGCCCGCCTCCACCTGCTGCACGCTGGCGCCGATCAGTGACTTGATCTCGCGCGCGGCCTCGGCCGAACGGCTCGCCAGGCTGCGCACTTCGCCCGCCACCACGGCAAAGCCACGGCCCTGCTCGCCGGCGCGGGCGGCTTCTACAGCGGCATTCAGCGCCAGGATGTTGGTCTGAAACGCGATGCCGTCGATCACGCCGATGATCTCGGAGATCTTGCGTGAGCTGTCGTTGATGCCCTTCATGGTGCGGACCACGTTGGTCATCACGTCGCCGCCCTGCGATGCCACGCTGGCAGCGGTCTGGGCCAGCTGGTTGGCCTGGCGCGCGTTGTCGGCATTCATGCGGACGGTCGAGCTCAGCTCTTCCATGGATGCTGCCGTTTCCTCCAGTGCAGACGACTGGGTTTCCGTGCGCGCCGAGAGATCGCCATTGCTCAGCGCAATCTGGCTGCTGGCGCTGGCAACGCTCAGAGAGCCCTGGCGCACGCGCGCCACCACATGGGTCAGCGCGGTCTGCATGGTGTTGAGCGAAGCCAGCAGCGGGCTGAACTCATCGCTGGCGCGGTCGGCCACGGTGCCTGTCAGGTCGCCCTGGCTCACGCGGGCCGCCACAGCCTGGGCTTGCGATACCCGCGCCCGCAGCGTGCTGGCCACGTACCACGAAAACGCGATCAGCCCCACGGCCACGGCTACGACGGCTGCCACCAGGCCTTGCAAAGTCTGGCGCAGATCGCGGCTGAGCGACGCCAGGTCGGCGTCAAGCAGTTCACTTTGCAGGGATTTCTTCTTGGACACCATCTCCAGCACCACATTGCGGGCGGGAATGGTCTTCTCCACGAGCATGTCGAAGGCCTCATCCTTGCGGTCCTGCTGGATGAGCTGCACGGTCTGGCCTGCCACCGTCCAGAAGTCGCCCAAGGCTTTGCTCAGTGCTGCGGCATGGGCTTTTTCGGCCTCGGTGGTGGCCGCCTTCTCCAGCGTCAGCCGGTCGGCATCAATGGCCTGCTTCTTGGTGCCGATGTCTGCCAGGGTGGCTGCCAGGTCGCCGGGTGTGCGCACCAGCAAGGCGTGGCGCACCTGCAGCGACGAACGGGTGACGTTCAGTTCGATGGCGGCCAGAAGGTGCTGCTGCGGCACCAGTTCGGTGGCCACGTCTTCCATCTGGTCTTTCACGCCCGACAGCTGGGTCCACGCAAAGGCCGTGACCAGTGCCAGTGCAAGGACTACTACAGACGACAGCATGTAAAGGCGTTTGCCAATGCCGGGTGCAGCGAAGAATGTCATTTTTCCCTCTCCGAATATGGATGCGTAAGCGATGCTGAAGGCGGGTATTCAGGGGCAACCGCTGCCCCTCCCCGGCCGGATTTTGCGGCAACTGAATCGCTCCGGGCGTGTGCGCCGCCCGGCTCGCCCGGGGGCCGTCCCGGGGCTGGTGCATCGGTGTGGTCAGGGCATTGCATGGCGCGCTGCTCCGGGCTGAATGCGGTTCATCAGTGGGCGTGTGCCGCGTCGGCCAGGGCTGTGTTCGCCAGGAACTTCTCGATGTCCAGCAGGATGAGCATGCGTTCGCCCACCGAGCCGATGGCCAGCAGGTGCTCGGGGTCAAAACCGCCGCGCAGGGCGGGCACGGGGCGCAGCTGCTCGTGCTCGAGCGTGAGTACGTCCGAAACACCGTCCACCACAGCGCCCACCACGCGGTGGCCGATGTTCAGGACGATGACGACGGTGAGGTGGTCGTACTGCACCTCGGTCAGGCCCAGCTTCACGCGCAGGTCGATGATGGGCACGATCACACCGCGCAGGTTGACCACGCCCTTGAGATCGCCCGTGGCATTGGCGATGGTGGTCGGCTTTTCGTACGAACGGATTTCCTGCACGCGCAGGATGTCCACGCCGTATTCCTCGTTGCCGATCTTGAAGGCCAGGAATTCCCGGATGTCGGTGAGCGCTGCTCCGTGGGCCGAAGAGGCGGGCGAACGGGGCCCGGAGGACGGAGCAGGAGATGTGGTCATGATAGTGATATAAATGATAGCTTGTTTGATTTTATCCATCAAAAATCATTTTTGTCAAATGATGTGGTTTCTCCGCACGGTATCGGTGCAATCCCCAGGCACCGGCCTGCCGCCAACGGGGGCGCGGGCTGGCTGCGAGGTTCGCTGTTCCGGGCGAAAGCGAAGGCATTTTTTTCCCCGGCGGCGCGTGACCCCGCCAGGCAGCCGCGACAATCCGGCGCATGAAAACCCTACGCCTTCGCCCTGGCAAGGAGCGTTCGCTCCTGCGCCGCCACCCCTGGATCTTTGAATCGGCCATCGCCAAGGGCGGCGGCGACAGCGGCGAGACGGTGCGCGTGGAGTCGGCCGAGGGCCAGTTCCTGGCCTGGGCCGCCTTCAGCCCGCTCTCGCGCATCCGCGCTCGGGTGTGGAGCTTTGACGAAGCACAGCGCATCGACGCTTCTTTTTTCATGGCGGCTTGTGACCGCGCGATCAGCACCCGCAGCCGGTTTGACGTTCAAAGTGACGGGGTGCGCCTGGTGCACGGTGAATCCGACGGCCTGCCGGGCCTGATCGTGGACCGCTATGGCGACACCCTGGTGGCCCAGTTCACCAGTGCCGGCACCGAGCGCTGGAAAGGCGTGATTGCCGATGCGCTGCTGCAAAAGACCGGGCTCACGCACCTGTACGAACGCTCGGACGCCAGCGTGCGCGCCCTGGAGGGGCTGGAGCCCGCCACCGGCTGGCTGCGCGGCGGCCCCGCCACGGCGGGCGATGCCGGCCCGCCGCTGGAGCTGACCATCCGCGAGCACCAGTGGCAGCTGACCCTGAACATTGCCGAAGGCCACAAGACCGGCTTCTACCTGGACCAGCGCGACAGCCGCAAGCGCTTTGCCGAGCAGGTGCAGCGCCTGAACTTGCGCCGGGTGCTCAACTGCTTTTGCTACACCGGCGGCTTCAGCGTGGCCGCCCTGGCGGGCATGCGGGCGGCCGAGCAGGCGGGCGGGCAGGGCGGTGGCGAGGTGACCTCCATCGATTCGTCCGGCCCCGCGCTGGAGCGGGCGCGCGCCCATGTGCTGCTCAATGGCTTTGATGCGGCGCAGGCCCGGTTCATGGACGCCGACGTGAACGCATCGTTGCGCCAGTTCCTGAAAGACG
>Ga0181554_1003969_pt1 | contig 12244 bp, 14 predicted proteins | sample 011ome_16_FD_145602 | JGI IMG/M metagenome (GOLD analysis project Ga0181554, IMG submission 145602) | Coastal salt marsh microbial communities from the Groves Creek Marsh, Skidaway Island, Georgia - 011503CT metaG (spades assembly) | ecosystem: Environmental > Aquatic > Marine > Intertidal zone... | reverse complement strand
GTCGAGGAAGCGCAGCACGCGGTCGGTGGGCTGGGCGCCCTTCTTCAGCCAGGCGGCGGCCTTCTCGCCGTCGAGCTTCACGCGGTTGGCGTCGTCCTTCTTCAGCATCGGGTTGAAGGCGCCGACCACGTCGATGAACTTGCCGTCACGCGGGGCTGCCGCGTCGGCGATCACGATGTGGTAGTAGGGGCGCTTCTTGGAACCCGCACGCGCGAGCCTCATCTTCACGGCCATGGTCTATCTCCTTTGATATCCGTGTACTGATTGATTCACTTCTTCTTGCCGAAACCCGCCAAACCCTTGAAGGGCGATCCGCCGCCCAATCCCGGCAGACCGCCGAGACCGGGAAGCTTCGCACCGCCCAGGCCGGGAAGCCCCGGCATGGACGGCATCTGCGGCAGCGAGCCGCCCTGCATCATGTCCTTCAGTTCTTCCGGCAGGGCATTGGGATCGAGATTGGCGAGTTCCGCCTGCATCTTCTCGAGCTCTGCCGCGCCAGGCGCGCCCTTGCCCATCATCTTGCCGAACAGGCCCTTGCCCTGGCCCATCTGCTTCATCATGCCGGCCATCTGCAGGTGCATCTTGAGGAGGCGGTTCACCTCCTCCACCTTGGTGCCGGAGCCCGCGGCCACGCGCTTCTTGCGCTTGGCGTCCATCACCTTGGGGTTCCGGCGCTCGTAAGGAGTCATGGAGCCGATGATCGCCATCTGGCGCTTCAGCACCTTGTTGTCGAGGTCAAGGCCTTCCATCTGCTTCTTGATCTTGCCCATGCCGGGCAGCAGGTTCATCACCCCGCCCATGCCACCGAGCTTCTGCAGCTGCTTCAGCTGGTCGGCCAGGTCCTCGAGATCGAAAGCGCCCTTCTTCATGCGCTCGGCGATCTTCTTGGCCTTCTCCTGGTCGATGTTGAGGGCCGCCTTCTCGACCAGCGAGACGACGTCGCCCATGCCGAGGATGCGGCCTGCGATGCGCTCGGGGTGGAAGTCCTCGAGCCCGTCCAGCTTTTCGCCGGTGCCCATCAGCTTGATGGGCTTGCCCGTCACGGCGCGCATGGAAAGTGCCGCACCGCCGCGGCCATCGCCATCGATACGGGTCAGCACGATGCCGGAGACGCCAATCTTTTCATCGAAGTTGCGCGCCAGGATCACCGCGTCCTGGCCCGTCAGGGCATCGGCCACGAGAAGCGTCTCGTTGGGCTTCACGATGTCGCGCACGCTTGCCGCTTCGGCGAGAAGTTCCTCGTCGATGGAGAGGCGGCCCGCGGTGTCGAGCATGACGACGTCATAGCCGCCCTTGCGGGCCTCCGACATGGCGCGCTTGGCGATCTCGACGGGCTGCTGGCCGGGAACGATCGGCAGCGTGTCGACGTGCACCTGCTTGCCGAGAATGGCCAGCTGCTCCTGCGCCGCCGGGCGGCGGGTGTCCAGCGAGGCCATCAGCACGCGGCGCTTGTCGCGCTCGGTCAGGCGCTTGGCGATCTTGGCGGTCGTCGTGGTCTTGCCGGAGCCCTGCAGGCCCACCATGAGGATGGCCACGGGCGGCGAGGCGCGCAGGTTGAGGGCGGAGCCTTCGCCGCCGCCCAGCGTTTCCACCAGCGCGTCATGGACGATCTTGACGACCATCTGGCCGGGCTTCACCGACTTGACGATCTCGGCGCCCACGGCCTTCTCGCGCACCTTGTCGGTGAAGGCGCGGACAACCTCCAGCGCCACGTCGGCCTCGAGCAGCGCGCGGCGCACTTCGCGCAGCGCGTCCTCGACGTCGGACTCGGACAGGGCACCACGTCCGGTGATCTTGTCCAGAATGCCCGACAGGCGGTCGCTTAAGGTGTCAAACATGTTCCATTCCCTTCGGCCCAAACGAAAATCGCACCCGGGGGCGAAACTCGCTGCCGGATGTTGGCCGCCTCACCTCCCGGGAATGTCAAAACCCCATGTGTGAGACCGCCTGAAGACGTTCAAGCCGTCGTGTGATGGGGCGGGAATAGGGGAAAACCCGGCCGGAGTCAAATTTCACGCGGGGCGGAAACCCGGGCGGGCTTCCGGCGTTTCAGCCGGTTGACCCCGAGGGAGCCCCCAATGCCATCCGCCCAGACCCCCGATATCGACCTCACCGTCTCGACCGAGCAGGTCTGCTTCATCATCGCCAAGGCCCGGCAGTTCGAGGTGAAGGACGTGCCGACCGTGCCCGACCCCGGCTCCAACGCCTCGGATGACCGCATGGTAAGCGTTCTGGAAGCCCGGAGCGGCGATCCCGTAACACAGGAGATCCGCGCCTTCGTCAATGCCATGGACGAGGACCAGAAGATCGACCTCGTGGCCCTGACCTGGGTGGGCCGGGGAGACTATGAGATCGGCGAGTGGAAGGAGGCCCGCGCCCAGGCCGCCGCCGCCCACAATGACCGGACGGCGGATTATCTCCTCGGCCTGCCGCTCCTCTCGGAATTCCTCGAGGACGCGCTGTCCGATTGCGGCCTGAGCTGCGAGGACGAGGGGATGGGGCGGCTCTAGCGGTTCAGGGCTTCATGGGCGGCCTAGCATTCGCCCGGGCTTTTCCCATATAAGGCCCGTCATGACAGAGGCCTCCCCCCTTCCGTTCCGCAAGATGAACGGGCTCGGAAACGACTTCGTGGTGTTCGACGCGCGCCGCCGCCCCATCGTCATGGACGAGGCGAAGGCGCGCGCCATCGCCGACCGGAAGACGGGCATCGGCTGCGACCAGCTGATCGTGCTGGAGCCCTCGGCCAAGGCCGACGTGACCATGCGCATCTGGAACAATGAGGGCGGCGAGGTCGAATCCTGCGGCAACGCCACGCGCTGCATCGCCGACATCCTGTTCGACGAGACGCACGCCACGCGCGCCACCATCGACACCAAGGGCGGCTTCCTCGTGGCCGAGAAGGGTGGCGAGCGCTTAGTCACCGTGGACATGGGCGCCCCGCGCTTTTCATGGCAGGACATTCCGCTCTCGGAGAAGTTCGAGGACACGCGGCACATCCAGCTCTCGGTGGGCCCCATCGAGAAGCCGCTCATCCATTCGCCCTCGGTCGTCAATGTCGGCAATCCGCATTGCATCTTTTGGGTCGATGACCTCGATGTGGTGGACTTGAGCAAGGTGGGCCCGATGCTGGAGCATCACCCGTTGTTCCCGAAGCGCGCCAACATCACGCTCGCCCGCGTCGACGCGCCGGACAAGGCCGTGATCAAGGTATGGGAGCGCGGTGCCGGCCTCACCAGGGCCTGCGGCACGGCGGCCTGCGCCGTCATGGCGGCGGGCCATCGCCTGCGGAAGTTCGGGCCCAAGGCGACCATCACGTTGCCCGGCGGTGATCTCTTCATGGCGATCCGCGAAAGCGATGGCCATGTCATCATGACGGGACCCGTGGCTTATGAGTTCGACGGCGTGCTGCCGCCGCATCTTCAGGTCTGAGCGCCATGGCGGACCCCAAATTCGTCACCTTCGGCTGCCGCCTCAACACCTATGAAACCGAGGTGATGCGCAACCACGCCGAGGCCGCGGGGGCGCAGAACGCCATCATCTTCAACACCTGCGCGGTGACGGCGGAGGCCACCCGCCAGGCCCGCCAGGCGATCCGCAAGGCCAAGGCCGAGAACCCGCAAGCCGAGATCATCGTCACCGGCTGTGCCGCCCAGACGGACCCCGACATGTTCGCCAAGATGCCGGAAGTCTCGCGCGTGCTGGGGAACGAAGAGAAGCTCAAGGCCGAAAGCTGGCGGCGCGGCGCCAATGAGCGCGTGTCCGTGTCGGACATCATGAGCGTGAAGACCGCTCGGCCCCAGCTGATCGACGGGCTGAAGGAGCGCACCCGCGCCTTCGTTCAGGTGCAGAATGGCTGCGACCACCGTTGCACCTTCTGCATCATCCCCTTCGGGCGCGGCAATTCGCGCTCCATCGCGCCGTCCGACGTGGTGGAGCAGGTGCGCCGCCTCGTGGCGTCCGGCTATTCTGAAGTGGTGCTCACAGGCGTGGACCTCACCTCCTGGGGCGCTGACCTCGAAGGGGCCCCGAAGCTCGGCGCACTGGCGCACCGCATCCTCCGCAATGTGCCGGAGCTGAAGCGCCTGCGCCTTTCTTCCATCGATTCCATCGAGGCCGATCCGGAGTTGATGGATGTGATCGCGGGTGAGGAGCGCGTGATGCCGCACATTCATCTCTCGCTCCAGTCCGGCGACAACATGATCCTGAAGCGCATGAAGCGCCGTCATGCCCGCGAGGACTCGATCGCCTTCTGCACGGAACTGCGCGCACGGCGCCCCGGCATCGTCTTTGGGGCGGACATCATCGCGGGCTTCCCCACTGAGACGGACGAGATGTTCGAGAACTCGCTGGCCATCGTCGATGACTGCGGCCTCACCTATCTCCACGTCTTTCCCTTCTCGCCCCGCCCCGGCACGCCCGCCGCGCGCATGCCGCAGCTCGACAAGGCCATCATCAAGGCGCGCGCCGCCCGCCTTCGTCAGAAGGGCGAGGCGCGGCTGGACAGCTTCCTCGCCTCCGAGGTCGGCGCCACGCGCCAGGTGCTGGTCGAGACGGAGGCCATGGGCCGCACGGAGCATTTCGCGCAGGTGAAGTTCGAAAGCCGCATGGCGCCCGGCGCCATCGTCACGGCACAGGTCACGGGGCGCGGGGCGTCCCATCTCGAGGCAAGGCTCGCCGCATGAGTTTCTTGAAGAAGCTGTTCAACCGCGTTACCGGCAAGCCGGAGGAGCAGGAGGCGCCGCCGCCTGCGCCGGCCGAACAGGAACAGCCGCAAGCCCCGGAGCCTGAGCCGCAACCCGAGCTTCCGCCACCCGCGCCGGAGCCCGAACCAGAGCCGGAACTTCCCGCTCCGCCGCCCGCACCTGAGCCCGAGCCGGAGATCGAAATCCCGGCTCCTGAGCCAGAGTCGGAGCCCCAGCCTGCACCCGCGCCCGCACCTGTCGCGCCGCCACCAGCCCCCGTGCAGGCGGAGCCGCAACGGCGCGGCTGGTTCTCGCGCCTCAGCGAGGGGCTCTCCAAGTCCTCGCGCTCCATTACCGGCTCCATCACGTCGATCTTCACCAAGAAGAAGCTCGACAAGGCGACGCTGCAGGACTTGGAAGACGTGCTGCTCCAGGCCGATCTCGGCCTTCCCATGGCGGAGCGCATCGTCAAGGCCGTCTCCACCGGCCGCTACGACAAGGAGATCGACCCCGAGGAGGTGAAGCGCATCCTCGCCTCCGAGGTCGCGGCGGTGCTGAAGCCCGTCGAGGTGCCCTTCGATTTCGGTGCGCAGAAGCCCTTCATCATTCTCGTCGTGGGCGTCAATGGCGCAGGCAAGACCACCACGATCGGCAAGCTCGGGGCCATTGCGCGGCGCGAGGGCCACAAGGTGATGTTCGCCGCCTGCGACACGTTCCGCGCCGCGGCCATCGAGCAATTGAATGTGTGGGGCGGGCGCATCGGCGCCAAGGTGCTCTCGCAGCCCACGGGGGCCGATGCCGCGGGCCTCGCCTTCGACGCCATCAGGGAAGCGAAGGAAGACGGCACCGACATCCTGTTCATCGACACGGCGGGCCGCCTGCAGAACAAGCAATACCTGATGGACGAGCTCGACAAGATCGTGCGCGTCATCAAGAAGCAGGACGAGACGGCCCCCCATGCCGTGCTGCTCGTGCTCGATGCGACCACGGGCCAGAATGCCATGGCCCAGGCGGACATCTTCACCAAGGTCGCGGGCGTCACCGGCCTCATCATGACCAAGCTCGATGGCACGGCGCGGGGCGGCATCCTCGTTGCCATCGCGGAGCGCTTCAAGCTGCCCGTTCATGCCATCGGGGTGGGCGAGTCGATCGACGATCTCCAGCCCTTTGATGCCGACGGCTTCGCGCGCGCCATTGCCGGACTGGAGGAAAAATGAGCTTCACCTCGAGCCCCCGGATGGGGCAGGGCACCAAGCTGCTGATCGAGATGGGCCCGCTCGTGGCCTTCTTCATCGCCAACTGGAAGGCCGGCATCTTCTGGGGCACTGGCATCTTCATGGCGGCTACCATCGTTGCGCTCACCGCCTCCTGGCTGCTCACTCGCAAGGTGGCCATGGTGCCGCTGGTCTCCGCCGTGTTCGTGGCGGTCTTCGGCATACTCACCCTGTGGCTGCACAGCGACCTCTTCATCAAGGTGAAGGTGACGCTCATCAACGCGCTGTTCGGCGTGGTGCTGCTGGGCGGGGTGGCGATGGGCCGGAGCTACCTGAAGCTCGTCATGGGGGAGGCGGTGAAGCTCACCGAGCAGGCCTGGCGCACGCTGTCGCTCCGCTGGGGCCTGTTCTTCCTGGCCCTTGCGGTTCTCAACGAAATCGTCTGGCGCAACTTCTCGACCGATGCCTGGGTGAACTTCAAGGTCTTCGGCCTCCTGCCCCTCACGCTGGCCTTCGCGCTCGCCAACGCACCCTTCATGTCGAAGCACATGATGGAGGACGAGAAGTCCGAACCCTAGTAGGGCTTCGGGTTCCCGTATTCGCCCTCGGGGTTCGAGAAGGGCGCGAAATTCTGCTGCCCCTCCACGCTCCGGTATTGGTCCAGCGCCCAGCGCACCGAGGGGAAGGCGAGCTCGTCCCACGGGATCTCGTCCCAGCCCGCCAGCATCACCTCGAGGCTCTCAGGCCCTGCCGAGAAAGAGGGCTCGGCCATATGCGCTAGGTACATGATCTGCACCTGCGCGATCCGTGGAATCGTGTAGACGGCAAGCAGCCGGTCAATCACGATCGCCGCATTCGCCTCCTCGCGCGCCTCGCGCATGGCGGCCTGCTCCGCCGTCTCGCCCACTTCCATGAAGCCCGCGGGCAGCGTCCAGAAGCCGATGCGCGGTTCGATGGCGCGGCGGCACAGAAGGATCTTGCCCTCATGCCGCACGATGGAGCCCGTCACGATCTTCGGGTTCACGTAATGGACGAAGCCGCAGGTGGCGCAGACATCGCGTTCATGCGTATCTCCGGGTGGAACTTCGCGCCGGAAGTCGATGCTCTGAGTCTTACTGTTCATCGCTTGTCAAGTGTTGAAATCTGTGTGCGGATCATCTTAACTCGTTTGCAGGCAAAGAGCATCCATTGAATTCCACATCCGCTTTTTGCTTGCAGCGCAATTTGTGAGCCGCTAGTTGTGCGCGGCTCCGCGGGGGAGGCTCCTCACGCTGTCGAGCAGAAGCAAGGCCAACATCGGCTTAAGAGTTTTCGCAAGGACCGGCACGCACGAGACGCCGGCCTGCGGGCAGGAGAAGGGGCGTATGACAAGCACGAAGGATGTGAAGCAGTTTTCGCGTTCACCATCCCACCTGTTGAAACGGGCGGCGCAATACTCCAACCTCATCTACATGGGAGAGGTGGGCAAGTCCGGCCTCACGCATCGTCAGTTCACTGTCCTGCTCGCCGTCGACGCGAATGACGGCAAGAGCCAGACGGATCTCGTCAAGCTCACCGGCATCGACCGTTCGACTCTGGCCGATCTCGTGGCGAGGCTTCTCGCGCAGGGCTACCTGCAGAGGAAGCGCACCAAGGAAGACGGCCGCACCAACGCCATCCGCATCACGGCCGTGGGCAAGAAGATGCTGAAGATGGCCCAGCCCGGCGCCGACGAGGTCGACCGGCAGCTGCTCTCGCTCATCGCGTCCGCTGACCGCAAGTCCTTCATCGACAATCTGGCGATCCTCGCGGCCGAGATGGACCGCATCGAGGAAAAGGAACCGGTGAAGCCCGCCCGCAAGATCAAGTCGCGCAAGCGCGCCTGACGCCCCAGCTGCTCCCCGCCGTCAGGAGCCGCCCTTCGGCAGCGGCGTCTTGGCCTTCTCGATCTCATCGCTCAGGCTGCCCATGATCGCCTCCGGCGTCAGCGGGCCGATATGCTTGTAGCGGATCAGGCCCTCGCCATCGACCACGAAGGTCTCCGGCACGCCATAGACGCCGAAGTCCACCGCGGTGCGTCCGCTGCGGTCCATGCCCACGGCGGCGAAGGGCTGGCCCAGCGTGCTGAGGAAGCGCACGGCATTCTCCGGCTCGTCCTTGTAGTTGATGCCGAGCAGCGTAATGTCAGTGCGCTTGGCGAGTTCCGAGAGCAGCGGGTGCTCGATGCGGCAGGGCGCGCACCAGGAGGCCCACACATTCACCACGCTGACCTTGCCCTTGGCCAGATCACCCGATGCAAAGCCCGGCGCGGGAAGCCCCGGCACGGGCTGCAGCGTGAACTCCGGCACCGGCTTGCCGATGAGGGCCGACGGAATCTTCGAGGGCTCCCCCGAAAGCCCCTTCCAGAACAGGGCCGCGAGGCCTGCAAACACCACGATGGGGATTAGCACCAGCCACAGGCGCCGGGACGTGTTGGCCTCCCCGCTCATGCGCGCTCCTTCCGGCGCTGGGCCTCAAGGCGCTCGGCCTCGGCGCGCAGCTTCCTGTCCCGCATCAGAACCCGCAGCGTGAGCCCCACCATGAACACGACACTGAGCGCATAGGAGGCGACGACGAAGCCGACGTGATTGGCATTGAAATCCATCAGCGGTCTCCGATCTCGGCGATGTGAATCTGGCGGATCTTGCGCGCGGCGATCTCGGCGCGGATCGAGACGAGATGCAGCGCCAGGAAGAGGAACGTGTAGGCAAGTCCCATCACCAGCAGCGGCCACAGCATGGATTTCTCGATCGTGGGGCCACCCATGCGGAACACGCTGGCCGGCTGGTGCAGCGAGTTCCACCAGTCCACCGAGAACTTGACGATCGGCACGTTGATGAAGCCGACAAGCGCCACGACGCGCGCCACCATGGCGGCGCGGTGCGGCTCGTCGATGGCGGCCCAGATCGCCATGTAGCCGATATAGAGCAGCATCAGCACGAACATGGAGGTGAGCCGCGCATCCCATACCCACCAGGCGCCCCACATGGGCTTGCCCCAGAGCGAGCCCGTGGCGAGCGACAGGAAGCAGAACACGGCACCGATGGGAGCGGCGGTCTTGGCGGCCACATCCGCCAACGGGTGGCGGAAGATCACCGCCACGGCGCTGGCCAGCGCCATCACCGAATAGACCATCAGCGCCAGCCAGGCGGCGGGCACATGCACATACATGATGCGCACCGTCTCGCCCTGCTGGTAATCCTGCGGCGCGGTGAACAGCGCGCCATAGAGCCCCACCGCGAAGAGCAGGAGGGTGATCACCCACACGGTGGGCAGCACCGCATTGGCGAGCTTCAGGAAGCGGGTGGGGTTGGCGAGATATTGCATGGCGCTTCTCTAGTCGAGGCGGGTCACTTGAGATAGGACCTCAGTGCCGCAGCCGAGGCAAGGGGTGAAACCACGAGGCTGACGAGGGCGATGGCCCCGAGGATCAGGAGCGAGGCGAGCGTCAGGCCGGGGGCGGCGGCCGGGTCCGAGGCGGAAAGCCCGAAGATCAGCACAGGCACATAGAGCGGCAGCACCAGCACCGACACCAGAAGCCCGCCCCGCCGCAGGCCCACCGTCACCGCGGCCCCGATGGAGGCCAGAAGCGACAGGGCGATGGAGCCGATCCCCATGGCGAGCGCCAGGGGCCAGATGGCGCCGGGTTCTAGGTTCACGAGGAAACCGAGCAGGGGCGCGGCAATGGCCAGCGGCAGGCTGGTCGACAGCCAGTGGGCGATGGCCTTCGCCAGCGCCACCATCTCGAAGGGCACGGGGCCCATGGTCATCAGATCGAGGGAGCCGTCCTCATAGTCCTGCTGGAAGATCCGGTCGGCGGAGAGCAGCACGGAGAGAAGGAGCGAGATCCACAAGGCACCTGGCGCAATGCGGGCGAGCAGCGCCTGGTCCGGCCCGATGCCGATGGGCAGCAGCACGACGACGGTGAGGAAGAAGCCCAGCGCGGTGCCGACACCGCCGCCCTGCCGCACGCTCAAGGAAAGATCGCGGCGGATCAGCGCGAGGATGAGGTTCATGCGGCCCTCCCGAGTTCGAGGCGGCAGTCGGGCTCGCGGCCCAGGGGCACATGGGTGGCGGCGATGATCATGCCGCCCCGGTCGAGCTGGGCCGACATCACGTCGACGAGACGCGCCAGCGAGGCCGTGTCGAGGCCCACAGTCGGCTCATCCAGAAGCCACAGCGCGCGCGGCACGAGGACGAGCCGCGCCAGCGCCAGCCGCCGTTTCTGCCCGGCGGAGAGAAGCCCCGCGGGGTAGGTCGCAAGCCGTGTCAGGGCGAAGGCCTCGAGAGCGTCCGCCACATCGCCGCCGCCGAGGAAGTCGCGCCAGAAGGCGAGGTTCTCCTCGACCGTGAGGGCCGTCTTCACCGCCTCCTGGTGGGCGATGTAATGCGCCTGCTGGCCGATGGCGAGTTCGCCGGCGCCGCCGCTGAGCGACAGCGTTCCGGCCTGCGCCTCGTTCAGCCCCGCGATCAGCCGCAGCAGCGACGACTTGCCGGAACCGTTGGGCCCGGTGAGCTGCATGAGCTGGCCTTGGCGCAGCGTGAAGCCCACGTCGCGGAACACGATCCGCCCGCCGCGCTCGCAGGTGATGTCTCTTGCCGTCAATTCCATTGCCCGCGCCTTTTAGAGAACCCTGGGCCAAAAAAGAAGATGCCCGCGGCACGTGCCACGGGCATCGGTAGGACCGGGCGAAGGGCCGGTGCCTTACATCATGTACTGGCCGCCATTGGCCGAGATGGTCGAGCCGGTGATGAAGCCCGCCTCGTCGGAGGCGAGGAACAGCACGGCGCGCGCGATCTCTTCCGGCTCGCCCAGGCGGCCGACCGGGATCAGCGGCAGGATGCGCTTCTCGAGCACATCCTGCGCGATGGCCTTCACCATTTCGGTCCCGATATAGCCTGGGCAGATGGCGTTGACGGTGATGCCCTTGGCGGCACCTTCCTGTGCCAGCGCCTTCACGAAGCCGATGTCGCCCGCCTTGGCGGCGGAATAATTGGCCTGGCCCATCTGGCCCTTCTGGCCGTTGATGGAGGAGATGCAGATCACGCGGCCGAAATTGCGGTCGCGCATGCCGCCCCAGATGGGCTGCGTCATGTTGAACAGCGAGTTGAGGTTGGTGCCGATCACCTCGTTCCACTGCTGCGGGGTCATCTTGTGGAACATCGCGTCACGCGTGATGCCGGCATTGTTCACCAGAACCTCGACGGGGCCGAGATCGGCCTCGACCTGCTTCAGGCCAGCCGCGCAGGCCTCGTAGTTCGACACGTCCCACTTGTAGACGGGGATGCCCGTCTCGGCCTTGAACTTGGCCGCCGCCTCGTCATTGCCGGCATAATTGGCGGCCACCTTGTAGCCCGCCGCCTGCAGCGCCTTCGAAATCGCCGCCCCGATGCCGCGGCTGCCGCCGGTCACCACTGCTACCCGTCCCATTGTTGTCTCCTCGATCTGATTATTTTGATGTTTTTTCCTCTCTCCCCACGCGGGAGAGGGCAGGGTGAGGGGGCCTCATGCGAGGCCCGCCCGTTTTGGGTATCGCGCTCAGCGCTCCAGGCACATGGCAACGCCCATGCCGCCGCCGATGCACAGCGTGGCGAGGCCCTTCTTGGCGTTGCGGCGGCCCATTTCGAAGAGCAGCGTGTTCAGCACGCGGGCACCCGAGGCGCCGATGGGGTGGCCGATGGCGATGGCGCCACCGTTCACGTTCACGATGTCCGGGTTCCAGCCCATGTCCTTGTTCACCGCGCAGGCCTGCGCGGCGAAGGCCTCATTGGCCTCGACGAGATCAAGGTCCTCGACCTTCCAGCCTGCCTTCTGGAGCGCGGCGCGCGAGGCGGGGATGGGGCCTGAGCCCATGATCGCCGGATCGACGCCGACGGAGGCCCAGGAGGCGATACGCGCCAGCGGCGTGAGGCCGCGCTTGGTGGCTTCCGCCTCGCTCATCAGGATCACCACGGCCGCGCCGTCATTGATGCCCGACGCATTGGCGGCGGTCACCGAGCCGTCCTTGGCGAAGGCGGGCTTCAGCTTCTGGACGGAGTCGAGGGTCACGCCCTTCTTGATGTATTCGTCCTGGTCCACCGTCACGTCGCCCTTGCGGGTCGAGATGGTCACGGGCGCGATCTCGTCCTTGAACTTTCCGGCGGCCTGGGCAGCCTCTGCCTTGTTCTGGCTCTTCACGGCGAATTCGTCCTGCATGTCGCGGGTGATCTGCCACTGGCGGGCCACGTTCTCGGCGGTGGTGCCCATGTGATAGCCATTGAAGGCGTCCCACAGCCCGTCCTTGATCATGGTGTCGACCATCGCCCAGTCGCCCATCTTCACGCCATCGC
>Ga0181554_1003964_pt1 | contig 12248 bp, 8 predicted proteins | sample 011ome_16_FD_145602 | JGI IMG/M metagenome (GOLD analysis project Ga0181554, IMG submission 145602) | Coastal salt marsh microbial communities from the Groves Creek Marsh, Skidaway Island, Georgia - 011503CT metaG (spades assembly) | ecosystem: Environmental > Aquatic > Marine > Intertidal zone >... | reverse complement strand
CGCGGTCGCCGCGCGGACGCCCGGCGGCGGCGCGCGAGTCGTCGACGAGACGCCGGCGGCGTTCGCCGCGCGGGAGTCGTCGTCGGCGGCGTCGGCGGCGGCGCCAGCTGTGCCAGCTGTGTCGTCCGCCGCCGCGCCCTCTTCCTCCGCTCCCCCGCGCCCCCGCCCGCTCCCGCTCCCGCTTCCTCCCGCGCGCGCGTCGCAACACACGCCGCACACGCGCGCGGGCGCGCCGTCCGGGTCCCGATCCGGCGGGAGCGCGTTCGAGGAGCACCTCGCGCAGAAGACTCTGCCGCACGCGCGACAATGATGCTTGCGAGCGGTGGGCCCGAATCGCCGGTCGCACTCGTAGCAGCTCTTGCACGCGCGCTCGTCGATCCAGAACCGCGGGCGCGGGGCGCGCCACGTCTCCGCGCGGGCTCTCAGCGCGTTGAACCCGTCCCTCAGCGCGCTCCCGAGCCCACGCGAGGAGGAGGAGGAGGACGCGGAGGGCGGAGACGGCATCTTCTCTCAAATCTGAGGTCGACCGCGACGACAGGACGCGCGCCGGCTACCAGCGGGCCGTACGCGAGCGCCGCGCCTTCGACCGCGCCGCGGGCGCGCTCCTGACGGCTCGCGGAAGCGAACTAGGACAACGCGGACGCCATCGCGCGATGTCGACGACTCGCCCCTCGGAGCCTCCTCGGCCGTTTGTGCCCTGGAAAGTGCGAATATTGAGAGTTGACGCGACGACTCCGCGAGTGCGGCCGGAAAAAGTTCATCGGTCAGTTGAAAGGTAACGCGATCAAATGTTGAAACCGAGGAGAGGGTGAAAAACGTTACCAACGCCTCGCTGCGCTGCTCTCGCTCTCTGCTCTCGTCTCGTCCTGTCCGAACGCGGCGTGTCGTGTCGAGCCTCGACGAGAAAGTCGGCGGCGCCGAAAGTTCATTACGCGCGCGTCGTCGCCGCACGCCTCGCGTCTCCGTCTTCCCACGAACATGTCCGCCGTCTCGTCCGGCGCGCTCGCGCGCGCGCAGTGGGGCGCCGTCCGCGGCCTGAACCGCGCGTCCGAGACGGTGCGTCCGCGACGCGCTCGCCGCCGCCGAGCGAACGAATTCATTCCTATCCGAAACGCCGCTTCGCGAACGCGCGTCGAAATGAAACGTGGCTCTCTGACGCGTCCGCCGCGCCGTCCTCCCTCTCCTCCTCAGCAGCCCTCCTCCACCGCGCGACCGCGCGGCGCCGCGGTCATCCGCTGCGGACGAAGCAAGAAAGCCAAGGAAGCGGCCAAGGCGGACAAGAAAGCCGGCAAGAAGGCTTCGCCCGCGGTGTCCAAGCAGGCGAAGGACAAGGCGCGAAAGGCGGCCGCCGCGGCGATGCGAGAGGTCGTCTCGAAGCAGGGCAGGGCGTACGACCGAATCGTGAAAGAGATGGACCGCGACCAGTACAGAGAGTACGTCCTCTCCGTGCGTCACGCCCCGCCGGAGGACTCCACCTCCGCGCCGATCGCGGTCCTCGGCGACTGGCTTCCGATCTGCGAGGTCGTCGTCGCGGACAAGCGCGCGTACGAGGCGCAGAAATTCTTCAAAGAGAATAACATGACGATACCCGAGACGGAGCAGCAGTCCGTGACCGCGGAGCAGATCGAGGGCGTGCCCGCGATCAAGGCGATGATCCCGTGCTTGGGTCCGGACATCATCGGCATGACGCACGCCATGGCGGGCGCCGCGGTGAAGGACGTGGACGTCTCCGAGCTCGAATTTGGGATCGAGCAGTGGGGGTCGTTCGAGAACGCGGTGGACGGTCTGGAGGCGCAGGCGTCGTCCAAGGCGCGGTTCGCGGCGGCGGCGAAAGTCTTGAGCGTCTCCGTGGACGACGACGCGAAGGATGTGAAGGCGAGGTACCGGAAGCTCATCGCGACGGAGCACCCGGACCGAAACCCGGACGCGAGCTTGGAAAAGTTCAACGCCATCAAAGAAGCCTACGAGCTCATGTCTGACCGCGGCGGACAATCCGGGGCGACGTTCGAGGGGTTGGGGGACAAGGCGAAGCGGGATTTCGTCACCCTGGAGGGCGTGCACGCGGGGGTGACGTCCGGAGGGGGCGCGGTCTCGTGCGACGTGGACACGAACGCGATCGAAGTCGCGTTGCGCAGTTTGACGATTTACGACCGCATCAAGACGTGCTTTTCGGCGCGCAACGTGAGCTTGCAGGCGCGTTCTATACACTGGTTCCCATACGACCGCGTCGGCGAGGTGGACGCCGATCCTTAAGGACTTTGCCCGGCGCATCTCTCCGCCCATCCCTCGGTTTCAATCCCCGTCCTCGACGCCTTTCAACGCCAACTGACGCCTTTGAACTCCACCCCGACGTGAGCTCGCAGGCGCGGAGCGCGGCGGCGCCCAAGTCGAAGGAAGCTCCCGCCGCGAAGTCGGAGGAGGAGGAGGAGGCGAAAGAGGAGACGGGGGAGGGGGAGGAAGCGCGCGAGCCGGTCGCGGCGTGAACTGAATGATGTTGACGATGTAGTACTTACTCGCTCGCTTTATCACACGACGAATTGTTATCTAATTGCACCGCACGCGAACAAAACGAATAAAGCGCGCAATAACAGAAGCGAGAGAGAAACAGAAAGAGGGAAGAGACAGACGCGAACGAAACGATGTTCCCTCGCGGCGACGCGCGTCTAATCGCGCCGCGTGTGTTCTACAGTATGCACCCATCGCATCGCGCCGCATCACTTCCTCGTCCGTTTGCTCCGACGCGTCGCCGGCTCTGGCTTCTCCTCTTCGCGCGCCTCCGCCTCGTCCTCACACGGCTCCTCTTTCACCTCCGTTTCTTCCGGCTCCGGCTCGTCCTTCACCACCGGCGGCAACTCCTCCTTGACGTCCTCGAGCTTCGGCGCCGCGGCCGCGGCGGTCTTGCGTTTCTTCGGCTTCGTCTCCCCGCCGCCCGTCTCAGAGATCCCCGCGAGGTCCAGCCCGCCGCCGAAACTCCCCGTGTGGGCTTTCTTCCCGCCCCCCTTGGGCACCGCGGACACGAGCACGATCGCACCCTTCGGCGCGGACCCGACCGCACGCTCCAACCGCACGCAGCCTCGGTAGTGCCACTCCTCCTCCGCGGGGTTCCAGAACGTCTCGAACGTTTCCCCGGACAACGCGCACGCCGTTTGATTTTCATCCACGGGGACGGAGGAGTCCTTCGGAATCTCATCCTCCTCCGGCTCCTTCGCCTTCTTCTCCGTGGCGAAAAACGCGGGCGCGTCGTCAGCCGCCTCCGCGGCCGCGCCCTTGACCCACTCCGACGCGTCCACGCACCACCGCCGGGACGTGTTCCCTTCTTTTTTCTTCTTTCGGCGCATGTGCGTCAAATCCAGATGCGCGTCCAGTTCCGCTCGCGTCGAGAACCGCCGACCCGTGAGCGCGCACTGAAACGCGCGGTCGCCGTACATAGCGTCGATCAAGTACTCCCGCCGTTTCTTCAGCTCGCCGTACTCGCCGTGGACGTTCGGGTCGAAGTCCGCGTCCAGCGGCGGCGCGTTCGCCTCCGCGTCGCCGAGCCGCGACGTCACCGCCGGTTTTCCCGGCGGCGCGCGCGGCGGCGGCGGCGGCGGCGCGCCCCCGCCGCTCGCGCCCGACCCCGTCGGCGACCCCCCGCCCGGCGCCATCCCGGCGAGGTTCGACCCGGACGACTTCGCCTTCGCGGCGGCGATGGACGACATCAGCGCGGTGATGTCGCCGCCGCCCTGAAGGATCCCCGCCAACGCGTTTCCCGCCGCGATGGGCGCCATCGGCGGGCGCTGACTGTTGTACTGCTGCTGCGTACTGTACGCGCCGTAGATGTTGCCTCCGCCCATCTGCGGCGGCGGGAGCTGCCCGTACATCCCGGTGCCGGGACCGGGCATGCTGCCGTGCTGCGTCATCGGCGGCCCCGGCGGCGGCCTGCCGTACGCCGAGACGAATTTGTTCGGCCTCGCCGGGAGTTTCGCCTCGATCACCTCCAACACCTGCTGCGGGAACACCGCTCTCCACGTGTCAAACAGGTGGACCATCGAGCGCTGCACGTTCGCGTCCGCGATCTGGTACGTCGACATGAACAGATCCGCGAGGTTGCGTTGGAAACACACCACGAACGGCCCTTTGACGTTCTTCACGATCGAGTCCATCAGATAGAATCCCGTGAGCTTCACCTTCGCGGTCGACTGATGAATAGAATAGACGACGACAGAGCGGCGAACGACGACGAGCGCAGGTTTAGTATACTCATAAAATATAAAATACAGAGGCGAGGCAGCAGAAGAAGAGCGGCGAGGGAGGGAGGGACGAGACGAGTTCTGAGCTCTTCGTAAACGACGAATCGTGAAAACATTTCAGTCGTTCGTTCATTCGCGCGCGACGCACCGTTCTGATGTGCTTCTCTACGAGCGCGGCGATCGCCGCCGCCGCGGTCGCGTCCCCCTGTGCGATTTCCTGCGCGAGTATCGTCAACGACGTGATGATCGGTTTGGAGTTGACCACGAGTTCGGCGAGCGCCGACGCGTATTCGTCGATCTCTTCTTGCCCCATCTCGTCGAGCCGAGCGAACGAAGACGAAGTGAGTCCTCTTGATTAACCGCGTCCGTCTCTTCCAGCGGTCCGCGGCTCGTCGCGATCGACAGACGAGAGCGCGATCGATGAACAAACGCGGGTCGGGCGGATCGAGAGTAGTCGCGCGCGCGTGGAGCTGAGCGTGCCAAGCCGTCTGTTGTCTCGCGATCTGACGACGCTCGCTTCAGAGTCTGATCGATCTGGGAACTGTCGATCGGTCGAATTCTGAAGTCGCTCGCTGAGGGTTGCCCAGGGCGGTGACTGATGACGTGAGACGCGAGAGTCGTGCGAGCGTCGTCCAAGAAGAGACGTCGGGTGTAGACCGTACTATCACTGGGCTTCAAAGGAAAGATCTAAGGTTGTAACCTAACCAAACGACAGACGACGCGTCGCGCGACGCGGGTCTCCGGACGCGCGCGCGATCTGATGAAAGATGCGGGAAGATCGATCGAAGCCTTTTTTCCCGCTCGCGAGCGCCCCCCTTCGACGATCTCGTCTCCGCGCGCGTCCTCCGCGCGAAAAACTCGCGCGCTCGACGACGGCGCGACTGCGACCTATGCTACGCGCTACTCGCGAACGTTCTCGGCTAAATCGAGTTCGGCCGCCTCCCCTCGAAGCGCGGGCGTGAATGGCCACTCCGCGGGGAATCGTCCGCCTCGAGGTTTCCTTCGCGGATTCGCTTCGGCCGGTCGGCGCGCGGCGCGGTCCAGCTCGCGACGTGGAAAAGCGCAAGCTGTGTCGTCGCACAGTAAGATAGCGCCTCACAGTGGGATGGCGTCCTCCGCTCTGACCGCCTCGTCCGCCGCCGCCGCGTTCGCGCGGCGCGCGTCCACGAATCGCCGCCGCCGCGCCGTCGCGCCGACGACGACGCGCGCGGCGTACGGAACCTCGTCGACGGACGCGACGTGGCGCGAGAACCCGACGAACGCGTTCGGCAGCCTCATCAACATCGCGAAGGGGCAGCGAGAGATCGTTCAGGCGGGCACGCCGTGCCTGCGCGAGATCGCGGAGGAGGTCCCGCTCTCCTCCATCGACACCGCGAAGACGCAGGAGCTAATCCAGGAGATGCTGTCCATCTGCCGCGGACGCGGCGTCGGGTTAGCCGCGCCGCAGATCGGCGTGCCGTATCGAATCTTCGTCCTCGAAGACACCGAGGAAGGGATGAGCGACGTCTCGAAGAAAGACCTCGAGGCGATGGACCGGAAGCCGTTCGCGGCGAAGGTGGTGATCAACCCGGTCGTGACGCCGGTCTCTAACCTCAGCGCGGCGTTCTTCGAGGGCTGCCTCAGCGTCCAGGGGTACCGAGGCTTAGGTGCGTTCTATACAAAAGTTTTTCACCCATAGCTCGGTTTCAACATTTGATCGCGTCCCCTGTCAACTGACCGGTGAACTATTTTTGTATGGAATAGTGCGTCGGTACCTCGAAGTGCGCGTGACGGGATACGGCGGCGACGGATCGCCGGTGGACTTCGTCGCGAGAGGGTGGCAGGCGAGGATCGTGCAGCACGAGATGGACCACCTGAACGGCGTCCTGTACGTCGATCGAATGGACACGCGGACGTTCCGGCGGGTGGACAAGTTGGACGAGCCGCTGCCGCCCGCGCATCCGGAGTTTGGACCCGCGCCCGCGGTTGGGCCGCTCGGCGACGGAGTGAGACGGGGCGGCGGCGGCGGCGGCGAAGCGCGGGGCGGCGTCCAGGGCGCGGAAGACGTCGAGGGGTTCCTCGGGAAGAAGAAGACGCCGGGGAAGAAGCGAAGGAGTCGGTGACGAGAGGTACTGTACCTTCGCGCGACGCAGGGTGGGGGGTGACGATACCGCGCGAGTATACGAAGGTAGTTTCATATATGCGTCGATCGACTCTAAGTTCTACAGTAGTCGCGCTGCGCTGCTATCTCATACTGAAGTACGGAAGAAAGTACCTTCGTATGCGCGCGGTGGTCTACGCGTCCTCCGTTTTCGCAACCTTCGCGTCTTTGCCGTCGTCCGCGTCCTCCGCCTTCCGCTTCTTCCCGCCGTTGCCCGCGCCGGAAACGCTCGGCGGCGCGGCGACTTCCGGCTTCGTCTCGGTCTTCATGTCGGGAACGTCGGGGACGGCTGCGGCGGCTGCGGCTGCGGCGGCGGCTTCGCCCGCGGCGACGTCGCCCTTCTCCTCCTTCTCCTTCTTCGCCTTGACGTTGCGCGCGTGCTCCTCGACGATCTTCTCCAGCCCGAGCGACTTCTTGTGCTTCGCGAAGAACGCCTTGCACGCGGTGGCGGACTTGGAAGGCAACGCCGCGGCAACGGCTTTGAAATCTCTCCCGTGCTCGAGGAGTTCTTCCAGAAACCGAGCGCGCTCCTTCGACGTCCACTTCTCCGCCGCTTTATCCTCCTTCGCGTCCTTCGCGTCTGAGGTCGCGGCGACGGCGTCGTCGGCGCTCTCGAGCTTGTCGCCGGAACCGCCGCACTTGGACTTTTTCTTCGGCGCGGCGATCGGCAAGTCGTCCTCCTCCTCGGACTCGTTCGCCGCCGCCGCCTCCGCGGCGGCTTTCGCGGCTTTCGCCTTCTTCTTCTCCTTAGCCTTCTTCTCCGCGCGCGCCGCCGCCGCGAGCGCGGCGCGCTCTTGCCTCGCCTCCACGCCCAGCGCGCCTCGCCTGGCTTCTTCTTCCTCTTTCGCCTTGGCCGCGGCTTTCGCCGCCTGCGCTTGCGCGGCGACGGCTTGCGCGGCGTGCGGTCCTTTCCACGCGCCGCCCGTCATCCGCTGCGCCTCGGCGTACGCCCTTCGCTTCTTCGCGAGCGCTTTCCTTCGCCCGCGGAACCCGTCGTCGGTTTTCTGGCGCTGGTAGTAGTACACGACGCAGTCCGCGGTGGTTCTGCCGTCGATGAACGTCGCGATGCGTTTGAAGTTTTTCCCGTACGACGCGAACTTCTCGTGGAAGATTTTCTTCTCCTCGGGCGTCCACGGCCGAACCTTCTTCAGCTGCTCCATCTCCCCGTACGGGTCCTCCACGAGCGCGTTCCTCGTGCGAAACACCGCGAGCCGCTTCTCTTCCGGGTCTAACACCATCGCGGGAAGCTTCGTGAGCGTCTTCAAACGCTCGCGGTTCTGAAGCTGACGGATCAACAGCTCCTGTTCGTAATCCGAACGCACCGTGCCGAACGTGTCCGCCATCGACGCGCGACCGCCTCTCCCGCGGCCGCTCGAAGACCCCTGCTCCTTCTTCTCCTTCTCGAGCTTCGCGTGCGCGGCGCGAAGGACGCGCATTTTCCACATCTCCCGGCGTTTCAAGTACGTCACCGCGAGCGTCAGCTCCTTGTCCGCGACGTGCGCGCCGCGTCGTCGAAGCACGGAGACGACGGCGTCTTTAATCGCGGCGCGCTCCGGCGCCGCCTCCGCCGCGACGTTCCGAGCCGCGATCTCGTCCACGGCGACGCGCTCGTGCTCGTGCGGCAGCGGCAGCCCGCACGTAGTCTTCAACCCCAAGTGCGACTTCGCCGCGAGCGACTTGTTGCGGTCGCAAACGCGCTTCACGAGCGCGTGCCTCGGTTCGCGCCCGGCGAGCATCCTCTGCACCGCTCGCGCCGCCGCCTCCGCCGCCCTCGCGAGCTCGTCGTCGTCCATCTCCTGCGCGACGCCGCTCGCGATCTCCTCCGCGTGCTTCTCGCGCTCTTCCGCGCGCGCCTCCGCGCGCGTCGCCGCCTTCTCCGCGTGTTGGACGCGAGCGCGCGCGCCCTCGAGCTCCCTTCGGAGCCTCGCGTCTTCGTGCGTTCGCTGCGCCTCGACTTGTTCTCGGTCGTTCTCGCCCTTATCCTCGCTCTCCGCGATGTCGCGCTCTAAGACGCCGATCGCGGCGTCGGTCTCCTCCATCTTCTCGAGTATGGACGCCTTCTTGAGCTCGATGTCGCGCATCATCTCTTTCCGAGCCGCGGCTTCGGCCTTGGCCGCCTTGGCGGCGGCGGCGCGCGCGATCGGGTCCACCGCGCCCCCGCCGCCGACGCCCCTCCCGCCGGCGCTGCCCGGGAGAGAGTCCTCGCTGTGCCCCCACGGCGACGGCGCGGAGACGACGCCTCCGGGGGTGTCCACGGCGATAAAAGGATCGCGCTTGCGCGCGTCCGGCGGCGGCGCGCCGGACGGCAACGGCGGCGTTCGGTTAGCGTCGCCGCGAAAGGAGGAAATGTCGTACGGATTCGACGAACCGCCGTCCAGCCCCGGCCCGCCCCCCGTCGACCCGGGCGGCGGGCCGAACGGCAGCGGCGGCTGGCCGTCCAGCGATGGCGTCGGGATGCGGTCGTCGCCGCCCGCGCCCGCGCCCGCGAGGGGCGTGGGGAGCGATTTCCCTCGCGCGAGGCCTTGCCCCCAGCCGAGTTTTTTCCGCTTCGCGGGCGCGGGGGATTCCTCGGGCGTCGCCGCGGTCGCCGCGGGCGCGGACGCCTGGCGCGCGATCGGCGCCGGCGCGGGCGCCGGCGGAAGCTCGCCCTCCTCTGTGGGCGTCGCCGTCGCCGCGGGCGCGGGCGCGGGCGCGGGCGCGGGCGGTTGCGGCTTATCCCAACCGCCGCCGCCGCCGCCGAAACGGGAGTCGCCGCGGGAGTCGCGCCGCGTCCTCACCTCCCCCGCCTCCCCTTCCTCGCGCTCGTCCCCCCTCCATTGCCCGCCGTCCGACGCCGACGCGACGCGGTCGAGCGACCGCGGCGGCGATCGATCGCGCGAGTCCGCGCGGCCGTACGAAGACGGATTCCGTACGATCGTCGCCGTCGTCGGATTCGCTCCGTATTTGCTCCCGCCCATGCCCATCCTCGGGCGCTGCGACGCGAGAAGGCTCGGCCGCGCGCCGCCGCCGTTCCCTGAGGGCCGGTCCCACCCCGTCCCGCCCGCGTTCGGGCCGCGGTTGTGGTACGGCCCCTGCCCGCCTCCTCTCCCGCCGTGGCTGGCTCCGGCGCCGGACGACGTCGGCCCGTTCACGCCGCGGAGGCCCTGCCCCCACGCGGACGGGCGCGAGGATCGGTCGCGGTCGCGGTCGGGTCCCGCGTTGTTTTGTTGCCATCCCGGCTGGTCGCGACGTTCGTCGTTCGAGCCGCCGGCCTGTTGGGGCGACGAGTTGTTTGGGGGTGGGGAGGGGGGCGGGACGGCTCAGCGGGCGAGGTGCGTCGACGAGGCGGGCATTAATTAATTCATTCATTCATTCATTCATTCACTCGATCGATCGACTCGATCGGTCGACCGTCGGCGAGGCGTCGCGGCGAGGGCGAGGCGGCGGACGGACCTGTCGCGGGGGGTAGCCGCCGCCGAACCCGCTGCGGTTCCGCGCGCGATCGCGGTCGCGGTCCATGGCGCGCGAGCGAGCTCCGCGCGACGACCGTCTGGAGGCGCGCAACCCTAAATTTGCGATCTCGCTCGAGCAGAGCGAGCTCGCGACTTCGACGAGCGACGGACGTCGACGTCGCGGACTTTCTCTCACTCCGACGCGCGACGATGCGCGCGGCGACGGCGTCCCTCCCGGCGGTCGCGCCGGCGCGCGGACGCGCCACAGCGAACGCCTCTCGCGCCGCCGTCCGCGTCCGCGCGTCGGCGGCGCCCGCGGCGGCGAACGACGACGACGACGACGCGTCGTCGTCGTCGCGCTCGCGTCGAGACGTCGCCATCCCTCGCGACACGTCGTCGTCGTCGTCGTCGTCGTCGTCGTCGTCGTCGTCGTCGTCGCGTCGAGACGTCATCCTCCGCCTCGGCGCCGCGCTCGGCGCGGCGTCGCTCGCCGCGCCGACGCTGACGCCCGCGCCGGCGCGCGCGCTCCCGCTCGCGCCGCTCGGCGGCGTCGTGCGCGTCGGCGGGGAGAAGCGCGTGAACGTCCCCATCGACGACATCGCGAAGCAGCTCGAGGTGGACCTGCGAGAGGGGCAGTACTTCGTGACGGGGAAGCTGACGCGCGAGCTGTTCGCGGACGACTGCCGCTTCGTCGACCCCACGAACGACGTCGTCGGTCTGAGTCGATACCTCACCGCGCTGGACTTGCTGTTCGATAACGACACGAGCTCGGTGGAGCTGTTCGACGTGCGGGTGACGTCGCCGACGACGATAGAGGCGGATTGGTCGCTGCAAGGGTACTTGCGGTTTCCGTGGAAACCTCGCGTGGAGCCGTACGACGGCCACACGACGTACGTTTTGAACCCTGAGAACGGGTTGATACAGACGCAGACGCAGACGTGGTCGATCTCGGGCGCGAAGGCGATCGCGGAGTCGTTCACGCCGACCGCGGGGGCGGCGAGTTAAGGTTAGTTATAAGTCGTCGGTAGTTTCTACGAGGGGTTCTGTTGATCCAAAAAATTGTTACGACGACGACTCCTACGACTCGTACGACGACCACCGAACACCCTCTCCCACGTGCGAGAACACCTCCATCCGATGCGTTTCAACCATCAATCAATCAATCACCGACTCGACCGACTCGATCGCGTAAGGCTGGTCATCAATCCGAGAAATACAACGCCATCTGTACCTCTTTCCGTCGCATCCCGCACCGCTCGTAAAACGCCTGGTTGTCCTCGGAACAATCTAAGATGACCTTGTAGCATCCCACGGACTCCGCGACGCGAGTCAGCGCGCGGACGATCACCAACCCCAATCCTTTCCCCCTCGCTCTCTCGTCCACGACGACGTCCTCGATGTGCCCGCACAGGCCGCACCCGCGCGCGAACTTCCTTTCGAGCACGAGCGTTCCCGCCGCGACGATCGCGCCTCCGTCCTCGACGACGTACACGAACTCGGGTCCGTTCCGAACGTCGAGCAGCCTCGACGCGAACTGCTCCGAGGTGACGTTCCCCACCGTCGTCAGCTGCGACAGGAGACTCAGGAACCCCTTGTCTTCGTCGTCGCGCTCGAGCCTTCTGACGAGGACGCGCGGCGACGACGCGTCGTCCCATCCCTCCCTCGACGACGGCGCCAGCAGCGATCGCGGCGGGCGGCGGCCTTTCCGCGCGGACGCCTCGCGCAGGAGCACGCCGGCGACGAACCCGACGGCGAAACGCAGGCTTCCTCCGTGCGAGAGGTACATGACGACGACGACGACGACGACGACGACGACGCGAGCGGCGGCGACGGCGGCGGCGTCGCGACTGCGCCCCGACGGCGCGCGATCTAATTTGTAGTTTGAACCACCCGAGAAAGTTAGAAAGTTCGGCACCCCGTCTGATGATGATGCGTTGTTTCATTCCGCGGCGTCCGCACTCGCGCGCGCGCGCCGCGCGTCGTCCGTCGTCATGGGCCGCGTCACGATCTTCTCGCTGCCGTCGTGCCGCCACTGCGTCCGCGCGAAGGCGCTCCTCGCGCGTCTCGAAATCCCGTTCGTGGACGTCGATATCGAGGCGCATCCTGAGCGAGGCGAGGACGCGCGAGCGCTCTCGTACAAGACGTCCGCGCCGCAGATCTTCGTCAACGACTCCCATCTCGGCGGCGCGAAGGAGCTCGAGGCCGCGGTGGAGACGGAGGAGGGCGAGCGCGCGTTCGTCGAGCGCGTTCGACGCGCGCTTCGAGCGCCCGACCCGTCGGACCCGCGGCTGCGACTCCCGGGGCACGAGCGCGACGACTCCGACGAGGTCCTGCGAAGGGCGAAGGCGAAGACGTCGACCGCGAACGCGCACACCGTGGACGCGTCGCCGCGGATCGTCGACGTCGACGTCGCCGTGGAGGAGGAGGAGGAGGAGGAGGAGGAGGAGG
>Ga0181554_1003959_pt1 | contig 12261 bp, 6 predicted proteins | sample 011ome_16_FD_145602 | JGI IMG/M metagenome (GOLD analysis project Ga0181554, IMG submission 145602) | Coastal salt marsh microbial communities from the Groves Creek Marsh, Skidaway Island, Georgia - 011503CT metaG (spades assembly) | ecosystem: Environmental > Aquatic > Marine > Intertidal zone >... | reverse complement strand
AGGCGTGACTCACCCTCGACCCCATAGGCGACAAAGTAGAGATAGCTGCCTGCTTCGGCCATCTTGCCGTCTAATAAGGTAAAGCGATTTACGCTCACTAGGGTTTGGTTTGTCGCGAAGGGCGTGAGGTCTTCTACGGTCCCGTTCCAGGGCACGTAAGAACCGTCTTCTGTGAGCTTAAAGAACTTACCGCCGGCAACAATGACCGTGTAGACGCTGGCCTTGAGTCCTCGATGGGACGCCTGCGGCGCGAGCGCAAGTGAAAGCTCAATATCGCTTGATGTCGTGAGCGCGTTGGCTAATTGACCAGACGTGACAGACAGTTGGAAGGTGCTGCTAGACACGCTTCCGTCTGTGGTCGCTGAACTGATTGTGGCGATTCGAGTTGTGGTCGCCGCGAAGCTTGTCAGTGCGAATGAGATAAGCCCGACTGCCGCTAGTGTGCGAGAGAGGGTGATGGTCAAGGCTTTGAATGCTTTCATCAAGTTCACTAAACAGTTGATTTATTCAGAATAGGATTCTGCCGACTATAGTGAATATTGCAAGCATAATCATCGAAAATTCGTCAGTTAGCTTGATAACACAAATTTTAGCGTACCCCTCCTCTCTGAGCGATTTGAGGATGTGTGTTAAACAGCTTTGCGTTTATTACTGGGTCGTAAGATCAATGAGTTCCGAGACTGACGATGATTTACCCTACGTCTTAATTATGGAATGTTAGTTGGCAAAGTCGCCGTCAAATCCAACGATAAAAATAATCGCATCAGAGTAGCTAGAGCCAAGGACCCCTTTCAACTTTTGGCTTAATAGTCACGAGGACTTTCGAGACGCACGACATCGGAGACTGCGTTGGCTGCCGATAGCAGAGATTCTTGAGAGAGATGCGCATAGCGCTGTGTGGTACTGATCTGCGCATGTCCAAGAATTCTTTGAACCTCATAAAGACTACGCCCAGCGTTGACGAGAAAGGATGCAAAACTGTGCCGCAAGTCATGGACCCTCACATCGCTTAACCCAGCCGCTCGGCGCGCAGTGTCCCAAGCGTAATAGAAACTCACATATGGCTCCAGCGTTTCTGGATTAGGGAAGACGAAATTTGTTCCGTCAAGTCGAGGCACGGCACTCAGGATTTTTTTCGTGCTCTCTGAGAGTGGGACATACCGAGGCTTACCGGATTTGCTCATTGGTATTCGCCAGATACTCTTCTCTAAGTCAAAGTCCTCCCACCTTGCCGTGAGCACTTCCCGCTTTCTTGCACCAGTCAAAATTAGCATCGGGATAATGTATTTAAGCATCTTATTTGGCGACCTTCTTACCGCAGCAACTAGTCTGTCTACTTCTTCTTTTGACAGAAAGCGTTCTCTCTTATTGTTGTTTTCAAGCAGCGGTATGTCTTTGGTCGGATTATTCACGACACGAACTGTTTCCCAGCGAATAGCGCAGTTGAAGATGTAGCGCAGCAATATTATCGCTTGATTCACACTTCCGCGCGAATGAGTTTTTGACATTTTTCCAACAAAGTCTAGAACGTGTTTCTTATTCAACGTGTCCATGAACAAGTGACCGAAGTTCGGATTGATATGGTTCCTAATTATAGACTCATCGGTTTTCCACGATCGTTTATATGTTTTTATGAAGGGAAGATAATCCTCACGAATGAACGCCTCTAACCTTGGTACTCGCTGAAGCTCCGCTTTCGTCTCGCAGGGGTCCTCGCCCATCGCGAGCTTATTTCTGCTTATCTTAGCCAGATGCCTAGCCTGCATTAACGTCACCCACTCGCTACCGCCAATACGCAGCTGTCTGACCTTCCCTCGATGGTTTCTAAACCGGAAGTAGTAGGTCTTCCCACCTGAATAGCGAATCTCGAGCAAGAGGCCTTTGCACCGAGAATCGTAAACGTCAATCTTGCGCTTCCCGGGGGGACACGTGATAGACTTAATGAGTTGTATAGTTAAGTTTAAGGTAGACATAATTATCTTAAATGATATTAATTATATCTAATGTAAATAAAATATTATCTCAAAGCAAATGATTCGTATCATATCAGCAATAAAAGCAGCCAGAAGTGCACTAGGCTGGTCTCAACCAGAGCTTGCCCGACGATCAGGAGTATCCGTTGTGACCATTGCGAGAGCTGAAAGCGGAGCAATAAACCCACGCATATCGACGCTACTGGCGTTACAAAAATCAATCGAGGACGCCGGCGTGGTGATCCAAGACAACTCACCAATAAATGGCTACACCCTTATCATCCAGCCTGAAGCTATTGGGGTGAGTAATACAAATTCCTGAGGGATTAAGAAGGACCGCTCGACAAGCTCTAATAGTATTATTGTAGATTTATCAATGTTTTAGCTATCAAACACTCGATAATTTAAATTCTACAAAGCTAAGGCCTGAAGGATATAAGGAGGAAAGTACTAGGACTTTCCCCCGACAATCCTTAAAACGGCTGTTCACCTTACTGCCATCCCGTACCATACTTTAACACTCACTACAGGTATTGACGAGTTTATTGGCAACGGTGCGGACAATACGTTCAATGCGGGCGTTGTTAATGAGAAAACTGGTGCCGATATCACAACGATCAATAATGGTGATGAACTCGACGGCGGTGCTGGTACTGATACACTGAACATCACTGCTACAGCAGACGACAACACCAGCCTGACTGGCCTAACGGTCAAGAACATCGAAGTTGTTAACATCACTGGTTCTAACAATCTCGCAACTAAAACTAGCACTACAACTGTAGATAGCCCAGTCGCCGGCGCTGCAGAAGTTCGATCAATTCAGATGTCCTCTGCTGCCCCTGAAGGCGAAAAGGTGGTGTTTGATTTCGGTGACATCGTTGTTGCTGAAGGAGAAGCTACCGGTTCTGAAGGCATCTCAATCGCAATGGCTGGCGGAGACACGCTTGAAGTTGCAGTTGCAGATGGTGCTAACGGTAAAGCTATAGCAACAGCTATCGCAGCTGTAGTTAACGCAGCCGATGCTGAAGACGCAGAGTCCGATAGCTTCGCGTTAGCAACGGCCACGGTTGATGGCAATAAGCTGGTAATTAGCTACCCGGCCAACGCAGGTGCGGAAGCTGCTCTTTACAACCCAGGCAACCTATCTCTTGCTGTTCTTAATGCTGACGGTGAGGTAGAGAATACCGCCTTCGATTCAACCAAGGTGACAACCTCTCTGCCTAGCGCGGTAACTACTGCAGGCGATCTGACTACCGCCATTCGAGTCGAGATCAACGGTACTAATTACGATCTAGGTAACGTAACGATCGAAGCCGCTAAATACTGGCAAGATGTCCCAGCAGAGGCTGAAGCCGCGGATGTGGCTGCTGCTGCAGCAGAGCGCGTTGATGTTGCAAATCAAATAAGAGAACTAGTCAAAGACAAGGTAAATGAAGTTCTTGGCGCCTCTGTAACCGCGGCAGCAGGAGATGAGCAAGGTGAGCTAATCGTTACTGGCACTTCTCTTGGTCAGGCAATTCCCTCTATAAATGTCTTCCAGACTGCTACCAAGGCAAGTGTTTCATCTATCGATGCTGACGATACTCAAGCTGTCGCGGCTGTTAGTAAGACACTGGCGACAGGCGCTGTGGCTATGAAGCAGTCTTTGGACTTTTCGAAAATAGTCAGAAACGATACCGCCGAGCTTCTTATTGACGGCGCAAGCTATGGAACCATTTCAGTTGGCGCGGAAGAAGACGGAAGCGACCTAGCTGCGACGATAGCGACAAACCTGAACAGCATTTTGGGTGATGGTTCGGCAATCGCTGTAGGTTCAAGCGTAACCATAACGGCTCTTGCTGCAGGTACCCCGTTACCCAATATTACTATTAAAGACGGAAATCCGACTCTTCCAGCGGCAGAAACGGCCATTGATGACGCGACTACGATTGCATGGATCAATGCAAAAGCTACTGCTCTCGGATCAGAATTAGGCGCGGAAACGTTTGAAGCTGAAGAGACGCTAAGTGCAGACGAGATAACTGAATTAACTGCTCAAGACTGGAGCAGCACTATCGTTCGCCAAAACGCAGTAGCGGTAGGCTCAACAACCACTGTCACAACAACAGCAGCAACCATCTCTGGAAGCCAGTTCTCCGGCGCGGAGCAAGTGTGGCTGAAGGGTGCAGCAAGCAACGCTACGAACCTCACTGTGAGCGGCGCTCAGGTCGCTGGTCTGAATGGTGTTACGGGCATTGATGGTCAGACCTATACTCTGGGAACTGCTTCTACACTAGCTATCTCTGGTGCTACTACGGCAACTGATAAGACTGCTAATGTGAAGGGAGGCGGTACTACGCTGAACATCATCGGTACCGGTACTTCAGGATTCAGTATCACTGAAACCAACACTACTGACAAAATGGAAGCTCTTGCGGTAGACACATCCGGCTCAACGGTTCTGACAGTCTCCGGAATGTCTGCTCTTGAGACCATTACACAATCTGGTGCAGGTGGTCTGACTATAAAAAGCCCAGCCAATACTGTTTACTCAGTTACTGGCGGTGCAGGCGCTGACAAGCTAACACTCGCTACAGCTACTGCTAAGGACAACGTATCTACCTCAAAAGATGAGACGGTCAATGCTACTCTTGATGGTGGAGCTGGAAACGACACTATCGTCCTAACCGTAAGCGGCGCTGGTAACACTGTTGTATACGGTGGTGCAGGCAGTGATACGATTAAGGTCAATCACACAGCTACTGGGAACGTGACTGTTGAAGCAGGCGACGGCGACGACACTGTCTGGCTACAAACAGGCACCGGAGAGTTAACTGCGAAGGCTACAGTTGACGGAGGAGACGGTATTGACACCCTTGCACTGGATGGGGATACCTCTTACACAACTGGCGATTACACTAAGCTCTCAACCTATGCGACTAGCTTCGAGAAGATAACGTTCTTTGGTGCAACAGCTGCGTCTGGCGCAAGCGCATTTGATGCATCTAAACTCCCAGGTGTGGTCGCTTATACCGTGTCAACTGGTTCAAACTACTTCCAAGAAGTAGCTAATGGCACAGCGTTTGTGAACGCTCCAATTGTTAGAGGCGCAACTGACTATCTTGGTGCGATAGCAAACTACGGCTCCTCAGCAGTAGTTATCACAACCGCTGATTACGAAGCTGATACCAAAGCAACTGATGAAGTTTACGATGCGGTATACGGCCAAGACATTTCTATCACGCAATCTACACTAACTGGTGCATCAACGACGTATACCGTTAGTGCCTCCGACGTGACTGTGAATGTGCTGGCAATTGGCGGCGCAGGAACAGCAACTTCTCCATCAGCGGCCCAGGACGTTACGTTAAAGGGTCAGATGGAAACGGTTGTAGTGAACCTGTCTAGCGCACGAGGAAAAGCAGCTAAGGCCAGTAACGGTGACTCTGAATACATGGCGAAGTTTACGATTGATACTGACCCTACGGACGGTAATGATGCCATGCAAGGTCTAACATCGATTAGGGTTCTTGGATCTGGTGTAGTCGTAATCGACACTTCTGGTGACGCAGACGATGACGCCGACCTAGACGCATTAAATCTGAAACTGATAGATCTAAGCGGAATGACTGACTTTGAGGATCTCAATTACAAGGGTGAATCACAGTCTGGAAGTTACTCAAATAAAGCGACTTCTACGCTTACGCTGAATGCCGATGTAGCCGAAGAAGTTCTATTAGGTGGAGCAAAAGATACCGTCGATACTAATTCAAGCGTGGATTATATGGATACGATCACGGGCTTCAGTCTAAACGCTACCGCTGATGAAACCGACGCCGACGATGTAGTTGATTCCGCGACCTCTGACGTTCTTGATATAGAAACTGCGGTCGACAATACAGCAGGCAATAATAAGTTCGTAGTTAATGACGAAGCTTTCTCATCTCTGGACGCTGCGCTTTTAGAGTTAGCTGCGATCACAACAGACGGAAAGCAAAATGTGGTGTTCCATGCCGAAGGCAACACTTATGTCTTCGCAGGTGACCGAGATGGAGAATTAGATGCCCAAGACCTCTTAGTAGAGTTAGTTGGTACCTATGATCTAGATCTTCTCGTTAACGCTATAGTCTAAAATAGAAACGATAAAAAGCCACCTTGAGCAATCTTGGTGGCTTTTTTTTTTGGAGAACGATAATGCATTTAGTACAGGCGTTGGATACAGAGGAGCTTGACTTAATCGTAAAATGCTTAGAGAAATGTGAATGGCAGAATGGAAAAGGATCAGCCGTAGGTCGAGCAAAAGATAAAAAAGTAAATGCTCAAGCTTATGCCGATCAAGAGGCATTTGAACCAATCAATAAAATATTAGAGCAACTAATATTCAAGAAGCTGAAGCATTATGTATTTGCCGCTCGCTTAGTCGGAGTTAGGGCCGCAGTTTACTTAGGCGAGCAAGAGGGGAAGTACGATTGGCATGTAGATTATTCTCATATGAACGGATGTCGCACTGATATAAGTTTTACGCTGTTTCTATCTGACATGTCCAAGTATGAGGGAGGTGAGTTGGACATTGAAGCTCGAGGTTTAAATTACGCCGTCAAAGGAAAAAGCGGAGAGATAGTGCTTTACGGTACAGGAGATAGACACCGAGTAAGGCCCGTAACCTCGGGCACTCGGCTAGTAATTGTTGGATGGATATCAAGCTTGATACCCAATTTGGAAGACAGGGATTTATTGATTGATTACTGGAATAATATGCAGATGATCGACAAGCTTGAAGTGGAGAACATTCGGGAAATCATGGAAAAAATGAATGAGAACTACATGCGTTTAATGCGGGTAATGTCAAAATAATGAGCATGTATTCCTATGAAACAGGTAAATTCGAAGAGTACTTTTCGAATGAGAATAATAATGCCTTTTACAGAATTTGGGCGGCTATTTATACAGGTGATGACAGGTATACGATCGAGGCGCTTGCGTCATTAAACAAAGAAAGCTCATTGCAAGGTAAATGGGCGGCAAGAAGCCGAATAGCGCTAGCTGCAAAAATACTGACTATGGGCCAATACGAGTCCTGCGCAAAGTTGCTTACAGCGATCGATAAAATCGCGTTTGAGGATGATCAACATAGAAATTTTTTCCTATCGCTTTTTGGCCTGCTTCACAAATTAGTTAATAACAGAGTAGAAAATTCGACAGGATTAACGCTTCCCAGAGGAATTGCGCTTATAGGTGATTCCCATACGCTATCGATTTCCTCTGTCGCAAGCGCGAGCTTTACTAATATACATTATCTCCCGGGCACCACGCTTCGCCTACTGTCCGTGAAAACGGAATCTGCTCAGAAACTTGCAGTAAAGCGGGCGACAATACTATCGCTTAAAAATCATACCATTTTGTTTTCTTTTGGTGAGATTGACTCCCGTTTTATTTATTCTCATAGTATACATAAGGGATTTAATTTGATTAAACAGTGCGAAGTCGCAAAGCATGGCCTAGAGTTCCTGATCCAAAATATTAACCCGTATCAAGAAGCAGCTATTTTTTCTTTACCACCAATAAATGAAAAATTAATGGCAAATCTCACTGAGTCGGAAAAAGAAATAGCCATTGAGAGTTATAAGGAATACAGCACTTATTTCAATGAATGTGCGACCAACTTAGGATTTAATGTAATAGGGCATCGATCAGATTGTATGGATTATTTAGTGGATCATGCGCATTTTTCAGGATCATACTATTTAGAATTATTGAGAGATATTTTTGGTGATAACCAAATTCATCCAAAAAATAGATTAGACTAATTTTAAAACTATTTAAGGCTAGCACAATTTCCCGTTAAGATTTCTTAGCATGCTTTGTTGCAAATATAGGCAAAACGGGCTTACTAAAGCTATGCGATCATAATAAGAACCAAGAAAAGCCAGCTCTTAACGGGGTTGGTTTTTTTTGTGCGTGGGTGTTTTGCAGTAGGCGACTAGGGCTTACTATAAAATTCTATGACGAGTTATGTGCAGCGGCATATAAAGTCTTTTGAACCTTGCTTTTTAAAGGCCTGATTTCGAAGAATTAGATAAATACTGGCTCTTGGCCCTCGTGATTCCCAGATTTGCGCTTTACTGAAATAAAATTAAAAACTTGCACAAAGGATCTAATTAGGGCGAATAGTCGTAAAAAATGCCAATAACACAATAATCTTAGGGAATTAAGATGGCAATCATAGAATCATACGGGAATTGGGAGTTAGTCACTAATGACGACGGGACCTTCTCGGCTCAACCAAAAGGATCTAATTCACCCACAGTTATAAAAGATTATGGCGGCAATCCATACCGAGGTGGCGACATCGCCGCGGTCGAGAATTTTAATGGCAGCCTGGCCGTGCTTTTTAGCGGAGGCCATGTTTGGTACGTTGATGGGAGCTGGACAAAGGCACCGGTTGGGCCAGGAGGCAGGGACACTGAAAATCTGCCAACTTCTGACATACCCACATATTTCTTCTCGGATAGCCCTCCGCCCAACTATGAAGACGCCGGAGCGCCCGACCCAGTGCCTGATCCTGTCCCGGCTCCAGACCCCGATCCGGTGCCGCCCCCCGCTGCGGACAGCGGTATCGAAATAGAAAGCTACGGTGCCTATTCGCTGTACAAGATGGACGACGGCTCGTTCCGTGTAAATTCCGAAACTGGGGAGCAGATAAAAGATTACGGCGGCAGCGTGTACCGCGGCGGGGACATAGTGGCCGTCGATGATTTCAACGGCAGTAGGGCCGTTCTTTTTGGCAGCGGTCACCTTTGGTACGTCGATGGGACATGGACAAAGGCCCCAACAGGCCCCGGAGGAAGAGATACAGAAAACCTTTCCGCTGAGGATATGACGACTTACTTTTTCTCGAATAGTCCCCCAAACGACTATACCGAGGGCGGAATGCCCGAGCCTGCCCCAGTGCCCGATCCCGCTCCGGTGCCGGTAGTTCCCCCTGGTGGAGGGAGCGATTCCGGTGTCGAACTTGAAAGTTTTGGTGCGTATTCACTTTATAAAATGGACGACGGCTCGTTCCGTGTAAATTCCGAAACTGGAGAGCAGATAAAAGATTACGGCGGCAGCGTGTACCGCGGTGGGGACATAGTGGCCGTCGATGATTTTAATGGCAGCAGGGCCGTACTTTTTGGTAGCGGCCACATCTGGTATGTAGACGCAAGCTGGACAAAAGCGCCCACCGGTCCTGACGGGAACGACACGGCAAACATCCAGCCCTCGGAGATGCCGACATACTTTTTTTCCAACAATCCTCCGCCAACCTATGATGAGGGAGCGACGCCAGCCGCCACACCCCCAGTCGACGATCCAGGAGACGACGGATCATTCTCTAACGAGGGCGATGAGCTAGAAAGCTTTGGCGCGTTTTCGCTTTACAGAATGAATGACAATACCTTCAGGGTCGGCTCGCTAGACGGGCCCCTTGTCCGTGACTATGGTGGCTCTGTCTACAGAGGTGGAGACATCGTCGCCGCTGAAAATTTTAACGGAAGCAAGGCTGTACTATTTAGCAGCGGGCATGTCTGGTATGTCGACGACAACTGGACCAAAGCACCTGTTGGCCCTGGTGGTCGAGATACCGAGAACCTCTCTTCGCGAGACATGGTTCTCTACTTCTCTTCCGATGCCCCGCCAGCAGATTACGAATCAGGAGATGACGCAGATCCCATCGACGCTCCGATTGCGCCCCCGCCGGCGGACAACGATGTTCCTGCGACAACTGGATTCGAGCTTGAAAGCTTCGGCTCCTTTTCACTTTACCGAATGGACGATAACACGTTCCGAATCGGATCATTATCTGGCCCCCGTGTTCGAGATTACGGCGGAACAGTTTATCGCGGTGGGGATGTTGTTGCGGTAGATTACTTTAATGGCAACAGCAAAGCGGTGTTGTTTGGAAGCGGCCACCTTTGGTACGTCGATGACAACTGGACAAAGGCGCCGATGGGTCCTGATGGCCGAGATACTGAAAACCTCTCGACAGGGGATATGGCAAGGTATTTCTACTCAGACACGCCGCCCGTTATGTACGCGCCTGTGGAAGACGATATCCCTCGAGTGCCACCTAGCGCGGATATTCCTGGCGAGGACCCAGACTACTCAACCGAAGGCTTTATGGTAGAGGGATTTGGTAGTTACCCCCTCTATGGAATGACCGATGGAACCTACCGTGTAGGGTCGTTAGACGGTGAGCTAGTTAAGGATTACGGTGGTAGGGTTTGGCGCGGTGGTGCCATCGTCGCAGCTGACGAGTTTAATGGCGCCAAGGCGGTTGTTTTCGACGGCGGCCACGTCTGGTACGTAGATGACACCTGGACCAAGGCACCTGTTGGACCGAACGGCAGGGACACCGAGCAACTAACGTTCTCTGAAGTTAATACTTATTTTTATAATTCGGCGCCTCCAGCAGATTTCGGCTCTCCAATAATCGGTCAGCCTGTAGAGCGACCATCTGAGGGCGACTATTCAACAGAAGGGCGTCTGGCTGAAGAATTTGGTGACTGGCCTCTGTACCGGATGAACGACGGCACCTACCGTGTAGGGTCTCTCGATGGTCCTCTTATCAAAGATTACGGCGGCTCTGTCTGGCAAGGTGGCACCATCGTTGCGGCCGACAAGTTCAATGGCGCATTAGCGGTTGTCTTTGAGGGCGGACACCTCTGGTATGTCAACTCTAACTGGACAAAAGCTCAGGTGGGCCCTCAGGGGCGTGACACTGAAAATCTTACAATTTCTCAGCTTACCAATTATTTTTACAACGACAATCCTCCGCTGTTTTTTGACAACGATGAATTTGTTACCAACCTTCCTGTCCCAGAGCCACCAGTGGATGGGGGATCACCCACAACCACGGGTACGGTGATCGAAAGCTTCGGTTCGTACTCGCTTTATCGCATGGGTGACGGCACTTACCGAGTAAACTCTCTCGAAGGCGAACAGATCAAAGATGCCGGAGGTCAGGTATGGACCGGTGGTGGGGTAGTGGCCGTAGATGACGTGAACGGCGTTCGCACCATCGCGTTTGCGGACGGCAATGTCTGGTATGCCGACGCGTCATGGACCAAAGCGAATGTGGGACCTGAAGGCAAGTCTGCCGATGCGTTTACTGACGAGGAAATAAGCGAGTACTTCTTCGACAACGGCGCGCCAGTCGTCGAACCCGAAAAGCCCGACGAGTTTATTCCACCAGCAGCAGGTCTTGATCCCGCTGAATTTAATTACCTCTACTCGTCCCCAACAGGCAAAGAGTTAGTCAATCGATTAATTGCAGTGGGTATAGAGCGCATACTCGCAAACGTGAGTTTGGAGCAGGTAGAACGGATATTTGAAAAATTTGGCACCGACATCGATTTCCTAAATTTCGCAGAAACACCAGACAAGCCACAGGTGGAGTTCGAGTCTGAAATGTGGACCCTCTCATTGCTGCCAACAGGCGTCTATCAGGTCGAGCCTGCCGGTGGTGGCCCAATATCTATTATCAGCAATTCAAACGGTTCACCGACGCTCGACTCTGTCGTCGCAGTCACGACCTCAAATTTTGTGAACATGGTTGCCTTCGAAGGAGGCCGTGTGTGGTACGCCGACAGCAATTGGATGCGTGCACCTCTTGGTCCCAACGGGATAAGTTCCGCGACTTTTTCGGCGGCCGATATTAACGCTGTGTTCTTTGGTGAAAACGTACCTAGTGACGCGCCTGTTCCAGAGAAGCCAACTGGAGACTTACCAGACGCGCCTGTCGAGGACCCCGCTGACGACCTTCCCCTTGAGGAAAATCCCGTGGACGACCCGTTAGAACCAGGCAGCGGACTACCGCAGGAAGAATTTTTATTCTTCTTTGAGTCAGAGACAGGGTTAGAAATAGTTACGAAGATTCAAGAAGCTGATCTCAATCGACTCTCGTTCCTGATCTCTGATGAGCAAGTTGCACAAATTTTTGCAAAATTCAGTGACGATTCAGACTGGCAAGCATTTGTCGCTTCTATTCAAGGTGGTGATAGAACGGCGAGCGAGCTAATTGTTAGCGAAGAGATCGAGGTTGTCCATGAAGTAGAGCTCGTCGGCGCTCCTTCTGAAATTTATCCTGATTACACTATTTAGGTTGGCTACAAGTGACAGAGCAACAAAAACTCACAGAATCGCTTGCTCAGCTTTCTGAAGCATTAAAGAAGATAAAGTCTAACCAGAATAAGTAAGAGAATGATTAAGACAGCCAACCCCGTTATATGAATTGGTAGTGTCTCTCGGCTCGGAGGGATGCTGAATT
>Ga0181554_1003945_pt1 | contig 12285 bp, 9 predicted proteins | sample 011ome_16_FD_145602 | JGI IMG/M metagenome (GOLD analysis project Ga0181554, IMG submission 145602) | Coastal salt marsh microbial communities from the Groves Creek Marsh, Skidaway Island, Georgia - 011503CT metaG (spades assembly) | ecosystem: Environmental > Aquatic > Marine > Intertidal zone >... | reverse complement strand
TTACCTTTTGTACCGTTACAGCTAATAAAAGTAAAAAGTATGGTTCGTACATCCGAATAGAGTATAAATTATTTTATGTATTTTTGATGCCGTCCACGATCGTCTGCGTACGAGCAATTCCGCATGTTGTTGTTGTTTCGTGGCGACAGCTGCGCGCGCGTTTGAATGCGCGCGCGCGTCAATCCTCTTCGCGCGCTCGACGACTGCGCGATGGGCGTCGCGCGCGTCGACCGCGGGGCGGCCGACGACGACGACGACGACGACGACGGTTGCGCCGCGCGCGTCGTCGCCGCGGAGGAGGCGCACGCGCGCGCGGTCGCGGCGGCGTTCGTGCGACAGATGCGCGTGGCGCAGGCACCGCCGAGCGGCGGTCGTTCGGACGCTTTCGCGACGTCGGCGGCGACGACGACGACGACGTCGACGTCGACGTCGACGTCGACGTCGGCGACACCGGCGGCGCGCCCGGAGGATGTCAAGGCGACGGCGGAGGCGCGACGAGACGCGGCGCGGCTGGGCGACGAGCGCGACTACGAGCGCAGGCGAAACGCCGACTTGACGCGGAAACTAGAGCGCGCGTGCGTGAATAATCGTAAACTCGAGATGGAGGTGCATAAGTTGAAGAGTCTTTTGCATGCAGGGGCGGGCGGCGCGGGGCGCGATCGACGACGAGCGCGCGCTGCGACGGCGACGGCGACGCCGGCTGAGACGTTTGCCGACGGAACGCCGGCGATGGTGTCGTTTGAGTACCACACGAGCGTCATGGAGGCGTTCGATCGCAAAGTAGAGTCACTCGTGATGGAAATCGAGCGTTTGCGTGCGAGCGGGATGCGAGATGACGGTGAACGCCGTGCGTTGGCGAGAGAATTAGAACCCGAGCCCGCGCCGCCGGCGCGGGATATCGACGACACGCGCACACCCGTGCGTCGCGCGCCACGAAGGAATGAAGAACGTGAAGATGACGACGATGACGACGACGACGATCACGCGCCGTTCTCGCCTACGATGTCTCCGCTCGACGCGTTACTTGACAAAATTGCATCCTCGTCTTCGCTCGGTCGAGCCGACCGACGCGGCGACGACGGACGACGACGCCATCGAACCATTCTCGGCGACGCCGATCGTAATCGCGGCGACGTTGACGCATGACACCGCACCGCACATATTCATATGTAATTCCTCATAGCTCGCTCGTAGAAACACGTACGTAATCACACGACGTACGTAATCACGCGACTCGGGGGAACCACCCGACGCGTCCTCATAGCTCGGCGCGCGCGTCCCTCGTCGCCATGGGGTGCTGGTTCACCAAGCCCCTCACCACGGCCGTCGCCGCGTTCGCCGCCTCGCCTCTCGCGTCGTCGTCGCGTAAACCCATCGCGGCGAGCGTCAGCGTCGCCGCCGCGTCGTCGCCCGCGACACCGAAAAGCTACACGCCAGTGAAGCGCCGCGCGGTGGCACACGAACCGTTACCCGTGTCGTGTGACCTGCGATTCCGCTGTCGCAAGGGGGAAACCATCGTGGAATCGACGGATATATATGCGTCGTCGGTGACGATCGCCGGATGCGAGGATTGCCTCATTGTGTTGCCGTGCGTGGTGTCGAAAGTCATCGTGTTGGATTGCAAGCGGTGCGCGTTTGCGTTTGGGCCGACGTCAGAGTCGACGGACATGCGGGATTGTTTGGACTGTACGCTGGTGACGTGGAGCGCACACGTGCGCGTGAGTGAGTGCGTGAATGTGAGGTTGGCGGTGTGTGCGCCAAAGGAGGAGAATGTGGTTATAGATGGAGGCGCGGGGGCGACGTCGGCGAGCCGAGCGATGGACGCGACGTACGGAGCGCTAGAGACGCAGTTAGCGCAAGCCGGTTTGGCGGAGAGTATCGGTGAGGACGTGGTGCAATTAGCGCAATCGTGTGGAGAGTCGGCGTATGGGTTATTGACGACGCGAAGGCCGTCGTTGGTGGATGTCGAGACGCCGATTCGTCGTACGTCGTAGCGCCGCGCGGAGATTTTATTAAAAATACAACAACAACTCAATTTCAATTCAACTCTAGGTGTCTAATTTTTGCCCTTGTGATTCGCGCATCGTCTTAAACCATGGCGATACAAACAAACTCAACTCTGGACCATCGCTCGACATTTCTACATCGTCTCCTAACATAATGTCGTGCTTGACGTGCGCGCCGTCGATGTACACGACGCCGACGCGAGAGTTCCATCGCAACCGCATGGTTTCTCCGCGCTTGTAAAATCTATGACCCGCACTGCTCGGCGGCGGCGCGTGATCGTAATAAATAGGTTCACGGTCCATGTATTGCATGTCCGTGGAGTCGTACGGCATCAGGCACCCACCGGCGGAATACGTCGCCGCGGTCGAGCCGCTCGCCGTGCACGTGCGCAAGCCCGAGCTCCGAATGTGAAAGTACGCATCTTCCTTCCCTGGAAGCTTCAAGCTATACCTCGACACCGCCGCAGGCGATGGATGCGCAATGAGTACATCATTCAACGCCGGCTCGAGCTCCCGACCGTTGATTGTGGTACGAATCCTCGCCAATCGCGCCGGTTTCGTCTCCCCTCGCAACGCCGCGTCCAACACTTGCTCGGCGTTAAAACGATTCGCCGCACACAAATGCCCCGTCGATCGCCGCTCATCCAGACACACATTCGTTAAATATAATTTCGCCAAATCACTCGGCGTCGCTGGATCGGTATTAATGCCTAAAATTGGAACATCCGTCGAACGAACTTCGTGCGCGGCGATGAGCGTGGTACCGTCGCCCCCCAACGCGATGACCAAATCGCACCCCTCCACCGACTCCGCCTTGAGCGCCGCGCGCTCCACGCACCTATACGTCACCCCACGATCGCTCAACATGCGCTTAATCGCATTCACCGAGGACTTGTGCGTCTCATGGCGCTCCTTGACGCGCGCGTAGCGGTCAGATTGGTACAACTCACCCGACCCAATGAGCGACGTGTACTCCGCGATGGGCGTGGTTTTGATCACCAACAGCGCGTTGGTGAACACCGGAGCGTACGCCGCCGCCGCCGTCGTCGCGTACGTGCGGCGCGTGACGTCGATGACGGCGCGGCGCAGCCGATGATGCGCCATTCTGTGACGTCCTCGGTGCCGTGGTCTCGTCCCATGTGGTCACGCACCGCTCGCGCGGCGCCGACGACGACGACGGTGGCGATGACGCCGACGCGGTGTGGCGTTCGCGCCTCTCGCGCGTGTCCCGCGCGCGCGAGCGCCGCATCGACGTCGTCACCGACGACGACGACGACGACGACGACGACGTATCGGCTCATCATGCTTCGGCACGCGGCGTCATCCTGGGCGACGGAACCCGGTGCGTCGCCCGCGGCGACGGTGCGCGATGTCGACCGGCCGCTCACCCCAGAAGGTCGCGCGATGGCGCAGAAACTCGCTGCGGTCGTGCGCGGCGACGGGCGATTCGCACCGGACGTGACGTTGTGCTCGAATAGCGCGCGGAGCCGCGAGACGCTGGAGCTCATGTCGCGAGAGAACGCGGCGTTTAAGGATTCTTCGGCGGTGTATTTAGGGTCTTTGTATCACTTTGCGAGTCTTGATGGACAGATGGCGACGCATTTGAGAGAGTTGGTGACGGCGACGACGGTTGGGGACGGGGCGAACGATATACGGACGATATTGTGCGTCGGGCACAATAAAGGCATGGAGGAGGCGACGAGCGAGTTGTGCGGACGGGACGTGCAATTGCAAGTCGCCACGGCGGCGTTGTTGGAAAAGACATACGTGTGTGATATTGATGATGAGAATTGTGAGGAACAATCGTCGTGGCGAGGGGTAATGGCGTGTAAGGAGAAGTGGACGCTCGTGGCTTTAGCGACGCCGGATGGGGTATTGAATGCCTAAACGCTTGAAACCGCGACAACTTTCGACTGTATTGCTTGATGGATCGCCACGTCCACCCATGGGGGGCGATAAGTCCCATTGTTTTAATCATGATTATCACGTGATGCACTCAATTCTATTCAATCCAATGCCTATGTGTCTTCTACAGCTAGACGCTACGTAACAAACTGCATGTTCAGTCAAACGACGCGAACGAATCCGCCGCCGCCCCGAACGCGCTCGCGCGCGCGCCCGCGAGCTCGTCCGATACATCAGTCAATGCTCCCATGTTTTCCATTCTATATGCCCGATCGGTAATGGGCGAAATCTCCTCTACGTCGTGTGATACCACGACGACGGCGCGGTCGCGCTTCAAGTCGTTCAACAACGCCGTCACCTCGGCGCGCGTCTGCCAATCCAATCCCGCTAGTGGCTCATCCAAGCACAGCACCGCGGGATCGCGCACGAGTTGTATCGCCAGCGCTAATCGTCGTTTATACCCTCCACTCAACGCTCGCACGTCCGTATCGAGCGGAATGCGCTCCATGCCGACGGCGTGCAACGCGTCGTTCATCCGATACGCGAGCTCGCGTCGCTTCGTAAACCCATTCTGTGTCTGCGGCCACGCGAACGTGAGCTCTTGCAACATTGTCGTGCCTAAAAAATGACGTTCTGGAAACTGAAACACGATGCCTACTTTCGCCAAGCGCTCGGCGCTCGGCGTTGAAGCACGCGTTTCATCCGCGCCCAGCGCCACGACGCCCGACGTCGGCTCCGAAAGCCCCGCCAAGATCGTCATGAGTGTCGATTTCCCCGACCCCGAACGCCCAACGATGAGCGTCAATCCCTTACGAGGAAGCGATAGATTGACATCACGCAAGATATCGCGCCCAGCGCCCGCAGGCGAGTAGCACACGTTGCGAATGTGCACGAAATCACGCGCCGTCGAAGCCTCACCAGCCGCCCCGCTTTTCGCCCGCGACGACGCCGCGCGCGCGCGCGACGCCCATCCGCGTCCTCGCGCGCGTCCGCCAACCTCTCGCACACCGTTCGCGGGCGATGCGCGCGCGTGAGACATGTCCGAGCGCGCGCGACGACGCCGCGCGCGCGCGAGTGGGGCGATGTGTCGTGCTCCACTTGAGAGACGTTGGTCACCCATTCGCGCTTCATTTGCCGTCCCGCGCCCGACGCTCGACGCGCATCGCTCGCGCACACATCGCGCGCGCGTGCAGACGAACTCGATCGACGTCTCGGCGGCGCGTTCGCGCGCGCGCGGTGCGTCAGTGACGCGAAGGCGCGCGACGAAGGTGCGCGCGAGTGGGTTGTTACATTAGCGGTTCGCGCGAGGACGCGCGCTGTGGTGTCGTCGCGAGAGGCGTGAGCGGGGCGCGTGCGGATGGAGATGATGCAGACGCATGGTCAGGTGGGGTGTGCGCGCGCGGCGGCGCGTGCGGTGGTGGATGTGCGCGGGAGACGCGCGAGGTTGAGCGTCGCGGCGGGCGCGCGCGATCGACGAGGACGCGCGCCGCGAACGGTGGTTGTCGTTCGAGCCGCGAGCGGTGGCGAACGAAAGTCATCCAAAAGGGCGCGTGAGGGTGTGAATTATGCTGTGGCGTTGACGCTGTTTTTGGCGTGGTGTGTGTATGCGAAAAAGGTGAAGGAGGCGACGGGGGACGCAAAGGATGTCAAAGCCAAAACGAAGACGAGCGGCGAGAGCGCGTCTCGCGTGGCGACGAAGCAGCGGTTCAAGCGGTGGCGAGCGACGCAGTTAGAATCGGTTTCGGCGAAGGTTCATGATGGCTCGTCGAAAAAGTCGACGAATGGCAAGAAGGAGGTGAAAAAGGTTGCGGCGAAGAAGATGGAGGCGACGCCGGCGAAAAAATCTGAGGAACCGCCAGTCAAGGCGAACAAGGTTATCGACGCCAAAGCCGTGAAAGGGGCGGATAAGGCGAAGAAAGTGACGGCAGTAGCGGCGAAAAAAGAAGCGCCAGTGGTCGCCAAAAAGGCTGCGCCAGTGGCTGAGAAGAAGGCTGTGCCTGTACCAGTGAAGAAAGCCGCGGCAGTGGCCACAAAAAAGACCGCTCCAGCGCCAGTGAAGAAAAACGCGGCGCCAGCGGCCAAAGCACAAGCACAGACGACTGGATGGAAACCCGTGCGAAACGAGGCTGCCGAAAGGCTTCGTGAAGTCACAGCTGCGCGCCGCGCGGAGCGTCGCGAGCGGATCCAACAGCAGATTCGTTTGAAGGCGGAACAAGCGCGTGCCGCTGAAGCTGAAGCGAGTCTTCGCGCTGAGCTTCGCGCCGCTCAAAACCGCGAGCTTCAAGCCGCATCGGATGCGAAGCGTGCGGAAGAGATGGCGCTCAAGCAAGCCAGGGAAGCGGAATCGAAGGTTCTCGCGGAAGAACGTAGAGCTCTGGAGATGCGCTTGAAGCAGGAAAAGGAAGCTGAGCGACAACTCAAGGAGGCGAGACAAGCTGCAGAGGCCAAGGAAGCGGCGGCGCTAAAGGCAAGAGACGCCGAGGTCAAGGCGGAGCAAGCACGTATTGATGCTCAAGCGCGGGCGGAGAAGGCAGCTTTAGAAAAACAGGCGAACGAGCGCGAGCTGTTGATGAAGCAGCGCGAAGAAAAGTTGGTTGAAGCGGCAAAGAAGGTACGCGAGGACGCAGCTCGTGAGGCACAGAAGCAAACGGCGGCGAAAGACGCGGAGATCGCGCAACGTGAGCGCGTACTTGAGGCGGCAGAAAGTGCTCGAGCGGCTGAAGCGCGCGCCAAGGCGCGTGAAGAGTTTATTGCTAAAATCAAATCCAAGGCGACGGGTGCCGTGGACAGCGTCAAGACAAATATGCCAAACATTCGTGGATTCTTGTACGATGACGCGCCGAGAGCGGCGCCGAAACGCGTGGCGAATAAATCTCAATCGAAGAGACAGCGTGCGTTTCAGTCGCAGTCGTGGTCCACGCCGAGACTCCCCGACCTGAACCTGTCGTCTGGCGGTTACGCTACGCTCGGCTTTGCGTCGTCCCTCATCCTTGCCTCCGTCTTATCCGTTGGAGTCCGTGCGAGTCGACAGAAACGCGCACGTCGTCGTGCTGAGCGTGCCGCACGTCTTGAGGCTGATAAATTACGTCAAAAAGACCGTTGGGCATCCGCGATTGACACCGACACCGTCTCCCCGGAAGCCGCCGCTCAAGCGGAGCGCGACGCGGAACGCGCCGCCGAGCGTGACGGCCCACAGTCCCCCGACGCCGGTCGCGAGGAGTTACAAAAGGCATACGACGAATTCTTAAAAGCCACCAAGGCTGATAAGAAAATGAATCCGTAATCGTCACAAAAAGCATAAAATATATATAACGCCCGCGTGGATAGTCGTTGTAGCGCACCTTGAAACCATCTTGATTATTCCACATACAATTCGCAAACTCGCGCGCGCGCCGCATTCGACGGCACGCGTGGGCATCAACGGCGTTGACGTACGCACGAAACGCGTTACGCACGAGACGTTTGCGCACACATTCGCTCGATTCACGACTGCACGCGAGAGATAGCGACGTGAGCTCCGGCGACAGTGGCGACGTCACCACTCTCGATCGTGTGCGGATTAATCACGAATCAGTCGCCATGAAATCCTTTGTGGACACCGCGCGCGAATTCAGAACGTTCCATAATAATTCGTTCAACGTTGCGTTGCACTTGGTGACCACCCCGGCGTGTTTGGCGTGCGTGGTGGCCGGGATTCAGTTGCGTTTTGGCGATGCTTGGGTGAGGAATATTTTCTGGGCTTACGGTTTCGCGGTGACTGTATTGACGCCTGGGTATGGTTTGAAGCTCAGCACGACGTTGGTGTGGTGTGCAATCGTACGCATTGCGCTTATTATGGCGACCGTGTTCGACATGAAGACCTTGGGGGTGATTTTTGCGAGCGCGTACGTCGGACAGGAGCTCGCGCACCTGGCGACGGGTGAGAAGACGTACCAAGCGTCGTACATGGATGCGTCGAATTGGCCATCGTTGCTCGTCGAGCACACGTTTTACTTGCTTCCGTTGTGTTTGGATGCGGTGATGCACATGCGAGAAAGCTTCTTATCGTGGATTATTGCGCATAATTACGTCGTGCGGGCCAAGTTGACGAGCGCCAAGGAGAAGGCGTCGCTCAAGGTGATTGAAAACTTTGTCACCGATGAAGATCCAGATCGCACGTGCACCGCGCATTGGTGGCATGAGTTGCTGCCGCGAAAAGAGAAGAAAGCATTTACCGATATCGTGCACGCGGCACCGATTCAGAAGATGTTTGCCGATCGATTTCGTCCAGACGCGTGGGCGGTGGATCCGATTTATGGCATGAATGAAATTTATGTCGCGTCGTCGCATCACAACAACAATTCTGATACGGTCTTTTACATGGAGCACTGCGATGGACCTTGGAGTGTGTATCCGTTCTGTTTCGTCTACCGCTGCATGCTCGCGGTAAATGAGAACGTGCAAGTTGAGACAAACTTTTGCCACGAAGGTAGCGGCGGGTGCCTTTCAGATGGCGACATCGTCGGCTTTGATTATCATCGTGAGATCCACGTGATCGCCGATCGTCCGACGCCGAACAAAGACAGACGCGTTACGATGAAGTTACATTACGTGGTGTATCCAAAGTGCTTCGGGCCATTTGGACGCTTTCTCGGAACGTTGGCGATGGTGTACAACACCGTGGCGAGACGCTTGTTCTTGAACACCATTCGCCCGACTGGCTTTTGGCGCTTCATGGCTTGGATGGTTTTAACCGTCACTAACGCCGTGTTTAATCTGGAAAAATACGCCGGTTTGAACAACGTCATGAGCGCCGCAGCCCTGTACGCGATTGGTCAATTTATTCATCCGTACTTTTTCATGGCTGTGACGTCGTTTACGCACTACAGCATGTACATCGCGACGTATCACTGTCGCGGTAACGTCAACTTTGGGGTGTTCAAGCGCAACGTCATCTTTTGGAAGACGTTAGCTTTGTCACACTTAGGGTACAACTACTACATGAACTTTGAATTCGACCCAATTTCGTTAGCCATGTTGGTCGGAGGCTACGGTCTGAGCGCGGCGGCAGCCAACGCGTTGGGCATCGATCAAACGTATTTTGGTGTCGAGCTCGGTAAGGTTGAGCCCAATTTCGTGAGCTGCTTCCCGTACAACACCATTCCGCATCCCATGATTATTGGCAGTATGGTTGGTTTATTAGGATTTCACAAGATGGCTGGCTTCCGTGCCGCTCTGCCATACTTGATTCCCGCGCACTGCGCGTTTTACATGGTTCACATGATTCAAGAGCAAGTGAACGACATCTACGCGAATGTCGCAGATGAAACTAATGTGGTGGTGACAAGGAAGATTACGAACACCCCGCGTAAGGCGGCGTCGGCGAAGAAGACGCCGAGCGCAAAGGCGTCACCGCGAACGCCGAAGAAGACGCCGAGCAAGTCGGCGTCGAGAACGCCAAAAAAGACGCCAAGCCGCACGCCGAGTCGCAGCAGAGCGCGACGTTAGTACAAAAGAATCTGATGCCAGTGCTTAAAACATTCGTTATACTTTTAGATTACAATCTGATATATATGATACAATACTCCCGAGATATTTTGTCCACTCCCCTCGCCCTGACTACGCTACGCGCGTCCCGTGTGCGATTCAATTTCCAACTGTAACTGCACCAATACGAATGGGAAGAAAAGAAACGACGTCGTAAAGTCTTCAAAGAGATTGCCGATTATTCTCCACTTTTTACGCACTTGATAGCGCACGCTGGTTAATATGCTCGTGAAAAATAAGTACGAAATCCAAGCCAGCGTGTGCGTTCCACTGTTGAGAGGAACGAGCGCGAGGAGTAAAATCCACAAGTAGTACAACGACGTGGCTAAGTAAGACACGTACACCAACGCCGAGGGGCCGTATGTTTCCAGGCCCGCAATGTACAACGACGCGTAAGGGTAGTACACGTTGCGTAGCAATAGTTTCAATCGTTCTTTCGTTGGCATGACTTTGGTCGTCGCCGCCTCGTCGGCGCTCGAAAAGTTTTCAAAAATGTCTACGATGGAAGTGCTGAAGCCCTTGCGCTTGGATAGGTACGTCTTGTCATCAATGGCCGCATCGCACGCGCGAAGCAATGCAATGCACATGTAGCACAACGCAAACGTGTACGGAAGCGCGGCGCAAATACTCACAGCCTGTAACGTGGACAATCCGTCGCTCGATGCGCTTAATAACGCTTGCGCCGCCGCGCCCTGGGTTATTGCCCACCAAATCTTTTGCAATACAGGCGGATTTTCGAGACCATTCGCGGCGATGATATCATCTACATATGCGCCAGCATCGGCGGATGTGACGAAGAACATGATGATTCCAATGAGTACGAGCACTTGCAAGAGCGGCGTGAGCGATCCGTACGGCTCGAGAATGTCGAGCACGTGGTCCGTCGATTTTCGGCACGACAGCGCATAGTACCCTAGACTTTTAAGCTTGAGCGCATTGACGCCAACGGGTTCGTTATCCAAGTATCCGAGCTCGGCGCAATTTACGACACCTTTCGACCAATCCGGTTGCACGTGTAGCGCCAACTCGGCGACGCGCTGCATCTTAATCCCAAGCGCGCCAAAGACGGTGAGCACGAAAAAACACAAAAACATGGGCGCAAACAAACCAACTATGATGACTTCCCTAATTGTGCGCCCGCGCGATATCTTAGCCACGAACATACCCACGAAAGGTGCCCAAGAAATCCACCACGCCCAGTAAAATACTGTCCACCCATCCATAAACCACGTCGGCGAGCTATTGTAGTATTCGACGGGGTCGCTAAATGTTGTGTTCAATGTCGCGACAATATGTTGTGCAACGTTTCTGTCGCCCCACAGTTGCTCCCCGTCGTGCTGAAATTCATAATTCAACTGCGGGAATGCATCGTTGTCGAATCCAGCCAAAATGAAATACTGCACGTACACGCCGACGGTTTGCGTAAACGTATTCAACAGGTACCACGTGTTGTCGTGGAAGAACAAGATAAGAATCAGAAAGGACAGAATGCTAAAAGCGAAGAGCGCGCAACCTATTATACCTCGTCGCAAACCTAAAACCACCGCGGTGGTGGTCATAAAGGTGATACCCCACACGATGAGCGACTCCACCTCGGAGGATTCGCTCTCCACCGCGCCCGATATCCTATGCAACGCCGCGTTGATGCTCTTCGCGCCCAATCCGAGCGACGTGCACAACCCAAACGTCGTCGTGGCGATGGACAACGCGTCGATTAAATCGCCCGCAAAGCCATTGACGTAATCACCAATGATTGGATAGAATGCACTTCGCAGCGTCATCGGTCGTCCCAGTCGGTAGCACACGACGCCCAGCGTCAGCGCGACGAGCGTGTACGGCACCCAACCGTGCATACCCCAGTGAAAGAACGTCATGAACAACGCCATCGACGCGCGTTGGTCATCATTCATAAATGGCATCTTTGCGAGCATATTCGTCTTGTCATTCTCCAAGCCAGAATCGCCGCGATAGTACGACATGGGCTCGCTCACGCCAAAGAAAAATATCCCCGTCCCGAGACTCGTGGTGAACATTAATATAAACCACACAATGTCTGAATAATCTGGCTTATCCTCGGGCTGCCCGAGCTTGATATTGGCATACTTCTTCCTTGACAACACATACATAATCACGAACACCCACGCATTTTGTGTGAGCGTGTACAACCATGTAAAATTGGTTGAAATCCAAAGCGTCGCCTTTGCGAACAGTCTCGCCGTCGAACCCTCCGCCGCGAGCACGGCAATCGTAAATGACCACAGCGTCACCATCGCCATTAACGACACCACCCAATTAAACCTCAAAACCTGTTTCGCGTTACAACATCGTCGGCGGCGTCGTCGGCGTCGTCAGTAAACATACGTTGAACAATCAATCAATTCTCTTCAAAAGTAATTGTAATTTCGCAACGACAATCATCACCACAAACACGCACCGGAAACGGCCCCACATCTAACGCCACCCATCGACTCTTACGTATAAACCTCGCCGCGTTCTCCTCATCCGTAAAATCATCCAACCGCGGCGTAGCGGCGACAGCAGGCGCCGCACCAGCGCCGCCACCGTAACCACCACCACCACCACCATCGCGCGCACCGCTCGCGCGCCCGCCCCGACGCCGCGCCGTCGCTTGCGCCGTCGCACCGCTCACCATCGCCGGCGCCGCGTCATCGTCGTCATCGACCGCGACATCGATCCGCGTCGACATCGATCCAACGCGTCTCACTCTGACGAACACACACCTCGTCGTCGTCATCGTCATCGTCAAAAAATCAAATCAAAATCCATTATTAATCCACATGGATTCACGCGCGGCATCCATCGGCCCCGACAGCCTCACGAACGTCGC
>Ga0181554_1003944_pt1 | contig 12286 bp, 9 predicted proteins | sample 011ome_16_FD_145602 | JGI IMG/M metagenome (GOLD analysis project Ga0181554, IMG submission 145602) | Coastal salt marsh microbial communities from the Groves Creek Marsh, Skidaway Island, Georgia - 011503CT metaG (spades assembly) | ecosystem: Environmental > Aquatic > Marine > Intertidal zone >... | reverse complement strand
CCCGAGCCCTGGATAATTATGCTGGCGACCGCGAGGCTTTGGCGTACCACCTAAATCTCGTCTTGACCGAGGCTATGGTCAATGCCATTGAGCATTCAACTCTGAACGATACCGACAACACTGTTCGAGTCTGCATTTTCATTGAACAGGACGATCTGTGCGTGCGGGTCTACGATCATGGTCAGGGATTCGACATAGATTTGGTACCCTCCCCCGATATCGACGAACTTAGTGAGCGGGGCAGGGGAATCTTCCTGATTCGGACCCTCATGGACGAGGTCAGCTATCGCCGGACGGAGGCTGGAAACGTGCTCGAAATGCATAAACGGGTGGGTTGATCTCCTGATATCCTTTTCCTAACCTCAATCATCACTGCTCCGGCGTAACTTGATTGCTAATCTTTCCGTGATCAGCGGTTTGGTCATTGCCGACTCTTTCGTTACCGAACATTTCCTAAGTCTGCCGGTCCTATCGGCGCTACTTTTTTAAACGGAATAGAGCCATGACCAATCCCTTGCTGCAAAACAGCTCGCTCCCTGTGTTCTCAAATATCCGGCCTGAACATATTGTGCCGGGCATGACCCAGCTGATTGCTGAGAGCCGGAGCAACATTGATGTTCTGCTTGCCAACGGTGGACCTTTTACCTGGGCTTCCTTGGTCGAGCGTCTTGAGGACATTGACGATCGGATTAATCGGGCATGGTCACCTGTCGGGCACATGAATGCCGTGGTCAATACCGACGAACTTCGAGAGGCTTATAACGCCTGCCTTCCCTTGTTGAGCGAATACGCTACAGAGGTCGGTCAGAATGAGTTGCTTTATCGGGCTTACAAAAGCATCGCCGAAGGTCCAGAATTCAATGCGTTAGACACCGCACAACGCAGAATTATCGAGAATGCCTTGCGAGACTTCCGTTTATCCGGGGTCGACCTGTCGCCGTCTGATAAGCAACGCTTCAAGGAGATTGCTCAGGAACTTTCGCGGCTGGGCAGTCAGTTCCAGGATAATGTGATGGATGCAACGCAGGGCTGGTTGCGTCATGTCGAGGATGAATCCCTGCTGGCTGGTCTCCCGGATTCTGCCAAGGCGATGGCCGCGCATGCCGCCGAGGCGAAGGGTTTGCCTGGCTGGCTGTTCACTCTCGAATTCCCTTCATACATCGCGATTATGACTTATGCCGATCAGCGCGAGTTGCGTCGTGAAATGTATACGGCATATGCCACCCGTGCATCGGATCAAGGGCCTAATGCCGGTCAATGGGACAACACCGAGGTCATGGAGAAACTGTTAGCACTTCGTCATGAAGAGGCCCGTTTGCTTGGTTTCATGAACTTCGCAGAATTGTCTCTGGCGACCAAGATGGCGCCCGGAACCGATGAGGTGGTCGCATTTCTTGAAGACCTGGCCGAACGGTCGCGAATCTCCGCGCAGGAAGATCTTGACGAATTGCGAGCCTTTGCGGAGGACGAGTTAGGTATCAGCCAACCTGATGCTTGGGACTGGACCTATGCATCTGAAAAGCTTCGGCAGAAGAAATATCAACTATCAGAGGAGGAAGTCCGTGCCTACTTCCCTGCTTCAAGGGTAGTTGAAGGCATGTTTTCGGTGGTTGAAAAGCTATATGGCATCACCATTCGGGAAAAGGTGGGGGTCGACGTTTGGCACCCGGACGCTCGATATTACGAAATTCATGACCGGGCGGGTGAGTTGCGGGGTGCATTTTTCCTTGATCTCTATGCCCGCGCCAAAAAGCGGGGTGGGGCCTGGATGGATGAATGTGTCACACGGCGCCGTCTGGCCGATCAAGTGCAGACTCCCGTGGCCTACCTGACTTGTAACTTCACGTCACCAACCGGTGATGCCCCCGCCTTGTTGCGTCATGATGAGGTACAGACGTTATTCCATGAATTTGGTCATGGTTTGCAGCACATGCTTACAAAGATTGATCATCTCGGCGTCTCGGGCATTCATGGCGTAGAGTGGGATGCCGTGGAGTTGCCCAGCCAATTCATGGAAAATTTTTGCTGGGAACCCGAAGCGCTCGCACTCATCTCTGGACATTATGAAACAGGCGAACCCCTTCCCAAATCGCTGCTCGACAAAATGATCTCGGCCCGCAATTTCCAGTCGGGCATGCAGATGCTCAGGCAACTGGAGTTTTCGCTGTTCGATTTTCGCATTCATCGGGATTACGATCCCGCGCTGGGTGGCCGCATCTATTCGATTCTGGATGAAGTTCGGCGCAAGGTATCCGTTGTCTTCCCCCCCGATTTCAATCGCTTTCCCCACAGCTTCTCGCACATTTTTGGCGGTGGGTATGCGGCTGGCTACTACAGCTACAAATGGGCCGAAGTGCTTTCCAGTGACGCATTCTCACTCTTCGAGGAGCGAGGTATTTTCAATCCGGAGACTGGTCGCGAATTCATGGAGAACATCCTTGAGAAAGGCGGCAGTCAAAAGGCTATGGAATTATTTGTGGCCTTCCGTGGGCGGGGGCCCAGTATTGATGCCCTCTTGCGACATAACGGTCTTGCCAAGGCTGCCTGACAAGCGCAGTCGGATCTTGATGTTTAGGTTCCGGGCCGGGTACTAATGGACGTGCGATTGCGCATGAGCGCGTTTGATGTTCATTGACTGGGAAAAAAGCCTAATGAAATTCGCATCAATGTGCTAAATTATGCGGCTATTTTTAGGGGGGGACCTCATTGAAGGCGTGCATCAAGTGGGTGGAAAACGCCCTGTTTCTTGCTGAATCCGGCAGTGGACACGCTGTTGTCATGGATGGCCCCCCGGAGTCCGGCGGCAAGAACCTTGGGGTAAGGCCCATGGAAATGCTGCTGATTGGCATGGGTGGGTGCGCGTCATTCGACGTAGTCCACATTCTGCGCAAGGGCCGACATGATGTGCGCCATTGTGAGGCCTTTCTTGAGGCTGACCGGGCCGATGCTGATCCCAAGGTTTTCACCCGCATTCACTTGCATTTTGTCATCACTGGCAAGGGCCTTACAGAAACAGTGGTCGAGCGCGCAGTAAAGCTCTCGGCTGAAAAATATTGCTCCGCGTCCATCATGCTGGGCAAAACCGCTACGGTCACCCACGATTTTGAATTGATTGAGGCGGCCTGAGCGTGCCGTCTTATCCGATAGAACCAGCCTTCACTGCTTATTCATGCAGTGCCTTTTTTGCCATCCACCTGCCCCTGGGCAGTCCCACAATATGACGGGGTATCGCTAACTCGATGGATATCGAAAAAATTCAATTGCACGGCTTCAACAACCTGACCAAGTCGTTGAGCTTCAATATCTACGATATCTGCTACGCAAAGACCGAGCAGCAGCAGCGGCGATATATTGAATACATCGATGAGATGTACAACGCTGAACGCCTGACCCAGATTTTGACCGATGTGAATGCAATCATCGGTGCGCAGATCCTAAATATCGCCCGGCAGGACTACGAACCACAGGGTGCCAGTGTGACCATGCTGATCTCGGAAGGGCATGAGGCGCCCTCGATGGTGGGTAACATGGAAGAGCCTGGTCCAATGCCGGATTCTGTGGTGGCGCATCTCAACAAGAGTCATATCACCGTCCATACCTATCCGGAAAGCCATCCCTATGGCGGAATCAGTACTTTCCGGGCAGACATTGATGTTTCGACCTGCGGACGCATTTCACCGCTAAAGGCGCTGAATTATCTGATTCATAGTTTCGAATCAGACATCGTAATCATGGACTATCGTGTCCGCGGCTTCACCCGCGATATCAGCGGCCAGAAGCATTACATTGATCACGAAATAACTTCTATCCAGAACTACATTTCGGATGTCACCGCCGAGCGGTATCAGATGATCGACGTTAACGTCTATCAGGAAAACATCTTCCATACCAAAATGATCCTGAAGGATTTTGTGCTCGATAACTACCTGTTTGACACTGACAAAGATGCTCTGACCTCCGACGAGCGGACAGCCATACAGCGCCAGCTCAAGCATGAAATGGCTGAAATCTTCTACGGACGAAACTACAAACTGCGTCGTTGAATCAACAGGGTTGGGCGAAACTATAAGAAACCGGCGTTATGCCGGTTTTTTTATAAGAGTTGTCTGGCGAGAAGAGTCACGGGGTGAATCACCTCAATGTCTGAGAGGCCCCGTTGTTTGAGACCGGCGCGAATGTGCATGGCACAGCCGGGGTTGGAAGTTAGAAGTATTGATGGGTGGGATTCGGCGATTTGATCCAGTTGATCGTCTCTCAATCTAGCGGCCATTTCCGGGTGATCCACCATATAACTGCCGGCGGCGCCACAGCAGCGGATCTGGGCAGGAAGCGGGATAACCTTGAGTCCGGGGATACGTTCCAATAGCGAGGCCGGATGCCGCTCGGCGTGCAGTACATTCTTGATACTGCAAGGCGAGTGCAGGCAGACGGTTGTTGCCATGGGTTTTAGCGCCAGTTCGTCGGGCCATATCTGTTCCGTCAAAAACTGGCTGATGTCACGAACGTGCCGGCTGAATGCTTCTGTGCGGGGGAGGTGATCGATCTTGTCGTATTCGCTGAGCATCGCGGCACAGCCACTGGCAAAGCTTATGATGGCTTGACCTTCGGATGCCCCTTCAAAAGCAGCGAGGTTTTTCTGGATGTGATCTATGGCGGACGTAGTATTGCCGGCATGCTGGTCTAACGCGCCACAGCATGTTTGGCCAACGGGAATGTCGACGCGGATGCCCAGGCGATTCATTACGACGATGGCTGAAGCCACGGTTTCCCGGTCCAGCAGTTCGGCGGTGCATCCGAGAAAGAGCGATGCGCGTGCTCTTTCTTTCATGGAGGAGGGTGGGTAAGTACCGGGTGCTGGAAGCGGGCCTGCCAGGGTCGAGGGCAAACCGGCCGCCATTTCGCCGGCGCCGGTCAAGCTAGCAAGTCCTTTCACGGCGCCGGCGGCGGCTCCGCCCATCAATCGATTTATCAGCGGGGCGAAAGTTTCTCCATTCAGGGTGTGGCGCATCATCGACTTTTTAAGGCGCTGCCCCAGCGAGCCCTCACGGTCCTGTGAATGCGTAGCTGAACGAAACCGGTCGACAATCTGCCCGTAAGGTACGTAGGCTGGGCAGACCGATTCGCAGGCTCGGCACAGCAGGCAGTTGTCAACGTGTGCATTGAGTTTTGGTGTGGCCTGGAGTTCATCTCTGGCCCAGCCTTGGATTAGCGAGAGGCGGCCGCGAGGGGATTCGTTTTCGTCCTGGGTTTTGAGATAGGTCGGGCAATGAGGCAAGCACAGGCCACACTTGACACAGATATCAGTCTGGGCGGCAAGAAAGGCATCGCTCATGGTGTGGGTCGGACTGGGATCGCTCCGGGATGTGGTCGTCAGTGACGAAAATGCCGCATGCCGGTGAAGACCATAGCCATGCCATGCTCGTCGGCGGCAGCTATGACCTCGGCATCACGCATCGATCCACCTGGCTGGATCAGCGCGGTCACGCCGGCCTCCGCCGCCGAGTCAACGCCATCGCGGAACGGGAAGAATGCATCGGAAGCCACGACCGAGCCAGCCACCGCCAACCCGGCATCCTGCGCCTTGATGGCGGCGATTCTGGCCGAGTAGACGCGGCTCATCTGGCCGGCGCCGACGCCGATGGTCTGTTTATCCTTGGCGTATACGATCGCGTTCGACTTCACGAACTTGGCTACACGCCAGGCGAAGAGCAGGTCTGTCAACTCGCGTTCGGTTGGGGGTCGTCTGGTCACGACCTTCAGGTCGGCGGCTTCAATGCGGCCGTTGTCCCGATCCTGTAGCAACAGGCCGCCAGTCACTCGCTTGCAGTCCCATTCCTCGGGCGGCAATGTCTCCCAGTCTCCGGTTTCCAGTACCCTGATATTAGGTTTGGCGGCCAGCAAGGGCAGGGCGGTCGGGTGGATGTGCGGCGCGAGGATGACCTCGACGAACTGGCGATCTACGATGGCCTTGGCTGTTTCCTCATCCAGCAGGCCATTGAAGGCGATAATGCCGCCGAACGCCGAGGTCGGGTCGGTTTCATAGGCTCGGTCATAGGCATCGCTCAGGCTGGCGCCCATGGCAACTCCGCAGGGATTGGCATGCTTGACGATGACGCAGGCCGGTTCTTCGCCAAGAGCCTTTACGCACTCCAGCGCTGCATCTGCGTCGGCAATGTTGTTGTAGGACAGTTCCTTTCCCTGGATCTGTTGGGCTGTGGCAATGGAGCCCCGTGGCGCATTGGGCTCGACGTAGAAAGCGCCCTGCTGATGGGGATTCTCGCCGTAACGCATGCCCTGCGCATGGCGAAAACGCAGCACCAGCGGGTTGGGGAACGGTTCGCTCCCCTCGATCTTGCCCAAGTAGGATGCGATAGCGGCGTCGTAGGCGGCGGTATGCCGGAAGCTTTTGATGGCCAGCCGAAAGCGGCTGTCGGCGGAAAGACTACCGCCCGAGGCACGCAGCTCATCCATTACGGTCGCATAGTCGGCGGGATCAACCACCACGCCGACCGCAGCATGATTTTTGGCTGCGGCACGGATCATGGCCGGTCCACCAATGTCGATGTTTTCGATTGCGTCCTCCAGAGAGCAACCAGGCTTCGCCACGGTGGCTTCGAATGGATACAGATTGACGATGACGAGATCGATTGGTCCGATACCGTGTTCCTGCATGACTGCCTCATCGGTTCCGCGCCGGCCGAGAATGCCCCCGTGAATGCGGGGATGCAGCGTCTTGATACGGCCGCCCATCATTTCCGGGAAGCCAGTGTATTGGGAAACCTCAGTCGCAGAAATCCCCTGATCCGTCAGTGCCTTGAAAGTGCCACCCGAGGATAGGATTTCGATCCCCATTTTCTGGAGATCCCGGGCGATTTCGAGTAGGCCGGATTTATCGGACACACTGATGAGGGCGCGTTTGACTCGGGTATTCATGTGATCCTGAAAAATGGTGCTTGCGCCTATTCGATGCCGTACAGGTTCATTTTCTTTCTCAGCGTGCTGCGGCTGAGACCGAGGACCTGTGCGGCTTTGGTTTGGTTGAATTCGCAGTGCTCAAGAACGGTCTGTATCAGGGGTTGTTCTACTTCACTGAGGACCAGTTCGTAAAGATGGGTAACGCCAACACCGTCGAGCCGGGCGAAATAGTCCCTCAAGGCTGCCCGGACATGCTGGCTGAGGATGGAGTTATCCGCTGCGGGCAATGTTGGATCAATCTTGGCGGACGGGCGGGTCATGTCAGACTGGCCTGAGTCATCTGGTCAAACACCGCTCCCACGAAATCGAGCTGGCTGCGGGCGTTGGTCAGGGCATTAAAGCCGGGTTTGTAATTCATGGTGCAAGAGAGATGATCCATATACCAGCCGGAATGCTTCCGAGCGATTCTTATGCCTTGGTGATCGCCATAAAAGGCATGAAGTTCCTGTATATGCTCCAGAATCAGCGCTTGAATTTCCTGTTGCCCGGGGTAAGTGATTTCGAGGTCATTGTCCAGACCTTGTCTCATCGCCCGAAAAAGCCAGGGTTGTCCCAAGGCTGCCCGACCCACCATAACGGCGTCGGCTCCTGTTTCCTTCAGGACTTTCAGAGCCTTGTACGGGCTGTCGATATCGCCGTTGGCGATAATCGGGATCGCTACAGCGTCTTTTACTGCCCGGATTGTACGGTATTCGGCCTCACCCGAAAACCCGCAGGCGCGTGACCGGCCATGTACGGTGAGTGCCTGGATGCCCGTGTCGGCGGCGATTTTAGCGATGCTGACGGCATTGCGGTTATTCAGATCCCAGCCTGTACGAATCTTCAGCGTGACCGGAATATCCACCGCGCGGACAACCGATGCCAGGATGTTGCTCACGAGAGCCTCATCACGCATAAGGGCGGAACCCGCGGCCTTGCTGCACACCTTCTTGGCTGGGCAGCCCATGTTTATGTCAATGATTTGAGCGCCACGATCAGCGTTGAAACGTGCGGCTTCGGCCATGTCATGCGGATCATTGCCAAGAATCTGCACCGACCGCAAGCCTGTTTCGCCCAAGTGATCGGTGCGTAATAACGTCTTGCGGTCATGACGCAAGGCCGGATTCGCGGACACCATCTCACTCACGGCAAGTGCCGCTCCATAGCGCCGGCAAAGGCTGCGGAATGGACGGTCAGTGATGCCTGCCATTGGCGCAAGAATGAAACGGTTTTCCAGTGTATGTGGGCCGATTTGCATGGTTTTCGCTATGGAGGAGTGGCGATTCATGACTCGGGGATGATCTGAAAAATCGACGCCAGTACGCTGTCGACTGTGTGTTCCCGCATGCAGAAAAACTTTCCGCCACAGCTTGGATGGCGGTGGCAGGGTGAGCACTCGCGGGGGAAGTAGAGTACGCGGCTGTTCTGGCGAGTGGTGTCAAGGTAGGGCGCCGTGGAGCCAAACAGCGCCAGGGTTGGCGTGTTCATCGCTAGACCCAGGTGGGTCAGGCCGGTATCCACGCCCACCAGCAGTTGAGCTTCATCGATGATGGCGGCACATTCGGTCAATGATGTCTCGCCGACTAGATTTAAGAATGCGCCGTCAGCCATTTTGCTGATTCGAGCCGCGTGTTCTCTGTCCCCCGGTCCGCCCAGCATGACCGGACGGATGTGGGGACTGATCCCTCGGGCCAGCTCGGCCCAGCGGTCATCAAACCAGTGTTTTTGCGGACGGGTGGTGAAAGGTGCCAGCACAGCGTAATTGTCCCGAAGTCCGGCTTCTCTGAGCAATCTCGTTGCCCGTTGCCTAGCTTCATCCGGCACGACAATATCCATCATGAAGCTGGCTTCGGTGGCGCCCAGCCGAACGGCAAGATCGCGGTATTCCTTGCTGATACGCGGGTCATTCATCTCGCGGGGAATCACCTCGGTCATCAGCCACTGGCTACCTTCGCGGGAGCCCAGGCCAATCCGTCGCCGGGCACCACTCAACCAGCTCCAGATGCCGCTCTTGATCAGCCCCTGCAGATCAATGACGAGATCGAAGTGCTCATCACGCAGTGACCGGACGAACCCTCGAATTTCACTGATCAGGGCCAAATGATCACCGGATTTCCGAAGCGACCGCCAGTGCCGGCGTGGGAGCAGGTGTACACGGTCTAGTCGGGGGTTGTGTCGAAGCAATTCCGCCTGCACGTCTTCGGCCAGCCAAGCGATATGGGCTTCCGGGTAAAGGCTGCGCAACGCGGGAATCAGGCCTGAGGCCATGATGATATCGCCAATGGCGCTTAGCCGAATAATCAGGATGCGATGGGGCGGGGGGGGCATCGGCAATGGTTTCGATGGGGCTATGTCGAGCGTCGAACGAGTTTGAATAATTTGGGGTGAGAATATCAGGCGGCAGTAATGTGCGGGAACCGCTGTTTGCATTGTGGCTTAAATTCAGCCAACTGGGAGCCTTGATAGTCGCCCAAGTGATCCCAACAATATTCTCAACCTTTGACTCACTCAGGATTCAATCATCATGCGAATGGACAAACTGACCGGCAAATTCCAATCGGCCCTGGCGGATGCGCAAAGCCTGGCGCTTGGCGGCGACCAGCAATTCATTGAACCCGTGCATGTCATGATCGCCCTGCTTGATCAGGAAGGTGGCACCGTACGGCCGCTGCTGACCCAGTGTGGCGTCAACGTGGTCAGCTTCCGTTCGGCCCTTGGTCAGGTGCTCGATCGTCTGCCCAAGGTCGAAGGCACCGGCGGCGATGTGCAGATCTCCAGCGACCTCCTGAAGCTACTTAATCTAACCGACAAGCTGGCGCAGAAACGCGGCGATCAGTTCATCACCAGCGAAATGTTCGTGCTGGCGGCGCTGGAGGACAAGGGCGCTCTTGGCAATGCGCTCAAACAGACGGGGCTGAAGCCCGAGCAACTCCTGCAAGCCATCGAGAAGGTGCGTGGCGGCCAAATAGTGGATGATCCTAATGCCGAAGAGCAGCGCGGAGCCCTGCAGAAATACACCATCGACCTGACCGCTCGCGCCGAGCAGGGCAAACTCGATCCAGTGATTGGGCGCGATGACGAGATCCGCCGCACCATCCAGGTATTGCAGCGGCGCACCAAGAACAATCCCGTGCTAATTGGTGAACCCGGCGTCGGCAAGACCGCCATCGTCGAGGGACTTGCCCTGCGCATCATCAACGGCGAGGTGCCGGAAGGCGTCAAGGGCAAACGGTTGCTGGCGCTGGACATGGCTGCGCTGATCGCCGGGACGAAGTTTCGCGGCGAATTCGAGGAGCGCATGAAGGCGTTGCTCAACGATATTGCCAAACAGGAAGGCCAGGTCATCCTGTTTATCGACGAACTCCACACCATGGTCGGCGCCGGCAAGGCCGATGGCGCCATGGATGCCGGCAACATGCTCAAGCCGGCTCTGGCCCGGGGCGAACTGCACTGCATCGGCGCCACTACGCTTGACGAATATCGCCAATACATCGAGAAAGATGCCGCGCTGGAGCGGCGCTTCCAGAAAGTGCTGGTCAACGAGCCCAGCGTTGAGGACACCATTGCCATACTGCGAGGCCTCAAGGAAAAGTACGAGGTGCATCACGGCATCACCATCACCGACCCGGCTATCGTCGCGGCGGCCGTGCTGTCGCACCGCTACATCACTGATCGCAACCTGCCGGACAAGGCCATCGACCTGGTTGACGAGGCCGGGAGCCGCATCCGCATGGAAATCGACTCCAAGCCTGAGGAAATGGACCGGCTCGACCGGCGTCTGATCCAGTTTAAGATTGAGCGTGAGGCGCTGAAAAAGGAAACTGACGAAGCTTCGCGTCGCCGTCTGGTGGAACTCCAGGAGCGCATCGACGAAATGGAGCGCGAGTACGCCGAACTCGAGGAAATCTGGAAAGCCGAAAAGGCCGCTCTGCAGGGCAATACCGCCATCAAGGAAAAGCTGGAAAAGGCCAAGCTCGACATGGAAGCTGCCCGTCGAACCGGAGATCTGGCGCGCATGTCGCAACTCCAGTACGGCGAAATCCCGGAACTGCAAAAGCAACTGGAAGCCGCCGATGCCGCCGAGGAACAGGAAGCCACGCTGGTGCGCAACAAGGTCACCGACGAGGAAATTGCTGAGGTCGTCTCCAAATGGACCGGCATCCCGGTGGCGAAAATGCTGGAAGGCGAGCGCGAGAAGCTGCTGCAGATGGAGGCCGAACTCGGCAACCGGGTGGTCGGCCAGCAGGAAGCCATAACCGCCGTGTCCGACGCCATCCGGCGGTCGCGTGCCGGACTGTCCGACCCCCGTCGGCCGAATGGTTCGTTCCTGTTTCTCGGCCCGACCGGCGTCGGCAAGACCGAACTATGCAAGGCGCTGGCCTCGTTCCTGTTCGACACCGAGGAGGCCATGATCCGCATCGATATGTCCGAGTTCATGGAGAAGCACTCCGTGGCCCGTCTGATCGGCGCGCCGCCCGGCTATGTCGGCTACGAGGAGGGCGGCTATCTGACCGAGGCTGTCAGGCGCCGGCCCTATGCGGTCATCCTGCTGGATGAGGTTGAGAAGGCGCATCCGGATGTGTTCAACATCCTGCTGCAGGTGCTGGATGATGGCCGTTTGACCGATGGTCATGGCCGCACGGTGGACTTCCGCAATGCGGTCATCATCATGACTTCCAACCTCGGCTCCGACCGCATCCAGGAACTGGCCGGGGAGGAAAACTATGCCTTGATGAAGGAATCGGTTATGGCCGTTGTGCGACTGCACTTCCGGCCGGAGTTCATCAACCGCATCGACGAAGTGGTGGTATTCCATCCACTACGAAAGGACCAGATTCGCGCCATCTGCAAGATCCAGATCGGCTATCTGGAGCAGCGGCTGGCCGAACGCGACATCACGCTGGAAGTCACCGATGCCGCCCTGGACTTGCTCGGCGAGGCGGGTTTCGACCCGATCTACGGCGCCCGTCCCCTCAAGCGCGCCATCCAGCAGGATCTGGAAAACAGCCTGGCGCAGGACATCCTTGCCGGCAAGATCGGGCCTGACGATATCGTTACGGCGAATGCCGAGGGTGGCCAGATCGTGTTTTCGGTGATCTCCGAAGCTAAGTAAAACTTAGCGATCTTGCGGGTGCCGGAATCTCCGGCAACCGCTTGGCCGTTGGAAAAGCCGGGGTGTAAGCGATTGCGCCCCGGCTTTTTTGCGTGCGCCCGGCACGGGCGCACTCTTGGAGGTGAAAGTCCTCCCGTAAGTTGATCACAGCGAACGAAGTGAAGCGCAACTGCACAAGGGCGACCGCGTGTGGGTAGGAAGCGTGGAGCGAAACCGCGA
>Ga0181554_1003938_pt1 | contig 12302 bp, 6 predicted proteins | sample 011ome_16_FD_145602 | JGI IMG/M metagenome (GOLD analysis project Ga0181554, IMG submission 145602) | Coastal salt marsh microbial communities from the Groves Creek Marsh, Skidaway Island, Georgia - 011503CT metaG (spades assembly) | ecosystem: Environmental > Aquatic > Marine > Intertidal zone >... | reverse complement strand
GATATTCCCGTGGCGCGCCAGAAGGAGATCCTCGCGGCTCTGGGCTATGGCGTGACCGAAACGGCGGATGCACTGACCTGCGCCGTGCCGTCCTGGCGGCCGGACGTTCATGGCGAGGCAGACCTCGTGGAAGAGGTCTGCCGCATCTGGGGGCTGGACAACATTCCGGCCCTGCCGATGGAGCGCACCAGCGCCATCGCCAAGCCGGTGCTGAACCCGCTGCAGAAGCGCATGCTGGCCGCACGGCGGTCACTCGCCGCGCGCGGCTTCAACGAGGCCATCACCTGGGCCTTCCTGCCGGAGGCGCAGGCGAAGCTGTTCGGCGGCGGCCAGCCGGAACTGAAGCTGGCGAACCCGATCTCGTCCGAACTCTCGGACATGCGGCCCTCGCTGCTGCCCAATCTCATCGCCGCCGCGGGCCGCAACATGGACCGGGGCTTTGCCGACATGATGCTCTCGGAAGTGGGCCACGCCTATGCGGGTGACCGCCCGCAGGACGAGACGCTGCGCGCGGCAGGCCTGCGCCGCGGGGCCTTCACGGGCCGCAACGTGCATGGGGGCTCCCGCGCCGTCGATGCGTTCGATGCCAAGGCCGATGCGCTGGCGGTGCTCGAAGCCGCAGGCGCAGCCGTGGCCTCGCTGCAGGTCGTGGCCGGTGCGCCCGCCTGGTATCACCCCGGCCGTTCGGGCACGATCCAGATGGGCCCGCAGAACAAGCTCGGCTTCTTTGGCGAGATCCACCCGCGCATTCTCGCTGCCATGGACGTGAAGGGCCCGATCGTGGCCTTCGAGATCGTGCTCAACGCCATTCCAGGCTCCAAATCCAAGGGTGCCACGCGCGCGGCCCTCGTCACCTCCGACCTGATGCCGGTGAAGCGCGACTTCGCCTTCGTGGTCGATCAGGCGGTCGAGGCCGAGAAGCTGGTCAAGGCCGCGAAGGGTGCCGACAAGGCGCTGATCGCCGATGTCACCGTGTTCGACCTCTACAAGCTCGAGGGCGGCAAGACGTCCCTCGCCATCGAGGTGACGCTGCAGCCGAAGGACAAGACGCTGACCGAGGCCGAGATCGAGGCGGCCTCCGCTAAGATCGTGCAGGCGGTGGGCAAGGCCACCGGCGGATCCTTGAGGAGCTGAGCATGGCGGTGGCGGGCAGCAAGGCCGTTTGGGACGCGCTCGCCGCGCATCACGCGAAGGATGCGCCCGCCGACATGCGGGCGGCCTTCGCCGCGGACCCGAACCGCTTCACCACCTTCTCGGCCAAGAGCGGCGACCTGCTGCTCGACTATTCGAAATGCGCGGTGAACGCCCGCAGCATGGCACTTCTCGCGGAACTGGCCCAGGCCTGCGAGGTGGAAGCGAAGCGCGACGCGATGTTCGCTGGCGCTGTGATCAACACGACGGAGCAGCGCGCCGTGCTGCACACGGCCCTGCGCAACCGCGCGAACAGCCCTGTTCTGGTGGCGGGCCGGGACGTGATGCCGGATGTGAACGCCGTGCTTGGCGCCATGGCGGACTTTGCCGAAGAGATCCGCGCCTCGCGCTTCACCGATGTCGTCAACATCGGCATCGGCGGCTCGGACCTCGGGCCTGCCATGACCACGCTGGCGCTTGCGCCCTATCATGACGGGCCCCGGCTGCATTACGTGTCCAACGTCGACGGCGCACATATCGCCGATACGCTGAAGACGTTGACGCCTGAGACGACGCTGTTCCTCATCGCCTCCAAGACCTTCACCACCATCGAGACCATGACCAACGCCCGCACCGCGAGGGCGTGGATCGCGGAGCGGCTGGGCGAGGAAAAGGTGGCTAAGCATTTCGCCGCCATCTCCACCGCCATCGACAAGGTGAAAGCCTTCGGCATCGACGAGCGCCGCATCTTCGGCTTCTGGGACTGGGTGGGCGGGCGCTACTCGATCTGGTCGGCGATCGGCCTGCCGCTGATGATCGCCATCGGTCCCGAGAATTTCCTCCGCTTCCTCGAGGGCGGCCATGCGATGGACCGGCACTTCCGCGAGGCGCCGCTGCCTGAGAACCTGCCCATGCTGATGGGGCTTCTCGGCGTGTGGCACCGCAACGTCTGCGGCTATGCCTCGCGCGCGGTGATCCCCTATGACCAGCGCCTCGCGCGCTTTCCCGCCTATCTGCAGCAGCTCGATATGGAATCGAACGGCAAGCGGGTGACGAAGGACGGCGTAGCCGTCGAGGGCGAGACGGGCCCCATCGTGTGGGGTGAGCCCGGCACCAATGGCCAGCATGCCTTCTTCCAGCTGCTCCACCAGGGCACCGCCATCATTCCGGTGGAATTCCTGATCGCGGCGGAGCCGCATGAACGCGGCATGGCGGAGCACCATGCGCTGCTCATCGCCAATTGCCTTGCGCAGTCGCAGGCGCTGATGCGCGGGCGCACGGAGGCGGAAGCGAAGACGCAGCTTCTCGGGCAGGGCAAGAGCGAAGCAGAAGCGGCTGCGCTGGCGCCGCATCGCGTGTTCACCGGCAACCGGCCTTCGGTGACGCTGGCCTATCGCAAGCTCGACCCCTTCACGCTGGGCCGCCTCATCGCGCTTTATGAGCACCGCGTGTTCGTGGAAGCCGCGATCTGGAACATCAACGCCTTCGACCAGTGGGGCGTGGAACTCGGCAAGGAACTGGCCACCGGCCTGCAGCCGGTCGTGGAAGGCAAGACGGGAACGGCGGGGCTCGATTCCTCGACGGCGGGGCTGGTCGATTATCTGCGGACGCTTGGCTGATCTTTCCTTCTCCCGCACAGGTCTGCGCGAGAAGGCGAATAGATCACCTCACGTCCCGCAGAAGGTCCGGTACACCTTTTCCGTCTCCCCCGGTGCCTCTGCGTAAATCTCCGCCCCCGCCTGCTCCTCGTAAGGGGCCATCAGCACACGGAGCATCGCCTCGAAGGGAGCGTAATCGTCCCGCTCCACCGCCGCCTGGATCATCGCCTCCGCCCGGTGGTTGCGGGGAATATAGGCGGGGTTCACGGCGCGCATCAGCGCGCGGCGTGCCTCCGGCGCCTGCGGGTCGCGCGCCAGCCGCTCGCGCCATGTGGGCAGCCACGCCGCCAGCGCTTCAGGGTCCTCGCCATTGCTCAAGCTGCGGAAGGTGATGGTGAAATCGGCGCGTGCCATCTGCATCGCGTCGAGCAGGGCCTGGATCAGGTCGAGGTCGCCCTCTTCCGCGGAGGCGAGGCCGATCTTGCGGCGGAAACCCTCCAGCCAGTGGCGGGTGTAGATCGCCGGGAAGGCCTCGATCCGCTCCGTGGCAATGCGGATCGCCTCTTCGCGGTCCTCGTGGAGGAAGGCCAGCAGCGTTTCCGCCAGCCGTGCAAGGTTCCACTGCGCGATGGGCGCCTGGTTGCCATAGGCATAGCGCCCATGGGTATCGATGGAGCTGAACACCGTGCCCGGGTCATAGGCATCCATGAAGGCGCAGGGGCCATAGTCGATGGTCTCGCCGGAGACGCTCGTATTGTCGGTGTTCATCACACCATGGATGAAGCCCACCTGAACCCAGCGCGAGACGAGCCTCGCCTGCGCCTCCGTCACCGCGTCCAGCAGCGCCAGCGCCTTGTTGCCGGCATCGGCAAGCTGCGGGTAGTGGCGCGCGATCACATGGTCGATCAGCGCCGAGAGCGACTCGAAATCCTGCCGCACGGCGAAGAACTGGAAGGTGCCCACCCGGATGTGGCTTGCGGCCACCCGGGTCAGCACGGCACCCGGAAGAACGGTTTCGCGGTAGACGCGCTCACCCGTGGTGGCCGCCATCAACGCGCGCGTCGTGGGGATGCCCAGCGCATGCATCGCCTCGCTCACCAGATATTCCCGCAAGACGGGCCCGAGTGCCGCGCGGCCGTCGCCCCGGCGGGAAAAGGGTGTGGGGCCAGCACCCTTCAGCTGGATGTCGCGGCGCGTGCCGGTCCGGTCGACGACCTCGCCGAGCAGGATCGCCCGACCGTCGCCCAGCTGCGGCACGAAATTGCCGAACTGGTGCCCGGCATAGGCCTGGGCGATGGGGGTGGCGCCAGCGGGCAGCGCGTTCCCCACCGCCACCTCGGCGGTCAGGCTTTCGGGCGGAATGCCAAGCTCCCGCGCCAGCCCCTCATTCACCTTGATCAGGCGCGGGGCGCTCACGGGCGTGGGACGGGCTCCCACATGCATGGTCCCGGGCAGCCGGGCATAGCTGTTGTCGAAGGGGATGGGGGCGGACTCGGCGGTCGGGTGCTGGGCTGTCATGCCGGGTAATATAGGGCGCGCGCGCGGGAAGTTCCTCCCCGAAGGCAACATAAAGAATTCTTTATATCGCCGTGGACAGGCCGGGACGCCGCTGCTATAGGACCCGCCCATCACAGGAACCTCGAGGAAACATCATGAGCCGCGCTCCCCACGACTATCACGTTGCCGATATCAAGCTGGCCGAATGGGGCCGCAAGGAAATCGACATGGCGGAAGTGGAGATGCCCGGCCTCATGGCCACCCGCGCCGAATACAAGGCGCTGCAGCCGCTCCGTGGTGCGCGCATCTCGGGCTCCCTCCACATGACGATCCAGACCGCCGTGCTGATCGAGACGCTGGTGGCGCTGGGCGCCGAAGTCCGCTGGGCCTCCTGCAACATCTACTCGACGCAGGACCACGCCGCCGCGGCCATCGCCGCCGCCGGCATCCCGGTTTTCGCCTTCAAGGGCGAGACGCTGAAGGAATACTGGGACTTCACCGCCCGGATCTTCGACTGGCCGGATGGCCAGCCCTCCAACATGATCCTCGACGATGGCGGCGACGCCACGCTCTACATCCTGCTGGGCTCCAAGGCCGAGAAGGACCCGAGCCTCATCGCGCATCCGAAGAGCGAGGAGGAGGAGTGCCTCTTCGCCGCCATCAAGAAGCGCATCAAGGAGCAGCCGGGCTGGTTCGACAAGGTGAAGGCCTCGATCAAGGGCGTGTCGGAAGAGACCACCACCGGCGTGCACCGTCTCTATGAGCTGCAGAAGAAGGGCGAACTGCCCTTCCCCGCGATCAACGTGAATGACAGCGTCACCAAGTCGAAGTTCGACAACAAGTATGGCTGCCGCGAATCCCTCGTCGACGCGATCCGCCGCGGCACCGACGTGATGATGGCCGGCAAGGTTGCCGTGGTCTGCGGCTATGGCGACGTGGGCAAGGGCTCGGCGGCTTCGCTGCAGGGTTCGGGTGCGCGCGTCATCGTCACCGAGGTCGATCCCATCTGCGCGCTGCAGGCCGCGATGGACGGCTTCCAGGTGCAGACCGTGGAAGACGTGGTCTCGACCGCCGACATCTTCGTCACTGCCACCGGCAACAAGGATGTGATCACGGTCGATCACATGAAGCAGATGAAGGACATGGCCATCGTCTGCAACATCGGCCATTTCGACAATGAGATTCAGGTGTCCGAACTCCGGAACTTCAAGTCGACGAACATCAAGCCGCAGGTGGACATGATCCACATGCCGTCGGGCGCGCGCGTCATCCTGCTGTCGCAGGGCCGCCTGGTGAACCTCGGCAACGCCACGGGTCACCCCAGCTTCGTGATGTCCGCCTCCTTCACCAATCAGACCCTGGCGCAGATCGAGCTCTTCACCTCCGCCGGTACCGGCAAGTATAACAACGAGGTCTATGTGCTGCCGAAGCACTTGGACGAGAAGGTGGCCCGCCTTCACCTCGAGAAGCTGGGCGTCAAGCTCACGAAACTGAAGGATGATCAGGCCGCCTATATCGGCGTCACGCCGCAGGGTCCGTTCAAGCCGGAATATTACCGCTACTGAGATTGTTTCATTCCGGCACAGGCCGAGTTTGGCTATAGGGGAGGCGGGGCGGATGGGGCGCTGATTCGCGCGTCATCCCGGCACTTTGACCGGAGAAGACATGGGCGCCGGTTTCGGCAACAGCTTGGCGGGCGACTGGGTCGCCCTCAGTGCGGTTTTGGCCGTCGCCGGTGCATTTGTCCTCGCGTTTCTGGTCCTGCGCCGCGCCATGCGCGGGCAGGCCCAGGCCAGCCGCCGCATCGCCGAGCTTGAAGCCCGCCTCAGCGAGGCCGAAACGGCGCTTGCCGCGGAAGCCCATGTGCTGCTGATATGGCGGGGCCGCGAAACCATGCCGGACCGCGTGGCGGGCTCCATGCACGGCGCGGCACGGCTGCCCGCGGAACCCGCCGCACTCGCCGATTTCCGCAGCTGGCTCGACCGCGATTCGGCCGACGCGCTGATCGCCTGCCTGGATGAACTCCGCCAGGACGGCACGCCCTTCAACATCGCCATCAAGACGCTGGCCGGGGAATTGCTGGAAGCGGATGGCCGCACCGCCGCCGGTTTCGCCACGCTGCGCTTCCGCCCGCTGGCGGGCGAGCGCCGCAGCATCGCGGCACTGGCGCATGAGGCCCACAAGCTCGGCAAGCAGGCGGAGCGTTTGAGCGGCGTGCTCGATGCAGCACCCTTCCCCATGTGGTTGCGTGATGCCGAGGGCAAGCTGGTCTGGGTCAACCAGGCCTATGCTGTCTCCGTCGATGCGCCGGATGGCGAGCGCGTGGTGGCGGACGGCACCGAGATCGCGGGCCGCGCCAGCCTCGACCGTGCTGGCGCGAGTGTCGCCACGGGCCTCAGCGGCCGCGTGCGGGCCGTGATCGGCGGCGCCATGCGCGCGCTCGATGTCTATGAGGTGCCGGTGTCCGGCGGCTCGGCGGGCTTCGCCATCGACATGACGGCACTGGACCAGGCGGAAAAGGAACTGGACCGTCACATCAAGGCGCACACCTCCACGCTGAACAAGCTCGACACGGCGATCGCCATTTTCGGGGCGGACCAGCGGCTCAAATTCTACAACGCCGCCTATGCTACGCTCTGGCCGCTCGACCCCGACTGGCTCGACACCAACCCGACCGACAGCGAGATTCTCGACCGGCTGCGCAACCAGCGCTGCATCCCCGAGCAGGCGAATTACCGCGAGTGGAAGACCAAGCAGCTCTCCGCCTACACCACGCTGGAGCCGCGCGAGAACTGGTGGTACCTGCCCGACGGCCGCTCGCTCCACATGGTGTGCGAACAGCATCCCTTCGGGGGCGTCACCTATCTCTACGAGAACGTGACGAAGGAACTCCTCCTCGAAAGCCGCTACAACGAGTTGATCGGCGTGCAGCGCGAGACGCTGGACAACCTCGAGGAAGGCATCGCGCTTCTGGGCTCCGACGGACGCCTCAAGCTGTTCAACCCGGCCTTCGCGCGGATCTGGCGGCTCGATCCCGCCTTCCTGGAAACCGAGCCGCACATCGAGGAACTCGCCGCCCATGGCCGCCGCCTCGTCGCCGAGTCGGGCGCCTGGGACGAGGTGCGCTACAGCGTGACGCGGCTCGACTCGGAGCGAAAGCCCGTGGCCGGAAAGATCACGGCGTCCGAGCGGATCCTGCAATTCACCGCCGTGCCGCTTCCCGATGGCAACACGCTGCTCACCTTCGTGGACATTTCCGACTCGGCCCGCATGGAGCGCGCACTGCGAGACCGGGCTGATGCGCTCGAAGCCGCGGACCGCCTCAAGAACAGCTTCCTTTCCAACGTCTCGTATGAAATCCGCACGCCGCTCACCAGTATCCTGGGCTTCGCCGAGGGCCTGCAGCTGGGCCTCGCCGGGCCGCTGACGCCGAAGCAGCAGGATTACGTGCGGGACATCCGCGCCTCCTCGGCCGATCTCAAGACCATCATCGACGCCATCATCGACCTGACCGCCATCGACGCGGGCGCGATGGAGCTGCGGCTCGACAATGTCGACGTGGCAGGCATTCTCGAGGGCGTGGCGGAAAAGCTCTCGACGGCCATCGACGCGCGCGACCTCACGCTCAACATCGAGGTGGGCGCCGACGTCACCAGCTTCGTCGCGGACCAGAAGCGGGTGGAGCAGGTGCTCACCAACTTGCTCTCCAACGCCATCGGCTTCTCGGAGCCGGGCGGCACCATCCGCATGGGCGCCAAATGCGCACGCGGCACGCTGCAGCTCTGGGTCTCGGATTCGGGCCGCGGCATCGACCCCGAATTCCAGAAGCAGGCCTTCGACCGGTTCCAGTCCCGCCCCGTTCCCGGCGGGCATCGCGGGCCCGGCCTTGGTCTCGCCATCGTCAAGAGCTTTGTGGAGCTGCATGAGGGGCAGGTGTCGCTTCTCTCCAAGATCAACCAAGGCACGACGGTCCTCTGCACCTTCCCGATTGACGGGCCGGGCGCGGCGCAGCGGGGCACCAGCGCGCCCGAGACGCGGAAGACGGCCTGAGCGCCATGCAGATGAACCGCCGCTTCGATTCGGCCGCCGCCCTCGAAAGCTTCGCCGCAGAGCTCTCGCTCTTTGCAAGGCCCGGCATGGCGGTGCTGCTGAAAGGCGATCTCGGCACCGGCAAGTCCACCTTCGCGCGCGCCTTCATCCGCGCGCTGGCGCCGGGGAGCGACTTCGATATCCCGAGCCCCACCTTCACCCTCGTCCAGAGCTATGACGAGACGCGCATTCCCGTGGCCCATGCCGATCTCTACCGCCTCGGTTCTCCGCAGGAGCTGGACGAGCTCGGCTTCGAAGAGCTGCTGAAGACGCATGTGCTGCTCGTCGAGTGGCCGGAGATGATGCTGGGCTGGCCGCTGGCGGACCGTCTGCTCGTCGAACTCTCCGGCAGCGGCGCCTGGCGCGAAGCAACCGTCACGGCCTCGGGTGCATGGGCGCAGGCGCTCACGCGCAATGCGGCGATCCGCGGCTTCCTTGTTGGCACGCGCTGGAAGCAAGCCGAGCGGCGCTTCCTCGAAGGTGATGCCTCCTTCCGGCGCTACGAAACGCTGCACATGGGATCGGACGCGGTGATCCTCATGGACATGCCCGCGCGCCCCGATGGGCCGCCGGTGAAGGACGGGAAGCCCTACAGCGCCATCGCGCATCTCGCTGAGGACATTCGCGCCGTCATCGCGGTGAACGGCGTGCTCTCCGCGCGCGGCTTCAGCGCACCAAGAGTGGAGGCCCATGACATCGCCCACGGCTTCGCGGTGATGGAAGATCTGGGCCGCGCCGTCTATGGCCGCATGATGCTGGCGGGCGAGAGCATGAAAGAGCCGATGTCCGCCGCCGTCGCCGTACTGGCCGACATGGCCGGGCGTGCCTGGCCCGAAGATGTACCCGTTGATGGCACTGTACATCGCGTGCCGCCCTATGACCTTGATGCGCAGTTGATCGAGGTGGATCTTCTGCCCTCCTGGTTCTGGCCGCATGTGACCGGCTCGCAGATTCCATCGGAGGCGCGCGCTGCCTTCGAGGCGCTGTGGGGTGACCTGCTGCCCTTCACGAAGCCGGAGCATCCGGTGTGGGTGCTGCGCGACTACCACTCGCCCAATCTCATCTGGCTGCCGGAGCGCGAAGGCCTCGCAAGGGTGGGCCTCATCGACACGCAGGACTGCCTCATCGGCCACCCGGCCTATGACCTCGCCTCCATGCTGCAGGATGCCCGCGTCGATATCGACTTCGCCTTCGCCGACCGCCTGTATGAGGACTATTGCGCGCTGCGCGCCAGCGATCCCCGCTTCGACCGCACCGCCTTCGATCTCGCCTATTGCATCCTCGGCGCACAGCGCGCCACCAAGATCCTCGGCATCTTCGCGCGCCTCTCGAAGCGTGACGGCAAGCATGGCTATCTCCGCCACATCCCGCGCGTCTCGCGCTATCTCGAACGCAACCTCGCCCACCCGCGCCTGAGCGGCCTCAAGGCGTGGTTCGATGCGCATCTGCCGCCTGCGAAGCGCGAGCGCCTGCCATGAGCGGCATCGGTGAAACGGCCATGGTGCTGGCGGCGGGCTATGGCCAGCGCATGCGGCCCCTGACGCTCACGCGGCCGAAGCCGCTCGTCGAGGTCGCGGGCAAGGCGCTGATCGACTATGGCTTTGACCGCCTGCGCGCGGCGGGGGTGGGCAGCGCGGTGGTGAATGTCCATTACCTCGCCGACCAGATCGAGGCCTGGGCGGCGCGCCAGCCGGAACGCCCCGCCATCACCATCGCGGATGAGCGGGCCGAGATACTGGATACCGGAGGTGGTGTCGCCAGGGCGCTGCCACTATTGGGTGAAAAGCCTTTCTTCGTTCTCAACAGCGACAGTTTCTGGGTGGATGAGGGCGAAGCGGCGCTTGATCGGCTGCGGTCCGCGTGGGACGCTTCGACCATGGACTGCCTCCTGCTGCTCTCGCCCCTGGAACGCACCGTCGGCTATGACGGGACGGGCGATTTCCTGCGCGGTGAAGATGGGCGGCTGAAGCGCCGCACTGCAGCTGAGGGAAAGCCGCTCGCCTATATCGGCGGCTATCTCGTGTCGCCCGGCCTGTTCGAAGGTGCCCCAGAGGGCAAGTTCTCGATGAACCTGCTGTGGGACCGCGCCATCGCGGCGGGGCGCCTCTTTGGTCTGGAGCACACCGGCCGCTGGCTGCATGTTGGAACGCCCGAGGCCATTCCGCTCGCCGAAGCCGCGTTGAGAGCGTGAGCGATGGCCGCGGAGTCCTTGCGGTTATACACGATCCCGCCTGACAGGCCCTTCCTGGAGCTTCTTGCCCGCGCCGTGCTGAAGGGCTTTCCGTGTACGGATGGAAAGCTGCCCGGCCCGCTCGACCTTGCGCGCTGGACGATCCTGCTGCCTACACGCCGCGCCGTGCGCGAGATGGAGGAGATCTTCTTCCGCCTCGCCGGACGCTCCGGCATCCTGCTGCCGCGCATCCAGCCACTGGGCGACATCGACGAGGATCTGCTGGCCCCCGAGGATGGCGCGGATGATCTCGGAACGCCGGTGAGCGCGCCGGGCCAGCTGCTGCTGCTGATGGACCTCGTGGATGGATGGGCCAAGGCCAATCCGGAAACGCGGCTGGCGCGCGAGATCGCTGCGGCACCGCATCAGGCGGGCGGCCTCGCGCAATCCCTGGCAGAGCTTCTCGATTCATCCGAAACGGAGGAGATCGGCCTCGAACGCCTTTCCGAACTCTATGGTCTGGAATCGGCCCAGCACCGCGAGGCGATCCTCGAATTCCTCGCCATCGCGCGCGAGCAATATCCCGCGCGCCTGAAGGCGGAGCAGGCCATTGGCCCGCAGGCGCGGCGCTCGGAAATCCTCCGGCGCGAAGCCCGCCGCCTCGATGCCTCGAAGACCACGCGCCCCTTCATCGCGGCGGGCTCCACGGGCTCCATCCCTGCCACCTGCGCACTGCTCAAGGCCATCGCCGGCCTTCCCAACGGCGCCGTGGTGCTGCCGGGCCTCGATACCGGCATGGATGAGGCAAGTTGGAATGCGGTCGGCCCCACTCATCCGCAGCATGCGCTGAAGAACCTGCTCCTCGCGCTGGGCGCCACGCGCCAGCAGGTGCACGAATTCGACGACGGCGCCGCAGGCCCGCGCAGCTGGCTGGCGAGCGAGCTGATGCGCCCCGCCGAGACGGCACATCTCTGGCATGCGGCGCTGAAAGGCCATGAGCCAAAGGTCGCCGCGGCGATGCAGGGTGTCGAGCTCGTCGAGACGCGCTCGGTTCCCGAACAGGCGGTGGCGGCGGCACTGATCCTGCGCGAATGCCTCGAAACGCCAGGCCGAACGGGTTGCCTCGTCACGCCCGACCGTCAATTGGCCCGCCGCGTGAAGGTGGAGCTGAGGCGGTGGAACATCACCATCAATGATTCGGCCGGCGAACCGCTGGTGCGCCATGGGGGCGCCTCGCTGCTGAACCTGCTGCTGGAAGCGCTGCTGCAGAATTTCGCGGCCGAACCGCTCGCCGCGCTGCTTCGCCATGACCTCGCGCTCTTCGGCTGCGAGGCGGCAGAGGCCCGCCATCATGCGAGCCTCATCGAAATCGCGCTCCTGCGCGGCGGCACGGGTGCCCCCGAGATCGGCAAGCTTTCGCATGCCCTGAGGCTCGCCGCAGAAGCGCAGAAAAAGCAGCTGACGCATCTGCTGCTGCGCGCGGTCACGGCGGAACAGTGGGAGAGCACCATCGCGCATGGCGCGCGCATCGCCGCCGTGCTGGAGCCTCTGCTCTCCTCCCACCCCAACAGCCTGGCGGACCATCTGGACCGCTTCGCCGCGGCGGGCGAGGCGATCGCGGGCGAGGCCTTCTGGTTGGGCGAGGGCGGCGACGTGCTGCGCGAGGCCTTCGATCTGTTGAAGACCGAGTCGCGTTTCCTGTCATCGTGTGACCTGCCGCGCGCCGTGGCCATCATCCGCCACTGGCTGCATGGCTTGCCGGTCCGCAGCCAGCAGCACAACCCCACGCCGCTCACCATACTGGGCCTTCTCGAAGC